>OHAI01002039.1_pt1 | contig 15072 bp, 13 predicted proteins | sample 1577091 | NCBI WGS metagenome assembly OHAI01 (sample SAMEA3541548, study PRJEB24748) | human gut metagenome | biome: human gut; feature: human-associated habitat; material: faeces | place: China | collected 2012
CTCTACAAAGGAAAGGTAGGAGTTCAAAGAGGAAGGGAAACCTTGGTGTCCCTTCCGCTTTGCTCTCTGCGGCGAGTGCCGCTATTTACTCCTCCAGCATCGCTGCGCCCACCAGACCTGCGTCATTGCCGAGCGACGCACAGACGATCTCGGTATTTCGGTCCTCACCGCGGAAGGTCTGCGGGAAAGTAAGCATGCGCAGCGGCTCGAGCAGCTTTTCGCCGTAGCCCGCCAGTCCGCCGCCGAGCACGATACTCTCCGGCTGAAACAGGTTGACAAAGCTTGCCAGACCGTTCGCCAGATTGCCGCAGTATTCGTCGAACAGCTCCTGCGCGAGCGCGTCACCCGCGTCTACCGCATCGCAGATCTGCTTGGCGTTCAGCTGACCCTTGTGTACAGCAAGCACGCTCTTTCGTCCGTCCTCGAGCGCACGCTCGGCAAACCGCACGAGCGAAGCCGCCGAGCAGTACGCCTCCAGACAGCCGCGCCGTCCGCAGTTGCACGGCTCGCCGTCTTTTCGGATAACCATGTGCCCGATCTCACCGGCAATGCCGTTGCAGCCGGTGTACAGCTGGCCGTTAATGATAATGCCGCCGCCAACGCCGGTGCCGAGCGTTACCATCAGCATGTTGCGCGTGCCCTTGGCCGCACCGGCAGTCGCTTCGCCGAGCGCGGCACAGTTCGCGTCGTTATCCAGATGCACCGGACAGCCGAACTCAGGCGAAAACGCATCCGCAAAGCTGACGTTATTCAGACCCAGATTGGTGCCGAACCGCAGGGTGCAGGTCGCCTTGTCAAACGAGCCGGGCACACCGATGCCGATCGTCGTTACGTCCTCTACCGCGCAGCCATGCGCCCTGCACAGCGAGAGCGCCAGCGCTTTCATATCCGCTTTCAGGCCGGCTGCGTTGCCGGTCTGGGTCGGAAGGCTGTCCCTCAGCAGCAGCGTGCCATCCTCGGAGCAGAGCGCCGCCTTAACGGTCGTGCCGCCCAGATCAATACCGATTCTCATCGCAAATCCTCCTTATTCGTCGAACAGATACAGGCCGCGGCCCTTGAAATAGTTGTTCAGCCGCTCCACACTGCTGTTGATGATCAGCTCCTCCGGGAAACCGATCTCCTCGAGCATCTCCAGTGCGCCTTCCACATGACCGACACGGTAGCAGATATGGCTGTCGCTGTCCACCGAGATGGGCACCTCGTACTTCATGCACAGGCGGGCGATGTCCATGCAGTTGTCATGGCTGCCCTTACGGATGGACAGAGACGCGTTGTTGATCTCGACAATCTTGCCGTGGTCGTTGCAGCGGCTGATGATGTACTCGTGATCGAACGGGAAGTTGGAGTTGCCGAGGTGGCCGAATGCGTTGACATACGGGTTATACAGGATGGCCTCGAGCGCCGCCGTGTGCACACTGCTGTCCACCGGCGGGAACATGCACTCGTGGAAGGAGGCAAGCGCAAACTCAATGGGCTTGAGACTCTTGTTGGAAATGACGTTGATGCCGCCTGCCGGAGCGGTAATATCGAATTCGATGCCGCGAATGACCGTTACCTTGCCGATCTTGCGCGGAATGAGGTCCAGGTTGGAGAAATGCCACTCGTGCGGGCCGTCCGGATTGGTGGGGCCGTGGTTGGTGATGGCGATAGCCGCAAGACCGCGGTCCTCGGCCGCCTGCACCATTTCGGTGAGCGTGCTGAACGCGTGGTCGGTTACATTGGTGTGGGTATGCAGGTCTGCGATGATTTGCATGGGAAAAGGCTCCTTTTGACGTATGATTTTTTGGGGGGAAGATGAAAGGCGGACACATGGGTCCGCCTCTGTATTTGCAGTTCGCTGAACCGCCGGTATGCGATTGTTTATCGGCGGTGTCTGCGAGGATAATCATCGTTATCGTAGCGCTTGCGCATCGCCTTGCGGCGACGGCGGCGCCGGATTCCGCCGAATGTGATGTTGAACAGAATGTACAGCACGATGAAGATTGCGGCTGCGATCAGCACGATCTTGAATACGGTGCTCTGGAAGAAATGGCTCAGCTTGTCCGAGTAATAGAGCACGCGGCTCATTTCCACATCGCTGAGCGCGACCAGCTCGACCGTGCCGTAGGACGTGCCGTTGCAGCTGTATGTCATGCTGCCGATCACATCGCCGGCCTTGATGGGTGCGTCAACGGCTTCCGGCAGATTGGGGGTCGCTTCCAGCGAATCGGTCTCTACATCGGCAGGGAGCAGCGCCATCAGATCGGTTTTCGCGGTCAACACCAGCTGATCGGTCTGCGTGGACAGGTCTACCTTGACATGGGCGAGCGTGTCGCCCTTTTTCGCAACGGTCTTGGTCTTAAAATGAGTGAAGCCCCACTGATACAGCGATTTGGTATCCGTGAAGCTGGCCGCTACCGTCGGGTACTCCTTGGACGAGGTGGCACTGCCGAGCACGACCGAATACAGCTTGGCATCGCCGTACTCCGCGTAGCCGACAAAGCAGTTGCCCGCCTGCGAGGTGTGTCCGGTTTTGATGCCCTTGTTGTACGGGTATGACCACGGGTTGAACGAGCTGAAGATCAGCTGGTTGGTGGTGAAGATGATGCGCTCCTCGTGCATGTTGGTCTTGGGCATGCGGTACTGCACGGTGTCGATAATGTTGGTGAATGTGTCGTTCTTCATGGTCTCGCGGGCAATGAGGTACAGATCACGGGCGGTGGTGTAGTGGTCTTCTTCGTGCAGGCCGCACGGGTTGCAGAAATGCGTTCCGGTGCAGCCGAGCTCCTCGGCGCGGGTGTTCATCATGTCCACAAAGTGCTCGCTCGTGCCGCCGACATGGCGCGCAAGCATGTACGCTGCCTCGTTTGCGGAGGGCAGCATGAGCGCATACAGCAGGTCGATGACGCGTACGGTCTCACCGACCTTGATGTCTGCGTTCGAGCTGTCTGCTGTAACCTTGGTGAAGTCGCCCTGTTCGGCCGTGACGGTCTCGTTCAGATCCTCGACATTCTCAAGCGTCAGCAGCGCGGTCATAATTTTGGTCGTGGACGCCGGATAACGCTTTTTGTCCGCATTTTTCTCATACAGCACCATGTCGGAATCCGGGCTGATGAGCAGGGCGGCGGTAGCCGTTACGGCAGGCGCTTCACTTGCCGCTGCGATAACATCCTTGTCATTGTCGGCGGTCGCGTCCTTGGTGTCCTTGGAATCCTTGCTGCCCGAATCGGTGGACGAGGTGTCCGAGCTGTCGGAATCCGACTGGCTCGATGAGGTATCGCTCTCGTCATTCACGGCATAGGCGTGGGTGATCGGCGCCGCACCGAGCAGCAGCGTAAAGCACAGCGCCAGTGCGGTAAGACGGTTTTTGAAATTATTGCTCTTCATCGGTATCTCCTAAAGAAAAATCGGCATCGGTGAAGTGCCCGCGCAGAACCGCCGGCTTGGGCGGTGTGCGCCGCAGCGGATCGTAGCGGAAGGAACGGCAGTGATCGGTGCCGTTTACCACACCGCGTTTGCGGCAGGCAATGCGTTCGCCGTCCGCCAGCGGAGAGCCGTGCGCGCAGTAGGTACAGCGCGGTTCTATATTTTTTCGCAGCAGCTTTTTGAGCCTCATGCGTAGGGTCACTCCAATCGGTTAAAATCAGTGGTAAAAGTGTCCTGTCGAGTGGTGTCGGTCAATACAGGACGTATATAAAATATTATATATCATTTCCTGCGCTTTTTCCACCCCCAAATTGGATACAAAGCAGAAACGAACAGCACAGCAAGCGTATACCGGAACCGTACCGATATCGGTGTCAGCTCCGGTGAGGAAACCGTCAGCACGGCAGGTGAGAGGGAAAAAAGGAAAGCTGTCAGCACAGCTGCGAGCGTACCGTGCAGCAGCTTTGCGGCAAACAGGCCGCGCACCGGCAAATCGTGTGCTTCCGCGAGAGCGCGCACCTGAAACTGCACAGCCAGTCCGCCAAATCCCAGCAGGAAGGACGCAAGCGTCAGCCGCGCTCTGCGCGGCAGCGGCAGCACGGCCAGCTCGTCTAAGCCGTTGGTCAGCTCGATCATGCCGTCCAGTGCGTTTCCGTATGGCAAGAGCGCAAAAACCGGCGAAAGCAGCCGCAGCAGGATGGAAAACATGGTCAGAAATGCTGTTACCGTCAGCGCCGTGGATGCTGCCTGCTGTACGGACGCACAGAAAATCGAGGGGAATGAGGTGCGGTTCCGGTTATGGATACGCTGCGACAAGGCAGATAATGGGGTACGCGCGAAAAACAATCCGACGAGCAAAGCCGAAACGATATGTATCCCGTACAGCATCGCGCCTGCCCGCGCGGAGCCGAACACGCCGAGCCCTACCAGTCCGATGCAGAAGCCCGGACTGGCGCAGTTGCAGAAGCGGTTCACGCGCTCTGCCGCTTCGCGGGATAGCACACTCTCGGAGAGCAGCGCACATGCGGTCGCGGCGCCGACCGGATACCCGCCGATGAGTCCGAGCACCAGAGCAGGTGCAGCCTCGGGCGGCAGGCCGTATAATCGTCTGAGCGGCTTCGCCAGCAGCGGCGACAGCCGCGCGGTATCACAGCGGACAAGCAGTCCGCTGACAACGAAAAACGGAAATAAAGCCGGTAAAGCCTGCGCGGCAGCAAGGGAAAGTCCCTCGCGGACACCATCCGCGCAGGCGGTCGGGCAAAGCAAAAACGCGGCAAAAAGAGCCAGCGATAAGAACAGCTTCATAGCGTCACCTCGGAACAGTGTATGAGAAGCAGGAAAGTTTCAGTACGCTGATACATAACATATACCGTTATACCTGTCCTACGGAGAAGGTAAAATGCGATATGAAGGTGGCGCGATATGCTGAAAGATAACTTATACGCCGAACTCATGGAGGACCTCCACCCAAACCGCCCGCGCGTGGAAATCCTCGGAGACAGCCGGGTGATCGTGGAGAACCACTGCGGCATACAGGAATACGACGACAGCATCCTGCGCGTCAGATGCCGCGGGTGCGAGGTACGCATTCTGGGTGCAGACCTGGAGCTGACGGCGCTTTCCATGGACGAACTGGCGGTGATCGGCGTGATCTCGTCGGTGGAATACATTACGACCGAGTGAGGAAGGAGGAGCGCGAATGATCGGGCGGCTGTGGCTGCTGGCTTGCGGGCAGGTGCGCGTGCGCGTGACAGGCGCAAGCCTGACGCGGTTTCTCAACCTGTGCGCGGCGCAGGGTATCACGCTGCGGCAGATGGACCGCACGGCATGGAATGAGCTGCACGCAACCCTGTCCATCCGGGATTTCCGGACGCTCAGGCGGCACATGGGCCGCACGGGATGTCGCGTGCATATTCTCCGGAAACGCGGTCTGCCGTTCCTTGCGGCGCGTCTGCGTCCGCGTACGGCGCTCTGGGGCGGAGCCGTATTCGCTGCGGCGCTGTGCTGGCTGCTCGGCACGCATGTATGGGCGATACAGACCGAGATCGCACCGGCGATAGACGAAACGGCTGTCATGCAGCAGCTGAGCGAAATGGGCGTGCGCATTGGCATGCCCATCAAGAAGCTGAACACCCGTCAGATACGGTGGAAGATGATGCAGCTGCAGCCGAATATCACGTTCTTTTCGCTTAATCTGCGGGGCAACAGCCTGACCGTGGTCGCCTACGGCAGTACCGACCCGCCGGAGGTGCTGGACGAGCACGCCATTACCAAGGTGGTGGCCGCGCGGGACGGCGTGGTAACGCAGGTGCGTGCGCTCGAGGGACAGCCAATGGTGCGGGCAGGAGACGCGGTGCAGACCGGCGATACGCTCATCAGCGGTCTTGTCGAGCCAACACGCGAAGGCGGAAAGTACCGCACAGCGCATGCGCACGGCACCGTGCAGGCGCATACCGTGCATACGGTTCGGGCAGCGCGGCCGCTCACCGAGCAGAGCAAGCGGTATACGGGTAAAATTCGTCATCAATATGCACTGGTGATGGGAAATAAACGGTTAAATTTCTATATTGGCAGTGGAATTGCAGGGGGTACTTGTGATAAAATAGTAACGACCAGGCATTTTTGGCTGTCGGACAGCGTGGTGCTGCCGGTGGCGCTGGTCACACAAACGTATACATTCTACGAGCGGGAGCCGACGACGCGCACCGCCGAGGACGTGCGGGTGGATATGCTCTCGCGCGCACTGGGCGAGACCGCCGCGGATATCGACGGCATGGTGACGAGCCACAGCGAAACGCTCACCGAGCAGAACGGCGCGGCTGTGCTGTACCTCACTGTCCACGCCGAGGAGCAGATCGGCACCGAGGCCGTGGATGACAGTACCATTCCGGAGGAAAATGCGGAGATGGAACAGGTGCCGTAGAGACAGAAAAGGAGACGCCTATGAACCGTAAACTTACGACGATTCTCGCAGGACTGAGCACCGCAGCAGCATTTGCCGTAAACGGCTCGGACTGGCTTCACGGCGGTTCCGCGAGCGCAGGCAAACTCTGTGTCAGCGCGGTGTTTATCGTGCTGATATCGCTGCTGGTGTGCGCATGGCGGAAACACAATACCGCAATGTGTCTGCTGACGATTGCATCGGCGCTGATTGCGATTGGTGCGGCAGCCGGTTTGCTTATGACGGCGGATATCCTTCCGGTAAATTCGGTGCTGCTGCCGTTTAGTGTGTTTCTCGTGCCGTTTTTCGGTGTGACGAATTTTATGACGTCCACAGCTGCCGCAATGTTTCTGCCGATGGCGGTTTCGGTGGTGTGGCTGATTGTCGCGGTTGGAAACTGGATTCACAATTGGAAAAACGTATGATTTTACGTTGTGTGGGCGAACAATGTTCGCCCCCTACGATTAGGCAATGTGCAGATTGTTTACAACGGTGCGCCGAGTCGTACCCCAGGGCACCTTCTCTTGCGGCGTTGCCGCAATTCACCTTGTCGCACCCTACAGTATAACGAAATCCACATCGTAAAATTGATAAGAAAGATGAGAAAGGTCGTGAACCCATGGCGGAAAAAATCTGTGCAGTCGCTGTGGATGCAGCGACCTACGCCATCGACAAGCTATACTCTTACCGTGTGCCGGACGAGCTGCGGGAACAGGTGCAGATCGGCACCCGTGTTCTCGTGCCGTTCGGCTTTGGCAATAAACGGGCGGAAGCGGTGGTGCTCGCCTTCCGCGAGGATGCGGGCGAGTTCAAACTCAAGCCCATCGTGGAGGTGCTGGACGAAACGCCGATTCTGACCGCTGAGCAGCTGAGACTTGCGGCGTGGATGCGGGAGAGATTGTACTGCACCTACTTCGACTGCGTACACGCCATGCTGCCCGCCGGATTGTGGTTCAAGAGAAACGAGACGTACACGCTCGCGCCGGACGCGGATTTGGCGGTTCTGCGGGAGCGGGACGGCGAAGTCGGTCAGGTGCTGGCGCTGTTTGAGCAGCCGGGACAGACGCTTTCGGTGAGCGAGATACGCGATCGGCTCGGCAAAGGCGCGGGACAGACGCTGGACGCGCTGGCAGGCGAGGGAATCCTCATCTACCACAGCAATACGGCGCAGAAAACCGGTGATAAGACCGAAAAAATGCTCCGTCTGGACATGGAAGCAAGTGAAGCCATGTCGCATATCAGCCGCCGCAGTCCGGCGCGGATGGACGTGGTGTCGCTGCTGTCGGACGGCGGTGCGATGAGCCAGAAGGAAATCGTCTACATGACCGGCGTGAGCGACGCCGCGCTGCGCGACATGACGAAAAAGGGCATCCTCCGCGCGGAATACGAGGAAGTGCTGCGCGCACCGGACTTTTCCGAGGTGCCGCGCGCCGCGGCTCCGGTGCTTTCGGCGGCGCAGCAGCAGGCGTATGACGGCATGGCGGCGCTGATGGACGAAAACGCGCCTCGTGCGGCGCTTCTGTTCGGCGTGACCGGCAGCGGCAAGACACAGGTGTACCTGCAGCTGATCGCGCACGCGCTCGAGCAGGGAAAGAGCGCCATTGTGCTCGTGCCCGAAATTGGACTGACGCCGCAGCTTCTGCGGCAGTTTGCCGCCCGGTTTGGCGAAGAAGTCGCGGTTCTGCACTCGGCGCTGTCCGCCGGTGAGCGGTATGACAGCTTCAAGAAGATAAAAACCGGCAGAGCAAGGGTGGTCATCGGCACACGCTCGGCGGTGTTCGCGCCCGCGAAGAACCTTGGCGTTATCATCATCGACGAGGAGCAGGACGCAGCGTACCGCTCGGAGCAGTCGCCGCGCTACCATGCGCGGGATGTGGCAAAGTACCGCGCGGCACAGACGGACGCGCTGCTCGTGCTCGGCTCGGCAACGCCGTCGGTCGAGACGTATTACGGCGCAAAACAGGGAAAATACCCGGTTTTCACGCTCGCCGAGCGCTTCCTCGGTGCCGGACTGCCCGAGGTCATCATCTCGGACATGCGCGGTCTGGCCCGCGAGGGACGGAGCGGCATCATCGGACCTGACCTCGAGCGCGAACTGATCAGCACGCTCGAAAAGGGAAAGCAGGCCATCCTGTTCCTCAACCGGCGCGGCAACAGCCGCGTGATCGGCTGCGGCGTGTGCGGCTGGGTGCCCGAGTGCCCGTCCTGCTCGACCACCATGACCTACCATTCGGTGTCCGGCCGCGCGATGTGCCACTACTGCGGCGCATCCATCAAGATAACCGGCAAGTGCCCGCAGTGCGGCAGCACGAGCCTGTTCACCGAAACGCCCGGCACGCAGAAGCTGGAGGAGGAGCTGCACGAGCGGTTCCCGGCCGCGCGGGTGCTCCGCATGGATGCGGACACCATGACCGCCAAGGGCGCACACGAACGCCTGCTGAATAAATTCGGCAAAGGCGAAGCCGATATCCTGATCGGCACCCAGATGGTGACCAAGGGACTGGATTTTGAGAACGTCACGCTGGTCGGTGTGCTGGACGCGGATCAGAGCCTGTATGCGCAGGACTACCGCGCACATGAGCGCACGTTTTCGCTCATCACGCAGGTGGTCGGCCGCGCCGGACGGCGATTTGACACCGGCCGCGCCGTGATCCAGACGTACAGCCCGCTGCATCCGGTCATCCTGACCGCTGCGCGGCAGGACTACGAGGCGTTCTACGAGAGCGAAATGCAGACGCGCGAGGCGCTTCGGTGCCCGCCCGTGTGCGACATCACCATGATAACCGCCGTCGGCGAACTGGAGCAGCAGGTGCTCAGCAGTCTGCTCGCGCTCAAAACGCGCCTGCAGAGCCTGATGGAAGGGCAGTTTGCCGATGTGAAAGCGCCCGTGCTCGGCCCCGCCGCGGCGCAGATGGTCAAGGTGATGGGACGGTATCGCTACCACCTCACCATCCGTGCGAAGGACTGTGCAAGATGGCGCAGGCTCATCTCGGGCGTGCTGCGGGAGTTTATGCAGGACGGTAAAAACCGAGGCGTTACCGTGTTCGCGGATTCCAATAATGAAATGTAGCAGTACTTGAGACCCCGGCAAAGAAGGTTAATTCAATGAGCAAATTTGTCATTCGCAAGGCAGCAGAAAACGATGCAGAATCGCTTTTGAAGATTTATGAGCCTTACATAACGAATACAACCATCACGTTTGAATATGATGTGCCGACGGCTGAGGCGTTTGCGGACCGTATCCGCGAAACGGCGGCTGCGTTTCCGTATCTCGTCTGCGAGCAGGACGGCGTTATCATGGGTTACGCCTACGCGCACCGCATTCGTGAGCGCGCGGCCTACGACTGGGATGCGGAGCTGTCCATCTATCTGGCACAGGGCACCCACGGACATGGTGTGGGCACGACCGTGCTGGCCTGCCTGATCGACCTGCTCGAGCTGCAGGGGCTGCGCCATCTGTACAGCTGCGTGACCCTGCCGAACGAAAAGAGCATCCGCATGCAGCGCAGGCTCGGCTTTACGGATGCGGGCATCTGGCACGACTCCGGCTGGAAATTCGACGGCTGGCACGATGTCGCATGGCTGGAAAAGCATATCGGCAGCGGAACGCCGCAGCCGGTGACGCCGTTTCCGGCGCTCGATGAGAAAAATATACAGGAATGTTTACAAAAATACATGGATAAGCTGAATCAAGTGGAGGAATAAAACAATGGCACTGAGAAAGATTTTGACCGAGGGCGACGAGCAGCTGCTCAAGCACAGCCGCAAGGTAGAGAAGTTTGACGACCGTCTGCATACGCTGATCGACGACATGCGCGAAACGCTCGAGAACTCCGGCGGCGTTGGTCTGGCAGCACCGCAGGTGGGAATCCTGCGCCGCGTTGTCGTGCTGCTGGATGTGAACAAGGAGCCGGAGGAGATGGTCGAGCTGGTAAACCCGGAAGTCATCGAGCAGAAAGGCTCCGAGCGCGTTGTCGAGGGCTGCCTGTCCGTGCCGGGCGTTTACGGCTATGTGACCCGTCCGACCTGGGCGAAGATTCGCGCACAGGACCGTTTTGGCAACTGGTTCGAGCGCGAAGGCGAGGGCATTGTAGCGCAGTGCTTCTGCCACGAGACCGAGCATCTGGACGGCCATCTGTTCACCGAGAAGGTCGAGGAGTACATCGACCCGGAGAATATGCAGGGTGGTGACGAGAAATAATGCGTATCGTATTCATGGGCACGCCGGACTTCGCCGTGCCGAGCCTGCAGGCGCTCATCGACGCCGGACATGACGTCTGCGCCGTGTACACCCAGCCGGATAAGCCGCAGGGACGCAAGCAGATTCTCACTGCACCGCCGGTGAAAACGCTCGCACTCGAGCATGATATTCCGGTTTTTCAGCCGAATACCCTCAAAAATGAGGACGAGCAGGCGCGTCTGCGCGAGCTTGCACCGGAAGTCATTATTGTTGTCGCGTACGGCAAGCTGCTGCCGAAGGCGGTTCTCGACATTCCGCCGCACGGCTGCATCAACGTGCACGGCTCGCTGCTGCCGCGCTGGCGCGGCGCCGCTCCGATTCAGTGGGCGGTTATCGCGGGCGATGAAATGGCAGGCGTTACCACCATGCAGATGGCGGAAGGTCTGGACACCGGCGATATGCTGCTCACCTATGAGACCAAGGTTGGCGAGAAGGAGACCGCAGGCGAACTTTTTGACCGTCTGGCACAGTCCGGTGCGGAACTTTTGACCCAAACGCTCGTCAAATTAGATGAGATCACGCCGCGCCCGCAGGACGATGCGCAGAGCTGCTACGCCCATATGCTGGATAAGCAGATGGCGGTGATCGACTGGAGCAAGTCCGCACATGAAATCGACTGCCTGATTCGCGGACTGAATCCGTGGCCGATCGCGCTGACCACGCTTTCCGGTGAAAGGCTGAAGGTGTTTGCCGCCGAAAAGGCAGCCGGCAATGGCGAGCCGGGCACGGTGCTCGAAGCTGACCCGAAAAAGGGCCTGACCGTGGCGTGCGGAGAGGGCGCGCTGGGACTGACCGAGATTCAGCTGGTCGGCGGTAAGAGAATGAAGGCTATGGACTTTCTGCGTGGGCACGCAATCGAAGTCGGCACTAAGCTGGGAGACGAATGAAAAAGCGTGAGGAGTGAAGAACGGAGAGGACGTAAGCTCCAATCTCCAATTCTCCGCTCCGGTATGGAGGTTTTCTTATGCCCTATCATGGTTACTACTACGGCATTGACATGTACTACATCGTGCTGGTTCTGCCGTGCGTTTTGTTTGCATTCTGGGCACAGAGCAAGGTAAACAGCACGTTTAACCGCTACTCGCGGGTGCAAAATCTGCGGGGACTGACCGGCGCACAGGCGGCGGAGGCGGTGCTGCGGTACAACGGCGTTTCCGGCGTGCGCATTGAGTACGTTTCCGGCAAGCTGACCGACCATTTTGACCCGAGAAGCAATGTCATTCGCTTATCGAGTGCGGTGTACTCGTCCACGTCGGTGGCGTCCATCGGCGTTGCCGCGCACGAGGCAGGGCATGCGGTGCAGTACGCCATCGGCTATGCGCCGATCAAGCTGCGCGCGGCGATCATCCCGCTGACGCAGTTCGGCTCGATGGCGGCGATGCCGCTGCTGATCCTCGGCCTGATCCTTAACACGAGCACGCTCGTCACGATCGGCATTGCGGCGTTCGGTCTTTCCACGCTGTTCCAGCTGGTGACCCTGCCGGTGGAGCTGGACGCATCCCGCCGCGCTTTGCAGACCATTCAGCAGAACGGCCTGCTGACCGCAGACGAGTACCCGATGGCGAAAAAAACGCTCACGGCGGCGGCGCTGACCTATGTTGCCGCGCTGGCGACCTCGCTGGCACAGCTGCTGCGTCTGGTGCTGATTTTTGGAGGAAGAGACCGCAATGATAGATAAACGTCCCAAAACACCGCGTGAGGTGGCGGCATTCTCGCTGTTTTCCATGGCAGAGGAGGCCGCCTGGTCGGACGGTGCGCTGCACCACTATTTATCCCGCGCGGGACTGGACAGCCGCGATGCGGCGCTGGCCTCGCGGCTGACCTACGGCACGGTGCAGAACCAAATTTTACTGGACTGGTACCTGCGGCACTTCTCAAGCGTGCGGCTGAAAAAGATCGCGCCGCGCGTGCTGGCGTGCCTGCGGATGGGTCTGTATCAGCTGATCCTGATGGATAAGATTCCTGCGCATGCGGCGGTTGCCGAGACGGTCGCGCTGGTCAAGCACTACTGCCATGCAAATGACCGCACGGTCGCCTTTGCCAATGCGGTGCTGAGAAATGCCGCAAATGCGGCCCAAAACGGCTCTTTGCCGCGCCTGAACTGCCCGGATAAGGAAAGCTACTACGCGCTGCAGTACAGCCACCCGGAGCACAGTTGGCCAGCTTGCCGTTGCTGTCAAATGAGAACTTGGATTTGGTCAGCATGTTGGTCTTGGCCTTTTCCTCGGCGCGGCGTATCCTGGCAGACTTTTCCGCACAGGCAATCACGCCCTTAAGGACTTCCACGTTGCGGTCAAAATACAGCTGCAGTTCGTCCCCTGTTACGGTGAACACGGCCTTGGTAGCGTCCGCACTGGCCATCTTGGTCTTTGTCTGTCCCTCGAATATGGGGTCCGGGTGCTTGATTGCCACCACTGCCGTCATGCCGTTGCGGGTGTCCGCTCCCGTAAAGTTGGTATCTTTTTCTTTTAAGATTCCAAGTTCCCTGGCATATTCCAGGTCAATGTGGTTCGTTCCCGCTGCGCACACGGCAATCATTTTTACGCGTTTCGCCGCCGCATCCAGGATATCCCTGCCGATTTTCGGATCGACCCGCATTACCAGCAGATCATACTCCGGCAGCATCTCTTTAAGCTCATCCACCGACGGGAGTATCTTAATATCCACCTCCGCCCCCAGCGCCTGAAGGCCTTTTGCAATAACAGGAGAAACACGATCAATAATTAATGCTTTCATATACAACAACCCCTTTCTGTTTTCCTTTTGCCCTTATTATAGATTGGCAGTGTCATGAATACAAATATATAATAGTCATTTTATTTATGACTAAAAGTTATTATTCAAAGCAGGATTTACCAATATCAACGGAAACGGAGCTTATCTCTGTCCGCTAACCGCTCTCTTCAATTTCCTGCTCTGCATATACTGCCCGCCAATCACTACAATAAATATCACATAACAGATAATATCCGTCTTTGTTCCGGGCCAGATTCCGCAGACAGCGCAGACAGCCATTAAAATCCGCTCGATTACGTTCAGCTTTCGGAATACAAATCCCTCGAAACAGGCACACATGCAAAACAAACCGACAAAACTCGAGAACACAATGGCGACTATCGATATGATATTTCCCTGTAACAGCAGTTCCTGGTGATATACAATCATAAACGGTAAAATAAACCCAGGCAGCCCAAGCCTCGTCGCCGTAACCGAGGTCTTAAAGTAGTCGGCTTTCGCTATCTTTGAGGCAACTAAGGCTGCACTGGCAACCGGAGGCGTGATATTAGCCAATGCCGCATAATAATAGATGAACAGATGGACGGCCAGTTTGTCAAATCCCAATTCTACCAGTACACTGCCGGCTAACGATGCCACGAGGACATAAGCGGCTGTCGTAGGAACTCCCATGCCAAACAATATTGTAACTGCCATTGTTAGTATCAGAGCCACAAGGCCTACACTGCCGGATAATGTTTTGATAAAGAATACAATATTCATCGCAAGACCCGTCATGACAAATATCTGCGTAACAATTCCCATAGCGGCACAGGCTGCCGCTACTGTCATCGCACTTTTAGCCCCGCTGATCAGGCCGTTATATAAAAAGCCCCAAAACTGTCTGGTCAGGACGAATTTCGGATTGCGCACGCTGTTTTTTACAATGTAGCAGATAACAAGAATAACACAGCCTAAAAATGCACTCCGCATTACCGATGTCCCGGAAATCAAAAGTATGATGATGGCCAGAAGCGGAAGGAAAAAGAGGCCGTCTTCCTTCATAAGTTTTTTCTTATCCGGAATCATTTCGTCCGGCAGTGGTTTAAATCCGCAGCGAAGCGCACGCATGTGTACGGAAATTCCTGTGGTCACGTAATACATTAATGCGGCAGGAAGAGCGCACAGTGCGATTTTGGCATAGGGGACGCCTATAATGCCGGCCATGATAAATGCGCCGACTCCCATGACGGGAGGCATAATCATCCCTCCAGTAGAGGCTACCGATTCAATAGCTCCCGCATAATACGGTTCATAGCCGCGGTCCTTCATCATAGGAATTGTGAAGGTACCGGTGGACGCCACGTTGGCCACAGCGCTTCCGTTGATTGACCCAACCAGCCCGCTTCCGATTACTGCAGCCTGTGCGGCTCCGGAACGTGTCTTTCCTCCAAGGGCAATCGCGATATTGATGAAGAACTGCCCCGCACCGCTGGACTCCAGTAGCCCGCCAAAAATCATAAACAAAACAATATAAGTGGCCGAAACATTCAGCACCGTTCCAAAAATACCATACAGATAGGTCGTTACACTGGCTATCAGCCTCGGCCAGCTGTATCCCGCGTGATGGAAGATGCCGGGAAGATATTTTCCAAAATGACCATATAGCAGAGAGATAACCACCAATCCCGGAAGCAGCAGACCGTATGTACGTCTTGTCGCCTCCAGAACGGCGAGAATCAGAATAAAACCAATGATGGTATCCATCCCC
>OHAI01002041.1_pt1 | contig 15071 bp, 8 predicted proteins | sample 1577091 | NCBI WGS metagenome assembly OHAI01 (sample SAMEA3541548, study PRJEB24748) | human gut metagenome | biome: human gut; feature: human-associated habitat; material: faeces | place: China | collected 2012
GCCATGGACAGCGCCCGCAATCAGGTGATGTTTGCGCTCAATGATTATCTCGCAGGGCTGGCGCTTGATCAGTTAAGCAACCAGGCGTCGGTTGGTGGCATAAGTTTTTCCACCAACGCTAACAACGGCCTTATGGTTAATGCCAATGGTTACACCCAGCGCCTGCCGCAGCTGTTCCAGGCATTGCTCGAGGGGTACTTTAGCTATACCGCTACGGAAGATCAGCTTGAGCAGGCGAAGTCCTGGTATAACCAGATGATGGATTCCGCAGAAAAGGGCAAAGCGTTCGAGCAGGCGATTATGCCCGCGCAGATGCTCTCGCAAGTGCCGTACTTCTCGCGAGATGAACGGCGCAAAATTTTGCCTTCAATCACTTTGAAAGAGGTGCTGGCCTATCGCGACGCCTTAAAATCAGGGGCTCGACCAGAGTTTATGGTTATTGGCAACATGACCGAAGCCCAGGCAACAACGCTGGCACGCGATGTGCAAAAACAGTTGGGCGCTGATGGTTCGGAGTGGTGTCGTAACAAAGATGTCGTGGTCGATAAAAAACAATCTGTCATCTTTGAAAAAGCCGGTAACAGCACCGACTCCGCACTGGCAGCGGTATTTGTACCGACTGGCTACGATGAATACACCAGCTCAGCCTATAGCTCTCTGTTGGGGCAGATCGTACAGCCGTGGTTCTACAATCAGTTGCGTACCGAAGAACAGTTGGGCTATGCCGTGTTTGCGTTTCCAATGAGCGTGGGGCGTCAGTGGGGCATGGGCTTCCTGTTGCAAAGCAATGATAAACAGCCTTCATTCTTGTGGGAGCGTTACAAGGCGTTTTTCCCAACCGCAGAGGCAAAATTGCGGACGATGAAGCCAGAAGAGTTTGCGCAAATCCAGCAGGCGGTAATAACCCAGATGCTGCAGGCACCGCAAACGCTCGGCGAAGAAGCATCGAAGTTAAGTAAAGATTTCGATCGCGGCAATATGCGCTTCGATTCGCGTGATAAAATCGTGGCCCAGATAAAACTGCTGACGCCGCAAAAACTTGCTGATTTCTTCCATCAGGCGGTGGTCGAGCCGCAAGGCATGGCTATTCTGTCGCAGATTTCCGGCAGCCAGAACGGGAAAGCCGAATATGTGCATCCTGAAGGCTGGAAAGTGTGGGAGAACGTCAGCGCGTTGCAGCAAACAATGCCCTTGATGAGTGAAAAGAATGAGTGATGTCGCTGAGACACTAGATCCTTTGCGCTTGCCCTTACAGGGCGAGCGCCTGATTGAAGCCTCTGCCGGCACAGGCAAAACCTTTACGATTGCGGCGCTCTATTTGCGCCTGTTACTTGGACTAGGCGGTTCCGCCGCCTTTCCCCGCCCGCTGACCGTTGAAGAACTGCTGGTGGTCACCTTTACCGAGGCTGCCACGGCAGAATTGCGCGGTCGTATCCGTAGCAATATCCACGAGTTGCGCATCGCCTGTCTGCGTGAAACCACCGACAATCCACTGTACGAACGCCTGCTGGAAGAGATCGACGATAAAGCGCAAGCCGCGCAGTGGTTGTTGTTAGCCGAACGGCAGATGGATGAAGCGGCAGTCTTTACTATTCACGGTTTTTGCCAGCGCATGCTCAACCTGAATGCCTTTGAATCCGGCATGCTGTTTGAGCAGCAGCTGATTGAAGATGAGTCTCTGCTACGCTACCAGGCCTGCGCCGATTTCTGGCGTCGCCACTGCTACCCGCTGCCGCGTGAAATTGCCCAGGTGGTCTTTGAAACCTGGAAAGGGCCGCAGGCGTTGCTGCGCGATATTAATCGTTATCTGCAAGGCGAAGCACCGGTTATCAAAGCACCGCCGCCCGATGATGAAACGCTGGCTTCCCGCCACGCGCAAATTGTGGCGCGTATCGACGCCGTAAAACAGCAGTGGCGCGACGCAGTGGGTGAACTGGATGCGCTGATCGAATCTTCTGGTATTGATCGACGCAAGTTTAACCGTAGCAATCAGGCTAAATGGATCGAGAAGATCAGCGCCTGGGCAGAAGAAGAGACCAACAGTTATCAGTTACCGGAGTCGCTGGAAAAATTCTCTCAGCGTTTCTTAGAAGATCGCACGAAAGCCGGGGGGGAAACCCCGCGACATCCACTGTTTGAGGCGATCGATCAACTGCTTGCAGAACCATTGTCGATCCGTGATCTGGTGATAACCCGCGCATTGGCTGAGATCCGCGAAACAGTAGCGCGTGAAAAACGCCGCCGTGGCGAATTGGGTTTTGATGACATGTTAAGTCGGCTCGATTCCGCGCTGCGTAGCGAAAGCGGAAAGGTGTTGGCAGCGGCGATCCGTACGCGATTCCCGGTGGCAATGATCGATGAATTTCAGGATACCGACCCCCAGCAGTACCGAATTTTTCGCCGTATCTGGCACCATCAGCCGGAAACCGCATTGTTGCTGATTGGCGACCCGAAACAGGCCATATATGCATTCCGGGGTGCGGATATCTTCACTTATATGAAGGCGCGTAGCGAAGTTCACGCCCACTACACTTTAGACACCAACTGGCGTTCCGCACCAGGAATGGTGAACAGCGTGAATAAGCTTTTCAGCCAGACTGATGACGCGTTCATGTTTCGCGAAATACCGTTTATTCCAGTGAAATCAGCCGGGAAAAATCAGGCGTTACGTTTTGTATTTAAAGGTGAAACGCAGCCTGCGATGAAAATGTGGCTGATGGAAGGCGAAAGCTGCGGCGTTGGCGACTATCAAAGTACTATGGCGCAGGTATGTGCTGCGCAAATCCGCGACTGGCTACAAGCCGGACAGCGGGGCGAAGCGTTGCTGATGAACGGCGACGACGCGCGTCCGGTGCGTGCTTCGGACATCAGTGTGCTGGTGCGCAGCCGCCAGGAGGCCGCCCAGGTGCGCGACGCCTTAACGTTGCTGGAAATCCCTTCCGTTTACCTTTCGAACCGCGACAGTGTTTTTGAAACTCTGGAAGCGCAGGAAATGCTTTGGTTGTTGCAGGCGGTGATGACGCCCGAACGTGAGAACACCCTGCGTAGTGCGCTGGCAACGTCAATGATGGGGCTGAACGCGCTGGATATCGAAACGCTGAACAATGACGAACATGCGTGGGATGCGGTAGTCGAAGAGTTCGATGGTTATCGGCAAATCTGGCGCAAACGTGGCGTTATGCCGATGCTGCGGGCGCTGATGTCGGCGCGTAAGATTGCAGAAAACTTGCTGGCAACGGCAGGCGGTGAGCGGCGTCTTACCGATATCTTGCATATCAGCGAACTGCTACAAGAAGCCGGAACGCAGCTGGAAAGTGAACATGCGCTGGTACGCTGGTTATCGCAACATATCCTCGAGCCAGACAGTAATGCCTCCAGCCAACAAATGCGCCTCGAAAGTGATAAACATCTGGTGCAGATTGTCACGATCCATAAATCAAAAGGGCTGGAATATCCGCTGGTCTGGTTGCCATTTATTACCAATTTCCGCGTCCAGGATCAGGCGTTCTATCACGATCGCCACTCGTTTGAGGCTGTTCTGGATCTTAACGCTGCGCCAGAAAGTGTCGATCTCGCGGAGGCCGAACGTCTGGCGGAAGATCTGCGTTTGCTTTACGTGGCGCTGACGCGTTCGGTTTGGCATTGCAGTCTCGGCGTTGCACCGCTGGTGCGCCGTCGTGGCGATAAAAAAGGTGACACCGACGTCCACCAAAGTGCGCTCGGGCGTTTGCTACAAAAAGGGGAACCGCAAGATGCGGCAGGGCTTCGCACCTGTATTGAAGCTTTATGCGATGATGATATTGCCTGGCAAACGGCACAAACTGGTGATAACCAGCCCTGGCAGGTTAATGATGTTTTAACTGCAGAACTGAATGCGAGGACGCTACAACGATTGCCCGGCGATAACTGGCGTGTCACCAGCTACTCCGGTTTGCAGCAGCGTGGTCACGGTATCGCTCAGGATTTGATGCCACGGCTGGATGTTGATGCCGCAGGCGTGGTCAGCGTCGTTGAAGAACCGACGTTAACACCGCATCAGTTCCCGCGCGGTGCGTCACCAGGGACATTCTTGCACAGTTTGTTTGAAGACCTCGATTTTACCCAGCCGGTTGACCCGAACTGGGTACAGGAAAAACTGGAACTCGGCGGCTTTGAATCGCAGTGGGAACCAGTGTTGACCGAGTGGATCACGGCTGTTCTCCAGGCACCTCTCAATGAAACGGGTGTTAGCCTGAGTCAGCTTTCCGCCCGCGATAAACAGGTGGAGATGGAGTTTTACCTGCCGATTAGTGAACCGCTCATCGCCAGCCAGCTTGATGCACTAATTCGCCAGTTTGATCCGCTATCCGCTGGCTGCCCGCCGCTGGAGTTCATGCAGGTACGCGGCATGTTAAAAGGCTTTATCGACCTGGTATTTCGTCATGAAGGGCGTTATTACCTGCTCGACTATAAATCCAACTGGCTGGGTGAAGACAGTTCGGCTTACACCCAACAGGCTATGGCAGCGGCGATGCAGGCACACCGCTATGATCTGCAATATCAGCTTTATACCCTGGCGTTGCATCGTTATTTGCGCCATCGCATTGCTGATTACGACTATGATCGTCACTTTGGCGGCGTTATCTATCTGTTCCTGCGTGGCGTTGATAAAGAACATCCGCAACAAGGGATTTACACAACCCGACCCAACGCCGGGTTGATTGACTTGATGGATGAGATGTTTGCCGGTATGACCCTGGAGGAGGCGTAATGAAATTGCAAAAGCAATTACTGGAAGCTGTGGAGCACAAACAGCTACGCCCGCTGGACGTGCAGTTTGCCCTGACCGTGGCGGGAGATGAACATCCTGCCGTCACCCTCGCGGCAGCCCTGTTAAGCCACGACGCCGGGGAAGGGCATGTCTGTTTACCGCTCTCACGACTGGAAAATAACGAGGCGTCGCATCCGCTGTTGGCGACCTGTGTCAGTGAAATCGGTGAGTTACAAAATTGGGAAGAATGCTTGCTGGCTTCACAAGCGGTAAGCCGGGGAGATGAACCAACGCCGATGATCCTCTGTGGCGATCGTCTTTATTTGAATCGCATGTGGTGTAACGAGCGCACAGTGGCACGCTTTTTCAACGAAGTGAATCATGCCATTGAGGTTGATGAAGCTCTACTGGCGCAAACCCTGGACAAACTTTTTCCAGTAAGCGATGAAATTAACTGGCAAAAAGTTGCGGCGGCAGTGGCGCTGACGCGGCGGATTTCGGTGATTTCCGGCGGTCCTGGCACCGGTAAAACGACCACCGTAGCGAAGTTGCTGGCAGCCTTAATTCAAATGGCCGACGGAGAACGCTGCCGTATCCGTCTGGCTGCACCAACGGGTAAAGCTGCCGCGCGCTTAACCGAATCTCTCGGCAAGGCTTTGCGACAGTTACCGCTGACCGATGAACAAAAGAAACGCATTCCGGAAGATGCCAGTACTTTGCACCGATTGCTGGGTGCGCAGCCGGGTAGCCAGCGTTTACGTCATCATGCCGGTAACCCGCTGCATCTTGATGTGCTGGTGGTAGATGAAGCGTCAATGATCGATCTGCCTATGATGTCGAGACTGATCGACGCCTTGCCCGATCATGCGCGAGTGATCTTTCTCGGCGATCGTGATCAACTGGCCTCGGTTGAGGCTGGGGCTGTGCTGGGCGATATCTGCGCTTATGCCAACGCGGGCTTTACCGCCGAGCGTGCCGGGCAGTTGAGCCGCCTGACGGGAACTCACGTTCCGGCAGGAACTGGCACAGAAGCGGCATCTTTGCGCGACAGTCTCTGCCTGCTGCAAAAAAGCTATCGTTTCGGCAGTGATTCTGGCATTGGTCAGTTAGCTGCGGCGATCAACCGTGGTGATAAAACGGCAGTGAAAACCGTTTTTCAGCAGGATTTTTCTGATATCGAAAAACGGCTTTTACAGAGCGGCGAAGATTATATTGCGATGCTTGAGGAAGCTCTTGCGGGTTACGGACGTTATCTGGATCTGCTGCAAGCGCGTGCCGAGCCGGATTTAATCATTCAGGCGTTCAATGAGTACCAGCTTTTGTGCGCCCTGCGGGAAGGGCCGTTTGGCGTGGCTGGACTGAATGAGCGAATTGAGCAGTTTATGCAACAGAAGCGCAAAATTCATCGTAATCCGCACTCTCGTTGGTACGAAGGCCGACCGGTGATGATTGCCCGTAATGACAGCGCGCTTGGGTTGTTTAATGGCGATATCGGTATCGCTCTGGATCGCGGACAGGGGACGCGCGTTTGGTTTGCGATGCCGGACGGCAATATTAAGTCTGTGCAACCGAGTCGCCTGCCAGAGCACGAAACTACGTGGGCGATGACGGTACATAAATCGCAGGGATCGGAGTTCGACCATGCGGCGTTGATTTTACCGAGCCAACGCACGCCGGTAGTAACACGAGAGCTGGTTTACACCGCGGTGACCCGCGCGCGTCGCCGTCTGTCGCTGTATGCCGATGAGCGCATATTAAGTGCGGCAATCGCCACTCGTACTGAGCGGCGCAGTGGTCTGGCGGCGTTGTTTAGTTCACGGGAATAAACGTAATTGCCGGATGCGACGCACGAGTGTTACGCATGTCGCATCCGACGATTTTCATCGCTTACCCCAAATCCGCCATCAACACTTTGGATTTACGCTGGTAGTTGTACAACTGCTTTTTGCTCTCGGGCAGTAAATCAATATCCACTGGGGTAAATCCACGTTCCTGGAACCAGTGAATACTGCGCGTGGTCAGCACAAATAATTTGCTTAAGCCGCTCTGCTTCGCCTGAGCGGCAATGCGTTCCAGCAGAACCTCGCCCCGTGATGAACTGCGGTAATCCGGGTGAACTGCCACACAGGCCATTTCCCCAATCTTCTCTTCCGGGAACGGATAGAGCGCGGCGCAGGCAATAGTCGTGTTATCGCGCTGAATAATGGTGAATTTATCGATTTCCATCTCCAGCTGCTCGCGAGAACGGCGTACCAGAATACCTTGCTGCTCCAGCGGGCGAATCAACTCCAGAATACCGCCAATATCGTTGATTGTTGCGCGACGAATCTGCTCGGCGCTTTCCATCACAATCTGCGTACCGATACCGTCGCGTGAGAACAACTCTTGCAACAGCGCGCCATCTTCCTGATAACTGATTAAATGACAGCGACGCACGCCGCTGCGGCAGGCTTTCACTGCGCCACGCAAAAAGCGCACCGTACCGGAGTTGTAATCGCCTTTCTCTTCCTGGGCTTCTACCCGCGCTTGCGCTTCGTTAGGGAAAAGTTCGGAGACAATATCACCGTCGTCATTAGTAACGCCCTGGGAAGAGCAAAAACCAATCATCTTTTCAGCTTTCAGTTTGATGGCTAGTTGAGTGGCAATCTCTTCCGAGGTCAGATTAAAGCTCTCGCCAGTGACTGAAACAGCGACCGGCCCCATTAGCACTATTGCACCGCTGTCCAGTTGACGATGGATCGCGTCTTCATCAATTCGCCGGATACGCCCGCTATGGCAGTAATCCACGCCGTCATCGACGCCCAGCGGCTGGGCGATAATAAAATTGCCACTGACGACGTTGATATGCGCGCCCTGTAGCGGCGTGTTATTGAGACTCATCGACAGGCGAGCAGTAATATCCAGTTGCAATGTTCCCGCAGCCTGCTTCACCAGTTCCAGTGTTTTGGCGTCGGTCACACGTATATTCTTGTGATACAGCGGTTCGTGGTGATGCGCAGCCAGATTTGCGTCGATCTGCGGACGTGCGCCATAGATCACCACCAGACGGATGCCGAGGCTGTGCAGCAACCCGATATCATTAACGATACTGGAGAAATTCTCATGCTCAATGGCTTCACCGCCGAGCATGATGACAAACGTTTTTCCCCGGTGGGTATTGATATAGGGAACCGAATGGCGGAATCCCTCGACCAGCTCGGTTTTACGTTCCTTTACCACGGCACACCTCTTTGCATGATTATTCGAAATTAGTGTATTTTTATTCTGTTTTTTCGCAGGGTGCAAGTGTAAATTTTATGCGAGAGCGACTTTTTTATCAGTAATGCCGTGAATATAAAAAGAATGTTTACCGTTTATTAGATGACAGATTATGCGTCTTTCGCTAAAGTTTCCGGTCAAATTAGTCGTTTACTTGTTACACAGCTTAGATTTCTTTTGCTCGGGAGAGGCATGTCAGGATCCAACACTGCAATCAGCCGTCGTCGTTTACTGCAAGGCGCGGGTGCCATGTGGCTATTGAGCGTAAGTCAGGTCAGTCTGGCTGCGGTCAGCCAGGTCGTGGCGGTGCGCGTCTGGCCTGCGTCCAGCTACACCCGCGTGACGGTAGAATCAAATCGTCAGCTGAAATATAAGCAGTTCGCGTTGAGTAACCCTGAACGCGTGGTGGTGGATATCGAAGATGTAAACCTGAACTCGGTACTCAAGGGGATGGCGGCACAAATTCGTGCAGACGACCCGTTCATCAAGTCGGCGCGCGTCGGGCAATTTGACCCGCAGACCGTACGCATGGTTTTTGAATTAAAGCAAAACGTAAAACCGCAGCTGTTTGCCCTTGCGCCGGTCGCTGGGTTTAAAGAGCGTCTGGTGATGGACCTCTATCCGGCCAATGCACAGGATATGCAGGACCCGCTGCTGGCGCTGCTGGAGGATTACAACAAAGGCGACCTCGAAAAGCAGGTGCCGCCAGCACAAAGTGGTCCACAACCGGGTAAAGCAGGGCGCGATCGTCCGATTGTCATTATGCTTGACCCTGGCCACGGTGGCGAAGACTCCGGTGCGGTGGGGAAATACAAAACGCGCGAAAAAGACGTGGTATTGCAAATAGCTCGCCGTCTGCGCTCTCTGATCGAGAAAGAGGGCAATATGAAGGTGTACATGACGCGCAATGAAGACATCTTCATTCCGTTGCAAGTGCGCGTAGCAAAAGCCCAGAAACAGCGTGCTGACCTGTTTGTCTCTATCCATGCCGACGCCTTTACCAGCCGTCAGCCGAGCGGTTCCTCTGTGTTTGCGCTCTCAACCAAAGGTGCAACCAGTACTGCGGCAAAATATCTGGCACAAACCCAGAACGCCTCGGACTTGATTGGTGGCGTGAGCAAAAGCGGTGACCGCTATGTCGACCACACCATGTTCGATATGGTGCAGTCGCTGACCATTGCCGACAGCCTGAAGTTTGGTAAAGCGGTGCTGAATAAGCTCGGTAAAATCAACAAGCTGCATAAAAATCAGGTTGAACAGGCCGGGTTTGCCGTACTAAAGGCACCAGATATTCCCTCCATTCTGGTCGAAACGGCGTTTATCAGTAACGTTGAGGAAGAGCGTAAACTGAAAACGGCGACCTTCCAGCAGGAAGTTGCGGAGTCTATTCTTGCGGGGATTAAAGCGTATTTTGCCGATGGGGCGACGCTGGCGAGAAGGGGATGATGTTTTTATTTATTCAATGAATTTATATTTCGTTGAATAGATAACATTTTCATGAATATTAGATGCTGGTTTTGTGACTGATGTCGAATATTTGAATGTCGGCTTGAAAAATAAGCCGACCATCTCTTTAATTAAACACAATTCCGTGTAATGTATACACATTAGTTAATCATCTTGTAACTGTTAAATCAGGCAAGGCAATGTTTGAAGTAATTATTACTTCTGACGTGCCTTGCCTTTTTTTTTGGAGTCATGGAATGATCATCGAAAAAGTCATGAACAATAATTGTGTACAGGCATCGATGAATGGACAGGAGGTTATCATTTCTGGACCTGGCGTCGGTTACAACAAAAAATATGGAATGTCGGTCCCTGAGCATCCGGCTAACCGGATTTTTTATGTCAGAAATGAACAAAAAAACAAACTCTATAAATTGATTGAACATGTAGATATTGAGTATGTGTTTGTTGCCGAAAAAATAGTGCAATATGCGGAGAAAAATCTCGAAAAAAATCTCAATCCATCGCTACTATTGATTCTTGCGGATCACATTTCGAATGCAATATCCCGAGTCGCTTCAGGTATACAAATTAATAATGTTTTCCTTGATGAAATCAAAGCGTTGTACAAAGCAGAATATGCAATAAGCCGGGATGCATTAACCATCATCAATGAGCAATTTAGCTTTCAACTTCCGGATGATGAGATTGGTTTTATTGCATTGCATATTTTAAATAACTATGAAAATTCATCTGATTATGAATCGGTACGGATTATTGAATTATCTCAAAAAATCACGGAGATTATCGAGGGTATTTATAACCGAAAGGTGGACAGAAGTTCATTTAACTATTCAAGATTTATGATGCACCTTAAGTATTTTTCTAATCGAGTTTTATGTAATGAAAAGATAAAACAGAAAGATATTGGTGACATCTATGAGCAGTTTCTTGAGAAAGACATCCTGTTACAGCGCGCAATTCATGAAATTGAAAGGTATCTGTATGCCACTTTTAAATATGAATTAATTTTAGAAGAAAAACTATATCTCTCAATTCGTACCAAAGTATTAATGGACTAATTATATATAACATTTATATGAGATAACCCACATGAAACAAAAGAAAGCCTGGAGTTTTTTTCAGAGCCTGGGGAAGGCATTTATGTATCCCATTGCTCTGCTAAGTGTATGTGGCATGATGCTAGGGCTAGGAAGTGGTTTAGCCAGTGATGATATGGCAAAGTTAATTCCATTTCTGGCTATTCCAATAATTAAAACCATACTTGATTTCATTGTTAGCCTTGGTTTGTTTGCCTTTGTTAATTTACCTGTATTGTTTGCGATAGCAATTCCCTTAGGATTATTAAAAGAGAAAGAGGATAAAGCCTATGGCGCTTTTTCTGGCTTAATTGGTTTTATGGCGATGCATCTGGGAACGAACTTTTATCTTAAACAGCACGACTTATTGGTCGCTGCTGACCAAATGTCGACACATGGGCAAACCATCATTCTGGGGATCCAGTCCTACAATACCAGCGTGTTAGGGGGAATTGTTGCTGGGTTATTAGTCGCCAGCATGTATAAAAAGATCGTTAATTTACGCATTCCAGAATCATTAGGTTTTTATAGCGGCCCACGTCTGGTGCCTATCATTACACTGATTGTGATGAGTGGATTTGGTCTGATCATTCCTTTTATCTGGCCGCCGTTTTTCAATCTCTTCATGCTCATTGGCCACTGGATATCAACTTCCGGTCCTGTTGGTTATTTCTTCTATGCAGTTGCCGAACGTGTGACGATTCCTTTTGGCTTAAACCATCTGGTGACGTCAGTGTTCCGCTTTACGCCAATCGGCGGTTCGGCTGTGATTGGCGGCGAAGAGTATTACGGCACCCTGAACATGTTTATGGCGTACGTCAAAGAGAATGCGGTCATTCCGCTGGATTTGGCGGGGAAAATGGAGCAGGGCAAACTGATGATTCAGTACGGTCTGGCTGGTGCTGCACTGGCCATGTATCGCACTGCTCATGCTCAAAACAGAAAGGCTATCAAAGCATTGCTTATTTCCGGTGTGCTTACGGTTATTATTGGTGGCGTCAGCGAACCGATTGAATTTCTGTTCTTATTTGTCAGTCCGCTGCTGTTTGTCTTCCATGCCTTTATGAATGGATTCGCCAACATGGTCTTGCCATATATGGGCGTGAAGATGGGATTTACTGGCGATCTGATTCAATTTATTAGCTTTGGCGTATTGCGTGGCACAAGAACAGGTTGGCCGATCGCGGTGTGTGTCGAAGTGGCCTATTTCTTCATTTATTACTTTGTGTTCCGTTGGACCATTCTCAAATTTAACCTGATGACCGTAGGACGTGAAGAGTCCAGTCCTGTCACGCTGAACGCTCACGAAGAAACTGCAATAGCTAATATCCCAGCTTATGATAAATCAGAGTTGCAGGCAGCGGAGCAAATGGTTAAGGCTCTGGGTGGAAAAGAAAATATTAAATCACTGGATAATTGTGTCACTCGTTTGCGTTTAACTATCGCAGATATGGGATTGATAGATGAGGCTGCAATTAAAAGTGCCGGAGGGATTGCGGTTGTGAAACTTGATCAAAATACCTTACAAGTCATTATCGGCACTAAAGTCATCGCCCTGCGTCGGGATATGGATAACTACATGGGGATACGCTGATGAATGTTTTTAATACCCCTATCTCCCGTAAAGGAACATATTGCACTCAATGGGACTTTTGTGAGGACAGATTTGGTGTAAAAGATGTATTACCATTTTCTATTTCAGATATGGATCTTCCGATACCGGAAGCTATCATCAGGGCATTAAAAAAACGCCTGGAACACCCGATTTTAGGGTACAGCCGTTGGCAGCATGATGATTATCTGAATGCGATAGTCAATTGGTATCATCAACAATATAAAACTGAAATAAAACCAGAATGGATCACCTATAGCCCAAGTGTGATGTATTCAATTGCTAAGGCAATAGAGTTATTAACATTGAATGGAGATAACATTCTCATTTTTACGCCTGTTTATAACGCATTTTTTGATGTAATTAAACAAAGTGGTCGAAATATGCTAACAACCTCTTTGAATAAAGAAAATGAGAGAGGCTACGCTATCAACTGGCAAGATTTTGAGCTAAAAATTAAAAGCGCGAAGATGGTGTTATTGTGTAATCCTCATAACCCGACAGGAACCGTCTGGTCGGAAGAAGATCTCTTCAAAATCGCTGCAAGCTGCGCAAAACAAAAAATCTGGCTATGTTCAGATGAAATTCACAGTGATTTTGTTTTTAACCATGGTTTCACGTCCGCGTTAAAAATAAAAAATGACAAAGTAGTGGTGTTAAATTCGATTTCGAAAACATTTAATGTTCCTGCACTAACAGGATCATATATGATATCCGCTGACCAGGATTTTAATGATAAGTTTAGAACGATATCAAGATATCGCGATTTTGTAAACTCACCATCTATATTGAATGTGATTGCTACCATTGTTGCTTATAACGAATGTGAAGAATGGTTAAAGTCGTTAAAGGATCATATTGCCTCTAACATTCAATTTACCCAGCAGTATTTGAATGAAAATATTCCAGAATTGATCGTGAGGTCCGCTGAGGGTTGCTATTTTTCGTGGATAGATTGCTCGGCCATTGGCTATCCCTTTGATAAATTTTACCGACGATTAATTGATGAAGGGAAAGTGGGTATTATGGCGGGGTATGTTTATGGTACGGAAGGTGAGGGCTATCTGCGTCTGAATCTGGCCTGCGGTCGAGAAAAATTATATATGGGGCTTGTGCGCCTTGCGAGTGTAATTAAAAATATTAATCAGGAAAAAGAAAATGAATAACTCGGAACTTATACATCTTATTAAACATTTTATGCGTAACGAACATAAGGCCGTTGAAGAGGTTATTGATTCCCCACTTTCTGAAGTCGCTAATTTAATTAAAGTATTACAATCTTGTCAGGGTAAAGTTGTTTTTATTGGTGTTGGTAAGTCCGGTATTATTGCCAGAAAACTCGCAGCAACATTTGCCAGTACCGGAACTCCCTCGTTTTTTGTTCACGGTACGGAAGCGGTACACGGCGACCTTGGAATGGTGGCGAAAGACGATGTTGTTATTCTTATTTCAAACAGTGGTGAGACGGCGGAAATCCTGGCGACACTGCCTAGTCTGAAAAGAATGGGTAATTATTTGATCTCTTTTACCCGCAGTCATCACTCATCGCTTGCGATAAGTTGTGATTTATCTGTTGAAATCCCCGTCAAAAGTGAGGCGGATAATTTAGGTTTAGCACCGTCATGCTCGTCTACTGTTGTTCTGGTTGTTGGTGATGCGGTGGCGCTTGCACTCTCCGAATTGAAAAAATTTACTCGTGCCGATTTCGGCTTATATCATCCAGGAGGTGCACTCGGCATTAAAGCAAATTCATAATTTCAAAATATAAATACAGTAACCGGTCACGCCATCTTTTGGGGTGGCGTTCATTGAAGTGAGTGTCAGCTATGAAAAATGTTCTGGTCACCGTCCCCAGCTTTTCAGCACGCTGTGTTTCCGCCAGCAAGTTGCTAAGAGAGAATAATTTTAATCTTATTATTAAGAATAATGTGGAGCATCTGCTTAAATCAGAATCCACTGCATTACGAGAATCTATTTGCGCGGTCATCGCCGGAAAAGATTGTTATCAGGCGGATACGCTATCATTGCTGCCTGGTGTGAAAATAATATCGAGATTCGGGACGGGGATAGACAATATTGATCTTCGTGCGGCACAGCAATCCGGTATTGTAGTCAAAAATGCGGTTGGGATTAATTCAAATGCGGTTGCGGAATTTATCATTGGACTTATCTTTGCGAGCATGAGAAATATTCCTGGCAGCTATCATGCGATGCAAAATGGCTACTGGGTTGAGTCGCATGGCTGTGAATTACAAGGGAAACGGATTGGCCTGGTTGGCTACGGTAATATAGGTAAAACCCTGGCGAAAAGGTTGTCTGGTTTTGATGTTGAGCTTTTAGCTTTTGACAAACAACCCGATTTTCAGGCCGCTGGCAAAGATGGAGTTCAGTTTGTATCAATTGAAGATATCTTTATGCAGTCGCATGTCATCATTGTTCTTTTACCTTTTTCTCCTGAGCTGGAGAACTTCATTAGTCATAAATATTTGTCAATGATGCGCAATGGTGCTCTGATCATCAATGCCGCAAGGGGAAAGTTGCTGGATGAGGGCGCTTTACTTCAGGTGATTGAAGAACGAAATGTGTTTGCGGCGCTGGATGTGTTTAGCTCTGAACCGTTGGCGCAATTTAGCCCACTGCTACATGCCAAAAATATCATTACAACGCCGCATATTGCGGCCGCCACCGTTGAGTCATACCAGCAAACCGGGATACACGTTGCCCAGTCGATAATTGATTACTTCGCAGGAAGGGAGATAAAAAACGTGTTGTGAGTTCAGCGAACGAAGATTTTAAATACAAAAAAACCGCAATTTGTGGAACACATTGCGGTTTATCAGCATTCTAAGTATTGGTTGCGGGGGCCGGATTTGAACCGACGACCTTCGGGTTATGAGCCCGACGA
>OHAI01002045.1_pt1 | contig 15044 bp, 10 predicted proteins | sample 1577091 | NCBI WGS metagenome assembly OHAI01 (sample SAMEA3541548, study PRJEB24748) | human gut metagenome | biome: human gut; feature: human-associated habitat; material: faeces | place: China | collected 2012
GCGTTGCAACGGCAATCGTAAGCGGTGGCCCGGGCGCACTTGTCTGGATGTGGGTTTCCGCATTTTTCGGGATGTCTACAAAGGCATGCGAAATCATTCTTGGTCAGCGCTATAGAGAGCATTACAAAAACTCTATGGATGAATATGTCTGCGACCGTTCCTTCGTCATGAAAAACGCGTTTGGCTGGAAAAGGGGTGCCATTGTGCTTGCGGTTTTTGCCTTCGTGCTTGGCCCCTGGACCTGTTGCGTACAGACAGAGGCGGTAACCAGCTCCATGCAGCAGGCCTTCGGCGTGACACCTCTCATCAGCGTGACAATCATCGGTGTTACCTGTATTGTTACGATTTTCGGCGGTCTGAAAAGAATTTCTGAGGTTATGAGCAAGGCGGTTCCTATTATGGCGGTGCTTTATATTCTGATGGGGCTTGGCGTAATCATTCTGAATATCAAGCAGGTTCCTGCGGCGGTTGCGCTTGTGTTTGAATCTGCATTTTCTCCTACGGCGGCTGTGGGCGGCTTTGCCGGTGCAACGGTAAGAGATGCGGTGAAATACGGCGTGGCGCGTGGGATTTATTCCAATGATGCAGGTACCGGTTACGGTATCATTGCGCATGCACCGGCAATCACAGACCATCCTGTGCGCCAGTCTGTATGGGGCTGGGGTGAAATTACACTGGATACGCTCATCATCTGCTCCATTACGGCGTTTACCATCATTATCACAGGCTCTTATTTCCAGAGTGATGCGACATCTGGCGCGCTGACAACGATTGCCTTCGGCATGGCGTATGGGCATGTCGGCGCGAAGCTGACCGCGATTGCAATCGCTGTTTTCGCATGGACAACCATCATCGGGATGTACTATACCTGTGAAAAATCTGTAAACTATGCTTTTGGCGATACTGAAAGAAATAAAAAAGCAATACCGATTTATATTATTTACTATATGCTGCCCTGTGTGATTTTCTATAACATTGAGGCGGATGTGCTCTGGGCACTGACAGATATTCTTTCTGCCTGCTATGTAGCACTTACTATCTTCTTTATTTATGCAAAGCACAAGGTTATTTTTGCACTCTTTGATGATTTCTGGAAGAGATTCCTGCCTGCGAAGGAAAGAGGGGAAAATCCTCCGGTTGTTTCCTTCGACTGCGCACTGGAAGGAGAAGGTGCAAAAGCAACAAAATAACAGGATGAAATTTGGCGTGTTTGATACACGCCTTTTTCTATGCAAAAAGGATACCTGCCATGGGATTGCATGACAGACGAGGGGCGGAAAAAGCCAAAGGAGGCATATTACAGGAGAGGAAAGCTGATGCGCGGGTTAGCCGCAAAAAAAGTCCCTGCCATGGCAGGGACAAAAATGTGTGGAATGGATGCTTTTTATGCGTCACAGTCCTCTCTGCTTCTGCGTGTATCGCAGTCATCACCGAAAACAGTACCGAAGCCGCAGCAGGAACGGGGCTTTGCGGTGGGAGAAAAGAGGTCTAAGGGGAAACGGATATCCTCAAAGCCGTTGCAGGGGTCACTGTTTGTGGCATTTGCAGTACAGCGTTCGGGGATACATCTGCCCAAAGAATTTACCATGATATTGACCGTACGGAACAGCTTTACAATCGTAAACAGACCGATGGTTACATTAACTGCAATGGGTGCGCCGAGAGCAGCATCGCCGCTGCTTTGGGAGGAATCGCAGTCGCAGCCGCAGGAATGGCAGGGATTGCAGGAATGACAGGGATTGCAGGTGTTACAGCCGGGGAAACGCAGCTCTGCATTCAGCGCAACTGCTTTCCCCTCCGCAATGATGAACGGTCCGCCCTTGGATGCGGCATTCTCGAACTGATCGGTTACGGTGGTCACATCTGCCTCGGTAGAGCCGAAGAGCGTTACGCGCAAATGATGGCTGTTGGTGGCATCAATCGTCCCGATAAAACAGCCGTCGGCGCGGCGAAACTCCAGTGTATAATTGAATACATATTTCAGCTCGATATCCCAGCAGCCCTTTTGCAGCGGATTTGGCCGTTTCCGCAGAATTTCAATGCGGGTCAGGTCTAAATCGCGGATGGTTACATCGGCGGCGTTGCAGGGAGGAATGATGATATCACCCTCGCAGAGCATATCGTTGCAGCTGGGGGTTTCGCTCCTTGCGGCACGGGCGGGGCCCAGAATACTGCTGCCCAAGCATTTCTGGATGCGGCACTGGTCGAAAATCTTCTGCACAATGATACAGGTTTCCTCGTTCCGCCCGTTGCTTTCGTTGCTGCCGTTTCCGCAGAAATTGCAGCTTCTTGCACTTAAATCAGCCTTGGAATCAAATTCAAAAGCGCCCATAAGACAGCCTCCTTTAAAGTTGTGGTTTCTTTTAACATAGTATGAAAGACGAAGGAAAGCGTGACCGCATGCAGGAAAGAAGGATTGTTTTCTTGCGAAAACAATGCTATAATGAAATTTAATGAATCATATAAATTTCACTTAGAAGTGTGAGGAATCGAAATGAAACGATTGATGGATATTCATACCCACGCCGTTGCAAGCGGGCATGCCTACAGCACAGTGGATGAAAACTTGAGATGGGCGGCAGAGCAGGGCTTGCAGCTGGTCGCTTTGACAGACCATGCGCCTGCTATGAAGGATACCACCTGTCATGCCTATTTTGCAAATCTGCACGTTTTGCCCGAAATGCTGCATGGGGTGCGGCTGCTGAAGGGTATTGAACTGAATATTCTGGATTTTGACGGCACGATAGATATGGATGAAGCGGTTTTGCAGAGATTGGATCTTGCGATTGCAAGCCTGCACATGCCCTGCATTAAGCCAGGCACGAAAAAGGAGAATACACAGGCGTTTTTAAAGGTGATGGAAAATCCCTATGTGGACATCATCGGACACCCCGGAGACCCTCGCTATGCGGTGGATTATCGGGAGCTGTTCCGCATGGCGAAAGAAACAGGCACGCTTCTGGAAATCAACAACGCTTCTTTAACACCGGGCGGCTTTCGAGAGGGCAGCAGGGAGAATATTAAGAAAATCCTTCTGATGAGCATGGAGGAGGGTCAGCCTGTGGTTCTGGGCAGCGATGCGCATTTTTATCGGAATGTGGGGGATTTTTCCTATGCGGAGGATTTGCTGAAGGAGCTGCAATTTCCGGAGGAGCTGATTCTCAATAATACGCCGGAAAAATTTCTTGCAGGACTCAGACATGGCAGAAAATAAAAAATGTATGCGGAAAAGAACGTGGAAAATCTCTTTACTTTAATGCTTGAAAGTGTTACAATATTTTTAATGGAAATATGAAAAATAACAGGAGAAGGTGGCGTTCCGAATGAATAAAAAGATCAAAAATGAATTGACCGATAAATTGTTTGAGTGCATTCTCAGCATGGAAACCGTGGAAGAGTGCTATCAGCTCTTTGAAGACCTTTGTACCATCAACGAAATTCAGGCAATCGCGCAGAGAATGGAAGTGGCGGCAATGCTGGATGCCAAGCGGACCTATGTGGAAATTGCGGAAAAAACAGGCGCATCCACAGCAACCATCAGCCGTGTCAATCGTTGCCTGCATTACGGCACGGATGGCTATAAGCTGGCGATTGACCGTGTGAAGGCAAAAAAAGAAAAAGAAGATAACGAATAATCTTTTTGAATCAATTTATTTGAGAGAGATTATAGGGCTGGTTTGACAAGATGATTTTGCCAAATCAGCCTTTCTTATGTTGGCATCCTGCGAAAAAAGCGGAAACAGAAAAGAAATGGGAGAGAATGACATGATTGGATTTGATAAACTGAACGATATGCAGAAAAAAGCAGTTTTGCAGACAGAAGGGCCTGTGCTGATTCTGGCGGGGGCAGGCAGCGGCAAGACCGGTGCCTTGACGGTGCGGATTGCACATCTGTTGGAAACGGGTGTAAAGCCTTGGAATATTCTTGCGATTACCTTTACGAATAAGGCGGCGAAGGAAATGCGCGAGCGTGTGGAAAAGCTTGTGGGGGATACAGCAAGAGATATGTGGATCAGCACCTTCCATTCCACCTGTGTGCGGATTCTGCGCAGAGAAATTCAGCATCTGGATTATGAAAATCAGTTTTCTATCTATGACAGCGACGATCAGGAAAAAATCATGCGCGAAGCCTTCAAGCGGCTGAATATGAGCACAACGGATAAGTCCTTTTCCGTTAAGGGGGCAATGAGCATCATCAGCCATCTGAAGGAGGAAATGACTAGCTGGGAGGACTACGCACAGCATGTGGATAAAAATGACCTGAAGGCAGTGCGTATCGCAAAGGTATATCAGACCTATCAGAAAATGCTCAAGGAAAACAACGCACTGGATTTTGACGATCTGATTTATAAAACCGTTCTGCTGTTCCGTCAGTTTCCCGATGTTCTGGAAAAATATCAGGAAAGATTCCGCTATATCATGGTGGATGAATATCAGGATACGAATACAAGCCAGTATGAGCTGGTGGCAATGCTTGCGGCAAAATATAAAAATCTCTGTGTGGTCGGGGATGATGACCAAAGCATCTACGGTTGGCGTGGGGCAAATATCCGCAATATTCTGGATTTTGAAAAGGATTTTCCCGATACAACCGTAATTAAGCTGGAGCAGAATTACCGTTCCACGAAGAAAATTCTGGAGGCGGCGAATGCTGTCATCCATCATAACCAGACCAGAAAGGATAAGACGCTTTGGACAGAAAATGACAGCGGCAGTATCCTGCATATCTATAAGGCGGATAACGAATATGATGAGTGTCGCTTTGTGGCAGAAAAAATTCTGGAGCTGGAAAAGCAGGGCAAGACCAGAAACCAGATGGCTGTTTTGTATCGCACCAATGCACAGAGCCGTGCGGTGGAGGATCAGATGGTGAAGCGCGGGATTCCCTATCGCCTGTTCGGCGGCGTGCGCTTCTATGAACGAAAGGAAATCCGAGATATTCTTTCTTATTTAAAGGTGCTTGCGAACCCTGCGGATACGATTGCTCTCAGAAGAATCATCAACGTACCCAAGCGCGGCATTGGCGAAACCTCTCTGGATAAGCTGGCTGCTTTTGCGGATGAAAACGGGCTTTCTCTTTACGGCGCACTGAGCCGTCTGGATGAAATTACTACGCTGAAAACAAGGGTGGCAAAATTCAAGGATTTCTATGGCCTGTTTGAACAGCTGCGCGCCGATGCGGATGGGCTTTCCGTTTCCGAATTGATTGACGCCATTGTGAAGCGGACGGGCTATTTACAGCTGCTGATGGCAGAGGGGACGGATGACGCGCTGAACCGTATCCAGAATATTGATGAATTTGTGAATAAAGCGGCGGAATATGATAAAGCTAACCCCGAAGGCAAGCTGGAGGGCTTTTTGGAGGAGGTTGCCCTCGTTGCGGATATTGACAGCTATGAGGAGGGAGAGGAAACCGTTGCCCTCATGACACTGCACAGCGCGAAGGGGCTGGAATTCCCCTATGTTTTCATCATCGGTATGGAGGAGGGAATTTTCCCCGGCTTCCGCGCGGTAATGTATGGCGGTGAAAAGGAAATTGAGGAGGAACGCAGACTTTGCTATGTGGGCATTACACGTGCGAAGGAGGAGCTTTACCTGACGCACGCAAAAAGCCGCATGCAGCATGGGATTACGCAGTATAATCCGCCTTCTCGCTTCCTGAAGGAAATTCCTGCGGATTTGGTAGATATGCCGACCAGACAGATTTCCGATATGGCGAAAAAATATGATGCCATGACGCAGAATAAGCCTGCTCTCGGCAGAAAGAATGTGCTGCCCCCGACAGCAAAATTCGGCGGGGTCGGCATGAAAAAGGAAATGCCTGCGCCCAAGGATTTCAAGCTGAGCTACGGCGTGGGGGATAAGGTGCGTGCGCCGAAATACGGCATTGGCACAGTGGTTTCCATCAATAACGGCGGCGCAGATTTCGAGGTTACCGTTTCCTTTGGCGCAAAGGGGACGAAGAAATTCATGGCGCGCTTGTCGAAGCTGATTAAGGTAAGCGAATAAGCAGAGACGGTGAGGGATGCGATATGACAGAGAGAATAAAGCAACTGGTGGAGCAGTTGAACCGGGCGGCGAAGGCATATTATCAGGAGGACAGAGAAATTCTTTCCAATCAGGAATATGATGCGCTGTATGACGAATTGGCTGCACTGGAAAAGAAAACAGGCACAATTCTTGCGAACAGCCCCACGCAGAAGGTTGGCTATACGGTGCTGAGTAATTTGGTGAAGGTGGCGCACGAAAGCCCGATTCTTTCCTTGGATAAAACGAAGGAAACGGCGAAGCTTGTCAGCTTTCTGGGGGATAAAGCAGGGATTTTATCATGGAAGCTGGATGGACTGACGATTGTGCTGAAATATAATCATGGGAAGCTGGAGCAGGCAGTCACGCGCGGAAACGGCGAAATTGGCGAGGATGTGACGCATAACGCCCGTGTGTTCCGCAATGTGCCGCTTTCCATTCCCTTTCAGGGGGAGCTGGTGCTGCGCGGCGAGGGGGTCATTCCTTACAGTGAATTTTACCGCATCAATGAGGAGCTGGGCGAGGAGGAGCAGTATAAAAATCCCCGTAACCTTTGCAGTGGCACGGTGCGGCAGCTAAACAGCGAGATTGCCGCGAAGCGAAATGTGAAATTCATTGCCTTTACCTTGGTGCGTGCCGCAGGCAGAACCCTTTCGGACAGCAAGGCGGAAAATATGGCTTGGCTTGCCGAAATGGGCTTTGATGTGGTGGAGCACTGCATGGTGACGGCGGAAACGGTTGCCGCTGCGGTAGAGAAATTCCGCGATAAAATCGAGCAGAATGACATTGCCTCCGATGGACTGGTGCTGACCTTTGACAGCATTGCCTATAGCCAAAGCCTTGGCAGAACGGCGAAATTCCCGAAGGATTCTATTGCCTTCAAATGGGCGGACGAAATGGCGGAAACCACTCTGCGGCAGATTGAATGGAACACCTCTCGTACGGGGCTGATGAACCCTGTTGCGGTGTTTGACCCCGTGGAGCTGGAGGGCTCAACGGTGAGCCGCGCAAGCCTGCATAATGTCAGCATTTTGAAGGAATTGAAGCTGAGTATCGGGGATACGATTAAGGTCTATAAGGCGAATATGATTATTCCCCAGATTGCGGAAAATCTGACGGGAACGGTTTCCACGGCGGAAATTCCCAAGCATTGCTTTGTCTGCGGCGAGGAAACGGAAATCCGTAAGCTGCGCGACGGCGAAGCGCTTTACTGCACTAACCCGAACTGTTCCGCACAGCGGATACAGGCACTTAGCCATTTTGTTTCCAGAGATGCCATGAATATCGAAGGGCTTTCGGAGGAAACACTGAAGAAGTTTCTGGAAAAGGGCTTTGTGGAGAATTATCCTGATTTGTTCCGCTTGGAAAAGCATCAAGCGGAAATCACAGCCATGGAGGGCTTTGGGGAGAAATCCTATCAAAATCTGATTGCATCTGTGGAAAAGGCGAAAACCGCCGAGCTGCCGAATTTCATCTATGCACTGGGCATCAACCATGTAGGGCTGCGAAATGCAAAGCTGCTCTGCAAGGAATTTGATTATGATTTGGAGAGAATCAAGGCGGCAACGGAGGAGGAGCTTGTGCAGGTGGAGGGCTTCGGCGAAATCATCGCACACAGCATTGCCTATTATTTCAGACAGGAAGCGCATCTGGCACTGCTTGCGGACGTTTTGCAGTATCTTTCCTTCCAAGCGGCAGAGCAGGCAGAGACCGGCGAAAGCCCTCTGGCAGGGCTGACCTTTGTTGTGACAGGGGATTTGGAGCAATTCGCCAACAGAAAGGAATTGCAGGCACTCATTGAAAAGGGTGGCGGCAAGGTGACGGGAAGTGTCACCAAAAAGACGAATTTCCTCATCAATAATGACATTCATTCTGCATCCTCGAAGAATAAAAAGGCGGCAGAGCTGGGGATTCCCATTCTCAGTGAGCAGGATTTTATAGATAAATTTTTAAAATAATGAGATAGGACAAAAAGCGGCTTCTGGAGAAAAAGTCGCTTTTTGTCGTCATTTGTCACGAAATCCGGCTGTTTTTTTGTTTATTAAATCTATAGATTTTTTCTATTTATTTTGCTATACTCATTAAAAATACATTAGGATTTTAATAGCAGCGATAAGGATTCCTGATTTGCTGCTTTCTTATGCGCTTTTTTGCATGAGAATGGGAGGGAAGGCAATGAATTTAAACCAGTTGTATTATTTTAAAACGCTGGCAGAATTGGAGCATTACACTAAGGCGGCGGAAAAGCTGAATATTTCTCAGCCGACGCTCAGCCACTCCATTTCTTCCATGGAAAAGGAACTGGGGGCAAATTTGTTTGAAAAGCAGGGCAGAAATGTTGTTCTGACAAAATATGGGCGGATTTATATGTTCTATGTGGAAAACGCCCTGACACAGCTGGAGTTGGGGAAAAATCAGATTGAACGTCTGGTTTCCGAGGGGGGCGGACACGTTGGACTGGCGTATATGACATCGGTCGGGACGAACTTTGTCCCCGGACTGATTGCGGGCTTTTTGGATGATCCACAGAATAAGAATATCTCTTTTTCCTGCTATGAGGGCAACACGAAAACGCTGTTGTATAATCTGAAACGAGAAAAATATGATCTGGTTTTCTGCTCCATGGTGGAGGCGGAGAGCGATGTGGAATTTATTCCTGTTTTCGAGCAGAGCCTTGTGGTTATTTTGCCGGAGGGGCATCCCTTGGAGGATAGAAAGAAGGTAACGATTCAGGATATTTGCCCGTATCCTCTCATCAGCTATACGAAGGAAAGCGGCATGCGCCGTATCATTGATGATATGTTTACAAAGGCGCAGATTATGCCGAATATTCTTTGTCAGTTTGAAGATGTCAATTCTATGGCAGGTCTGGTTGAGAAGAATCAGGGGATTGCCATTGTAACGGATAGCCAAGCACTGCGTAACTATAACGTCACCAAGCTGGAGTTGGATACGCCATATTCCCGCAGAATGGTTTATATGGCGTATGTGCTGAATCGGTATCTGCCGCCTGCGGTGGAAAAATTCAAGGATTACACCATTCAGCGGACAAAGACAAAGAAATAAGCAAACAGGATTTAAGGGAAGGAAATAGAAATGCTGCAGGATTTAGAATACGGAAGATTAGAAAACGAGTTTCGCCATACGGCACCTGTTGCCACGGCGAAGGTGGTCTGCGCACAGGGCAGCCGGCTATTGGTGAAACGTAAGGAAGATGATACATTGGTTTTGCCGACCTATGCGCAGGTAATGGCATGGGCGAAGGAAAAAGGCTGGACGCATTGGTATGAAAACGAGGTACAGTATGTGTTCCGCATGCAGGAGGAGGATTACTTCATCTGGATGGGCGAAGCGGGTGCGCCTGCGGATACGTCCTTCTGCTATGAGCCTGCCATGACATTGCGTCAGGTGAAATCCAAAAATATCTGCTATGCCATGATGACGGCGTGGCATTTGTTTGACTGGTATCGCAGCAATCGTTTCTGCGGACGTTGCGGTGCGAAAACAAAGCATGACGAGAAGGAACGCATGATGCGCTGTCCGGAATGTAATAACATGATTTTTCCTAAAATTGCGCCCTCTGTCATTGTCGGCGTGACGCATGGGGATAGATTGCTTCTGAGCAAATATGCCAACCGCAGCTATACCCGATACGGCATGATTGCAGGCTTTACGGAGATTGGCGAGACGGTGGAAAAAACCGTGCAGAGGGAGGTTATGGAGGAAGTCGGTCTGAAGGTAAAAAATATTCGTTATTATAAAACACAGCCCTGGGGTGTAACGGGCGGCTTGCTGTTGGGGTATTTCTGCGATCTGGACGGAGAGGGTGAGGATATCACGCTAGACCGAGAGGAACTGGCGATGGCTGAATTTTTTCCGAGGAACAACCTCCCTGCACACGATGACGGCATCAGCCTTACAAGAGAAATGATGCGCATGTTTGAGGAAGGCAGAGAGCCGAAATAACGAGGAGAATGCCGAATGAGCGAGAGGCTTAGGTACGAATCTGTTCTCCGGAAAGAAAACATTGGTCGAGGAAATGGGCTATGATGCCTTTGAGGAGCAGCTTGCCTTGTCCTCGCGATATTACAAAAAGCACTTCTTTGAAGGCGAATAAGCAATCAAAAAGAGACTCTGCATAGAGTCTCTTTTTTCATGCTTTCGTTAATCTTCGTTATCGCCGTAGCGGGTATCCTCGTTAAAGTTAGGAATCATATCAATGCCGCGGTTTGCATCGCCGCCTGCGTTTTTGCCGAAGTGATAATCATTCCCTGGCAGGATAGCATTCAGCACAATGCCTGCGATTGCCGCAATGGCGAGGGAGGTCAGTGTGATATCTGTGTTGGCAACATTGAAGGTCAGCCCATCGGAGAAGCCCAGACCGCAGACAAAAATTACACCTGCGATAATCAGGTTGCGGGATTTTGTGAAATCCACGCGGTTTTCTACTACGTTACGCACGCCGATTGCGGAAATCATACCATACAGCATGAAGCTGACACCGCCGATAATCGCAGAGGGCATAGAACCAATCACCTCTGCCATTTTGGGGATAAAGCTCAGGATGATGGCATAAACCGCAGCAATGCGGATGACCTTGGGATCATGCACCTTACTCAGCTCCAGAACACCTGTGTTTTCGCCATAGGTGGTATTGGCAGGGCCGCCCACCAGTGCGGACAGGGAGGTTGCAAGCCCATCCCCGATCAGGGTACGGTGCAGACCGGGGTCTTCAATCAGATTTTCACCGACCGTTGCGGAAATGGCGGACATGTCACCGATATGCTCCATCATGGATGCAAGCGCGATGGGTGCCATTACCAGAATGGCGGAGATGTTGAATTTGCACAGAGAAAATTCGGGCACGCCTACCATGGGGGCAGCCGTGATATTTGTAAAATTCAGAATTGCAGAGCCGTCTGCATTTGTCATACCCATTGCATTGAAAATCAGAGCCGCAATATAGGAAATGACAACGCCCATCAGGATAGGGATAATCTTAAACATGCCCTTGCCCCAGATATTGAAAACAACGATGGTTGCAAGCGCGATAAAGGCAAGCAGCCAGTTTGTGGAGGCATTGCTGACAGCGGAGCCTGCCAGACTCAGACCGATACAAATGATAATCGGGCCTGTTACAACAGGGGGAAGAAAACGCATAACCTTTTTTACACCGATTAGGCGAATGATGAGAGCAAGCACCAGATACAGAAGTCCTGCCACCAGAATTCCGCCGCAGGCATAGGAAAGCTTTTCGGCATTGGAAATATTGGCAAAAGCACCTGTGTTCAGCTTAGAGATGGTAGCAAAGCCGCCAAGGAATGCAAAGGACGAGCCGAGGAAGGCAGGAACCTTGCCCTTAGAGCAGAAATGAAACAGCAGTGTGCCGACACCGGCGCAGATAAGCGTAACCTGTACATGCAGAACGTCCTCGCCAAAGTAGCTGTTTACCAGAATGGGCACGAGAATTGTTGCGCCGAACATGGCAAACATGTGCTGTAGGCCTAAAAGTAACATTTTCGGAACGCCTAAGACCGAGGCGTTGCGGATGATTCCGTTGTTTTCGTTCATAAAAAACTTCCTCCTGTTATGATAATGGATGATAACAAAATAGATTGTCGTGGCAGATAAGCACTGTAAGCGACTAATCCACGGACAAAAGTGGGTATTATACCATGTTTGCAGAGGAAGAGAGCAGCTGCGAAGCAGATATTTTCTTCCGCAAGGCATGGTATGAGCAGGCTATGCCTGCGAATCGTAGAATTTGCTGTGAAAACAGCAGATAGACGCTGTAAGCGGCTAACCCACGGATAGGTTCCGTGGGTATTGTACCATAAAAGAGAGAAGAAATAAATAACCTCTGCCATAAAAAATATGTAAATAAGGCAGAGTGATTGCTCACCCTGCCCTTTTGTCAAATTTATTTATTCTGATATGCGCGGTAAAGGAACGCCACAATCTGACCGCGGGCGCAGTCCTGATCGGGGGCAAAGAGACCGCCGCCGATGCCGCTTGCAACGCCGTTTTCCACAGCCCACGCAACCGCATCCGCATAATACGCATCCGCGGAAACATCGCTGAAGCCTGCCGCTTTATTCACCTTTTCGCCAAAGGCGCGATAGAGGAAGGCAACGCTCTGCGCTCTGGTGCAGACTGCATCGGGGTTAAAGGTTGTTGCGGAGGTGCCGCTGACAATCCCTTCTTCCACAGCCCATGCAACCGCCTTCGCATAATACGCATCTGCGGAAACATCAACAAAGCCGCTCATGCCCTTCGGTTCAGGAGAGCCTGCCGCACGCCACAGGAAGGTGACAATCTGCGCTCTGGTGCAGGGCAGATTTGCGCCAAAAAGGTTCTCGCCAATGCCGCCTGTCACGCCGTTTTCGCTTGCCCATTTCACCGCTTCGTAATAATAATCATCCGCGGAAACATCCGCAAAAAGCTTCTCAGGCACAATGGGTTCTGCCTTTTTCTCCGCAAAGGCTGCTGTAACCGTAACCTTGGAGGCAGGCATGGTGAAGGTATATGTGCCGTCGCCGTTGTCCTTGAGGGTCAATTTGTTGCCCTTTGCATCCTTCGCAACGATGTCATCCACCTCATAGCCCTTGTCAGGGGTAGCGGTGACGGTTACGTCACTGCCCTTTTTCGCATTTTTGGAGCTGACGCTCAAAGAACCGTTTTCGGTCTTGTCCGGCACTGTGACAGCATATCTGGGGGTGCTGCTGCCACCACCGCCGGAGGAAGAACCGGAATTGGAAGGATTGGTAACAGTTACCGCACAGGTTGCTGTTTTTTCGCCTGCTTTCGCGGTAATTGTTGCATTGCCTGCCGCAACCGCCGTTACAATACCATCTTTTACCGTTGCAACTGCTGTATCACCGCTTTCCCAAATCACCGTTTTGTCTGTTGCCGTTGTGGGCAATACGGTTGCCGTGAGCGTCTCCGTTGCGCCCTTTACCAGAGAAAGCTGTGGTTTATTTAATGTGATGCTCTCTACAGAAATAGTTCTCGGTGTAACGGTTACTTCACAGCTTGCTTCTTTTCCGCCTATGGTATAGGTAATTGTAGTTTTACCTACTCCAATCGCCGTTACTTTTGCTGTATTAAGTGTTTCACCATACGCCTTTGCTATTTTTCCGTTCTCAGAAGCCCAACTATGCTGCTGTGTGGTTGCATTTGCAGGAGAAATTGTTGCAGTAAGCCCCGCTGTTTTCCCTTCTTCAATAGAAAGAGTTTCCGGTGCCAGAGTTACGCTTGTTACAGGGATAAAGGCATAGATATATGTTCCGTTATATTCTGTTTGTTTTTTCAGCTGATAAGGACTCGAAACCGTAAAATTGCTTGCATCTGCTGTTGTTTCAATCAGTTTTCTTTCCTGATATGGCGTTGTTGCATCAGGCGCGGAAAGCTGAATTTCAACAGCTTTTTCAATCGTTGCTGTTCCTTCGATTCTGCTTACCTTAGAGCGATTATCTTCTGGTACATAAATATTTTCCCCTTTTGCCACAAAATCTTTTGTAGAGAAAGAACCGTTGATTGTCGCATTCTTCAGCGTCAGTGTTCCCTGTGCGCCGAATCTTCCGCCAAGCTGAGAATTTTCCAAAGTAACATTGCTGATTACATTGTCTGCAATCTCAATGCCACTGCCTGTGCAGTTTTTGAATACTACATTCCCACTGCCATGAGATGTATTGTCCCATTTATAGAACGTCAGATTCTGCGCATCAACAGACTCAAAGGTTGCAGTTACATTGTCTTTGATATAAGTATATGTTGCATTTACTGTATATGTTTCACCTTCAACACTTGTTATCGTAACATTCTTATCAAACGAAAGAACACTGCTTGTGGCATCGCTCAAAAGAATAATCGTTCCGCCATCCGCTACTTCATCGACTGCCTTACTGATGGTTTTCAGCGGTGCAGTTGTTGCATTCCCGATATTACTGTTACTGCCCTTGAACGCATCCACATATACCGTATGCAAGGTTAATTTCTGCACTGTGCCTGTTGCATCAATACTGCCGTATGAGCCGGATGCAGAACGCATTATATAAGGCTTTTTTGCCGCAAGGTTCAGCTTTAATGTACCTGCTTTTGTGAGCGTAGGCTTTGCCGCACCATCATAAATCTGGTTGCTGTTGCCGTCCTTCCATTTATACTGAAAGACCTTGGATATCTCCACCCCGTCAATCAAATTTGTAACGGTCGGTGTAATCGTATACCCTACCTTCATATCACTCGGAAGGCTGACTGTCGGCTGTATGCTGACATCCTTTACAATATTGATTCGACAGTTTGAACCCTCAAGCATTGCATCAGGAACACAGCCATAATCCACATAGGTCTGATATTCCCCAAACTTTTGATTATCTGCAACGATTTTCCCTGAACCTGTGGTCTGCGCTTTCCAGATACATTTGTTACCGGAAGTAATCGTAATCGTACCATTATTTTCAAAAGTACCTGTAATTTCTGTTGTATATCCGCCGATTGTAAGCGTAACGCCCTTATTCACTACGATTTTCTTATCCCCTGTATCAACCGAATCTGTATACTTAAAGCTATCAGTAATATAAATTATATTAACATCATTATTCGCAAGTGCAGCTTCCAATTCATCTTTAGTACTAACATTAACCTTATCCGCACTTGTATCATCAACCGTATCCTCGTTTGTATAAACAGCCGCACCGTTAACTGTGCTTGGCTGGCTGTCAAATGCCCCCCCCTCGGATACATCCTCAGCATACGCCGCTGTCGGCAGCAATGTCAGGCACATTGCGAGCGAAAGCGCGATGCTTGCAATTCGTTTTTTCATAGAGATACCTCCTTTGTTTCTTTACGTTCTTCCTTTTTTCTGTTTTTCGGCATTCTTCTTGCCGTTTTTTATTATAGACTTTTTATTTTTTCCTGTAAATCCTATTAAAGCATAAAAAAAGAGGATTTTTTCAAATCCTCTTACTTTCCAATGCTTCCGTCTCTCTTTTTCACAATATTGCGCAGAAGGGTAGCTT
>OHAI01002050.1_pt1 | contig 15021 bp, 15 predicted proteins | sample 1577091 | NCBI WGS metagenome assembly OHAI01 (sample SAMEA3541548, study PRJEB24748) | human gut metagenome | biome: human gut; feature: human-associated habitat; material: faeces | place: China | collected 2012
TACCGCCAACAGTAAATCGTTCTGGCAATTTTGTGATTTCAGTGTCACTTAAATTTAGATTACCACTAACAGAAAGACCATTCGGTAATTCTGTGATTTCAGTACCACTTAAATCAAGACTACCGCCAACAGTAAGTTTTTTAGGTAATTTTGTAATTGATGAATAACTTAAATCAAGGTCATCACCAACTATAAGATTATCCGGTAATTCTTTGATTTTTGTACCACTTATAAGAGAGCCACCAACAGTAAGAGCATCCGGTAATTTTGTGATTTTTGTACCATTTAAAGAAAGTGAACCACTTACAGAGAGTTCATTTGGCAATTCTGCGATTTCCGAGTGACTTAAATCAAGATTACCATTTACGGTAAGACCTTCTGGTAATTTTGTAATTGATGAAAAACTTAAATCAATTTCATCACCGACAGTAAGTCTCTTTGGTAACTTTATTATTGGTGTACCAATTAAAGCAAGCCAACCTCCAACTGTAAGATTATCCGGTAATTCTGTGATTTCAGTACCACTTAAATCTAGATTACCACTAACAGAAAGACCTTCGGGCAACCTTTTTATTGGCGTATTTCTTAAATAAAGGCTACCCCCAACAGTTAATCCTTTTGGTAATTCTTTTATTAGTGTAGCACTTAAATAAAGGCTACCCCCAACAGTAAGTTCTTCAGGTAATTTTGTGATTTTTGTACCAGTTAATTCAAGAAAATTGCCGACAACAAGTTTTTTGGGTAATTTTGTGATTGATGAAAAACTTAAATCAATCCATCCACTAACAGAAAGGTCATTTGGTAATTCTGTGATTTTTGAACCTCTTAAATCAAGCCAATCACCAACAATAAGTCCTTTGGGCAACCTTTTTATTGGTGTATTTCTTAAATCAAGACCGCCACCAACAGTTAATCCTTTGGGTAATTCTTTTATCAGTGTGTCACTTAAATCAAGCCCATCACCAACAATAAGTCCCTTTGGCAACTCTTTTATTGGTGTATTGCTTAAATCAAGCCAACCACCAACAGTAAATCGTTCCGGCAATTTTGTGATTTCAGTATTACTTAAATTTATATTACCACTAACAGAAAGACCATTCGGCAATTCTGTGATTTCTGTGCCACTTAAAATAAGATTACCACCATTTTTTTTCATTATTTTTTCAGCTTCAATTAATGTTAATTCCTTCATTTTTATTTACTCCCTATAATATATTTTGAGTTTTATTTTTTAAAATTTGTAGTTCCTTTCAAACTATTAAAGTAATTTATCTTTTATAAACTCCAATGAAAACAAAAAATAAATTCTAGTTATATAATGATATATATCAAAATATAATAAAAAATGGAGGTACTAAATAGTACCTCCATCAAAGCAATTAACCTACAATTACACAAACATAGTTATATTCTCCATGTTTTATAATACCTATTCCAATCTTACTAAATTGATTACCAATACAGTTACTACAACTACTAACAACTCTGTTTGCAATGGTATTTGCACTTTCAGATATTACTTTAAATTCTCCTTCAGATGCCTTACTGTTCAAATTAAATTTAGTACACATATCGTAAATTGTTCCGTAAGTAGGGGAATTAAAAGAACAATAATTATTTTTTACCATATCGGCTACTTTAATTTTAGCTAGTTTTACTGCTGTAGAATTAGTATTTAATGATGAAATTCTATTAGATTGTCTCATAGAATTAATATATCCTAACACTTTATTAGCTAAACTATCATTAAATGAAACACCACTTGTTACTCTTTTATACTCTGCTGACAGTGATTTTTTCACTTTATTTTTTTCTGATGAATTCTTTTTTGAACTATCATTACTAATTTGAACTTTAGCAACTTGTGTAGGTTTACCTTTCTTTGTACTAACAAGTTTACCTTCAGCATTATATTTCTTGATGATAATAGTTTGATAAGTAATTTTATAATTTCCTTCAATTACATTATTAGTAACTATTTCAGAGTCAGTATAATAGCCATCCTTTGTTCGTTCAACACTTTTAGCTGATTGAGTTGTTTTGCCGGCATCACTTTTATGTGAACCACCAGAAGAATTGGAATTGCTGTTTTTATCTCTAATATAAATTACTTGAGGTGCCGACTGATTGTTCTTAGCCTTTTCTTCATTTTGAATTCGTTTGTTGTCTTGACTTACATTAGTTTGATTTCCATTATAGTAACCAACACCTAAATCTGATAAAGGAAATTTAGAAGAAGTGCTACTATTACCATCTGTATCAGTTGTCTTAGGCTTTTCAGCATCTACCCAATAGTATTTATTATTCTTGCCAAATTTTCTTTCCTTATAGGCTATAATAACACCGTTGTCATTATATACTGCATATATATTAGTACCCTTAATTCTCTTATAATTATCCGGTATATCACCGTTATTGTTATCTTGTATATCTTTATCTATAACCTTACCGTTTTTATCAACCTCTATAAAAGCATATGTATCATCATCATTACGAATATACTTATAGTATTTAGTTTTGCCATCTTTAGTACACTTGTAGACATTATCAAGTCCATTAACAGGCTCGTAGTCCTCTGGTATATCCGGATTTACAACTTTCCAAGTATAAGAACCATCTTTTTGTTTTGTGCGTTGATGGTATCTAACAATATTACCATCATCATCAATTTCCATAAATAGATTTTTCTCACCTGGACATGGAACATAGTTATCTTCAACTGTACTATCAAGGGTATAGTCACTTGCTGCCTTAACTGTATCTGATGTATTCCACCAAGCACCTGCTGTATAATCTGCAATTTGGAAACTATCCGGCCTTGTCTTAGGTGTTTTAGTCTTGTAAATCCAAGTCCCCATAAATGCCAATATCAATGTTAGAAATATAATTAGCAATTTTTTCATTTTAAAATCCCCCTTTTTAGCCTATACTTATATAATGAATAAAAAAGTTAAAAAATAAAAAGGCAATAGCATAGTTAAATGCTATTACCTTTTTGATGTGTTAGACTTAGAATGCGAGTTTGGATTAAAAGTATAATAATCTATTATACCTTTTTTTGTTCTTTCAATTCCAATATCATTAATATAGAATTGATACATCAAAACATCTTCTATTGCAAAGAGTATTTTTGTGTTTTTTTCAACATCTATATTGTTTTCAATCTTTTCTTTAATTTCTTTCTTTTTATCATTAAGGAACTTATTAGGTAACTTAGTTGCTTTATCAATGTAATAAAATGCTTCATCAATTTTGCCCTTTCGTTTATTTGCAATAAGTTTATTAAACTCATTTCTATCTGATAGGAATAAATTACGAAGTGGATTATCCATTATTTTTTCTTTGATTATATTATAATACAATGGACATTCTTTTATAGGCTTTTTATGTTTTCTTGCATAAGTTACCGTTTCTTGTTCAGTCATGACATGAAACTCTGCTACTTCATTTTTCTGAAGTTTTGGCATTGTTTCATCTTCATATACAATATTTTTAATATTATACACAGGCTCTAAACTTAATCCGAGCCTTTCTAAATATTCTTTTGTTGGCATCAACTGAAGTTTTCTTTTGTCTTTTGCAAAAGCCCTTTTATCCTCAGTTGATATTTCAAATTTGCTGATACCTCCATACAAATTAGCAACAAATTCCATTGCACCTTGAAAGTCACAATTGAGGACCTTTTTAATTAAAGTAAAGGAGTCACCTTTTTTACCACACGCAAAGCAATTAAATGATTTGCCGTAATATGTAAAACAACTACCCAACTTATTGTCTCCATGAAACGGACAAAGAAAGGTTAAGTTTTTGCCTGACCTTTTATGTGTAATCCCTAATTCTTCAATTACATCATTAATATCAACTATTTCTTTCAATGCTTCTTTATCTAACATTTCCATCACTCTCCTTATAAGCATAAAATTAATACTACCTATATAATGATAAATTAAACATAAAAATAAAAAGTTTTATCATTATATTAAATAGGGAGGTGATTAGTTGAATAGATATGTTAACTATAAAAAAAGCCGAGGGCCAAAAAGTCCGTATAGTATCTGGGTTGCTATAATAATTGTTATGATTTTAGTATCTTTAGTAATTGTCTATATTCAAAATAGAAACAAGCCTTTGGATGCATACACTCAAGATAATACTGTCGGAAGTACCGTACAAGCAACTACTACAGTTCCACTAGATAACATAAAAAATGATAAAATTAATTTATCTTTTGGCTTATCTAAAGATAAGTGGACTCATGTTACTAAGAGTGGCCATGATGCATATATTCTGGAAAACGGTACTTCAGTAGAAATTGAAATTACAGATTTTAATAAGGACGAGTTGTCTGTAAATGATGGAACAGAAAAAACAAGGTTATCTGTTGATGGCTACATTCTTAAGTCATTTAATTGGATTGATACTTCATCATATGCCTTAGCTTATCAAAATGACGATTACTCATATATGGCTTATAATTCATATGATAAAAAATATAATCTTAAAGTTACTATAACAATTCCAAACAATCAATATGACAGTATGATTGATAAATGCGTTGCAATTTTCGATTCAATTAAATGGAAAAAGGATAAACCTTATCCTACAGATATGAAATTGTACTATTCAAAGATTGGTAACTTTATTTATGGCTTACCTAGTGGTTGGAATTTATCTACTGCTAATAATGTAATATCAGCACAGAATTCAGAAGACGGTACAACGATAAGCGTATACCTAGAAAGTAGTAAAGATACTTATAGTAAATTTACTAAAGTTGAATATGTTAATCTCGCTTCTAACGGAAGAAGTGGTTATGCATTATTAGATTTTCAAAAAACAGATGACAATTACATAAAAGCAAAAGGTTCTTATCTAGTTGATAACACAGAATACATTGTAGAACACTACTTAGTTGCTAATGGTAAGTACAAATACACTATAACTATTGATACAACAAGTAGTTCATATAACAATAAAGACTACTTAGATAAAGTAGTCGATTGTTTCAAATTGTATTAAGAAAAGGGGAACAAATTTATGATGATAAAAGGCTTATGGGATAAAATTAAATTAGTTTGTGGTAATCATCCGAATAGCGATAATATGGTAATGGAAATAAGACAAGGTGCATTTTCACCATTTTATGCTTGTCCTAAATATACTCAAAACATTTATAACGGTGGAGATTACTGCCTTAACAGAATAACTTCTGTAGATTATGAAAAAATGATTTCTCACATTGCCGAGGAAGTCAATGATATGATAGAAAATGATGAAGTACCCAATCTTCAAAATCTAAAATGGACTAGAAATGGTGTTGAATTTAAAATTCTAGTGTACAATAACAAGGAAATTGTTGTTAGTGTTCTTAATAAGACTGCATTAAAAGGTTTGAAAACTCATTTTTAGAATTTTGATTATGCGAAACCTTTTTAGCCAATTAATTTCCTTTTTAGGGGATAGACTTTCAGCTTATTGAAAAACGAAAGGTAATGGAATAAAACCATGATGATTAAGTTAAAAGAACATTGTAACACAGCAATTTTTGAAGAAGATGGCTTGTGGCTAAGAGAAAAAATTCTTAGTGAATATTCTAATATAAAAGATAACGAAGAAAATATCATTGTAGATTTCTCAGAAATTTCTATATTTTCAGCAGTATTCTTTGAATGTTGTTTTTCCTTTTTAGAGGTTAACCATCTTACAGTATTCTCAAAATTAAAAATTCAAAACCTAAGTAAAGTAGGCAAAAAATATTTAGAAATTGTATTATAAAAAATATTGGAGAGGTTCGTATGGCAGAAAATTCAAGCCTAAATATTTTAGAATACAAAGGGTACTTTACAAAAATACATTATAGTGCTGAAGGCAGTATTCTCTATGGTAAAATTGAAGAAATTCCTGGACTCGTGAGTTTTGAAAGTGTTTCTGCAAAAGATATTGTGCAAGAATTTCATAATGCTGTGGAGGACTATATAATGGCCATGGAAGAAGTTAGGAATGGTGAATAATATGGAAAATAAAATTGTAGTTAAATATAATAATAATATAGCATTTCATCCTGGTTACTATATCAAAGAATACATTGATGAAATGGGTTTTACAAAAAAAGGATTTGCAAGTCTATTAGGTGTAACACCCAATACACTAAATGAACTTGTTTCCGGTGATAGGAAACTAACTACAGACATAGCATACAAACTAAGTGAACTTCTAGGAACTAGCATGGAAGTGTGGCTTAATATTCAAAAAACATTTGACGAGAGTACACAAGAATTATTAAAGACAAAATAACAAAACGCCCCATAGAGATAGACATATTCTACTCTCTATGGGGTGTTTTGCAAATGGACAATACTATATCACTTCGTTAAAACTCATTATATCATTATCAAGATAAACTTTCAAGTACAAGTAAATATTCCACTTGCGTTTCGCCATAATATTTATTATGCGAAAGCCAATAGTGGATTTTCTTTTTCTTGTATTTTTCTCTATCAATGGGGAGAGTACTATCTGCACATCAAAAATAGCAAGAATAATAATTCTTTATAAGAACTATTATCAATAATATAATCGAGTGATACTTAATTATCATTCGATTTTTTTATTATATAATTTCTTAAAGAAAAAAGGCAGGTATCAAACCTGCCTAAAAAATGAGAACATATAAAATAATAAAAATCATAAATATCTTTTACATTCATTCTCAAGTCTTGCATTAAGTTTAGTTTTACGCTCAATAGCATCAACTTTACTTATTGCTATGTCAAAGGCTTTTGCTTCACCTATAACATAAAGTTTTTGTTTTGCCCTAGTTACTGCTGTATAAAGGAGATTTCTCTGTAGCATTGTGTAATCAGCTACACTAAGTCCTAAAATCACAGCCTTGTACTCTGAACCTTGACTTTTATGTATTGTAATAGAGTAAGCAAGTGTTAGATTTTTAATTGTATCTACATCATAGATTACGATTTTATTATCATCTGTTTTAATAGATACTAATTGTTCATCAGTATCTATGTTAGTAACAGTACCAACATCTCCATTGAAGATGCCCATTTCGTAATCGTTAACTGTTTGCATTACTCTGTCATTGACACCAAAGCCAAACAAAGTATTTTCTTTACTTTTATGATTGTAATTAAGCTGGATGTAATTATTAAGGTCATAAGCACTATATGACTTTTCCTTATTATTTACAACACCTTTTCGCCTTGGTACTAATATACCAATATCCTTTGGCTCATAACTTTTAAGGAGATAGTTGTATGCTTTAATGATATTATCTTTTATAAATTCTTTATCACATTGTAAGAAATGAAATGTGTCATCATATGTAAAGGACTTAACAGAACCACCGTTTCTAATTATATTTGCAACATTAGCAATTTTCCCTTTGTTTCTATGACATTGTTTCAATCTGATTTTAGGCACATATTTGTTAGATAGTAAATCCTTAAAGAAATTACCAGGACCAATAGCAGGTAATTGGTCTACATCACCAATAAATATTACTTTACCTTTATATAACTCTATAAGACTTAAAAGATTATATGCAATATTAAGGTCTATCATAGAAGTTTCATCTACAATAAACAAAGGATAATTACCAATATCCATTGTCTTATGTTTAAGAATAAATAGATGATTAGTAATAGCATCACAATGTGTTATTTCTTTTAATCTATTACTTGCTTTGCCGGTAGGGGCAAGCAATATAATATTATTATCAGTATCAGCAATATTAGGATTGTGCTGATAGGCATTAATTAGAGTGTTTACAATAGTGGATTTGCCTGTACCTGGGCCACCGGTGATAGCACAGATATTTTGTGATAATGCAAATTTTACTGCTCTAATTTGACTTTCATCTAAATCAAAACCAAATGTTTCTTTGTTTTTATCAATAGCATATTTAATATCATATTTGTTTGCTCTCACACCATCCTTGAAGTTATTAATCAGTTTTCTAATCATTCTAGCTGTGTTTGTTTCAGCAACATACATACTAGGTAGATATAACTTATTTTTATCTTCAAGTATTAAATGCTTATTAATAATTTCATCAGCTAACACATCAGCAATTAATTCTTCATTATTAACTAATTCCGGTATAATACCATTTTTTGAATTAGTTAATAGATATTCCATATCATCTACTGTAACATAGCAATTACCAAAATCTATTTGTGTTTTAATAAGATATACAATAGCAGCTCCAATTCGTTTTTTATCAAGTGTTTTTACACCCAATTTATTCGCTATTGAATCAGCTTTTTTAAATCCATATCCATCTAAGTCATATATTACACGATATGGGTTAGAAAGTAATTTAGCTTTTGCTTTCTTACCATATCTTTTATGTAATGCTTCCATTTGATTAATTGTAGCATCCGGTAATATTTCAATAATATCTAAATAATCTTGATTTTCAATTATTGAATCAGTGATTTTTAAATATCTTTTTTCTTTTATACCATTTATTTGCAAAAATAATTCTGGTTGTTCTTCAGCATATTTAATTGTATTTTCACCAAATGCATTAATAATTTCATTAGCCATTTTTGGTGAAACATATTTTACTGCTGTAGAACATAAATAATTATATAATGCAATAGAAGTTGATTTATTTTCAACTTCTTCTACAAATTTCATTTCTTTAATTTTTATTTGTGGGCCATATGTATCGTCATTATAATATATTCCAACAAGTTTGATAACATCTCCAACAGATATAGCAGATGGAATGTTACCACTTACATTTGTTTGAGTATCATTGTAATTAACCCTAAAACTAGCCCATAAATTTTTCTGATAGTTTATATGTACTATCTCTGTTTCTATATTTATTTCTCTATTTGACATTTTATAAAACTCCCTTAATCCTATCAGAAAGTTTAGTTCTTCTTGACAGTGATTCAATATTATTAATTGAACTATCAATAGCACCATATTCTGAAACGATAACAATATTCTTTTTTGCTCTCGTTACAGCAGTAAACAAGAGATTTTTAGTTGTAAATATAGTTTGAGGTAATGATACGATAACATTCTTAAATTCTGAGCCTTGGCTCTTGTGAACTGTTATTGCATAACCTAACTGAACATCAGATAAGTTATCAAAAGGTATTGCTATTGTATTACTACCTTGTACTTCTATTATAATTTCATCTTTACTAATATCACTTATTATACCCATTTCACCATTACAATAATTATATTCATTACAATTCTTAGTGAATATAACTTTATCGTTGACACGATATTTACAATTATTAAATGTGACTTCATTTTTCTCTTTGGATGAAGGATTTACAATATTTTGAATAAGACTATTCAAAGTAGTAATACCGGCTTCACCGTTTTTTGTTGGAACAAGAATTTGGGTATCATAAGGATTTTGACAATTATAAAAAGAAAGAAACTTATCTATAACTTCTTTTTGTACAGTTAATACATTCTTACAATATTCAACTTGGAATTCATCATTTGTAACTAACTCGGTGCAACCATCATTAATTAGTTTTGAATTAATAACTATTGGACTTTCTTTACCCTGTCTAAAGATTGTTTCGAGAGTTACCATTGGAATACATGAACTACTGATTAAGTCATTTAATATTGCACCATAACCAACAGATGGCAACTGAGCAACATCACCTATTAATAATACTAAACTTCCATTCTTAATTGCTGAAAAGAAGATAGACGCAATTTTGGCATCAATCATTGAACTTTCATCAACAACAATTACATCAGCATTAATTTGATTTGAACTATCTTTATGTACTAATTGTCCTTCATACATATGATACTCTAATATTTTATGAAGTGTACTAGACTTACGATTAGTACATTCCGACATTCTTTGTGATGCTCTGCCTGTAGGGGAGCATAGAATAATATTTAGTCCTGGATTTAACATTTCAAGTGCATCTATTAACCCATTAAGAGTTGTAGATTTACCTGTACCTGGACCACCTCTCAAGATAGCAACACCGGTTTTCTTAATTAAATTAAATGCCTTTCGCTGAGCATCAGCATAGGTAATATTATTTTTCTTTTCAATTGTATTAACTATATTTTCATCATAATTTAATTTTTTTGCATTATCCATTAACCTCTTAATTTCTTTTGCAATTTTAACTTCAATATCATATTGAGTATTAAGATAATAGGCTTCATAACCTTTATTATCAATTTCAGAAATAAATTCATCTGAAGAATTTAATACACTTATTATACTGTCTGTTGGTATTAATTCTTGCATGTAAGCATTTCTTTTGACAAAGCCTTCTACGAGTTGACAGATTATTGACTCAGTACAATACATGTGACCTTTAGAACTTTCAAAAGTAAAAGCCATCTTTATTATGGCTATTATTCTTCTATAATCATTGTATTTTATACCTTTACGGTATGCCAAATAATCACAATCCTTAAATGATAAGTCATAATTTAGTCCTATATATGGATTATTATTTAGACATTCACATGCCTTATTTCCATATTCATTAGCTATTTTCTTTGCAACTTGCCAATTATTAATTCCGATATTATTAAGTAATGAATAAACATTTTCAACACTTTCGGATGCTGATATTTTATCAATTAAACTTAATATATTTATCAAACTTAATTCCGGTACAAGTTCATGCAATTCATCAGACAAGAATTGATTATTTTGTACTTCATCATATAAATTATCTTTATATTTATCTGCAATTTTAAGTGCTATATTTTTATCAATACTATTATCAATTTTTTGAAGATAACTTGCAGTTAATGCAACATTTTTTGATATTTTTTCTATTCTTCTAACTTCAATATGATAATCATTGTGTTCTTTATTGTATAAATATATACCTTCTACATTTACTGGTGTACCATAATCATAATCCGGTACATTTCCTTTACAAATAATTGTTTCTTGTGAAACAATATCTAATGCTTTTGTATCATCAATAGATAATACAAATATTGAATATCCGGTATATTCATCTCGATATAAAAACTTAGCTAAAGAACCTATGATGTTAATTTTAGTATTTTTTATGTTTTTCATTTTTAAAACCTCCAAATAATCAAAATAAAATACTAATAATATAATGATTGTTTGGAGGTCAAAATAACTTATATTTACTTTTGGTTTTCTTCAGCTTCTATTTCTTTTGGTGTCTTGTAAATTAATTCTTCAGCAATATTCTCAATTAAGATATTACCTAGTTTTTTTTCAAGTTCTAACCTTTCTAAATATAGGACTTCGTTACAACCCCAATTATGCAATGCTTCATTAAATAAAGGCATTAACTGATAGCTTTGTATATCCCTATTGAGGTTAAGAGTTGTAAGTAACTTGTTGAAAATGTTAAAACGGACTCTTTGTGACACTCGGTCTTCATACTTTGAAAATGATAATTCATTAAATTCGACCTTTTGAAACAACCTATTGTTAGGGAGGACTTGTAATGTAAGTGGCCTATCATCTTCATAGTTTTCTTTGATAGTGTTCCACACATCAGCGACTTTTGTTCCTTCTTGCTTGTTATGCTCCACACTATACTCAGTAACACCCTTAATGCCTGTTAAATGCTTAAATATCTGTGAATTAAGGCTATTAATCATAATGTATGTTTCATCATTAAGCATATAAACAGAAATACTCACATTCATATTGTAGAGAGTTGCAACATTTTGGTTGGAAGTATATATAATCTTCTCATTGATATTGTTACTTGCCAAATCATAAACGGACTGATTTTCATTCCTATTAATGACATTCAATGATAAATCATCAAGTGTACTTTCAATTTCTCTTGATAGCAATTTGATATAGTATTGTCTTGCCTTATCATTGATGAATTTTTGTATATCATGTAGGATATAGTCTAATTTCTTCATATCGGTTGTTTCAATCTTATAACCATGGATAATTCTCATATTTTAATATTCCTTTCATTTTAAAAATAACCTATAATTATATAATGATAAATATTTTTATTTTTAACAAAATAGGGAGCATAAATGCTCCCTAAGATTATTGCTCATAAATCATTTCTTCAATTCTAGAAAGTGCTGATTCAATTTGCTCATAACCATCTACAAATGATAGTTGTTCGATTTCATCCTTACATGCAAAGATAACTTCCTTCAATAATTCAATATCATCACCTATATTAGAATTTTCAAAATTATGATTATGCGAAACCATATCATCTGCATAATCAGTAGATACTTCTTCTTTTTCCTCTATAGGGGATAGGTCATCATCACAGTTTTCTTCATCATCAAATTCAGATACTTCTATTTCATCTGCTGTAATATCATCAGTAGAATATTTATCAGTATCATCACTAATAACTACATCTTCTGAACTGTCACTTGTTTCATCAGCATTCACTGTATCTTCAGTAGCAGGTGGTTCTTCATCTTCAGTAGCAACTTCTTTTACTGCTTTTGCAGTGAATTTTTGTTCATCAGAATTAGTTATAGTTTCTACAATATCATTTTGCTTGTCTTTATCATAGTGAGCAAGAGAATATGCAGTTTCAAGGTTAATTTGACCGTTATCAAACATTTCCTTAACTTCTTCAGAACAGTTAATATTAATACTATTCAACTTTTTGGCTTGTCTTTCAGAAATACCAATTTCGTTTGCAATAATTGACATAATTCTGCCAGGAATATACTCACCGTTTTTCTTTCTTTGCTCAAGAATTGCTTTCTTACCGGCAATTTCTTTTGCTCTTTCAGCATCAGTCTTATTTCTGTTCCACAGGTTACCATCAATCAATAATTCTTCTTTTTCAAGTTCTGTTTTAATATCACGAATGATTGATGGTACTGATTTAAACTTATCACTTAACACATTATCGTTAATAAATTTAATTGCTAAATATCGTCTATGTCCACTAATAATGGTGTATGTTCCGTCACCATCAGATACAACCGTTAGTGGCTGAATTAACCCTTTATCAAGAATACTGTCAGCTAACACTTCAATATCATCAGTCTTATAATATTTAGTATTAACAGGGTTAGGTTTCAATTTATCATACTCAATGTATTGCACTTGATGTGTGTCTTGTGCAAGTGCAACAGTTTCTTTATTAAAAATGCTACCAATACCAAATGAACTAGCCATTATATATCACCTCAATTACAATTATTATTAAGATATTCAGCTACAAGATTAGTGTAATCTATTGCTGCTGTGCAGTGTGGAGCATAATCCATAAGTGGTTTCTTAAATGTTGCTTCACCAACTTTTGTTGTTTGTCTAATATGAGTGTCGAAACATTCAAGTCCAAAAGTTTCCTTAAGTACTTCCTTACCACTCTTATTCAGATTGGAACGAACATATGAAGTCAAGAAACAACCACCAAATTTTAACGAAGGATTAAATACCTTAATATCGTTAATTGCTGATACTACATAACTTAAACCATCAAATGCATAGGCATCAACCTTAATAGGAATTAGAACTTCATCTGTAACTGCTAAGCCATTAATAGTTGCCATATTTACCTCTGTAGGACAATCAATAATACAGAAGTCATAATTATCCTTAACACTCTCTAATTGCTGTCTTAGGCGAAATTGCTGAGGTCTAATAGTATCTAGTAATACTTCTTGATTAGCTTTCATAAGGTTGAATGATGCAGGAATAATATCAATACCATATTCTGAGTGCTTGATGACCTTATTAATGATAATATCCTTTGATAACATTAATTCTGCTACACCAATACCATTTTCATCATAACAACCAAAAGCCTTAGAACTGTTAGCCTGTTTATCAAGGTCAATTAATAGAACCTTTTTACTGTACTCTTTGGATAGAATTTGTGCAAATGCGATTGATGATGTTGTTTTACCAACACCACCCTTAATGTTTAAAAATGCTAGTGTTTTCATTAGTTATTCTCCTCGTATAATAAAGTAGTAGTGTTTATAGACCCTCTCCAAGGTCTGTGTGCTATAATGATAGAAATACTGTGGATGGTTTACATTTTCCTTTTTACTCATTTGAAATTATTGGACTTACATACTCGTCAAGAGTATCGCCTTGTATCATATCACCTTTGTCATCATACTCATTTTTCCAGATAGATAAACACTCAAATTCAAGAGTCCTTCTGTTACAATCATAAAAAGATTTACAACGACCTTTTTCTTTGTCGAAACATTTCCTTGCTTCATTCTCTGTTTCAAATGAGTCAATAAAATATTCGTATTTTTCCTGTTTATCTTCTTCTTCGTAATAGTTCTTTAATTCGTCAACAGTCCAATCTGATGGATGTGTATGCTGCAATTCCAAACTACCTTTAGCTACTTCATACTTAATCATCTTATTTACTCCTTTGTTTTATACTTGTTGTAATACTCCTCAATAGCTAGTTGGACGATAACGGACTTACTTAATAAGCGAATTCCCATTAATTCATCTAATTCTTTAAGAGTCTTATCCGGAATAGATACACTCAATCTGTGATTATTAAGTTTTTGGTTACTCATAAAAATTCCTTTCTTTTGTTACAATATTGTGTGAGTTTTAACTCTGTTTCCTCACACCTTATACACATATTATACACAATTAGGTACAGTTTTGCAACACTTGTATATTTTCATATATAATTTAGGTATTTTAATACAACGAGACACATAGATATAAGAAAATCCCCTTTATGTACATAGTACATAAAGGGGATAACTTATTACTGTTCATCATTAATATCAGCTTCAACTGCCTTTGATATTACAATTATATTATTTTCAAATTTTAATTTTAGGAATCTGTCATTTTCACAAACTCCCATTTGTTTGAGCCATAGGGAAGGTAAGGACAATTTAAACAATGTAGTATTTTTTCTTTTATTTGCAATAACTCTTAAAATTCTTTCTTTGCTTTTATCAATATTTCCCATCAATTTCATTCCTTTGTTTGGTATTAATCAACCGACAAAGAAATCTTATCTAATGCATTCTTAATTTGTGAATTGGCTGTATGAGTATAAA
>OHAI01002052.1_pt1 | contig 15019 bp, 30 predicted proteins | sample 1577091 | NCBI WGS metagenome assembly OHAI01 (sample SAMEA3541548, study PRJEB24748) | human gut metagenome | biome: human gut; feature: human-associated habitat; material: faeces | place: China | collected 2012
CCATTTCAATTGTTAGATGGGTATTAAATTTTATTGTTGCAATTATTGTTTCTATTTATATGTTACTTGATAAGGATATTCTTTCAAGAAGCTTTAAACGTATTGTTTATTCAATTTTTAGAAAAGAACGTGCAATCTATGTATGGAGCACTTTTAAGCATGCAAATGACATTTTCAGTGGATTTATTATTGGTAAAACTATTGATTCATTAATCATTGGTATAATATGCCTTTTAGGTATGAAGTTGTTTAATATTGGTTCATCATATGCAGTTATTGTTAGTATATTTGTTGGTCTTACAAATATGATTCCATATTTTGGTCCATTTATTGGTGCTATACCTAGCATTTTAGTGATATCCTTATCAGTGTCACCTAAGCAGGGACTCGCTTTCTTAATTTTTGTTATAATTTTACAACAGTTTGACGGAAATATTCTTGGTCCAAAGATTTTAGGTGACAAAACTGGTCTTCGCCCTATTTGGATTATTTTTGCAATTACAGTCGGAGGATGGATTGGTGGAATTGTCGGAATGTTTTTAGGCGTTCCTTGTGTTGCTGTTATTTCAAGCATTCTTGACGATATTGTTGAGCACAACTTAGAAAAGCAAAATGTTAATCTTCCTAAAATAAAGCATGAATCTAATTCAAAGAGTTTTACTGATTATCTAAAAATTATTTCGGACTTTATGAAGGTAAAAAAATAAGCATTTAATAACTTTTTAAATATTAAATCTTTAGCAAACTAATTTAAAAAGCTAAGCATTTTATAATGTATTTATACATAATCTAATTTTATTAAATACATTATTGACGCTTAGCTTTTTATTTTTATTATCTGTTTGCAATTAATTTATTAATATTATTTTAGTATTAAGAGTATAGTGTATTAATCACATAGCTTTATTTTGCTTTATTTTAGCTTGTGTTGCATTTTTAAAGATTAATAATGAAATTACTAGTCTTTAATAAAAAATCGCATACAGGCTAAATCTCGACTATTTAGAACTATATGCGTATAATTAAATATTTGATTAGTATAAATTTATATTTATTTTTATTATCAGATGTTACATATTTTATAATTTGATGAATTTTATGTTAATAAATCTAATTTTTCGGAACGAAAATACCAATTTTAAATGCAGATTTTAGCGATTTTTTAGTCCGAAAACATCTCTAATACTAAATAATTGTAATCAATGATTTTTGTAAACCTCGAAACATTGAGATTTTGCAATGCCATTTTTATGCTAAAAATTCGGGTAAAATAGGATATTTTTCGGTGTACCGAAAATTTGAATGGCAAACCTCGAAACATTGAGGGTATAATTTGTAATTTATATGCTTTCGGTAGTCCATTATTTTTAGTCCAAAATGCGAAACATTGGGGTTTTGCAAGAATAAAGGTTATTTTTCGGTAAGCCTCAAGAATTGAGGGGTTAAAGGGGATATAAAAAGAGAGTAGGAAATTGACGGGTGAGAGTAGAATTGAACACATCGACCCGTTGGGTCGGTCACTGTAAACAGTTTAAATGTAAACATACCCCCTATATTTTACCAAATTATGGTTACAAGTCTATAAAAGTACAAAAAATAGACTTGATAGAACATCTGTTCTATTGCTTTTCTGGTGCAGCAGGGGTATATTGTTTACAAGTATAGTATTTAATTTTCAATTTTTTCGGTATTAAAGGTTGATTATTGTTGCTCGTTTTTGCTCGTTTTGTTGCTTACATTTGCTCACATTTGCTCACTTATACTCACTGTATAATAATACACTCAGTATAAACATAACATACAATAATAAACACACTGTCTATTATCTTACACTATGTATATTATAATACAATAAGTATATTAATAAATATTATGTACAGTTAACCCACAAAAATTGCATTAATAAACAGTCAATACATAAACGATATAAAAATAAATAATTACACTGTAAATCATCAATAGGGCAGCACAATATATTATACTTTTAAAACATTGATACATTAACAATATAATTAACTAGTTTAAAGTTTATTAATATGACAATATACAAGTAAATCATAAATATATAAACTATACCAACGGGCAGACGATACATATTATATTAATAAACAGTTTACTAATATAACTAATGGTGTTAGATTACATATTAAACTATATACAGTGTAATAACAGTCTGGGCGGCTGTTGTGCTGCTGCTGTTAGTAGTATAAGTATATCAACATTAGCGAGATTATGCAAGTATTATGCTATTTTGCTTTATTTTGACTTGTAAGCAACTTTTATTGCAAGTAATATAATTGCAAGTGTTATATATAAAAATCTTATATACGCTAAATCTCGACATTTTAAAGCTATACGGCTATTATTTTAACCGGCACTTTTTGACTGCTCCGGCGGCAGGTGATGACATCACCAACTTTATATGTATATATTGCACAACTGATTTTATTAAAATATGTATTAATTATACATAATATACAAACATATAAAAATATCAAAAAAAGTTATAAAAAACACTTGCAAAATAGTAAATACTATGATACTATATAGACACAGTTAAATAAGACATCAAAAAAGTCTGATTAACTAATCAAAAAAATTTCAAAAAAATTTGAAATAAGTATTGACAGGTAGTAAATACTATGATATACTTAAATCAACGAATAAAGAAGAGGGCGACAAGCCCGGGAGGTACTTATGAAAACTACAATGACCAAAACAACTCTGACTATTGGCTTAAATAGTCAGACAACAGAAAAGCAAGAAATCACCACTGGTGAGGCTAAAGGTCTAATCAGTGAACTACTTATTGAGGGCTACGGCTTTGGTGGTTTAACACTTACAGAGTGTGAAGGCGTATATAGAATGAACTCAACTGGTGACTTAATTTATGAAAAGTCATTGAAAATCGAGTTAGTAACTGATGAAGATATTGAAAATATCAATATCATTATCAAAGAGTTGAAGTATCTACTAGACCAAGAAAGCATTATGCTCGAGGTTGAACATAAAGAAGTGACTTTTTTATAACCATCAAAAACTGTCACGAAAAGTAGCAGTACAATACTAACACAGAGCGACAGCCCACGAGTCGTGGGCTGGTAATGTGGGCTAGGTTCGCCTAGGCGGTCGCAACCCCCGCAAAATTTAAGGAGGTCATTGTTATGACAGATAGAGAAAAATATGTTGCATTTATGTGCAATGAAGAAAATGAATTTAACTGCGAGAATTGCCCGGAAAATCAGGGATGCGACGATTGGCAAGGTCGTTACCCTTGCGGACAGTGGAACTGCTGGGTAACCTGCCACTGTAAAAACGATGAGGAGGATTAACTATCTTGTATGGAGGGCTGAATATGACAAAACTAGATATAATTGAATACGCCTTACACGGTGCTAGGGAAGAATACTTGTACTATATCAATGAGCAAAGGGTGGCGGAAGGAACTCCGAAGGAAAGGTCTTTCTCATCCTTACGACATCAGACTTATTTGGATATAAAGGAACTCGAAAAGCTAAAGAAAGAATACGCAGAGTGACACCTGCCTAGGCTTGGCAGGTGGTAATGCGGGAAGGGTCATCCCTTATGGTCACAACCCCATAATACCAAACACAGGAGGAAATCGTATGAAGTGGTTTCAGAATCCTCAGACACTTGAGGAATTGAAAAAACAGTACAAGAAACTTGCTATGCAGCACCACCCAGATTTAGGCGGTAGCACTGAAACAATGCAAGAAATCAATAATGAGTATGATTCATTATTTGCAAAACTGAAGAATACCCACGCTAACGCTAAAGGTGAAACATACACCACAACGGCGGAAACAAAAGAAGCACCAGAGGAGTTCAGAAACATTATTAATGTTCTAATCTCCCTAAAGGGAATCAATATTGAAGTGTGCGGTTCTTGGCTATGGCTTACCGGAAATACCAAAGAATACAAGGAAATTTTCAAGTCCTTGAAATTCCGTTGGAGCAAGTCTAAACAGGCTTGGTATTACCACACATCCGATTATAAGAAGAAAAGCAAGAAAACATATAGCTTAAATGAAATAAGGGACTTGTATGGAAGCCAAACCATACAGGCAGAACCCGAAATGCAGGTTGCTATTGTATAAGATTTAAAGCCCGGAGAAATCCGGGCAGAAAGGAAAAACTATGATTAAGTATTTAAAAGTGCAGGAAAATTCTGCAAAAGTTACACATTTGAAAATTGAATTATATTACAGTTTAGGCGGAATGAACTACTTCACCAGCAGAGCAGAAAGCCGTGGTTACTATCTATCAGTAACACCCGTTGAAAGGTGTGTATCTAGTGGATATACTTCTGAACGCTACACCGCTTTTACAGGCCTTAAGCAGCTTGTAAAGGGCGTTAAAAGGAAAAGCCAGAAAGCCGAAAAGGAAGCGGAAAATCTGGCGGAAAATTTGGTGAATGAATTAATTGAATATGTATGTGGTCAAAACGGACTTGTATTACAAGCGGAAAATTTAACTGCATAAAGTCGAAACCGGCATTGCCGGTCGTGGTGAGGTAGGCAGCCACCACCTGATGATGACAGCCTAGAAAGGAAGATTTGAATGAAATACAATGTAACTTGCGAATGTTATAGTAATAGCAATGATTTTGACTATGGAAGATTTAACTATGTAGGTGACTACATAGAAGCGGAAAATCCTGAACAGGCTATCGACATTGCACTTGAGTGTATAGCTGATGCAATCAGAAACAATAATGAGGGTTACTTTACAGATGCCACCATTGATTTTGATAACCAAGAAATTTATGTTGTTAATGATAACGGAAACATTGAAGATTATGAAGTTGATACTTACTACGACTTTTTGGCGGAAGAAGTGGAAACTTCTGGAAAATTAAGGGAGGTAGAATGAATGGAAAATTTAAAAACTTTTTATTTTCTAAAAGTTGAAAGTTTTCTTGGCGAAAACATTGTTTCGAAAATCAATGAAATACAGGCAACGGAAAAGCCGAAAGATACTTCTACAACTAAATATTTTGATACTTATAGTCAAGCCAAAATGTACCAAGATTTAGTTACATTTAAAAGATTTTTATAATCTATACAAGGAGGAAAATATGCTAAATCAAAAGGAATTAAAGCCTATTTATAAGGCTGAATTGGAAAAAGTGTGGAAAGATGAAAAGATGGTTAATTACTGTATGAAAGAAACTGCCTTTATCATCGAACACAACGGAAAAATATATGATATTGAAAAGCCAAGCATTGAAACAGATTTCTGTTTTGGTTACGGATTTTACGGTAGTTCCTCGGACGAGGAGCAGGAGGAAGCCTCAAAAATGGTGGCTAAAGTGGAAAATGATAAGAAATATTTCCTTGACAGGAATTTAAAATCAATCAATCGAAAGATTGAATTGTTAAAGGAAATTTTGAAAAATGCAAAAGCTGGAAACACTGGTGATTATCAATTAGCAATTTGTAGCAAGTACATTGACCAGACGGAAGATTATAAACTTGCAAACTTTGAAATAGTTGATTACGCAACTAAAATTTCTGACAAGGCGGAATATTGCAATGATATTGAACTTTTGGAAAAACTTCTTGCAGGTTATGAAGAAGTAAAGGAAAAGTTTACAAAAAGACTTTTTACTTATTTAAAAAGATATGGATTATCTAAAATAAAAGTTTGGAGTTATTTAAGAGATTAAAAAAACTAAAACTTTTATGAAAAAAGTCTTGACAGTTTGTAAAGACTTTGTTATTATAATAGTGGTAAATGAATTACCAACTTTTAAGAAATAGAAAAGGTGGGAAAAATATGAAAGTATTATTGATTACACTTCTAGGGTTATATCTAATATTTAACTGTATTGTGGCTAGGCTTCTAGGAGCAAGAGGAATGAAGAAAAGGTTTATTGATGGTCAGTGTATCATCGGAAGAATTACCGCTAATATCTTTTATTCACCGGCTTGGTTTTTAAAAGGTGTAAAATTTGTGGTAGTTAAACTAATCAAATAGTTTTTTTACATAAGGTGTTTTTTTAGATGTGCTATCTGACTATACGGGCAGGAGGTCAAAATTAATAAAACTAATATTTTATTACAATATTAGTTGTAATTTTTAATAATAAATGATACAATAGAAAGGAAAATATTATGTATGATGTTATTAAAAGAATGATTATAAGAGCTAAAGAAAATAATGATTTTGATTTAGCTGATGATGTTTATGAAATCTTATCAACATTAGCCGGAACATTTAATGCTCCATCTGATTGGAGAGATATTGGCGAAAAACTAGTGGAAGAGTTCAGTTGTAATAACTGGATTATGGATAATTGTAAACTGTATGAATTTGAATGAGGTGTTTTAATGACAGGTAGGTTTATTAAAAAAGATGGATTGGAAAGAACAGTTTATACTGCAACTGTTCAAGATATAAAGATTCAAGGTTATTGCATATTGTTGAGTTTATCTAATGTGCCACACGCAAAGAGTGTGAATATTAAAGATATTTATGATGGAAATTGCCTTTTAGAAAAAGTCACAATTTTAAGTTGCGGAAGTATTGAAGTCGATACTGAAGGAAATTTAATTAAGTGGTAAAATCTTTTAATTCAGAGTGACACCTGCTTTAGCAGGTGGTAATGAGCCAGAAGGTGGTCACAAGCCCACCGGGAAAGGAGATACAAAAAAATGAAAAGATATGTAAGAGATAACAAAGGAAACTTTGTTGCAGAATACGAAGTTTTAACAAACGAAGAAAGGGAGTTTTTTGTAAATGGTGAAAAGGTAGCACCTGAAACAAGATTTTCTCTTGAGGAACAAAAACAAGTTGATAATCTATGTGATGACTTCGAGGAAGGTTTTAATGAAGTCAAAGATGGATATGAATACTTGTCATTCAACAAATTCACAGTTCGCCGTAAAATCGGAAAATTAACACAGTTAGTTTAATGGAGGATGTTATGGAAAACATAGAATGCAAAAATTATAAAAAGGCAAAAGCTATAATTTTTTCTGATTATAGCGAATATGAGGAAGGAAAAAGTAACAACGGTGGTTGTTATGGTTATACCACCGTTTTTGAAAAAGTGCCAAATAAAGATATTTGGTATAAAAAAGAATACACCACAGGTGAATTTTGTCCATATTGCAGAAGTTTCTTCTGCTCTGGGGATTGTGAACAGGCAGAGTATGAAGAATCCCAACCTTATACAAATAGGGATATTCTTCATCAACTGCACGGAGGAATAGAATTAGACGAAGAAATTTCTTTTGTCTATTAATAAAATTTATCTTTTATTGATAGGGTGATTTTATGAAAGTAAAATACATAGTAAATAATTATATGTTGGGTGCTAAAGTCCGAAGTACCCAGACGGAAAAGATTGTTGCACAAAATAGAATTGATAGAAACAAAATTGAATTGGTTTATGACTTTATCAATTTAAAAGAAAAGGAATTTTGTGATAAGGTGTTAGCAAAGAAAGGTATTGTAATTTAGGAGGTACAAGATGTACGGTAAAAAAGAATGCAAGATTACATATGAACAAGGCAAACTTGCAATTTACACACCATATAACTCTGATTTTGTAACAGAAATCAAAAAAATTGATGGAGCAAAATGGAACAGCTCTTGCTGGATGGTTGGTAAAGAACATTTGGAACAAGTGCAAGGAATTGTAAAATCTATTTATGGTGATGTAAATGTATCTGTTGTAAGGACTTTAGAAATTGAATTTCTACAAGATGTAACAGATTATTTAATAGTATATTATGAACCAGCTTATAAGAGATATAGTCTGACAGGCAGAATACCATTCTTTGATTGTAAGAATAGGAAATTCTTTGATAATATTGATTTTGTCGGTGAAATTTCGTTTCATTGTCAATTCAATAGTAAAGAATATGACATATTAGAAGATACTTATTTAACAATAAAGGAAGATTCCATTGTTAGATTACAGTTAGGTCAAGAAAAAGCTGATGAATTGATAGAAACTTTATCTAAACACAAAGAAATAAGAATTACTATTATTGATGATGAAAGTGAGGAATAGCATATGACAAACATTAGCAAAAGGCACAATGATGAGGAACTAATTGAAATACTCAAAGATGAAATCAAAGAGTATGGATATAATGAAGATGAAAGCAAAGTTATTGTTGATTTTGCGACAAGAAATAGAACATTTGATATTGCTGAAATAGCTTTAAATTATCTTTATGGTAGCAATACTGTTTTTTACGACCAAACCGTAGGAAAAATGAAAATTTGGACTAGATGTGTTGGTGTAATTACAATCCCTATAAGATGGGTTGATATTGAAACTGATGCTACGGTAGCGAGGAAAATTTATAAAGTTTGTAAGTCTGTTAGAGAAGCCATCGTTATGAATTTTGGTGATATGGAAATTAAATCGGGTTTTTCTGAGCATATCAAGAAAAGATATGAAGATTATGTCATCGTTGACACAACCAAATCAAAATACCTCATTGATGAAGAAGGTTACAAAAAATTAGGTCAAGCTATTGTTAGTTGCTTTAAGGATGTAGATTTTGACAATGTGCCATCTTGTATAAGCAAGGCTAGAGTTGTTAATTTTATTAAAGAAAGTTTTATGGATAATTATAGTATAGCATTTGTGTGATTATATTAATAAAAGTCCAATAGCTATAATGTAATGGGTGATAATATGAAATATGAAAAAGAATATGAAGTAATTAAACTTCAAGTTGATGAAAAAGGTTTAATCACTAATTCAAAATTTAAGTTATTAGAAAATTCGGAGATTGTTGGTGTTAAAGATATTACTTCAATGGATTTTACCGATTGGTATATTATCAATTATTATAAAGCACCAACGGATGAATGTTGGAGAAACAGATTCTTTAATGAGGTTCTGCATAAAATTGAATTAAGTTGCAATGCTTTATATGTTAGATTTACAAATGAAGCTATTGTTAAACACAATGGTAATTATCACTTATATGCTAATGAACAATATATAATTGAAGTGGTGTCAACTTATAAAGCATTTCTTCAAACTATGGAAAATAGGACTAAATTAGAATACCTACCAACATATAAGAAAACTTATGACGGTTATGATTTTGAAGATGGTTCTTATTTATTACAAGATGGTTCAGGTTATTTCAGTTTGGGTTATGATTTGGAAAGTTGTAATTTCAACTGGTCATTTGATGAATACCCAGATAAATTTTCTAGTGATTATCCAGAAGTGGTCAACTGGAGAATATTATGGTTAGACGACAAGGAATATAAAACAGAATTAATGGACTTGTACAATGATGATGATGTTGTACTTTACCTGAGTGATGAAAGCACTTGGTACGATTTACACGATAATGTGTAAATAAAAGTCCAATTTTATTTAGGAGGTAATAAAGTGCATTTATTAGTAGTAGTTTTAATTTTGATTGTTTGGGCTATATATGCCATCAAGGAAAAACTTGAACCACCGATGCCACCGATTGATGACACAGAAAAGTTTTTAAGAACCGTTCAGAACTTGCCAAATCAAAAGGCAAGACAAAAATATCTCAAAGATTTAAGGCGAGGAAAGAGGAAATTATAATGGAAAATGAAAAATATAAGGCTCAAAACAAATATAGAAAGAAAAATCCCAGCAAGGCATATACTTTGAAGGTATTTTTATACGAAACAGATATAATTAATCAAATGGAAAAACAAGATAACAAAGCCGGATATTTAAGGCAACTTGTACTTGATGACATAGAAAGGCAATCAAAAGAAAATTAACTTAATAAGATTTCTCGCCCATCGTGGTGACACTTTCTATTAATATTAATTCTTCCTTGCTAGAAGAAGAGTCTTGTCTTGATGGGCTAAAAGGCACTATAATGCACGAATTGCTCCACACCTGCAAAGGCTGTTTTAATCACGGTGCAGAATGGAAAAGATTAGCAAGTATCGTTAAAAGCAAATATGGTTACGATATTAAAAGGACTAGTTCAGCCGATGAAAAAGGCGTAACAGTTGAATATAAACCGGTTAGATATAAGTATATTGTTAAATGTACTGAATGTGGTCAAGAAATCAAAAGAATGAAAAGATGCAAGATAGTTGACCATCCAGATTGGTTTTTATGTGGAAAATGTAATGGACATTTTAAAATTTTATTTTAAACAAACTGTTAAGAAAAATATCTCACCAGTGGATAATTTGCCGGTGGGATATGGAGGTAACGATTATGATTAAGATTATAGGATTAGAAAATTACATCATTCCGATGTACGGCAATAAAAGAAACCTGCCATACGGTGATTTGATTATTGCCGATGGTATGACTTTAGTAAAAGTGAAAATCAAGGAAGATTTAAAAGGTCAATACATAACTTTTAATCATAAAAGATATTATGTATCAAATGTTGGCAGACTTTATTCACCAAAATTTGTATTTGAGGGAGCTTGTTATGAAAATTACAATTGATTACAGTTATACACAGAGATTTCTACCATCTAAAAGACACAGAAAACTCCGTTTTAGAAAAATGAAAGATACGATGGTTGTTAATATTAAAGAATTAACCGTTGATGAATTTCCTGTTGCTTTTATCGTACACGATATGACAAGTGTATGTGATGGTGCAAAATCATATGATGATTTTGTTGGTGGCAAATCTGAATTTAAAATGTTTGCTGAAGAAATTAGAGCTTATAAAGGGCAACTAAGAAAGCCAGTTCGTATTAAAAGTGGTGCAGCAATTAGTACATTATTTGAAGATTGTAGTTACATCATTGACAATATTGAACGGTGGTCGAGATTAACTAAACTTAATGATTTTAATTCATTTCCATTTACTGATAACAGTGATGAGTTTAATGAAAATTCTGTTATTATTAATGATAACAAAGAAGAAATTAAAAAGCATATAAAGACTATGGCAAAGAGCTACATATATTGTGATGGTAAATTCTGGAGTGTGTGTGGTGAGCCAAGGTACAACATTAATACTTTTGGACTAGGACATAATCACGGTGGAACAGGTTTCTTTGTTACAGAATTTTATAATGAGAACATTCCTGCTAAAAATTATTTCAATGCATTACAGAAAGAAGAAGCTATTGCTTATGGAAAATCAGTTGCTTTAAATCGTGGTGATACAGAATCAGTTGATGAATTAGGTGATTTTTGCAATATCGAAGTTCTTATGCCGGAACTTGTTAAGGTTAAACCAAACGAACAACACGGTGAGGGCAACAAATTTCTTAATGATATGGAAGATATTGTTGAAAGTTCAAACGACTCATTAACTGCCGGACTGTTATGTGTGAGTTTAGTTTGTAAGAATTTGTAACAAAAGAAAAAAAGAAGTACATTTGTACTTCTTTAAATGGTGCGGGTGACAGGACTTGAACCTGCACGTCGGTGAACACTAGAACCTAAATCTAGCGCGTCTGCCAATTCCGCCACACCCGCAAATGTTTTGTTTCAACGGTGTTTATTATATCTTATAATTTTCTAAATGTCAACACTTTTTTGAAAATTATAAACATAAAAAGATTTGAGAAAATAAAATGGAAATTTTATTAAAGAGGGTTAAGAAAATGTTTATGCTGCTTAATATTGATAAAGAGAAAAACGGATTTGTTGACGGAACACATATAGAATGGTGTTGCGCCTGTTCTCTTAAAGAAGCAACAGCACGAGCAAGAGGAACAGAAAAGGTGAATAGTAACCGTATAACTGTTGCAGTGGTTGATGAACTATACGATTCATACGCACACAACAAATATTACAAAAATTTGAAAAGACTTGATTTAATATAAATGGAAATTTTATTAAAGTAAAGGAGTTTATTATGGCAAAACAAATTGATGAAATTTTTAAAATACAAAACGAAGAAAAACTAATCGACAAATGTGTTGATTACATCATAACAGAATATATTAATGCTGGTGGACAGCTTTCTTACATTAATGCTGATGGACGGTTTTGTGAAGTGGATAGAAACTATACAGAGCGGACATTAGTGGGTATTCTTGAAAGAGAAGGAAAAATCTCTTTACAAAATTTTATGAATCATTGGAAACCAATAGTCGGTTAGTCAGTAAAAGAAGAATGGTAGGTTACGCATAAAAGGAGTAATTACTATGGCAAAACGAATTATATATTTTATGGAGAAAACGTCCACGGTGCTTGGGTAGTATATGGTGTTGCTGGAATTAAGCAATATTATTACTACACAAAAAAAGAAGCAAGGCAGAAGTACATTGATGATTGTAATGTGTTTTTTGAAGATAGAAGATAAAGGAGTAAAATATGTATAATCAGGAAAATAACAAGGATATGTTTGAAACATTTATGTTTCGTCAAAACTGTAACAAAATTAAGATGGGTGAATCCAAATTTTACACTCGCACTTACAATACAAAGTGTATTGTAAAATGTGAAATAATTGGTGATGTAGTGCAAGAAACCTACATTGAAAGCAACGGGAAAAATGTTTATATCGTTGTGTATTTAGACCATAAAGAAACTTGCAGAAGTTTGGTAGCTAAACTGTAATGTGAGATGTAAATATGATAAAGAAAACAGGAAAAATCTATCTTGAATATGAACACTTGGAATGTGACCCGGTTAGTTATAAGATTAAATGCTCAACAAAAAATTGTTTGACAAGATTAAATAACAAACTAGAGGAAACTTTTCGATGTTATGATAGGTATGAAGCGGAATATCTAAAACTTTTGGTTTTTAATAATGGCGATATTTTCATTGATTATGATGAAAATAAAGATTTAATTTTTCTTATGAAACTTGGTAATTTATTATCCAGTTTGACAAAGGAAAAGTTGGAATCACTATTAAATGATTTATTTTTTAAGGAGTAAAAATGTATTATAAAAATAAGTTTTTAGAAACATTTAAGAAATTGTGTGAAACCCGTGCCTCTTGGCAGGTGTGGGCAGACTTTGTAACTGCAACAGCTTGTGCTTTAGCCAACACGGTTGATAGAGGTGAACATTACAAAGAGCGAGAAAAAGAATATATTGAATGTGCTAAAAGAATTGGCGATGTTGAGAAAATGGCGGAACTATTTTCTTATGTTGTTTCAGCCCTTGAAGAAAATCCAAATCAGGATTTTTTAGGCTCATTATATATGGAGTTAAACCTTGGCAACCATTGGAAATGTCAATTCTTTACACCATTGTCAATTTGTGAAATGATGGCTAAAATCACTTTAAGTGATAAGATTAAAGAAATCAATAATGATGGTTGGACTACTGTAAATGACCCAGCTTGTGGTGCAGGTGCAACTCTTATTGCAATGGCAAATGCAATGAAAGAAAAGAAAATTAATTATCAAAATAAAGCCTTGTTTGTAGGACAAGATATTGACAGAATTACAGGGTTAATGAGTTACATACAACTTGCATTAATTGGTTGTGCCGGATATATCGTTATTGCTGATACATTATGTAATCCGATTGTTGGCAAAGGTGCATTATTTCCTAGCGAACAAGAGGGTCAGGAAATTTGGTATCTGCCTATGTTATATAATGACATATGGTCAGGTAGAATAAAGTGGAACTATCTTGATTTAGTTTTACAGTCAATGTTTGATTGACAAAATATTACAAAACAGATATAATAGTAACTATACTACTTTTTATATCGGAGGAGTTTTAGTGGAGTATAGCCAAAATTTTGCAAAACAAGTATTAGAATTTAAAGAACTGTGGGATAAGACAAATCAGGCGATTATTGCTGATAGTGTAGAATATTTTCTTTTTAAGAAATATATAATTTGTGATACTAGCACAAGCAGAATTAAGAAAATAGTTGAAATAACAGGTAGCAAACAAGAAACAGTCCGTTCTTGGTTAAATAAAAGCCGTGAAAATGTTAAATTCCCACTATTAAAACTTTGTGAATTATCAGTTGCTTTAGGTGTTGATGTTGGTGAATTTTTTGAACCATACAAAATTATTATTGAAGATGAACAAAGTGAAATTGAAAATTCATAAAATATAAACAAACCTATAAAGAGTGCGTAAGGGACAAGCCCGTTGACCGTACACCAACCTGCATAATGTAAGGTGGTAATGCTTGGCTGATAGGATTATTTTATCCTATCGGCAACGATGGGATTTTTTTATACACTCTAAAATAAATAAATTTTAAATTAGAGAGGAAAATTATTATGTCAAAAACAATTAAAGAACTAGCAAAGAAGAATGGTAGAGTATATGTTTATTTAGCAAATGTTGAACTTGGAACAAAATTCCTTGAACAAGCAGAAGCTGAAGGTTTTACATTTGGTGATGGTGTAAAGCCAACGGAACGACACTACTCAGAGATTATCGCCATCAATCACGACAACACTATTAATTATGTCGGTACTATTGGCAGAATTGCTTTTAGCAGTGGTGCAAAATCAATCGGTGATGAAGAACTTATCAAGGTTGATTATCAAAAGTATATTGATGGTGCTGAAGATTATCACTACCATAAAAATGTGGAGGTACAAAATGAATGAGATAGAGATTAAAAGATTAGATTGTTATTGTCAATGTAATTCTTGTATGGCTAAAAGCTGGAATGAAGAAAATAAAAATATGAAATTTATTGAAATATCTGTGAACCATAGCGGAATTATATTGTGTGAGAAATGTGCTACAAAATTAAATAATATCTTAAATAATGAGGTAAATTGTAAATAAAAGAGTAATTTTATTATCATAAAATACGCATACATACCTCATACTTGCCGAAATTTAGCCTGTATTCAATTTTTGTTGATTAAACGATAACTTTGTATCGTGAAAATAAAACTTGATACAGGCTATTTTAGACGGTGTGGGGGGGATATAAGGGGGCAAATAATTAAAGACTTAATTAATTTCTTAATTATTAAGATTAAGATAAAATTAAATTTATTATTAAATATAATTTATTAACCCTTTTGACTTGTCTTAATACTATTTAAACGACCTAGAGAATTTTAAAAAAGTTAATAGGGTTAATATACTATTATTAAATTAT
>OHAI01002064.1_pt1 | contig 14995 bp, 15 predicted proteins | sample 1577091 | NCBI WGS metagenome assembly OHAI01 (sample SAMEA3541548, study PRJEB24748) | human gut metagenome | biome: human gut; feature: human-associated habitat; material: faeces | place: China | collected 2012
AAACCTTCGTCTGGAAGCTGCTTCCCAGTGGGGAAAGGGCTTTAAGATAGTCATCATCTTTCCAAAATTGAGATGAGACTCCGAAGGTCATTCTAGGTGCTGTCAGCATCAGCTTAGCTACGCAGGAAGAACAAGAGAAGCAAGTGCAGTTACCTGATCCGCTTACAGTTCCATCAACGAGAAGATACCCGGTTTTGGCAGATATATTTAATCGGCTAGGATATATGGAACGTAAAAGTAGTGGAATTGATGATTAGAAATAGTTCACTTATATTGATTACAATGATGGGAGAGTAAAAATGATTATCAGAAAAGCAGAAGAAAAAGATATTCCAAGAATTTTAGAGCTATTAAAACAGGTGTTACAAATTCATGCAGATATAAGACCTGATATTTTTATTCCGGATACGACCAAATATACTACAGACGAATTGACAGAGCTTCTGAAAAATAAAGAAAAACCGGTATATGTTGCAGTAAATGAGGATGATGTTTGTATAGGATATGCATTTTGTCAAGTGCAGGAGCAGCCTTTTTCAAATAATATGGTGCCGTTTAAGTCTCTTTTTATTGATGATCTATGTGTCGATCAAGAGGCAAGAGGCCAGCATATTGGCGAAAATCTGTTTGAATATGTAAAAAGTGAAGCGAAACAGCTGGGATGTTATGAAGTAACATTAAATGTATGGGCAGGAAATACTCCTGCTGAGAAATTTTACGAAAAAATGGGAATGCGAACAAAAGAAAGACAAATGGAGTACATATTATAAGATAGTTTTCACTTCGGGGATTACAATCAATAAAGCCGGTGGAGGATTTTGAATCCCGCATCGGCTTTGTTGAATTTATAGATAACTCGAAAGCTTATGCAACTGTAAAGGTGCTGAACCGTTAAAACTTTATTTGCTATGGTTCAGCAGTGCTTTAATGTCTTCTTCCGGTGTGGTAATAGGTGCAATGCCATAATTCTCCACTAGAAAATTCAGAATATTAGGAGACAAAAACGCCGGAAGAGAAGGACCAAGACGAATGTTTTTGATACCTAAATGCAGAAGTGTCAACAGGATGCAGACGGCCTTCTGTTCATACCAGGATAGAACAAAGGAGAGTGGAAGTTCATTTACGGAACATCCAAATGCATCTGCAAGTGCCACAGCAACCTGAATCGCACCATAAGCATCATTACACTGCCCCATATCCATCAGCCGTGGCAGACCACCGATTTCTCCCAGCTCAAGATCATTAAAACGAAATTTTCCACATGCCAGGGTGAGGACAATACTGTCAGAAGGTGTCTGTTTTACGAATTCTGTGTAATAGTTTCGGCCAGGTTTGGCACCATCACAGCCGGCAACCAGGAAGAAATGACGGATTGCTCCTGATTTTACAGCTTCTACTACAGTATCTGCATGAGACAGGATAGCCGCATGGCCAAAACCGGTTGTCACTTTTGTACCGCCATTGATGCCTGTGAGTATCTGATCTTCCTTGTAACCACCCAGTTCCAGTGCCTTTTCAATAACCGGCGTAAAATCTTTCTTTTCATCGATATGAACAGCACCTGGGAAAGCAACCATTTCTGTTGTAAATACTCTGTCAGCATAGCTGCTTTTTGGCGGCATCAGACAGTTGGTAGTGTAGAGAATCGGAGCAGGAAGATGATCAAACTCTTTCTGCTGATTCTGCCATGCGGTTCCAAAATTCCCTTTTAAGTGAGAGAATTTTTTTAAGAACGGATATGCATGGGCAGGGAGCATTTCACCATGAGTATAGATGTTGATTCCTTTTCCCTCTGTTTGTTCAAGTAAAAGCTGCAGGTCTCTCAGATCATGTCCGGTCACGACAATAAAAGGCCCCTTTTCTATTGTAAGTGTCACATCGGTTGGTTCTGGTATTCCATAGGTTTCTGTATTTGCTTTGTCAAGAAGTGCCATACACTTCAGATTGATTTCTCCTACTTTGAGCACTGTGGGAAGCAGAGTTTCCACACTCTCTCCATAACCAATCATAAACAATGCTTCGCAGAAGAATCGATTCACCTCGGCATCTTCATAATTCAGAACATTTGCATGATAGGCATAGGCTGCCATCCCACGAATCCCGAAAAGAATAAGAGACTTCAGAGAACGGATATCTTCGTTGGCATCCCACAGTTGTTGCATATCGTATTCATCTGTTTTACCGCATGGTGACTGACATTTGCTGCAGTCAGGAACCAGTCTTTCTTTTTCAGCTCGGACTTTTTGTATCATGTTTTCAATTGAGGCATCGTCAAAATTTACATTTGTAACTGTGGTAAACAGTCCTTCAATTATGACCTGTCCGGTTCTTTTGGAAATAGCTGTTGTACTATCGACAGCTCTTGCAAGACCAATCAAGGCACCCGTCAGTTCATCCTGTAATCTGGCTGTATCTGCCTTTTTTCCACAGACACCGGCATTTCCTGTACATCCAGCGCATCCGACGGTCTGCTCACACTGAAAGCAAAACATTTTCTTATCCATTATTGTATTCTCCTTTTTTATTCTATAGTTTTCCCATCAATACTTATCGTTATAACCTGCCATGGTAAGAATTTTCCACTATCCTGAAGCGCCTTTTTTGCTGCTATCTCCAGACCACCACAGCAAGGAACTTCCATCCTTACGATGGTTACACTTTGAATATTGTTATTTTGAATAATTGCAGTCAATTTCTCACTATAATCTACCTGATCTAATTTAGGACAGCCGATTAATGTTACCTTATTCCGAATAAAATCCTGATGAAAGCTTGCATATGCATAAGCAGTACAATCGGCTGCGATTAATAGTTTTGCGCCGTTAAAATATGGTGCACTTACAGGTGCCAGTTTAATCTGTACTGGCCAGTTCTGAAGTTTTGATAGCTGCTCTACGCTTGGAGTTGATTTTATGGTTTCAGGTGTTTCGGATCGCTGAATCTGCATACTTCTAGAACCAGGACAGCCGGTGTGTGTAGACATTGCCTGATTTTTGGCAAATACTTTTTTCTGCGCTTCTTTTACGGCTTCTTCATCATATGCAGGAGCTTCTCTTTCTTCAAAAGAAATGGCACCTGTAGGACATTCCGGGAGACAATCGCCAAGCCCGTCACAGAAATGTTCTCTTACCAATTCTGCTTTTCCGTTAATGATGTCAATGGCACCTTCATGACAGGCATCTGCACAGGCACCGCATCCATTACATTTTTCTTTATCAATTCGAATAATCTTTCGTATCATTTTTATCCTCCATCAATAATATTTAACTTTTGTTTCTATTAGGATTATAATATTATAAATTCATCTTGTATGTTTGATTTCCAACAGAAGGGATGATTTTGAAAAGTTATTTATTACATAATAAAACCATGATTGGTAAATTAAATTGTGGAAAGGAATAATATGCAGCAAAAAAATTTAAATCAAGTGAATCATATTTTAAAAAGAATACGCTGTTTCTGTTTTAGCATATTTGTAGTATATCTGACTTTATCGGTTTGTGTTCCTGTAAATGCAGCGACAGCAACAGAACAATCGGTAGTGGATGATACAACGCAACAGGAAACAAAAAAAGCAGACACGCAGATGAAGGAGCAGAGGATCATACGTGTCGGTTCATTGGCTCAATGACAAGTTGGAGATTGCTCTGAAAAAAGCAGAGGATGCCAGTCTTGCAAAGACTCGTTTTCTTAACAATATGTCGCATGATATTCGCCCCCCCTATGAATGCAGTTCTGGGCTATGCACAGCTTATGAAGGATGAACTAAAAGAAAATGAACTATCTGAAACTTCAGAACATTTAGAAAAACTGCAGCAGTCCGGGAATCTTCTTTTGTCAATCATAAATAATGTACTTGACATGGCCCGGATTGAGAGCGGAAGGATGGAGATTGATGAGAACTATATTCAGGTTGAGGATATCTGGCAGGATTTATTTGAAGTATTTGATGATGAAGCGAAGAAAAAGAAGATCGCATTTCATCTAATGGATATCCAGATGCCAAATATGGATGGCTATAAGGCAGCACAGGTGATCAGGCATTTGCCAGATAAGGATAAGGCAAGTATACCTGTCATTGCAATGACGGCAAATGCATTTGAAGAAGATAAGAGAGATGCTATTGCAGCCGGAATGGATGGTCATATCGCAAAGCCAATCCAAGTCGATAAGCTGTTGTCGATGTTAGCAGAAATGATCAGGCAACAAGAAACTCACTGATCGTGAGTTGAATAATGCAGAAAAGTGTAGACATAATAAAAAATGAAATGTTATAATAAAAACAGCATTTTTTGGCAAAACAAACAAAAGTCTGCGATGCAAAGCTGCAGAAAAAGTATGCGCTGTCTATCTGGCAGTGCTATTTTATTTAACAATTCATTTTATGAAAAGTAATCAAAATTATTAAAAATTAAGGAACTGGATATGAGAAAAAATCGAAAGAATAACTCCCGTACCTGGGGAAACAGAATTTGTATTGCTGCATTTCTTCTGACTTGCAGTCTTATGCTGGGAGGATGTGGAGTAAAGAAAGAGAAAGAGGCTGACAGTGAACTGCCGAAGATTGTTATTGGAATGGATTATTTTGAACCTTACAGTTATCAGGCAAGTGATGGCGAATATAAAGGTATTGATGTGGAACTTGCTAAGGAAGCATTTCGGAGGCTGGGATATCGGCCAAAGTTTGAGAATATAGTCTGGGAAGATAAGGATGAACTTTTGGCAGATGGAACAGTAGACTGTCTGTGGAGCAGCTATTCCATGAATGGAAGAGAAGACAAATATCAGTGGGCAGGTCCATACCTGTACAGCCGCCAGATGGTAGTTGTAAAAAATGAGAGCGAAATCCAAACACTTTCGGATCTGAAAGGAAAGAGGATTGCAGTGCAGGCAACTACAAAGGCAGAGGATCTTTTTCTTCATAATATTAAGTCAGATCTTCCACAGATGCAGCAGGTGAACTGTTTTTCTACAACGAATGAAATTTATGCGGCACTTAGAAAAAGTTATGTGGATGCGATTGCCGGGCATGAGGCAATGCTTGGCAGTCTGGTGAAAGAAGGTAAGGATGCTTACCGAATGTTGGATGAAAGTATTTATAAATCAGAACTTGGAGTGGCTTTTAAAAAAGGAACGCACGAGGAAGTTGCAGCAGATCTTACAGAAACACTTAAAAAATTGCAGAGGGAAGGAATTACAGAAAAAATAGTTACAAAATATGGATTGGATGCGGACGAAATTTTGCCGGAAGGAGAACAAAATGAGTAGACAGATGAGGTCGCAGATGCCTCAGGTACAGAAAAAAAAGTTTGATAGAAATGCATGTTTACTAGTGTTTACGCTGATTTTTGTCGGAATCCTAATCTTTTCTCTGCTGACAGCAAGTGATAATAAGAAGCTAAATCGTACACTGAATGAGACATTTGACTTTGTAAAAACGCGGATCGAAAGTTATGAGATTTATAATACGAATGATCAGGTGAAGAGTCTGGTACGTCTTATGGATAAAACAACAGAATTGAGCCGTGTCATAGCGCAGGAAGGAAATTTCAGAGCAGAAATGCTAGATAAGTATGCAAAAGAACAGCGTCTGACAGGAATACTTGTGCTAGATAAGAAGCTGAAGGTGATAGAACAGACTACGAGAGATGGAGATGCGATGCCGTTGTGGCAGAAGCTGATTGAAAGTGATTATGTACGTGATATTGTCGAACATCCGGAAAAAACGTATACGACCCGTCTGAGAAATGAAGGAAAACTCTATGATTTTGTAGCGGTGGCAAGGCAGGATGCGTCAGGTATCTTAATTGCATATGAGCAGAAAGAGGAAGTAAATGAGATAAACGGAGACCTGACGATGGCATCGTTGTTTTCAAATTTTCCTTTTGAAATGAATGGATGTGTTGCAATCTGTGATGAGGATAAGATTGTCAGTACAAATAAACAGAACCTTGTTTCTAGTTCTGTAGAGGGCGCAAAGTCTTTGTATGAAAATGAATTTAAGTCAGGTGGAAATGGAATCGTCCATCTTCGTTCAAAGAATGGAAATTGGTACGGGCGCCAGGAGAAGATAAAAGACTATAATGCATACGTTTTTTTTCCGAAACATCAGGTATACATTACACGCAATACAATATGCGTGATCTATGCGCTGCTTGCACTGCTTATTTTCTTATTTTATCGAGTGCTAAGGAACAGAACAGAAAAGAGAAGTATCCTTCAGGATCAAAAGAGACTTCGCGTGATCAATGCACTTGGTCATGCCTATTCCTCTATTTCTCTTGTAAATTTAAAAACAGAGGAAATAGAAATCGTAAAATCTTCAAAAGATATGAAGCCGGATCAGCAAGGGGACATACTCTCTAAAGCACATCTGGAAGAACTGATACAGCAGGTTATTGCAGAACCATTTCAGAAAGCCTATTGGGAATTTGTTGATATGAGTACGGTGGCAAAGCGTCTGGAAGAACACGAAACGTTGAGTTTTACAGCGCAGACAGTAGATGAAAGATGGCTGACGATAATCATTGTACCGCAAGGATATGATAAAGATGGAAAATTGAATACTGTTCTGGTTGCGAACCGTGATATGACAGAAGAAAAAGAACATGAGATAGAACAGGATAAGAATCTGAGAAATGCACTTGCAGCCGCTGAACATGCGAACCGGGCGAAGACAGCGTTTTTAAATAATATGTCTCATGATATCCGCACGCCGATGAATGCGATTATTGGATTTACTGCACTTGCAACAACACATATTGGCAGTACAGAGCTTGTTTTGGATTATCTGAAAAAAATTCAAACATCCAGTCAACATCTGCTTAGTCTGATCAATGATGTGCTGGATATGAGCAGAATTGAGAGTGGCTCTGTCAGGATTGAATATACAACGGTACATTTGCCAGATATTCTGCATCTTCTCCGTATGCCAGATAATCATTCTTGATATATCCTTCCACGCCGTTTGAAATGATGTGTGACCATTTCTCGCCCTTTTCGATCAGGTCTGCAGATGCTCCCTTTGGAAGATAGCCGACGATCTCACTTTTGGTGGATGCATTTGCACGGATGTTGACCTGTGTATCTACATCTGCCACTGCACGATAAGACCACACGCTGTCTTCTATATTATTACTGTCTGTAGACGGTGCTGCAAAAACAACTGTGGAAGATAATACTGTAAATGCAAATACCGTCGCACTGCCGCAAAGTACCGTTTTCATTCTTGCTTTCATGTAAAAAAACCTCCTGAACTCCTATAACTTCACGCTTTTTTGGCATTTTTGTTATATTTGTTACAAATGTATTAATTTTTGTTACGTTTGCATCATATAACAGTTACAGTATTTTGTCAACCTTTTTTTATCTTCGTCAAGTGATGAGAAGCAAAGGATTGCACTCCCACTAAGATAGCCTCCGGCGGATTGCAGAGGCATTCTTGAATTTTAAAGTTTGAGGATATAACGCAAAAAAACATTGCTCTCATAAAGAAAGGTGAGAATCGGACTTTCTTTTATCATCGAAAGCAGCTGGCTTCCGATCTCTGTGTTGGAGCAGATCGCCACTACCAGAAAGAACAGCCAGACGATGCAGATCCCTTTTACAAATCCGAGTGCTCCTCCGCACATCCGGTTGACGCCACGCAGGATCGGCAGCCTTGTCATGATCCGCAGTGCCCGTGCAACGGCGTGCAGGGCGATACTTACCAGGTTAAAAGAAATAAAGTAGGTCAGCATGTTCAGGATCATATCCGCCAGATAGGTGGAAATATATTCCGAAAAGGTCTGAACCGCCATATTTGCATACGTGTAACTGTTGTTATTATCAAGAAGCTGCGTCTGCAATTCTTTCGGGATCGGCAGTGATTTGATGATCTTGTTCTGATCTTTTCGCGGCACATCGCTCTGCTGTGCAAATTTCTGTGTTTCTTCATCCAATTTGTCCATGATCGCATCTTTCACCAGCGTCTCGCATTTGCTCTCCACAAATGAGTAGACGGGTGTCTGCGTTTTCAGAAAATCATTGACATAGGGTGTCGAATAATAGACCAGTACACCAGAAAACACGAAAAAAAGCAGAGAGGTCAGCGTCCTCGCAAAACCTCTCATATAGCCATTGATCGCAAATACCAGCAGTACCAGTAAGATAATGATCGTAAGTAAATTCATAATTTCCTTTCTGCTATCCAAGCCGGATCAGATCTGCACTGTCCTCGGTGATCACCATATATTTGCGGAATCCACGGATACTCAGCACATTCTGGATTGGCTTGCGGTATTTTCCCTGGAATGTTTTCTGACCGTTTAACTTATAAATGGCAAATTCTTTTTCATTGAACAGCACGATTTTGTCTTTCTGCAGGGTAATACTGTTGTACTGCAGATCAAAATATTTCTGCATGGTATTCTTACCGCCGGTATTGTAGACCTTCATCAGATATTTATGTCCAGAGTCGCCTCCGTCAAAGACAAAGCCGATGCGGTTGCCGTCATGGAAAGTACTGATGATCTCCTGATCAAACTTCACCGTTTTCTTTTCTTTCGGAGACTGGCTGCCGGAAAATACCGTAAACCCGTCGGTGCGGACGGCAACTGCCGTGCTGTTGTCACAGAAAAAAATCTGCGGAGCCAGCACGTCGTCCACATTTAGCTCACCGACCTGATTGTTCAGCTCCATCTGACCTGCACTTCCGAAGTTATAAAACGCAATATGTGTACTGATTTTGTTTCCATTGACCCGCATATAGGACACTGCCATCTTGATCCCGTCCGGAGAAAGTGCCATATCCAGCGGATAACCAAAATCGTCGATCGTCGTGCGATTCTCGGCGATCAGTGTCCCGGATGCATCGTAAAAATTGACCCAGGTCACATCATCATCTGCTAGGATCACCGCCACAACACCCTGCGTTGCCACTCTTGCCTTCTGGATCGGCAGTTTTGTCTGGAACTGTCCTTTCAGTCCCTCTTCATCAAATACATAGACCTGCATCCCCTGCTGATCTGCGATCACAGCAGTCGTACCGCAGACATCCACGAACGGTGCCTGCATACTGTAGGTCGTACTCCATTTTATATTCGATTTGCTGTCCACACAGGCTACCCCGTCGGAGCTGTATTTCAGGAAATAATCTCCAAACTCCAGATACTGCGTACTGCTCACGTCATTTCTCTCAATGCGGTCTGAGGTAAGATAGGTGCTTCCGGTGTGGAAGAATAAAAATGTCCCAAGCCCGAACAGCAGGATAAACAGAAGTCCCATGGTGATCGCATTGCGGTTATGTACAAACTTCTGATGTTTTTTAATCTTATCCCACAGTTCTTCTTTTGCCTGTGGATCTTCCGTCATCTCATATGTCTCGATGCGGATATCCGGATCGTTGAGCTCTTCGTCCAGATTCAAATCCAGATCATCCTCTTTTTTTCTGAATAATTCTTTTAATTTTATTTTCATCCTCATTTCGTCCTTACTGTGCCAATTCTGAAATTTTCCTGATGCTCTGCAAAAGTTCTTCTTAAGTACCCTGCAATGTTGTTATTATAGTTTAAAAGGCATGGGATAGTCAACCATGCCTTTTACGTTCCTTATTCTTTTTACGGCAGCACGATCTTCTGTCCCGGAAGGATCGTGTTTGGATCGGTAATGCCGTTCAGATCACAGATTTCCTGAAGCTTGTCCAGATTTCCGTAGTACATCCGGCAGACGATCGCCAGCGTATCGCCGTCCCGCACCGTGTATTCTGCCTGATACTTCGTCACATCCGAAGAGGATGCCGCACGGCTATTTGTAGAGGAACTGCCGGATGTGGTGCTATCCTGCCTACCGGAAGTTCCGGCACCTCCTGTTCCATCGGTTGCTGTGCTGCTTCCCGCTGTTCCTGTGCTGCCTGTTGTTCCCATATTGTCTGTGGAATCGCCTGTTGTCGTCGTATTGCTCTCTGTACTGCTCTCTTTTAAGATCCAGGTCTTTTCGGTCTCATCCTTTGCGGCACTCTCCTTTGCGGCACTCTCCTTTGCAATTTCTCCTTCTGCCTGTGCCGAAGCTGCCAGAGCATCCGTTTCTTTCTGTTTTTCGGTTCCTTTTGACAGGCCACTGCTCTGCCCATCACTTCCAAGTGCCATCTCCTGAAGCGTCACTTCCATATCTTTCATGCGATTATAGTTGTTGACCATCGTCGCCCCGATCACCAGGATCGTCAGCACCAGAAACATACTTGCACCATATAAAAAACGCACCATCGTCGGAGTTTTGCTTTTCTGCTCCTGCTCCACGTTCTGTGCGTCCTGTTGTTTTTTTGCGATCCGTCTGCGGAAGTTCTGGATGGCTCCATCCTGATTCTTTGATTCCGCCTCCACGGACTGCCCTTCATTTTCTTTTACCATATAGCTCTGCATCTGTTCGTTTTTTTCGTAGTAGATGTAATAGCCGCTCTGCTTTCGAATCCCGGTGTTCTCCGTCAGGAAAACGCTGGCATTTTCTTCGCTGTCATACAGAAACAGCAGCCTGTCCTCACCCGGAAACTGTTCCCGGTGCAGATCAAAGAGCTTCTCATCCGGTTCTTCTTCCGGCTCCTCCATCTTTTTCGCCCAGCCGATCACTTCTCTTCCCGGAAAATACTGTTTCATTTCCCGGTAGATTTTCTCCCACATATCATCGTTTGGTTCACCCTCCGCGATCTCTACGGCTCCGTCCGCAAACAGACACTTCATGTTTTCGTTCTGCCAGACTTCACCGAGCAGCACTGCACAGCCTGTCTTTTCCAGAAATGTGATCACATAATCTTCTATATAAACCCTTTTATCTGATCCTGCATCTCCAATCTGCCGGATATTTTTCGGCAGGCCTGTCCGTTCCTTTCCCTTTCCGTCCTTTGAGGTTCCCCTGTAAACCATTTCGATCATACTCCCAATCCTCCTTTATACTACTTCCAGCTGATGCCCCTATCGTAGCACAAAGAATCTGCAAATTTTAGCAATCCGTGGGATACTTTTCAAGAACTTTCCGACATGTTTTTCATCGGATTGATGCGAATAAACCTTCCTTTTTTCGGATACACTGTAAAAGCCTTTAACACGGCAAATTTTTAAGAGAGGGATGACAATCATGTTTTCTTCCGATACGATCTGCTATTTTAATGCAGGCTCTTCCGATACCGCAGAGCTTCTCGGAAATTATCTTTCTAAAATTCTGATAAAAAACGGTTTTTCAGATATCGCACCTGTCCTTCTATGCATCGGAAGTGACCGTGTGACCGGTGACAGCTTAGGTCCGATGGTCGGCAGTGCACTGGAAGAACGGTACAAAAAAAGCATCCCCGTGTTTGGTACACTGAAGATGCCTGTTCATGCTCTCAATCTTGAGGAAACCATCGATGCGATCCATCTACATTTTCCGGATCATCCGCTGATCGCTGTCGATGCTTCCTTTGGAACAAAAGAACATCTTGGCTGCATTACGGCCGGCAAAGGAAGTCTCTGTCCCGGTGCCGGCGTCGACAAAAATCTGATTGCAGTCGGTGACTTTTTTGTAACCGGAATCGTAGCGTCCTTTTCTCCGTTTTCACATCTGGTACTGCAGTCAACACGGCTGTCTGCCGTAATGCCGCTCGCCTCGCAGATTTCCCGTGGGATCGCTCATGCCATTGACGAAATTGCTCCCGGCTATAACCTTTCTTCGCAGATACTTTGAAACTGCATGACTGATCTTATATGCATTTTGTCCTCATTACAGCTCCACGCGGCCTTCCAGGGCACGCAGCAGAGTAACTTCATCAATATATTCCAGATCTCCGCCCACCGGTACCCCGCTGGCAATCCGACTGACTTTGATACCGGTCGGCTTGATCAGCTTGCTGATGTACATCGCCGTTGTCTCGCCTTCCAGGCTGGAATTGGTAGCAATGATCACTTCATTGACATCGCCCTGAAGTCTTGTCATCAGCTCTTTTAATTTTATGTCCCCCGGTCCGATGCCGAGCATCGGTGAAATTGCCCCGTGCAGAACATGGTAGATACCGTCATACTTGCCGGTCTTCTCGTACGCCGCCAAATCTCTTGTATTTTCCACGACCATGATCGTCTTGTGGTCTCTTGCATCGTTCTTGCAGATCGGGCAGAGCTCATCGTCTGTCAGCGTAAAACATTCTTTACAGTATCTGACGTTCTTCCTTGCATCGATAATCGTATCCGAGAGCCGCTGCACTTCCTCGATCGGACGGTTAATAATATGAAACGCCAGGCGTTGGGCTGATTTCGCCCCCACACCCGGCAGTTTGGACAGTTCTTCGATCAGTTTTGTGATATGACTGCTATAATAATCCATCAGAACGGAAATCCTCCACCCATACCAGTAAGTCCGCCTGTCAGTTTTGACATGACTGCGTTGGTCTCTTCCTCTACTTTTCTCAGAGCTTCGTTGGTAGCTGCCATAATCAGATCTTCGAGCATCTCGATATCATCCGGATCTACGACTTCTTCTTTGAGCGAAACTTTGGTCACTTCTTTCTTACCGGAGATCGTCACTTCTACCACGCCGCCGCCTGCTGCTGCCGTAAACTCTTTCTCTTCCAGTGCTTTCTGGTTTTCTTCCATTTGACGTTGCATTTTCTGTGCCTGTTTCATCAGATTGTTCATATTGCCCGGAATACCTCCGCCCGGAAATCCTCCACGTTTTGCCATTTTCTAATCCTCCTGATTTTGCAATAGTTCATTCATCATCTTCTATTTCTATATCTGCATGGACCAGATTTTCAAGTGCCTCCTCGACCTGCACTTTGGAAAGTCTGGTATTTGCCACATGCTCATCTGCCTGCAGGATCATCTTGACTTTGACCTTCCTGCCTGTTTTCGCTGCAATGATCTGCTCGAGTACTTCTGCTTTCTTCGGATCATTGACATAAGTCTCTCCCAGAAAATCAGAAAATACGATATAAAGCGTACCATCTTCTTTTTCTGTATTAAATTTCGGAACGGCACTTGCCAGAACCACACGGAAACGCCCTGAAGTCTGTGCCAGGATCGTCCGCCACATACCGACGATCTTCTGCAGATCTTCCGGTGCTGCCTTCTGAAGCTTTGCCGGGTCTGTACTGCCTGCTGTTCCATCCGGATCTATGCCTCCCGGAGCCGCCATATTTACCGGATTTTGATAGTCAAAATTGCCCTCCGGTGTGTAACCACAGGTGTCCTGCTGTCTTACCACCACGCCCGATGCCAGCTGCTTTTCCAGTCTCCGCACGCGTTCCAGTACGGAGAGCTGATCCTGCTCCATCTGCGGACGGCACAGTTTGATCAGTGCCACCTCCAGCATCACCCGCTTGGATCCTGCATATTTGATCTGATTCTGCAATTCTGAAAAAATGCGGATATAACGCATCAGCGTATCATCCCGCACCATCGCTGCTTCTTCTTTCAGCTGCTCCAGATTCTCTGCGGAAACATCCAGCACATCTTCCATATTATCGGAACTTTTAAGCAGAAGCAGGTTTCGCAGATACCAGGTAAAATCGTTTACAAGCTGCGTCAGATCACGTCCCTGCATGATCATATTTTCCAGATGCAGGATCACCTGCGTAACATCCCCGTCCAGCACTTCCCGCAGCAGTTTGCTGAACTCATCGGTATCCACCGCACCGAGTACATCCAGGACATGCTCATACGTCAGCTTTTCTCCTAAATAAAAGGCAATACACTGATCCAGAAGACTTAACGCATCTCGCATGGAACCGTCGCCTTTTTTGGCGATATAACGCAGAGCCTTATCTTCGACTTCGACCTGCTCCTCATCCATCAGCTCTCGCAGACGGTCCACGATCGTCGTGCGGGCGATCCGTTTGAAATCATAACGCTGACATCTGGAGAGGATCGTGATCGGGATCTTGTGTGCCTCCGTCGTCGCCAGAATAAAAATGACATAGGAAGGCGGTTCTTCCAGTGTCTTAAGCAGTGCATTAAACGCACCTATAGACAGCATATGGACCTCGTCGATGATGTAGACCTTGTACTTGCCGCTGGTCGGTGAGTAGGCAACCTCTTCCCGGATCTCACGGATGTTGTCCACACCGTTGTTGGAAGCTGCGTCGATCTCAATCACATTCATGGAATTTCCAGCGGCGATCGCCTTGCAGGTCTCACACTCGTTGCAGGGATTTCCATCAATGGGATGCTCACAGTTTACCGCCTTTGCAAGGATCTTTGCCACCGTCGTTTTACCTGTTCCTCTGGTACCGCAGAACAGATAGGCATGTCCGATACGCTGTGCCCTGATCTGATTTTTTAATGTCCGCACAATTGCGTCCTGGCCCTTCACATCTTGGAAGGAGTCAGGACGGAATTTACGGTATAAAGCAGTATAGCTCATGCTTTCCCTCTGTTTCTAAATACTTCAAAAATGTCTGTGGCAGACTCTCTGCCCTTACATCAGATGTGAAGTGACTCCCATCCGATACCGTCTCGGTTTTATACACCAAAGCTGATGCCGATGCATTTTGCTTCTTTGATCAACTGATCATCCGGAGATACCATCTTCAGCTTGCCGGCTACATCACCAAGCGGTACTTTCTTGACTTTGCCGTTGATGATACCTACCATGTAACCATATTCCTTTTTCATGATCAGAGTTGCTGCTTCTGCACCCAGTCTGGTTGACAGTACACGGTCATACGGACAAGGGTTTCCTCCTCGCTGTGTATGTCCCGGAACGGTAATACGCACTTCGATACCGGTCTTTTGGAAAATCTGCTCTGCCAGTTCGTAGGATACGGATGGATGTTTTCTCTTTTTGATCTTTTCTTTTAATTCTTTTTTCGGAAGAGCTGCATCTTCTTTGGAGATTGCACCCTCTGCAACTGCCAGAATGGTAAAACCATGTCCGGATGCCGCTCTCTTGTGGATCGCTTCGATGATCTTATCGATATCGTAAGGGATCTCCGGAAGCAGAATGATATCCGCACCGCCGGCGATTCCTGCATGTGCCTGACCGCACTGACCGCTTG
>OHAI01002068.1_pt1 | contig 14987 bp, 12 predicted proteins | sample 1577091 | NCBI WGS metagenome assembly OHAI01 (sample SAMEA3541548, study PRJEB24748) | human gut metagenome | biome: human gut; feature: human-associated habitat; material: faeces | place: China | collected 2012
GGTTCATCCTGGACCACCAAGAAGGTCACACTGGAAGGAGATCTAAGTACAGAGGACAGACAACAGGAGGGAGATGATCACTATGATCAACGAAACTTGGACGCTGATTCTCCTGCTGGCAGTAGTATTCGGAGCCTTGGTGTCCATTGCCGCCTTCTCCAACCGGGGCAGCCTGGACAGCATCAAGAGCAAGGACGTGGGCGACGGCCAGCACGGCACCGCCCGCTGGGCCACACCGGCGGAGGTGCGGAAAACCTTCCGTTCCATACCATTCCAGCCCGCGCTGTGGCGGAAGGGGGCGCAGCTTCCTGACGCGCAGGGGCTGGTGCTGGGCTGTGTGGGAAAGAACCCAGCCCCGCCAGAGCTCCACCTGTTGGGCCGGACGATACACCCGCCTGTGCCGGAAAAGCTGTGGAAGCACGGCGGGATCCGGGCCCTGGTAGATTGTGACGATATCCACTGCCTCATGATCGGCGCCTCCGGCGTGGGTAAAACCGCCTACTTTCTGTATCCCAATCTCGAATACGCCTGCGCCAGTGGCATGAGTTTCCTGGCCCTGGACACAAAGGGGGATCTGTCACGGAATTATGGTGGCATTGCCCGGGACTGCTATGGCTACCAGGTGGCGGTGGTGGATCTCCGCAACCCCACCCGCTCTGATGGCTACAACCTGCTCACTCTGATCAACCACTACATGGACATGTGCCGGAGGGAGCCCACCAACCTGGCGGCCCGGGCCAAGTCGGAGAAGTACGCCAAAATTCTGTCCAAGACCATCATCAACCCCGACGGGGAGAATTTCGCGCAAAATCAATATTTTTATGATGCGGCGGAGGGCGTGCTCACCGCCGTGACCCTGCTGCTGGCGGAGTACCTGCCGCCCAAACGGATCCACGGGGAGCTGCGGGAGCGGCGGCACATCGTGTCCGTGTTCAAGCTGGTGCAGGAGCTCCTGGCCCCCAGCATCCTGCCGGGCAAGAACGAGTTCCAGCTCCTCATGGACCGCCTGCCGGAGGCGCACAAGGCCAAGTGGTTCTCCGGTTCCGCCCTCACTGCCGCCGAGCAGTCCATGGCCTCTGTCATGTCTACCGTCCTCTCCCGGCTCAACACCTTCCTGGACTCGGAGCTGGAGCAAGGTGCGACACGTTCCTAACTGAAAAGGTTAGGCGTGGAGCTGAAAATACAATGAATAAGATTAAAAGGAGCTTATTCAATCAGTTCCAAAGAACTGATAATCCGATAAGTGGAATGATGGGGTAACGCCCGGAAACGCTTCCCTAATACTCCGATATGCGTAAATAATTGCAATCATATTTACGTGTAAAGCTCGGTGAAGTCGGCAGAGAGTGACCCAAACAGTGAAACACTTATGTTTCGGATGTGGAAACCTGTCCAGCGGTGGATGGCGTCGCCTATATGCCGGGGGTCTATAAAATACCTATGGTGAGAATGACCGGAAGGTCTGACGAACTTGCGAATGAACGGGTCTAAACCAGTAGTGTGCAGAAATGCACATGCTTCATTTGAAGGCACATGTGGGAGAGTAAAATATTGTTTATGAAATTCCATACGGAGTTACAGGCTCCGTCCAGTGTGCAGGCCCAAAGCAAGCAACTAAGGGTATATGTAAAGATAGGATTATCGGAACGTGGAAAGCCGCAAACACAGAGGTAATTGCATACCAGCGAAGTGGTGGAAACGAAATCATAAGTTTCCTTTATTGCGGTGAGAGTAGTGGCACGAGCGTTGAAGCCTCTGTAATGGAGGTGGAGCAACAGCCATAAGTCATTTTAAGATAATAGGTAAACGGTACAATCTTCATAGCTTCGAGTATGACTACGGCAATTTTGCCAGAGAAAATCATGCTCCGAAAGGAGGATGGTGCCTATGACAAAACAAAAGAAACTAAGAAATTTGGAGTATTACGACCTGCAAGGTGTGTTTGATGGTCTTTATGCGCGGAGTAAAAACGGCGCTGTTTTTAACAAGCTGATGGAAATCATCCGGTCAGAAGAGAACATCAAACTTGCCTATCGCAATATTAAGAGAAATGGCGGCAGTAATACGCCGGGTACGGATAAGCAGAGCATTTCAGATATCGAAAAGCTTCCAGCAGATCAATATGTTCAGCTTATCCAGGGTAAATTAGCATGGTATAAACCAAAACCTGTCAGACGGGTTGAAATTCCGAAGCCGGGCGGCAAGCTTAGGCCGCTCGGTATTCCCGCCATTACCGACAGATTGGTTCAGCAATGTATTTTACAAGTGTTGGAGCCGATTTGTGAAGCAAAATTCCATGAGAGAAGCAATGGGTTCAGACCTAACCGTTCAGCGGAAAATGCCCTGGCTCAATGCTATCGTATGATCCAGCGTCAACATCTGCACTTTGTTGTGGATATTGACATCAATGGCTTTTTCGACAATGTAAATCACGCGAAACTCATTCGGCAAATCTGGGCAATGGGAATCCGGGATAAAACCCTGTTGTGTATGATTAAAGGAATGCTCAAGGCACCGATTGTTATGCCAAACGGTGAAACGGTATCTCCCCAAAAGGGAACGCCGCAGGGCGGGATATTATCTCCGCTCTTATCAAATATTGTTCTGAATGAACTGGACTGGTGGGTATCCTCATAGTGGGAAACATTCCAAACGCATACAGAATATGAAGTATACTGTGGCGAAAAACTGAACCGTGGCAATGTCTATCGGGTAATAAAAAACAGCGGCTTAAAAGAAATGTTTATTGTCCGTTATGCGGATGATTTCAAAATTTTTTGTCGCAAGAAAAGTGATGCCGATAAAGTGTTTCTGGCTGTAAAGCTTTGGCTGAAAGACCGCTTGAAGCTGGAAATCAGCGAGGATAAATCCAAAGTGGTCAATCTAAAAAAGCAATATTCAGAATTTCTCGGCTTCAAGCTGAAAGCTGTGAAAAAGGGCAATAAATATGTAGTGAAATCCCATATGAGCGATAAAGCGATTCAGAATGAAACGCAGAAGCTCAGGAAGCTGGTAAGGGATTTGCAGCGGCCCAAGAGTTTACTGGATGAAAAGCGTATGTTGAATCTGTATAACTCTACGGTCTGGGGAATCCACAATTATTACCGCTTCGCTACGCATGTTGCCTATGATTGCGGTGTTAGAATACACAACACCATTCGCATTGTTGTGAGAAACAGGTTAGGTAAAAGACTAAAAAAGCAAGGGAACACCAACAATCGCTACATTTTGGAGCATTACGGAGGCAGTAAGGGGCTGCGATATCTCAACAATTATCCGATGTGTCCCATTAGCTATATCCAGACCAAAGCTCCCTTGTACAAAAAGAAAGAGATATGCAAATACACCGAAGCCGGCAGGCAAAAATCCATGAAAATCTTAAGTTCGATATTACGGTGCTTTTAATGCTCATGCGTGAGCGAAATACCAACAAAAGTATTGAATTTATGGACAACCGGCTTTCGCTTTGGGCGGCACAGTATGGGAAATGTGCGGTTACAGGAAAGGTGTTGTGGATTGATGAGATCCATTGCCACCATAAAATCCCTTTAGAAAATGGTGGTACTGACCGATATCAAAACCTTGTAATCGTTCATAAGGATGTTCACGCGCTTATCCATGCTACGCTTCCGGCAACAATCCAGTTATACTTCAATCTGATTAATCCTACCAAAACCATACTGAAAAAAATTAACAAGCTAAGATTAAAGGCCGGTAATACAGCCATATGATTAAAAGTTTTTAAGTTTTGAAATATGCCTAATACCAAAAATTCTTAAAATGATGGAACGCCGTGTGCGGGGAAACTCGCACGCACGGTGTGGAGTGGGGGAAAGGTTAGAGATGATATCAAAGACTTACCTATCACTATTGCTGTGTTTCGACAGCACCATAGACGCCGAGAGCTTTGCCGCAAAGAAATCCGCCATCTTCCTCATCCTCCCGGAGGAAGACAGCAGTGCGACACGTTCCCGACTGAAAAGGTCGGGCACAAAGCGGAAAGCGAGGTGAGACAGACGCTTTGTAGAACTGATATTCCGAGCGGTGGAATGATGGGGTAACGCCCTGAAACGCCCCCTTTAAAACTGCGGCAGGCGATAAAACTTGTGACAGTTTTGTGGTCTGAAGCCCGCGGAAGTCGGCAGAGAGCCGCCCAAACAGGTCAAGCTGCGGAAAGCTGTCCAGAGGTGGACGGTGCGGCCTATATGCCGGAGGTCTAAAATATGCCTATGGTGAGTATGTGGTGTGAAAGACTACTGACGAACCTCAGAATGTACGGGTCTAAACTTCTGCATGGTAGAAATGCCATGGTCTCCACAGGAGACGCAGGCCGGGGTAAAGTAAGACTTTGCTGTTATGAAATACCCTGCACCGTTACAGGCGGTGGGGCAGCTTGCGGGCTTAGATGAGGCACCTAAGGGCATGGATGGAGAGATAGGAATATCGGAACGTGGTAAGGTCAGAACGTGGAGCCGGTCACAAGGCAATGAAGCGTCGGCAGGGAAAGCAATTTGTATAACCTGCCCTTATCTGACGGAAAGTGATGCCATAGTACCTGTGAAGCGGTGATAACAAGCCGTGGAGGGATAGGCATCAGTCACAGATGAACGAAAGAGAAGAGTACACAAAATTCATGGGTTCGAGTATGACTAAGAAAAGAACAGCCCCAGGTGGGAGGTTCTGACCCTGACAAGCAAAAGGGCACCCAAACGCCGTAAACTCCGCAACAGTGAATACTACGATATGCAAAAGGTTTTCGACAAATTGTATGCAGACAGCAAAGATGGAAAAGTTTTTACAAACCTCCTGTCTGTCATTATGTCGGAAGAAAATATCCGGCTGGCATACAGAAATCTGAAAACCAACCATGGGAGCAGGACGCCGGGAGTGGACGGCAAAACAATCGATGATTTGAAAAGATGGAACGATACAGACCTTATCAGAAATATTCAAAAGTCCCTGGAATGGTACACGCCGGGAAAGGTAAAGCGTGTGGAAATCCCCAAGGGTAACGGGAAAATGCGCCCTTTGGGAATCCCAACGATAAAGGACAGGCTGATACAGCAATGTGTTCTTCAGGTTCTGGAGCCGGTTTGTGAGGCAAAATTCTTTGAACGTTCCAACGGCTTCCGGCCGAACCGGAGTGCCGAACACGCCATCGCCCAGACGATGACAATGATACAGCAGAGGCAGTTGTACTATGTTGTAGACATTGACATCAAGAGCCTTTTCGATAACGTGTCACATGGAAAACTGCTCAAGCAGATGTGGAGCATGGGGATACACGAAAAGAAGCTGCTCTCTGTCATTTCGGCTATGCTAAAGGCGGAGGTGGCAGGCATCGGCTTTCCGGAGTGTGGAACACCGCAGGGCGGCATCATCTCGCCGCTGCTCTCCAACATTGTGCTCAACGAACTGGACTGGTGGATTGCAAGCCAGTGGGAGGAATTCCCTACACAGTACGCATACCGGTGCAGCGTCCATGGAAATGGAACGCCCAATAAAAGCCCGGTATATGCCGCGCTCAGGAAAACGGGCCCCAAAGAGTGCTATATTGTCCGATACGCTGATGACTTCAAACTCTTCTGCCGTAACCGGACAGATGCGGTAAAGCTGTTCGCCGCCACAAGGCTGTGGCTGAAAGAGTTGCTGGGACTGGAAATCAGCCCGGAGAAGTCCAAGATCGTAAACTTGAAGCGGCATTACTCAGAGTTCCTTGGGTTTAAGCTGAAAGCCAAACAAAAAGGTAAAAAACCAAACGGGGAAGCAAAGTATGTGGTGACCTCCCACATCTCTGATAAGGCATCCAAGAGAATACTTACACGCGTAAACCAGACTGCAAAGAACATGGCGCACCCGAAAAACGATATGATGACATATCAAATTATAGGCGCGTACAACGCCTTTGTTATGGGTGTCCACCAGTATTACAGCCTAGCAACAGAGGTCAATAAAGACTTTCACAGAATATCTTTTCATGTCAACCGAACCCTAAAAGCGAGTCTCAAAGCGCGGCTGAAACGCCCGCAGAGGCAGCAGTTGAAGTGCAGGGCAATCCTGGAACGCTATGGAAAAAGCAAGGAGCTAAGGTGCATCAAGGATATTCCGATTATCCCAATCGAATATGTCCAGCACCGGAACCCTATGTGGAAGCGGAAATCCATCAATCCATATACTGCTGAGGGCAGGCAGGAGATCCATAAAACCTTAAAAGGCATCAATATGGGAATCCTGCTGTATCTCATGCGGAACCCAGTTCTCAACAGGAGTATCGAGTATAATGATAACCGCATTTCTCATTACTCTGGGCAACTGGGCAAATGCGCTGTAACAGGGCGCTTGATGGAAGTCCACGAAATCCATTGCCACCATAAAAAACCGGCAGCATCAGGTGGAGATGACAGCTATAAAAATCTGACGCTTATCTGCGCGGACGTTCATAGGCTCGTTCACGCCACAAAACCGGAAACAATACAGACGCTGCTGGATAAGCTGCACCTGACACCGTATCAGCTTGGGCGGGTAAATCACCTGCGCAAGCTCTGTGAGCTTGCGCCAATTGAGTGAGTGCTAAAGTTTGAAATTGTGTAAATCTGATTGTAGTTTATCTGCGATGGGGCGCGTGGTGACGGGAAACTGTCACGCCACGTACTAAGCGGGGGAAAATCCGGTGATCACATCAAAGGATTACCTATCGCAATCCAAGAACTTCATGGCCGGGCTGATGATCCAGACTCTGAGCCGGGAGCTGTTCTCCGTGGCGGACGAGCACGACGGGAAGTTGCCCAGCCGGGTGGTGTTCTTCTGTGACGAGTTGGGTACTATGCCCGCCTTCGACATTCTGCCCCTGTTCTCCGCTGGCCGCTCCCGGCGGCTGACCCTGGTGCCCATCATCCAAAGCCTGGCCCAGTTGGAGAAGAACTATGGCAAGGAGGGGGCGGAGATCCTGACGGATAACTGCCAGGACACCATTTTCGGCGGCTTCGCCCCTAACAGCCAGACCGCCGAGGTGCTGTCCAAAGCATTGGGCAACCGCACTGTCCTGAGTGGCTCCATCTCCAGGGGAAAGAACGACCCCAGCCAGAGCCTCCAGATGATCGAGCGGCCCCTCATGACCCCGGATGAACTCAAGTCCATCCCCAAGGGGCACTTCATCGTCATGAAAACAGGCACACACCCCATGCAGACCCGCCTGCGGCTGTTCCTGGAGTGGGGGATTACCTTTGGGGAGCCCTACCAGGTATCCCAGCAGGCCGCTCGAAAGGTCTACTACGCCAGCAAGGCAGAATTGACCGATGTTATATACCGGGCATTTCCTGCGTCTGCCCGCCAGAACAACTACCGTACGCCGAAAAAGGAGAAAACCATACCATGAGCTATTTTAGCGAGATTTACGGCGACTTAGAGCTGAGCGCCAGGGCCAAGCTGGTGCTGGTGTACCTCCATGACCGGGCAAACAAGGATGGCGAGAGCTGGTACGCCATTGGCACCATGGCAAAGGATCTGAGACTTTCCCGCTCTACAATAAAGCGGGCCCTGACCGAACTTGTTCGTCAGGGCCGAGTAGAAAAGCAAGCGAGGTTTCGGGAAAATGGTGGGTGCACATCTAACCTTTATGTATTTTCGAAGTATTGTAAGCAACATCTGTGATCATTATCTTCATTGAAAAGTGCAACGGGTTTTTCAATAGTTATTATGTGGTGATCCTCCACCCTCTAAAGCACAAAAGGAAGCCCCCTTGAAGCTTATGAGATATCACCCATATAGATTAGTTCCCTGTTGCCGGTGAGCCGGTATAGGCATAAAATTGGGAGTCGAATTTGTTGCGTAGTGGTTCTCACTATTGCCTATTGATAGCGCCGAAGCTTTTTTAACGCTCTCATCTTTACCTGATTGATATTTTGTTTTGTTGTATGGACAATCCTTGCAATATCGACTGATGTATATCCATGGAGGTAGATTAGGGTAAGGACTTTTCTCTCCTTTTTAGTAAGTTCTGGACATGTGTCTAAGAGTTCAGAAAAGTCAAGTACTTCGCGTTCTCTGATGGGTGCCACTAATCCAAGAAGCTGTGCTTCTGTAAGTTCTTCCCAAGATACCGGCGGCTCGACCGTCTTCTTGAATGGAAGCAATGAGATGTAAGCATTTCGTACAGACTGGGCTAAATAGGCGACGATCGTACCGTCTCCTTGAGAGCGAAGCGAGTCAAGATTCATCGCATGTATAGTTTCAATAAAACGCAGGGTTAGCTCACTTTGTGCGTCCTCCGAGTGTAGTCGTCTGCTATAATGTTTGAGCTGTGGTTCAAATTTCTGGATGATGAAAAGCATGTCTTCTTGGCTTCCAGACTGGGCACGAAGTATACGTTCACTGAACACCGCTTACACATCCCATCTTCGTAAAGATGAGAGTTAAAGAGCGGATTGTGCCCCAAAAGTAAACTTAGTTTCAAAAAAATCTACTTTGTACACTCTATTAGACAAGGAAATTCCAATTATGCAACCAGACTTCTATGCTGTAAAATGGTTCAAAAGTAAGAGAGAGGGCATGAGTAGACTCATGCCCTCTCCCCTGTAAAGTGGATTCAATTGATGAAACTGATAGTGTTGATTTTGTTGCAGATTTGATGAAAGCTTGTCTTATATAAAAACAGCACCTTCTCTAAGGTATGGAATCTGCCAAGTCATATCTTTGTATGCTTAGTTTGCTTTCGATTTCAGAACGATGACCTGGCACAGTAACCGCCCCGTAGTAATCTCGGCTTCCGCACAGCGCAATTGTGTAGAAGCGCCGCCATCCAAAAAGAGGCCCTTCCATGCAGGATCATTGGTAGCAGCGGAATCCTTGAGCCCCAGATAGGACTGGATCGCGCTTCTAAACTCAACATAATTTACATTCTTGGCAGTCGCGATTAGATATACCTTGTTCGTATCCAGGTTCACTACGATTGCACTCAAGCCCTCGTGATCGCTATTGACATCAACGGCTTTATTAACAACAGATACCCAGTTCTGATTACCAAGAGACATCGCTACGCCGCCCTGAGCCCAGGCTCTCGAATTTCCCTTAACACCAGGAAGATCCTCATAATTAGTGGCCTCCATATAGCCCATATAACTGCCAGTGTAGAAGATGGCATGCTTGCCGACTGTGCTTACGCTTCCGTCACGGGGTTCATTTTTATTGTTCACTCCTCCGCCAACAGGACGGCCGCCACTAACTGCAATGTTTAGAATATTGCAATTATTATCATCGGGTTTCGTACTGGTGTACCACCCGCCATTGATTCCATACTCATTGGAACCCTTTAAATTAGACGTCTTGAGCAGCTGAACGGGCCTAATATTGCTGGCATCCGTCTCAATAATGTGTAACGTCATACCATTCTCTGTAGCTTTATGATAGGTATACATTTCTTTTCCTCCGTTAAAATAAACAGATTTTGATGTCTTGTAAGCGCCTACGTAATATGAAAGAAATTGTTGCCCGTGAAAAATAAACTAGAAACAGGAGGCTACTATGAAACTTCACTGTCGCTTGAACCGCCTTTGGTGCATCCTACCTATGTGTGCTTTTATTGCCGCATTTTTTATCGGATGTACCATCAGCCGGTCAGATTCCGTTCCGTCTTCTTCGTCCGAGCCGCTGCCCGCGGCCACGCCGGCTCCCACCCCCCGGACACTGATGGAGGGGATCGCCCCCATGCCCATCGCCTCCAGCTACATAACCTACTATGCAATACAGACGGACGGCACACTGATCGGCTGGGGAGAAAATCTGCGCGGACTGATCAACTATCCGGATTCTTTACCGAGCTATGAAGGTGCCGTTGTCATGATGGAGGATGTGGCAGCCGTCTATGCTGGGGATTGGGTCACATTGATTTTGTGTTCCGACGGCACACTCTGGGGGGTGGGCTCCGGGCTGTTCGGTCTTTTGCCTGAAAGGGCGGCTTCGCAGGATGCGTATGACCCTCTCTTTCTGATGAGCGACGTGGTTATGGCCGCCGTTTCCTCCGAGAGCGCCTGCGCCCTTCGCTCTGATGGCACGGTGTGGAGTTGGGGCGGCTCGGAGGGATTTCAGCCAGAACAGATCCTGGAAGGTATTGTAAAGATAGCGGCATATTCCAGCGGCCACTATGCCCTGGACATAGACGGTACCCTCTACATCTGGGGATCGCTCCTGCCTCTGGAAGTAGACCGGAACGAATGCTGGTTGACTCCCCAGCCTATTTTGGAGGGCGTCACAGACATGGCCTCCACTGGTCGCCGGCTTCTGGTGCAGAAAGGGGATTCCAGTCTCTGGCGGATGGGCTGGTGGGAGGGGTATCAATATCAGCCGCTGGAGAAGTGGATGGACAACGTGGTCTACTTCACTGCGGATCTCGCAGTTACCGGGGACCACACACTTTGGTACTTGGCCTCAGATACCCCAAGCATGATCATGAACAATGTGGCCTGCGCAGTAAATGGTGAACAAGGAATTTTAGCCCTGGACTGGGATGGCGGGCTTTGGCTGCATCCCCAGGAGGGCGACGACTCTGCCGATGCGGTACATCTGTGCGATGATATTTGGGTTCCAGAGTCTTGGTATTCACAGCAGCAATCCCGCAATACGGATTAAGGAAACTGCTTAAGTATTTGAAAGCCCAATAAAAATGAGATCGCAGAATGGAGAGGAGAGTAGATTTATATGAGACGAAATGCAGCCTTTGCAATCCTATCTTTGCTTGTATCATTCTTATGTTCTGCCTGCGCGCCCGCAGCTCCCAGTGACCACCCCCCTGAATTCTTGAATGACATTGGAAAAACACTCATCGAATTAAAAAATGAGCATCCGGAAGGCGAATTGATTGTAAGGCCGGGGGGATTCCCAGATAATGCCGCTGTATGTTTTGGGGAACCGGAGGCGGAATTTGCTCATTACTTTTTCAGAACGCAGGGCGGCGATGCTGAAAAGGTCATGAGCGAATGTGAGGATCAACTGAAATGCGCTGGTTTTCTCACAACCGCAGACATACTTTTTCCAGACATGGAAAATGACATGTCCTTTGAAGATTTCTTTTCCCTGATCGGGGTCGATGATTATGAGTACCTGCTAGGGGAAGAGGTGAGAACCGGAGAAGGTTGGCTAATTTTCATGTATAGAGATATGGAAGTTATGGTGAACACAAACGAAATTACTCCTGGCGGCGGCTGGAATTTTACAGGAGAAGACGTCGTGAAGCGTAATGCTCCAGTGTCTATTGCAGACCCAGAAATATCAAATACCAATCAGGACATAGCCGATGCGGTTATGCTTGATGAATCCATGTCTTGAAAACACATTATTCAGATGATGTGTATTTATTTCTTAAATTTTTGACAGGCTGCCCGCTGTGTATATTGGCAGCGGGCGGCCTGTCGATACAAATAGCGGCGCTGTTTTCCATCTCGCAAATTATCATATGGATTGTGCGCATATCTAACAGAGCTTCTTTGGAGATCTTATCTGCTTATAAACATTATTTCAGATAATTACCCAGGTAAACAAAGGTTACTCCGGTTGCCGGATATGAATACGTATCTACCCAAGAATTTGGATTTTTGCCGTCTAACGAGTTTCCTGTATGAATAACGGTAGCTTTTTTGTTCTTGGTATCTACAGAAACTACAATGCCGGTATGCCCATATTGAGAGCCAGAAGATCCCCATTTGCTATATCCACCAGCCACGCTAAAAATCCCTGGTGCTTTTGGAGTACTATCAATTGCGAGACCATAGTTATTCGCAAGATTTGCGACTAAATCCTTGCCGTGTCCGGATGTAGACTTCAGTGTGGTATATGTATCAATATACCATCTTACAATGTCTACACACTGAAGTCCATTTACACCATCATAGTTCCCCACCTTCTGGAATTTGGCTCGAATCTCTGATACATTAGTAGCTCCACCGCTTCCAGAACCTCCAGTACTTACTTTAGTAAACTTCCACTGCTGTTCAGTACCTCCGGTAGAAGCTCGCCAGGAACACTTAGCGCTGTTCCCCGTTCCGTCAGCAGTCAAATAGCGGTTAGAGTACTCAGACAGTCTGATGGTGTAAACGTTGGTCTTGTTCGCAACCTTGGTAAGAATTACGTAGCCGTCAATATTGCCCGAAGCTTTACGCAAGGTGCAGTTCCAATTGGTGCCGGAACGGTATGCGTTCAGGGCATAGGCCTGGTTGGAAAAGTGCTTGATATATTGTCTGCTAGTGGAGGTAAGGGAATCAACAACCCAATTCTGGTCATTACTGCCGGAGGTCGCGTAGATGTTGACCTGCGTGCCATTGGTGATACTCGCGCTGCTTGCAATATTGAGGGAGCGGGTCGGTGCGGACAGCGGACTGATCGTGTAAGTTGCCATACTTGAAAGTCTCCTTTTAAAGTATATTCCCGAGGTAAATGAGCATTGGATATAACTTGGATATAACGACACTAACTGGGACCGGGTAATTTGCTTAGGATCAGCTATTAAGGCATCGGACTCCCCTCCTTTAGATGGATGCTTTATAGAGAGGGAAAAGGCTCCAAAGAGTAAATCTGAGCCAGTGATTGTTTGAAAAATCCCTTCTCCACAAAGGAGAAGGGAACAACTCCAACCATGAAGGGAGAACTTATTTTATAGATCCTTTACTTGTTCGAACAATAAACTCAACCGCAATCGCAGTAGCACAAACCTCGCCAATTAGATCACATATTCAAATAAGAGTTTTGGCCTTTATTATATGTGTCCTCGGGCACACCTGCGAGAGCGGAATTTATATCGGTCTGGCACATGAAAGAATCAACAATATTTTTAAACAGCTAGAGAAATCGGTTGCAAACTAGCAAATCGTTTGTCTTATAAAATATAAGCATATCTCAAGAACTCGCTTAAGATTTCTCCCCTGCGAAAATCGAGTTCGGCTGAATAAAACGATGAAAGGAGGCATGTATTCCGGTTGCACAATTAGGAATACAAGAAGTGTGAATGGATGGATTGTTAAGACTTTGGGGCTGTTGCTCATCACGTCTTTGCTACTCACGGGGCCAGGGGTTGCTAAGGCATCTGAAACAAGCACCTTTTCTGACATTTCAGGGCACAAGTATGAAGCACTCATCGAGCAAGCAGCAGAAGATGGCTGGGTAAACGGCTGCCCAGACGGAAGATTTTGGCCAGACAGGCCTATAACCAGGTGGGAATATGCAAAAATGATGTTGGCGGCCCTTAATATTGTCCCGGGCAGTCAACGGGCAAAAGAGGTGCTCCAGTCTACGGAAGTGCCCAAAGAGGTGCTGTCTTTGGCCGATGACGGCTGGGCCAGTAAAGAAGGATGGGTTGAGCTTGGGTTCGCGTCAGGACTGGTAGTATTGGGCGACTATGGAAGTTATCTTGTGCTGCCGCATGACGAGGGCATTTCGCGCTATGAGGCGACCATATTCGCAGTACGGATGCTCGGCCGATTTGAAGAGTCCTTAACGATGGTCGTGGAGGAACCACCATTTGATGATCTAGTGCCCGATATGCAGGTTGACAATTTTGGAGTAATTGAAATTGCCGTTGAGAATGGCTTGATTTCCGGATACACGGAGACGAAATTTTATCCTGCAGAGTCTTTTACCAGAGGAGAAGCGGTTGCTACAGTATCAAGAGTCCTGACCCTCTTAGGGCGAAATTAGGAGCTATAAGTCTGAAAACATACATCTTAACACTATCCCCACCAGGCTCTCATACCTATCAAAAAGCGGCCCAAGTTTCGACTTGGGCCGCTTAAAGCAAATCAGGTCAGGTAAACACAGGAAGCTGTACCATAGTAGTCATGCTTGGTATTGTTGTTGCCACATACCTGGCCGGGGTCTTTAACGCCATTGGTATACCCACTCGCAACACGCATTCTGATAGCCGAAGATCCGTCCATATTTACGGCGTAATCGCACCCAAGATCGGCCATCATTTTCGCGGCTACCCTCAGATCCATTCCGCACCATGTGCAAACTAGCACAAACGCTCCGTTTGCCTTATGTCCCAACAGCGTGCGATTAGATTTGGACGTTGTGCTTCCGTTTGCCAATGTGTTGTTGTGATGATAGTTCGTATTATTTAGGTCATCCCAATCGGCAATAATACGCTTATCATCATCTTTGTCTCGCACAGTATACTCAAAAACCGACTTAGAGTCATAGACCAGGGCATGAAAGGCGGAAATGATAGTCTTACAGTACGGGGCCGCCACCTTGAGGCGGTCATGGTTCATCCAGCGGATGGTAGCAGTTCCGTCCGTTTTGATACAAAAGGCAGGATATTTTCTCCAAGGCTGATAATTGATATAGTTCTTCAACTTGGTATCATTGATTCCACTGAGCTTTTCGCCGGATAAATAATATTTTCCATCGACATAGTGCCAGCCAACAAAGGACATACCGTCCGGCCCATACGTATCAAAGCCTGCTGCGTTTGTCTTTGCGACAACCTTATTCGCCGCAATCCCGGGAGGATTCATCTGAGCCAGGGGTTTCTTATTACCCGTCGTATAAATTGCCTCTTCAAGAGACATCGTTTTAGGATCTGTGATAAAGATACTTATCCCGGAATATGCGCTGTCTGTAGTATACGTTACCTCACTGTAGTACTTGCTTTTCAACCCTTTAAATGTTCCGTATGCCATGAGTCGACATCCTTCCTGTTTAGTATTTGTAGGCGCCTACACATCATAAAGAATACTAATCGAAGGGATTGTAAACTAGGCCTTGTTCGGAAAGCAAGAAAATTATTGTCGTAATCTGTGCCGCCGTGCAGTTCTCCTCAGCCCACCAAATTTCCGTTCTCGATGGTGTACCAGTCCCCGCCGCTGTCGGCGATGAGGGAGAACTCCGTGGATATTGGGATCGAAAGCGAGGGAGATTTATCCGGGGACTGCTGGGGCGCCTCTGCCGCACACCCTGACGCCAGGGCCAGGAATAGTACGCCGGCGGCTGTGGCGGCTTCA
>OHAI01002072.1_pt1 | contig 14977 bp, 17 predicted proteins | sample 1577091 | NCBI WGS metagenome assembly OHAI01 (sample SAMEA3541548, study PRJEB24748) | human gut metagenome | biome: human gut; feature: human-associated habitat; material: faeces | place: China | collected 2012
GCAGCAGGTCGAGATCGATAACGACCTGAAAGCCTTGCAGCAGGCGGTGGGCGGCACGATTGCTGCTGTTTACCCCTTTGCAGACCCGGTGGCCATCGTCTGCAATGACGAGGGTAAGCTCATGGGACTACCCCTGAACCGTGCCCTGCGGGATGAGAACGGGCAGATGTACGATGCCGTTGCCGGAGACTTTCTAGTGGTGGGGCTGGGCGAGGAGGATTTTGCATCCCTGACCCCGGAGATGGCGCAGAAATATGAGCAGCTTTTTCATCAGCCAGAAGCCTTTCTGAAACTGGGCAACCGTCTGCTGGTGCTGCCGGTGCCTGATGAACCTCCGGCAGAAAAGCCCCGCACCAAGCCTCCGGCAGAGCATGACCGCTAAAATCACCCTGCTGCACGGGAGGTGATGGCAGTGCAGGAAGAAATCGAACAGAAGTCATTCAACATTATGATCTCCACCACAAAGCTGTCCGCCCGAACCGTCCTGCGGGCGGTAAAGGCGGCGTTTCGGCTGTACCAGTCCAAAACATCCCAAGGTAAGCAAAGTGTCCGCACCCTTCTGCGGCAAAACCGGGGCGTGGCCAGCGTGGAAATCAGCAAGACCGGCATCCGTGGGCTGGAACGCTATGCCAAAAAGTACGGCATCGACTACGCCATCCGCAAGGACAGCTCTGAAGTGCCGCCCCAATATCTGGTCTTTTTCAAAGCCCCGGATGCAGAAGCCTTTCACTCGGCGTTCAAGGAGTATTCGGCATCTTTGCTGAACAAAGACAAACGCCCCTCGGTGCTGGCACGGTTGCAGGAACTGGTGCAGGCAGCGGCAGAACTCCCCGGCAAAGTCCGGCACAAGGAACAGGAGCGTGGACTGTGACCACGAAAAAGCTGACAAAACTGCTGGCACTGTATCTGCCCTATATTTTGCTGGGACTGGTGGCAACGAACCTCGGTGAAGCATGGCGGCTTGCCGAGGGCAAAGAGCTTGGGGATAAGATCATGTCCATGATGGGCACCGTTCCGCTGGCGTTTGCGAACCCGCTGCCCAGCCTGCATCCGCTTGATATTCTGGTGGGTTTGTGCTGCGGTGCAGGGCTGCGGCTGGCGGTCTATTTGCGTGGCAAAAATGCCAAGAAGTACCGGCACGGCATGGAGTACGGCTCTGCTCGGTGGGGTACCGCCAAGGATATTGAGCCGTTCATGGCTTCCAAGTTTGCCGACAACATTATCCTGACCAAAACGGAACGGCTGATGATGTCTAATCGTCCACCTGACCCCAAGAATGCGAGAAACAAAAATGTGCTGGTGGTCGGCGGCTCCGGCAGCGGTAAGACGCGCTTCTGGCTGAAACCGAACCTCCTGCAATGCCACAGCTCCTATGTGGTCACTGACCCGAAAGGAACTATCGTGCTTGAATGTGGCAACGTAATGTTGAAGAACGGCTACAAGGTCAAGATCCTGAACACCATCAACTTCAAAAAGTCCATGCACTATAACCCCTTTGCCTATGTTCACAGCGAAAAGGACATTCTGAAACTCGTTACGACCCTGATGACCAACACCAAGGGTGAAGGGTCCGGCGGGGACCCATTCTGGGAAAAATCGGAGCGTCTTTTGCTCACCGCCCTGATCGCTTATCTGCATTATGAAGCCCCGGTGGAGGAGCAGAATTTTGCGACCCTTCTGGAAATGCTGAACACCATGCAAGTGCTGGAGGACGATGAGGAATAGGAGCAGAAATGCTCTTTCCCGATTACGGGAGTGCGTGAGGATGAGTAAAAATTTTTACTATGAAAATCCTTGTGATGTTACAGGCATCACCAAGCGCACAGGCTCAGAGGGAAACCTAAGGGCAGACATGAACAGATAGGAATATTGGAACGTGGAAAGACCGAATCATGGAGCTGATTACAGGCTTTGAAGTGGTGAAATGGAAAGCACAAAGGTGTATAACATTTCTTTATTCGGTTGAGAGAGATGGCGTAGTACCGATGAAGCCGTAGAAATACGGTGGAGGGATAGCCATTAGTCGTCAACAATAGATAAATTAGAAACTATACAATTCTAAAGGTTCGAGTATGACTAAGAAAAGCGAAATCCTCTCACAACGAAAGGAAAGTACCTGACTTTGGCAAACAAGAAGAAACCCTTAAAGAAGCAAAAAATCCGCAATGCTGAATACTACGATATGCAAACGGCTTTTGACAAGCTGTATGCAGATAGTGTATCTGGGCGGCAATTCCGCAATCTGGTGGAATTGATTCAACGACCGGAAAACATTATGTTGGCGTACCGAAATCTACGGAAAAACAGCGGTAGCAAAACAGCAGGTGTGGATAAAAAGACGATAAGCGATTTGAACAAGTGGAGCGACAAAAAGCTCGTCAACCATGTGCAGCGAAAGCTGGACTGGTATGTTCCAAATGCCGTTCGTAGAGTGGAAATACCGAAAGACAATGGGAAGAAACGCCCATTGGGCATTCCTACGATTATGGACAGGCTGATTCAACAGTGCATCCTACAAGTGTTGGAACCTATCTGTGAAGCGAAGTTTTTCAAGCGGAGCAATGGATTCAGACCGACTCACAGTGCAGAAAATGCGATTGCACAAGCTGAACGAATGATTCAGAATATTGGCTGCTATTATGTGATCGATATTGATATTCACGGCTTCTTTGATAACGTCAACCATGGAAAGCTTCTGAAGCAGATGTGGGCACTGGGCATCCGGGACAAAAAGCTGCTTTCTATTATCTCCGCTATGCTAAAAGCAGAGGTGGCAGGAATCGGCTTCCCTGAAAAGGGTACGCCGCAAGGCGGTATCATATCCCCATTACTCTCTAACATCGTTCTGAATGAACTAGATTGGTGGGTGGCAAGTCAGTGGGAAGAAATGCCGACCAAGCGAAACTACGTCCACAGGATTTATGCCAATGGAACACCCGATAAAAGCAACACGATTCGGGCATTGAGAAGCTATACCAAACTGAAAGAATGTTATCTGGTTCGCTATGCAGACGACTTCAAAATCTTCTGCAAAAAGCACTCAGACGCTGTAAAGCTATTTGAGGCCACAAAACAATGGCTATGGGAGAGATTAGGACTGGAAATAAGCCCTGAAAAATCAAAAATAGTCAATGTAAAGCGGCACTACTCTGAATTTTTGGGATTTAAACTAAAAGTTCATGAGAAAGGCAAAAAGCCAGATAGCAGCAAACGGTATGTGATAGAGGCTCATGTGCGTGATAAGACGTTGAAAAAAATTCGGGCAAGGAGCAAGGAAATCATCGGTCAGATACGTCGCACCTATGACCCCAAGATGGAATACCGACTGATACAAAAGTACAACTCTTATCTTATCGGTATCCACAACTACTATTGCATCGCAACCCATGTAAACCTCGATTTTCACGAAATCGCTTTTGATGTCAAAAAGAGCCTTTACAACAGACTCAAACACCGACTGCAAAGAACAGGAAGTATCTCAAACAGGTATATCCAAGAAAAATACGGGAGAAGCCGCGAAGTCCGATATCTGAATGGACACGCAGTTGTCCCCGTAGCGTATGTTCAGCACCGAGTGCCCATGGATAGGAAAATTCGAGTGAATCCGTATACGCCAGAAGGCAGGACTGAGATTCATAAGAATCTGGCAGGACTTAATCTGGCGGTTATGAATCATTTGATGAATACTCCGGCGGGACAGCAAAGTGTTGAATATAACGATAATCGAATTGCGCTCTACGTTGCGCAGAAAGGAAAATGTGCGGTGTCTGGAATTGCTCTGGATGCCAATCAGGTGGACTGCCATCATAAGAAGCCACTTTCATTAGGTGGTGATGATAGCTACCAAAATTTGATTATCGTGTCCGATGCGGTTCACATTCTCATTCATTCGAGTAGTGAGCGCACGATCAAGAAATATCTGAATGACCTGCAACTAAACTCCAAGCAGTTGGCAAAACTCAACAACTTGCGCAAGCTGGCAGAAATGCCACAGATAACGCTTTGAATGGTGAATTTTTGTTTGATGTATAGATTTTTATAAAAATTGTTGACGATGGAAAGCCGTGTGATGGAAAACTGTCACGCACGGTTTGGAGCGGGGGAAAATCTGGAGGAATGACTATGCAGCCTTCGGCTGCATAGCTAAACCAAAAGATTACCTATCGCTATCCTACGAAATGGCTGCGTCTGCCATGGAGGCAAAACGCCTTGGTTTGTGCCAGAAAAGCCTTTTTGTCGTGCCCAACCATTTGACAGAACAGTGGGCATCGGAGTTTCTGAACCTCTACCCGAATGCCAAGCTGTTGGTGGCACGGCGCAAGGACTTTGAGACCGCCAACCGCAAAAAATTCTGCGCTCGCATCGCCACCGGCGACTACGATGCCGTCATCATCGGCCATTCGCAATTTGAGCGCATTCCGCTGTCCTTTGAGCGGCAGGAGCGTATCATTCAGGAGCAAATTTATGAAACGCTTGCCGCCATCAACGAGCTGAAAGTCCACGCCGGTGAGAATTTCTCCATCAAGCAGATGGAAAAGACCCGGAAAACGCTGGAAACCAAGCTGGAAAAACTGCGCTCCGATGAGCGTAAAGACGATGTAATTACCTTTGAACAACTGGGCGTTGACAGGCTTTTTGTGGACGAGAGCCATTTTTACAAGAACCTCTTTTTGACCACAAAAATGCGGAATGTCGCAGGATTATCCACCAGCGAAGCGCAGAAATCCAGCGATATGTTCGGCAAGTGTCGCTATCTGGATGAGATCACCGGCGGGCGGGGCGTGGTGTTCGCCACGGGCACGCCCGTGAGCAATTCCATGACCGAACTGTACACGGTCATGCGGTATTTGCAGTACAGCACTTTGCAGCAGAAAAAGCTGACCCACTTCGACTGCTGGGCATCTACCTTTGGAGAGACCACCACTGCAATCGAGCTGGCGCCGGAGGGAACCGGCTATCGTGCCCGCACCCGGTTTGCAAAGTTTTTCAATCTCCCGGAACTGATGTCCATGTTCAAGGAGGTTGCGGACATTAAAACATCTGACCAGCTTCATCTGCCTGTGCCCGAAGCAAAGTTTGAAACCGTGGTGGCAAAACCCTCGGAGATTCAAAAGAAAATGGTGCAGGAACTGAGCAAGCGTGCGGCAGAAATCCACTCCGGTGCAGTAGATGCCTCCGTGGACAATATGCTCTGCGTCACAAACGACGGCAGAAAAATCGGCTTGGACGTTCGCTTGATGAACCCCATGCTGCCAGATGATCCCAACAGCAAATTGAACGTATGCGTTCAGAACGTGCTGAAGATCTGGGAGGAAGGCAAAGACCAGAAGTTGACCCAGCTTTTGTTCTGCGACCTCTCGACACCGAAAAACGATGGCAACTTCAATGTTTATGAGGACATTCGCAAAAAGCTGATTGCCGCCGGTGTGCCGGAAAACGAGATCGAGTTTATCCACAACGCCGACACCGAAGCGAAAAAGGCTGCACTGTTCTCGAAAGTGCGCTCCGGCGATGTGCGCGTCCTGCTGGGCAGCACGGCAAAAATGGGCGCAGGAACCAATGTGCAGCAGCGTCTTGTGGCAGTGCATCATCTGGATGTCGGCTGGAAACCCAGTGATATGACCCAGCGCAATGGTCGCATCATCCGGCAGGGCAACATGAATAAGGAAGTCAAGGTGTTCAATTACGTCACGGAAGGGACATTTGACTCGTACTTGTATCAGACCTTGGAGAATAAGCAGCGATTTATCTCGCAGATTATGACCAGCAAATCTCCGGTGCGCTCCTGCGAGGATGTAGACGAACAGGCGCTTTCCTATGCGGAGATCAAGGCATTGTGTGCCGGAAATCCGCTCATCAAGGAGAAGATGGATTTGGATGTTCAGGTCGCAAAACTCAAAGTTCTGAAAGCCGACCACCAAAGCCAGAAATTCCGTCTGCAAGACAAGCTGCTGACCAAATTCCCGGCTGACATTCAGGAAACGAACGCCTATATTGCTGGGGTGAAAGCGGATGCACAGCTTGCCGCCGCCCATCCGCAGGTGCAAGAGGGTTTCTGCGGCATGACCATCAAGGGCGTGACCTACGATGAGAAAAAGACCGCTGGTGAGCGTCTGGTCCTCGCTTGTTCCGAACTGCCCAACGCCGAAGAAAAAGTGATCGGCAGCTATCGGGGCTTTGAGTTGTCTCTGCGGTTCGATACCTTCCGCAGCGAATATCAGGCGATTCTGAAGGGCCAACGGAGATACCCGGTAGCACTGGGCACCGACCCGCTGGGCAACATTATCCGTCTGGACAACTCCTTGAACAACTTCCCGGAGCGCATTAACTCTGCTGAGAATGAACTAGCCACTCTGCATCAGCAGCAGGCGGCGGCGCAAATCGAAGTGGAAAAGCCCTTCCCACAGGAGGAAGAACTGGCCGAAAAGTCCGCACGGCTTGCAGAGCTGAACGCTCAGTTGGATGTGGACGAAAAGAGCCACGAGCCGGAACAGGACGAGGAAGAACAGGAGGATACCCCGCGCCGCCCCTCGGTGCTGGCAGCACTGGAAGAAAAATCGGACAAGCCGGAGCCGGTGAAGCCCTTCAAAAGCTATCTGGACAAGGATGGTGATGCCCGGTGAAAGAAAAGCGGGACGAGATCATCATCCTGAGAACCACAAAAACCGAGAAGAACCGCATTTATGAAAAGATGCTGGGCATGGGCATCCGCAGCCTGAGCGCCTATATCCGCAAGATGGCACTGGATGGCTACTGCCTGAACCTTGACCTGCCGCAACTGCGGCGCATGGCATATCTTTTGCAGATGTGCAGCAACAACCTGAACCAGTACGCCAAAGCCGCCAATGAAAATGGTCGGGTCTACGCCGCCGACATGGAGGACCTGCGGCAGCGGTTGGATGAGCTGATTGAGATTGGTCGGCAGATCCTTTCCCGGCTGGCAGAACTCTAAAATTTCCCCGCAGATGGAGGGCTGCGGGGTACATATAACGCTTGACATCCTTGCAACGTAGTAGTCGATGCCTTTATAATAAGGGCGAACAGAAAGGAAGTGTTTGATATGATGTCTATGCTGAAGAAAATTGTTCTTTTCCCGATTTCTCTCTTTGTGGCGTTTCTAGCTCTGATGGCAAGGTGGCTGCTAACCCTGTCCAGCTATGTAGTTGCTCCGCTGATGCTCTACATCTTCGGCTGCGGCATCTACACTGCTTACCGTCAGACTTGGAATCAGTTCCTTATCTTGCTGGTAGCCGAATTCCTCTGCTTTGTCCTCTTTTTCGGCGCAACTGCCATCACCGAGGGCATCGGGCGGTTCAGTGAGTGGTTGGCCGAACTGTAAGGAGCATTTTCAACCTTTTGCCGCCTTCGGGCGGCGTTTTCTTTTATGGGGGTGATTTAGGATGGCCGCAACACGGCTGATCGCGCTGCACAAAAACAAAGGCAAGTCGGTTGCGGCCTGTCTGAAAAGCCGTACAGACTATGTACAGAATCCCGACAAGACACAGCAGGGCGAACTGGTCAGCAGTTACGAATGCAGTCCCCTGACCGTGGATGAAGAATTTATGCTCTCCAAACGCCAGTATGAACTGATGACCGGTCGCAGGCAGAAAAGTGATGTGATCGCCTATCAGATCCGGCAGTCGTTCAAACCCGGCGAGATCACCGCCGAAGAAGCCAACAAGGTGGGTTATGAGCTGGCAATGCGTTTCACCAAAGGCAAGTATGCGTTTATCGTTGCAACCCACACGGACCGGGAACACATTCATAATCACATTATCTACAACTCCACTGCGTTGGACAGCACCCGGAAATTCCGGGATTTTTTATTGTCCGGGCTGGCTGTGCAACGGTTGAGCGATCTGATCTGCTTAGAGCATCAGCTTTCCGTCATTGAGATAAAACCCTATCGGGAGCGGCAGAAGCGCACACTCTACCCGCCCAAAGAAAGCAATCGTGACCGTCTATGTGGCGTGATTGACACTATTCTGGCGGAAAAGCCCAAAGACTACGAAGATTTTCTGCAAGGACTGGAGCAGCAGGGTTATGAGGTCAAGCGCGGAAAATACACCTCCGTCAAAGGCGCACGGCAGAAGCGATTCATACGGTTCCGCACTTTGGGCGCAGGATATAGTGAAGAAGAACTGAAAGCTGTTATCTCTGGGGAAGCCGAACACCATTCCCGGCAGAAGCAGAAGCGCATCGTACCGGAACAAAAGTTTCAGATGCTGGTGGACATTCAGGCAAAGCTGGCCGAGGGAAAGAGCATGGGGTATGCTCGCTGGGCAAAGCGATATAATCTGAAAGAAATGTCCAAAACGCTGATTTTCTTACAGGAGAACAAAATCGGAAGCATTGAGGAAATGCAGGAGCGTATAGATGCTGCTACTGCTCGCTATCATGAACTAGGCGATTCAATCAAGGCAACAGAAACGCGCATGGCCGAGATTGCTGTTCTGCGAACGCACATCGTTAATTATGCCCGGACACGCCCGGTCTATGATGCCTACCGCAAAGCCGGGTATAGTAAGAGATTTCTGGACACCCACCGGGAAGAAATCACGCTGCATAAGGCCGCAAAAACTGCTTTTGATGAAGCCGGATTGAAAAAGCTGCCAAAGGCTAAGGACTTGAGCATCGAATACGCTGAACTTCTGAAAAAGAAGAAAGAAGCATACCCGGACTATCGTAAGGCACGAGATGAGATGCAGGAGTTGATGAAAGCTCAGAAAAATGTAGAGATGTTCTTTGCAGAGGAAAAAAGTACAACCGAAAAAGAACAAGCACGATAAACGAAATCCGCCGAGGATCCTTCCCGTTTTTTTCGGGAGGAGTCCTCGGCGGATTTTTGCTTTTTAGCGAATCATCTTATAACCATTACCAATTCAAAATACTTAACGGATGGCAAATAACTTCTTATATTGCCTTATTCATTTATCGGACTTTTCCACAGTTTTTGCAAAAGTTCGTAAGAATCATTTAAGTTCCCACAATCCGGGCAATACCATCTTCCGTCCGGTATCGGATCAACTGGCGAAAGTATTTGACTTTGAAATTATTTTTTTGAAAAATCTCTGTACTGATTTTCGTTGATTGTCCAGTAAGGATCACCTCCATTTTTAACAATTTCTTCAATGAAATTTAGTATATTTCCAACACATACAAATTCATCTGTTGAGCAACAGTCCCCCGCATAAAGATACTCTTTTTCTATGTCATCCACGTTAATGACAATATCATATCCCATCCAATATCCAATTTTCCATGCCGACCGACATAATAAATTATCATTACTAAAATGGAACGAAAGAATTTCCTGAGCATCAAATAAGCAATAGTCTCCGCTGTGATAAAGCGTCAGTCCATTACATCGCTTCAGAAATTCAATATAATCAGCTGGAATATGTCCCATTTCTTTTTTTAAGTGTTCCAATATCATATCATCGGTTGGTGGATTTAATAGAGCATCTAAATGCGCATGATTCAGATGCTCTATAACTTTATCTAAACTATTCATTCCAGTCTACCTCTTTTTAATATTGGGCCCACCATGTAGTAAATTGAGTGTGAATTGCTTTTGGAAGGGGAATCAAATTGCTATTCACACTTTTCCCACCATATTTCAAGGGCTTTATATGATGAATTTGAATTGGAGTTGCTATAATGCTATAAATTAGAATATTATGAAAGCTCGCCAGACATAAAATCTGGCGAGCTTTCACTTTTCCGTAATGGGATTAGATTGCTGTAGAGCTTGATACAAAAAGATAGATAATGAAAATGCACCACAAAACAACTTCAGCGATTATCAAATACTTCAAGTGTTGCTGCAATTTTTCAGGGACAATTTCTCCCTTTTTCAAAAAAGCGAAAATTGAATCTCGCGCTTTATCGACATCTTCCTGATTAACTTCCAGTTTTAAATGGAAATTTTTCCCAAAAAGGAGCTGGTGCATCCCATAATATATTGAAAGCAATATCAAAAATGAAGTGACGCTTACGAGTGCTGGCTGGGTCCAACTTATTGCCATAGCTTCTGCCGATGTAAGATCTCTGTAAAAAACAATATCACTTAAACCGGCTACAAACAGCAGAAAATTCCAGCCCAAAAATGTATATAAAGTTTTCTTCATTGTCTATACCTGCAAAACCGTATGCGTTAGCCACCAACAGCTTGGTAATAATCAGTATCCGTCCGGAAAGGTGTGGACGCTCCACTATTATAGTACGACATAGTCTGATGATAGCAATGCGTATAATACGAATTATCATGAGTGAACAGCACCTCATAGGTAAGGCTATTAACAACAACTTTTTCATATGTTGTAGTATCAACAGCTTTGCCCAACATATATTCAGCTACCGAAAATGCAACAAGTGCCGGTATACTACTTTTTTTGAGAATCTTTTTAGCAAGTGCTGCGGCAGTACGACATTGAACTATTTCCTGCTTTGTTATTGTAACAGGACCCGGAGTTCCTACATAACGATGTTTATACTGAGACCCGGTAACTTCAGATCCAGTTGTTGCAACACCATATTGAGCCTCATAAATTTTTTTGTAAACAGAATAATCTGCATTCACCTTTGCGGTCGATGTTGAACCATTTTCAATGGTTTTAATTATCATTGTGCCAGTAGGAGTAACCGTACGAATCATAGTTGCACCAGAAAAAATGATGGTTTCAACAACATTTTCACCATCCATCCGATAAGACACGTTAAGGCCTCCCATTGTGGTTGCCGCAGAAGCACTAACTGCTAAGAGTGAAAATGTCATAAGCACTGCCATGAAAAAAGATATAAATCTTTTAGTTGTGGTCATGTTGGGTCATCTCCTTTTTTGTAAAACATCGTATTCTCCTTCAAGGAATTGGTTAATATTTTAAAATCTGCATTGGAATCACCACTTTTTTGATAAAATTAGGAGCCATCACTTTCCGACAGCCATTCGTCTAGGATTCTTGATGCTATTTCAGCATACTTAGTCAACGTAGTTCACATTGTGTTTGTGACAGCTTTTTTGAAAAAATTTCGAAATCTTATTAGCTTTGTATATTTGCACAAAAAATGCCGACACACTTGTAAATAATCACAAGTGTGTCGGCAAGTTCTTGACAAATCAGGAAATGCTTTCCGCAATTCTTAGAAGCTCTTCACGCGATATCTTTCCAATAATCGTATGCGAAATGCCATCTTTCTCCCATACTAGCACATATCCTGTACGTCCTCCGCTATTGTTTGTTCCGAGTGTGGCATCGGCTGTTCCAACTTTAATGCGCTCATAAACCGTATGCTCATTGTCGAAAGTTTCGATTTGTCCATAGTCTTGAATTACGGAACAGTCCACATAATAAAAGATGCTTTTATCATTGGCATCAACGTAGGCATGAAGAAAGGATATTTCGTTATCATACCCTTGTTCATAATCCCGTTCAAAGCCGTCCGGTACATAATGGTCGCTATATCCATTCGGAAGCTGTTCCAACGGCTCACCATCCACCTGATACGTCAGCTGCATCTCAATGGGCAGAAATTTTTGAATCATCGTATAGACTGCCCTGCGGAAATCAGCGCTGACCGCAAGAGCACCAACCGTCAGCATTACGAGTGTCAATGCCGCAATTAGTACTCGTTTCAACACTGGGTGGTGCTTTTTCTTCTTTAAGGCCTCTGTCATTCGTTCGTCCCATTGGGACGTATCTGGGTAGATTTCCTCAAACTGCTTTGGCGTTGGAAGCGAATCCAGTTCTCTTTGCGCATCTGCACGAAGTGCCATCATCAAAGCCGCATCAAATGAAATGTCTGTCCGCTCACTCATGGCTGTTCATCTCCTTCCATAATAGTTTTCGTCCTCGAAAGAGCCGTGTTCGTACCACTTCATCCGTTAATCCCAGCGATTTTGCAATCTCACGGTTTGTATATCCCATTGCCAAAAGGCGTAGCGGATCACGGTACATCGGTTTCATTTGGCCAATCAGTTCTGTTAGACGTTCAATGTTATCGGTGCTAACTGCTGCATCATCCGGCACCGGAGCGGCATCTGGTTCGTTTGGGACATCTTCCAGCAATTCTTCTCGTTGTTTGCGAAGCATATCATATGCACGGCTTCTACTACAACTAACGAGATAAGCAGCGAGTTCGTGACAGTTTTCTCGATGAATTTTAGAAAAATTTTTTGCAACGTACAAAAATACCTCTTGTAGCACATCCTCTGCCAGATACGAATCATCCATGATTTTGTAAGCGGTATGGTAAACCAGCCGTTTGTATGTATTGTACACCTCGGTAAAATCTTCTTCAAAGTTTCGATCATCAAGCACACTTAGATATAACGCAAGCAACGCAGTCACCTCTATTCACATTGATTGTGTGTAGTGTACCACGAACCAATAAAAATGTCGAATACAACCAACTTTTGAAAAGGAGCGTGATGCCATTGACCCAACCGAAAACCGATCTCGCCTATCTCCGCAGCGAGAAAGCCAAAGCAGAACAGCAGCTGCGCTACTACCAGCACCGGGAGAAAATTCTGGAACACCAGATACCGGAGCTGACCCGCAAGGCCCGTGTGCATCGGCTGTGTACCCGTGCCGGAATGCTGGAAAGTTTTCTGATTGCGCCGGAAGAACTCACCAACGATCAGGTGATGGAGCTGCTGAAGATCTCATTCCGCCAATATGGTCGTCTCGGACAAGGGAGAAACCTTATCGCCGAAATAGGCACCGGAAATGATAGCTCCCGCAATCCAGCCTTCTTCAAATCCCTGTGCCTTTCCGATGCCCATGAGAGCAATACCGATGGTGGCGATCGTTGTCCATGAACTTCCGGTCATAACGGAGATCAATACGCAAATAATACAGGTGGATGTCAGGAAGAAACTGGGATGGATAATCTGCATCCCGTAATAAATCAAAGTGGGCACTACTCCGCTAATCATCCAGATACCGCTTAATGCGCCGATAATCAGTAAGATGATGATGGCTGTTGTCACTCCTGCCACGTTGTTCGTGATTGCCAGTTCGTAGTCTTTCCAAGGGATTTTGTAGAAAGCCATGCCGATAAGGATACAAATGGCGGTGGTAGTAAGCAGCGATATCTGACTTCCGCCATTGAGGGCATCACTGCCAAATACACGAATGGTGGCGAATAGTAATATCACTAATACGACAATGGGCAATAGTGATATGAGGGGAGATGGAGCTTTCTTCATTCTAAATATAACGCTTTATTATTTAATCTGGTGGTTTAGGTTTCTTTATTATGTAACTACCGGACCTTCAATGATGTCGGATGCTTTATTGATTTCAGGCATCGATTCCGGTAAATGTCTTTAGAGCGTATCCTATCAGGAAACTGATACCTGCCACACTGAAACTGAGTACAGCCATTTCCGTAAACCGCTTTCGGAAGCTTTCTCCACGGGCTACGGAATAATAGTAGTTGAAAAGGGCAATGATGATAAGTGCCATGGTCAGCATCACTCCCAAAGCTACGATTACATTGCTGATCAGTATAAACGGAGTAACCAGTGACACTACCGTGATCAGATAGGCGATTCCTGTATATACAGCTGCTTTTACCGGATGTTTCTTATCATCCCCTTCCGATTTGGTAGAAAGATATTCGGAAGATGCCATTGACAGTGCAGCGGCTATCCCTGTGATACTGCCGGTCAGTGCTATCAGTTTACTGTCACTCAAGGCAAGTGTGAAACCTGCCAGTGCACCTGTAAACTCAACCAGCGCATCATTAAGTCCCAGTACGACCGATCCCATATATCCCAGCCGTTCTTCATTGATAAGTGAAATCAACTTTTGCTCGTGCACTTCTTCTTCATGTGCCAGCCGTTGTAGGTCCGGTATATGGGCATATTTATCATAATTATTATGGGCATTTTCCTCACTGGACTCCATTAATTTGATGGCGAATGTGATACCTAGTATGCGTGCCAGAAAGTAGAAACGGGCGATACGCTTATAGTCCGGACCGATTTCTTTTCCTGTATATTTCTTGAGGATAGCGTAATGCGACTTTTCTTCTGCTGCTATCAGTCGGAGCGTTTTGCGGTTATTCTCGTCTTTTTCGATAGATGCGAGCCGTTCATATAAGATGCTTTCTGTTATCTCGTTTCGTTGAAAGCGGGTGAATTCGGCAATATCCTGTTGGGTTGGAATCATTTCTTTATTTTTTTGGTCGCGCAAAGATACAATAAAAACCGGGTCAAGGCGCTGCTTTGGTTCGCTCGGCTGGTAACTTCGCTCAGTTGACTTCTAGAGAAGGTAAGTACTGCGTTATCAAGTTGCCTTCAGGTGAGGTTCGTCAGATCCTCAGTACTTGTAAGGCTACTATTGGTAGTGTAGGTAACTCAGATCATGGATTGGAAAGTTCAGGTAAAGCTGGACGTTCTCGTTGGTTAGGACGTCGTCCGCGTAACCGTGGTGTTGTTATGAACCCGGTTGATCACCCGATGGGTGGTGGTGAAGGACGTGCTTCAGGAGGACACCCGAGATCTCGTAAGGGATTGTACGCTAAGGGTCTTAAGACAAGAGCTCCGAAGAAACAATCGTCTAAGTATATTATTGAGAGAAGAAAGAAGTAATCTGATTAATTGAGTAAATTATGAGTCGTTCATTAAAAAAAGGTCCGTATATTAACGTTAAGCTTGAGAAGAAAGTGCTTGCCATGAATGAATCGGGCAAGAAAGTGGTAGTTAAGACCTGGGCCAGAGCTTCAATGATTTCGCCTGATTTCGTAGGCCATACTGTTGCAGTTCACAACGGAAATAAATTTATTCCTGTTTATGTTACCGAAAATATGGTAGGACACAAGTTGGGCGAATTTGCTCCAACTCGTACATTCAGAGGACACGCTGGTAACAAGAAAAAATAAGACAGGATTTATCTGAAATAATAAAGTAATAATATAATGGGAGCAAGAAAAAAAATATCGGCTGAAAAAAGAAAAGAAGCCCTTAAGA
>OHAI01002076.1_pt1 | contig 14953 bp, 16 predicted proteins | sample 1577091 | NCBI WGS metagenome assembly OHAI01 (sample SAMEA3541548, study PRJEB24748) | human gut metagenome | biome: human gut; feature: human-associated habitat; material: faeces | place: China | collected 2012
TGCTTACAGTAAAAGATGTTTCAAAAAATGGAGCATATCTTGACTGGGGACTTGAAAAAGATTTGTTCCTTCCATATAAAGAACAGACAACGCAGGTAAGACCGGGTGAAAGATACTTGATAGCTTTATATATTGATAAGAGTAGCAGATTATGTGGAACCATGAATGTATACGATTATTTGGAAGATAATCCACCATATGTGAAAGATGATCAGGTTTCAGGGATAGTTTACAATTATAATGAAAGATTTGGAGCATTTGTAGCAGTAGATAACAAATATCACGGAATGCTTTTAAAAAGAGAACTCCACAGAAATGTTCAGATAGGTGAGCAGATTGAAGCAAGAGTCATAAATGTAAGAAAAGATGGCAAGATGGATTTGAGCCTCCAGAAGAAAGCATATTTGCAAATGGAAGACGATGCAAAGAAAATATACGAAATAATAGAGGCTATGGGTGGAGAATTACCATATACAGATAAGGCAAAACCTGAAGTTATTAAAAATGATTTTAATATGAGTAAAAACGAATTTAAGCGTGGTATCCGCCTGATATGAAATCGATAAGCTTAGGAATTTTATTGGAACTCACAATAAGAAAGTATGCTAAAACTGTTCCTGACATCAGAGTTATCGGTTTACAAAAAGGGGAAAATAAGCACGAATGTATCACGGCAGACTTAAGCAGTGAATATGCTGAAAGATGGAATAATGAGGAATTATTAAACCTTATCTAGAAAATACTATGAATGATAGATAGTTAAATCTTTCTTTTAAGACGGGGAATTGCAGTATATTGATTACTTTTGTCCTGTATCATAACTTATTAAACCTCGGATAGATATGGGAACAGAAGGCATACAGGATAAATACATCAACCCTTATGCCGATTTCGGCTTCAAGCTGCTTTTCGGCACGGCAATGAACAAGGAACTTTTCGAGGCTGCCGAGATAGCTAAGTTCAATCCTAAGGAATTAGGCGAGTATTGGGAAAGTTTGAAGAATTTCCGTGATTGGTACAGTGTGATGTCCACCCAGTTGAAAAAAGGGCGTGAGGAAGGTCTTAAAGAAGGTCTTGAGCAAGGTCGTAAGGAAGAATGCTTCAAGAATGCAAAAAAAATGAAACAGGCCGGTATTGCATTTGATGTAATTGCACAGGTTACCGGTCTGTCTATAGGGGAAATAGCGTCTTTGTAAGTCGTTTACAGCACCAGTCCGTCCAGCATCTCGATATAAAGCCTTATTGCTTCCTCAATTTCCGAAACCATGATATATTCATCAGCCGTATGTGAACGGGAGGACTTTCCCGGACCGATTTTGACAGACGGGAACTTCATCAACGCCTGATCGGACAAAGTAGGAGAGCCGAAAGGTACACGTCCTAGTTTTACCGCGCGTTTCACAAAGGGATGCTCGGCACTGATATGAGATGAGTTCAAGCGGAAAGAACGGGCTTTCGCCTCGCTTTTTAGACGGGCGCTTATTTCTTTGAATAGTTCTTCGTTAGAGTAACATTCATTACTGCGGATATCCACAACGAAAGTACAAGTATCGGGGATGACATTATGCTGCGTGCCGGCATTTATTTGTGTCACGCTCATTTTGACGGGGCCTAGCAGGGAGGATTCCTTCGGGAATTTATAATCACGGAACCACTGAATGTCTTCCAGTACTTTGTAAATAGCATTCACTCCTTCATTGCGTGCGGCATGTCCGGCTTTTCCGTATGCGGTAACATCCAGCACCATCAATCCCTTTTCGGCAATGGCAGGCTGCATTTCTGTCGGTTCACCCACTATGCCCAAGGTGATGGGAGGTAGTTGGGGCAATACGCTTTCTATTCCGTTTTTTCCGGAAACTTCTTCTTCACATGAGGCAAGAAAGATCAGATTGTATGCCTGCTCGGTTATAGAGAGATGGCGGTACACCTGAAATAAGGATACTACACTGGCGCCGGCGTCATTACTTCCCAAACCGTAAATCTTTCCGTTTTCGGCTTTCGGAGTGAAAGGATGTTTCCGCCATCCGTTTACCGGTTTTACGGTATCGATGTGGGAATTTAGTAAAATAGTCGGTTTGTTGAGGTCGAACATCGGACTGATACACCAAATGTTGTTGCCCGAACGACCGGTCATGATACCTGTTTCTTCAATATAGTTCTGCAGAAAGTCGGCGGCAGCTTCTTCTTCCCGGCTCAATGAGGGGATACCGATTAACGAATTCAGCAATGTGGTTGCTTCGGAAGTGTAATATTCTATATCAATCATCTTGATTTTAATAATTTAATGTGTTGCAAAGATACTATTTTTGCGTGGTAAACGGTGATGAAAAAAGTAGGTAATTAAGTTAGATATGCAACTAAAACTTTTGGCTGATTTCTTCTAACTCTTTGACTGGTTGGGAAAATTAATGCCTGTTTATAGAGGATAATTCCAAATTAAACGATAACTTTGCCGATGAATTAAAAATAAATCTTTGGAATGAGTAGTTCTTTCTTATCTGTCCTGATACAACGTCAGGCAGGGAAATATGGTGATCGTGTAGCGTTGCGTTACCGCGATTATAAAACAGAAACATGGATTCCGGTTTCTTGGAACCAGTTTGCCGCAACTGTAAAAACAGTTTCGAATGCATTGATAGAATTAGGTATAGGCATACAGGAAAATATAGCAGTTTTTTCTCAAAATAAACCGGAATGTCTGTATGTGGACTTTGGAGCTTTTGGGGTACGGGCTGTTACTGTACCATTTTATGCTACCAGTTCCGAGGCGCAGGTACATTATATGGTAGGTGATGCCGAAATACGTTATATCTTTGTAGGTGAACAGTTGCAATATGATGTGGCGTTCCGGGTTATGCAGCTGGGAAGCCAACTGAAACAGATTATAATTTTCGACAAGGAGGTAAAACGTGATGAGCGGGACCAGACTTCCATTTATTTTGATGACTTTCTGAAATTGGGCGAGGCGCATCCGCATCAAGCTGAGGTAGACAAGCGTACTTCAGAGTCGGGTAATGGTGATCTTGCCAATATTCTTTATACCAGTGGAACAACCGGAGACAGCAAGGGGGTGATGTTGCATCATTCTTGCTATGAGGCGGCCATTCCGGCACACGATGAACGTTTCCCTCAATTGGGTGATCAGGATGTAATTATGAATTTCCTTCCTTTTACTCATGTGTTTGAGCGTGCATGGACTTGCTGGTGTCTTTCGATGGGGTGTACTTTGTCTATCAACTTGCGTCCTGCTGATATCCAGAAGACAATAAAGGAGATCCGTCCTACGGCTATGTGCAGTGTTCCCCGTTTCTGGGAGAAAGTGTATGCCGGCGTGCAAGAAAAAATCAATGAGACAACCGGATTGAAAAAGAAGTTGATGCTGGATGCTATTAAAGTGGGGCGTGAACATAATTTGGAATATGTGTACAAAGGGCTGACTCCTCCGCCTGTATTGCACATGAAATATAAATTTTATGAGAAAACGATCTATAGCTTGTTGAAAAAGACTATTGGCATTGAAAACGGGCGTTTCTTCCCTACTGCCGGTGCGGCTATTCCGCCGGCTGTACAGGAGTTTGTTTTGTCGGTGGGAATTAATATGGTAGCCGGTTATGGATTGACGGAATCTACTGCAACGGTTGCTTGTGAGAATGATAATGACCATGTGGTTGGTTCGGTGGGGCGTATCATGCCTCATGTGCAGGTCAGAATAGGGGAGAATAACGAAATAATGCTACGTGGTGAGGGAATCACTCATGGCTATTATAAAAAGGAAGCTGCTACGAAAGCGGCGTTTACTGAAGACGGATGGTTCCATACCGGTGATGCGGGTTATATAAAAGATGGGCATTTGTTCCTTACAGAGCGTATCAAGGACTTGTTTAAAACTTCAAACGGGAAGTATATCGCTCCTCAAGCCATTGAAGCCAAATTGGTGGTAGACCGTTATATCGATCAGATTTCTATTATTGCCGATGAACGTAAATTTGTTTCTGCTTTGATAATTCCTGAATATAAACTGGTGAAAGAGTATGCCGCAAAAAAAGGTATTCGCTATGAAAGTATGGAGGAACTGTTGCAGAAACCGGAAATTATCGATTTGTTTAAAGAGCGGATTGATACACTGCAGCAGCAGTTTGCACATTATGAACAGATCAAGAGGTTTACCTTGTTGCCCCATCCTTTCAGTATGGAACGTGGTGAGCTGACCAATACGTTGAAAATAAAACGTAATGTGCTGAACAAGAACTATGCTGCCGAAATAGAAAAGATGTACGAAGAATAATGGGAAAATGAATAGATTTCCACTATCTTTGCACCTTGAAATGCAAAAATTCTCAAGATGATAACAATAGAGCAACTGAAAGACGTAAAAGAACGTACTGCGGCACTTGAAAGATATCTGGACATAGAAAATAAACTGGTTCAGGTGGAAGAAGAACAACTGCGTACGCAGGCGCCCGGTTTTTGGGATGATGCCAAGAAAGCAGAAGCACAAATGAGGAAGGTGAAAGATCTGCAAAAATGGATCGACGGTTACCGTGAGGTAAAGACGATGGCAGATGAACTGGAATTGGCTTTTGACTTTTGTAAAGATGATTTGGTTACCGAAGAAGAAGTGGATGCAGCGTATCAAAAGGCTGTCACTGCGGTGGAGGCATTGGAACTGAAGAATATGCTTCGCCAGGAGGCCGACCAAATGGATTGTGTATTGAAAATTAATTGCGGTGCCGGTGGTACTGAAAGTCAGGATTGGGCTTCCATGCTGATGCGTATGTATATGCGTTGGGCGGAGACCAATGGCTATAAAGTGAGCGTGGCTAACCTTCAGGATGGGGATGAGGCCGGAATCAAGACGGTGACTATGAATATTGAGGGCAGTTTTGCATATGGTTATCTGAAAGGTGAGAATGGAGTCCACCGCTTGGTGCGCGTGTCTCCTTATAATGCTCAGGGGAAACGGATGACTTCTTTTGCTTCTGTGTTTGTAACGCCGTTGGTGGATGATAGTATTGAAGTGACAATTGAACCTGCCCGTATGTCTTGGGATACTTTCCGTTCGGGAGGGGCCGGCGGACAGAATGTGAACAAGGTGGAATCAGGAGTACGTCTGCGTTATCAATATAAAGATCCGTATACCGGTGAGGAAGAGGAAATCTTGATTGAGAATACTGAAACCCGTGACCAGCCGAAGAATAAGGAAAATGCGATGAGACAGTTGCGTTCAATTTTATATGATAAGGAATTGCAGCACCGCATGGAAGAACAGGCCAAGGTGGAGGCAGGCAAGAAGAAGATTGAATGGGGATCACAGATACGCAGTTATGTCTTTGATGACCGTCGTGTGAAGGATCATCGTACTAATTTTCAAACTTCGGATGTGAACGGAGTGATGGATGGAAAGATTGATGGCTTTATCAAGGCATACTTGATGGAGTTTTCCGGTTCGGAGAATTAGTAAATTCTTCGTAATTTATTTGTTTTCTTCTAGAAACTTTGTACTTTTGGGATATTCAAAAGAGATGGTTTAATCTTAAAAATGAAATACTTATGGGAAAGAATAAGAAAGCTGCTTATAGTAAGCGGGAAGAAGAGAAAGCAAATAGGATTGTAAAAGGTCTGTTCATCGGATTAATTGTATTAGCCCTTGTTATTATGGTGGGCTATGCCATGTATGGATAAAAACGGAAAATAAATAGTGAAGTCCTGCTGAGGTTATTCTCTGCGGGGCTTTTTTATATATTAAAACGCTATGGGACAAGAAATAGAACGAAAATTTTTAGTAAAGGACGACAGTTATAAACTAGAGGCTTATGCACATAGTCATATTGTGCAAGGTTATATCTGTAGTGCTCGTGGAAGAACTGTCCGGGTGCGTATTCGGGATAATAAAGGGTATCTTACTATCAAAGGGGCTTCCAATGACTCCGGTACAAGTCGTTATGAGTGGGAGAAGGAGATCAGTTTGCAAGAGGCCGAAGAGTTGATGAAACTGTGTGAGCCTGGGGTGATTGATAAAATCCGGTATTTGGTGAAAAGTGGAGAGCATATCTTTGAAGTGGATGAGTTTTATGGTGAGAATGAAGGCTTGACTGTAGCGGAAGTGGAATTGAATAGTGAGGACGAATTGTTCAAAAAGCCCCATTTCATCGAAAAAGAGGTAACGGGAGATATTCGTTATTATAATTCTTTTTTGATGAAGAATCCTTATACTCGCTGGTAGATAATATATAGGCTTCTTTAACGTCTGAAAATAAACTACTTGCTATCGTTTACCTACCTTTGCAACAAACACAAACTCATTATTGATATATGAAACACAACATTTTATGGGGCATTATCTTGCTTGTGGCAAGTTTGTCATTTACGGCGAAGGCGCAAAAGGCTGTCCAAGGCCAGTTCTCAGTCAAGGGAGTCTTATTAGATTCTTTGTCTAATGAAGGGGAACCGTATTCTACAATCCGTATTTCATTGAAGAACAATCCTGCAAAGCCGGTGAAACTGGCTGTGACAGGAGCGGACGGCAGGTTTGACGAACGGCTTGCCGTGCCGGGGACTTATCTCATTCATTTTACTTCTGTAGGAAAGTCTCCTGTACAGAAGGAGTTTTCGATATCGGCAAATCGTAGGAATGTTGATTTGGGTAAGATTCTGATAGCAGAAGCGACTGAAATGTTGAAAGGAGTGGAGGTGGTAGCGCAGAAACCTTTGGTAAAGGCGGAAATAGACAAAGTGACGTATAGTATAGAGGATGATCCGGATTCTAAAACTAATACGACTCTTGAAATGCTCCGTAAAGTTCCGCTGGTGACTGTAGATGGAGAGGATAAAATTCAAGTAAACGGTAGCAGTAAGTTTAAAGTGCATGTTAATGGCAAGCCGAATAACATGATGAGCAATAATCCTACCGAGGTATTGCGGAGTATGCCGGCCAATTCCATTAAATCTATAGAGGTTATCACCGAGCCTGGGGCTAAATATGACGCGGAAGGGGTGGCGGGCATCTTGAATATTATCACTGTAGGAGCAGGAATGGAAGGATATACGGTGACATTGAATGGTGGTGCAAGCAATATGCGTGTGTATGGTGGCGGTTATGGTACGGTGCAGTCGGGCAAGTTCACTGTTACCGGTAATTATTCTTATAACTACCAGGGATCTCAAAAGGGATTTGAAGATTCATATCGTGAGGATTTCACGTCTCAGGAAAATAAATTTTTGGAGTCGCATCGAAGAAGCAAGAGCTATGGCAATTTTCAATTTGGCAGTCTGGAAGGAAGTTATGAGATTGACACTTTGAATCTGATTAGTTTTTCTATGAATCTGATGACTGGCAATTTTACGAATAAGAGGATTGGAAATACCCAGATGACGAATCATGCCGGTAATCCGGTTTACGGTTACGGTTCTTTGGGAAATAATGAATCGGGCTTTGGCGAAGTGGGGGGCAACATGGATTATCAGCATTCGTTTAAAAAGAAAGGGGAACTTCTTACTTTCTCTTATCGTTTTAGCCATTCCCCCAATAACAGTGAAGCGAATACGGATTATGAGGATACGTTGAATGTTCCTTATCTTTTGCAAAACCAATATTTTAAAAATGATGCCAGCACACAAGAGCATACGGCTCAATTGGACTATACCAATCCGATAAATTCGATACACAGCATTGAAACTGGTATAAAGTATATTTTTCGTAGAAGTAAAAGTGATGGTAAATATTATCTGGCCGATAAAACCGGAGAATATAAGTATGATCAGGATATGAGTACGCAATATGATCATAAGCAGGATATTCTGGCTGCTTATTTGGGCTATCAGCTGAAGTACAAAAAACTCGGTGGAAAGGCGGGAATTCGCTATGAGCATACATTTATGGATGCGGATTATAAAAATAAGGATGAGAAGTTTGATGCTCAGTTTGATGATTTGGTTCCATCCTTGATGTTCTCTTACCAATTGGCTCCTACTCAAAGTTTGAGGGCATCTTATAATATGCGTATCAGCCGGCCGGGTATTTGGTTTTTGAATCCGTTTACTGACACCAGCAACCCTACTGCGATCAGTTACGGTAATCCTGATTTGGAAAGTGAAAAGGCCCATTCGCTTAGTGTTACTTTCGGTAGTTTCTCGCAGAAATTTAATGTAAATGTCAGTGCTAATTATTCTTTTGTCAATAATGGTATAGAGCAATACTCTTTTATAAAAGATGGTGTGATGAATTCTACCTATGATAATATAGGAAAAAGTAAGAATATTAATTTGTCTTTGTTCTTGAACTGGAATATGTCTCCTAAAACCCGCTTTAATATCAATGGACGGGGAGCTTATGTGGATTATAGAAGTTCAGGGCTTGATTTAAAGAATCATGGCTGGGAAGGAAATGTCTTCGGAAGCTTCCAGCAGACTCTGCCTTGGGATCTGCGTCTGAGTCTGAACGGAGGGGGTGGTACTCCGCATATCTCTTTGCAAGGTAAAAGTTCCTCTTTCTATTATTATGCGATAGGGCTCAGTCGTTCTTTCTTGAAGGAAAAGAGGCTGACTATATCTCTTAACTCGTCCAATTTATTTAATAAATATATTACTTTTAAGAATAACATCAATACTCCTACTTTCTGCTCTTCTACTGCTACCAGAATTCCGATGCGTTATTATGGATTTAATATCAGTTGGCGTTTTGGGGAGTTGAAGGCTCAGGTAAAAAAAGCTGCGCGAAGCATTAATAATGATGATTTGAAAAGTGGAGGAGGTAATGCTGGAACCGGTGGAGGGATACCGGCTAATTAAAAGTTAAAACGAAACCACCTGTTAACTGTTAATTTAGGGGGTAAAAACTGTTATTTGATAGTTTATACCCCCTTTGTTGTTAGTTTTTCTGTCGTGACTTTTGCGAGAAGTCGTTAATATTGCAGCAGAAAGCAAAAACAGAAAATAACAATTTAAAAATAGATTAATATGAAGACAGTCGACTTTACACAGCATTTACTAAGTATACAAACCGAATTATTTCGCTTTGCATTTAAATTGACAGCTGACAGAGAAGAGGCTAATGATTTGTTGCAGGAAACTTCACTTAAAGCTTTGGACAACGAAGAGAAGTTTACTCCAGATACGAATTTTAAAGGATGGATGTACACCATCATGCGTAATATATTTATAAATAATTATCGTAAAACAGTGCGTGATCAGACTTTCGTCGATCAGACAGATAACTTGTTCCATTTGAATCTTCCACAGGACTCAGGATTCGATTCTACAGAAGGTGCTTATGATTTGAAAGAGATACATCGTATCGTGAATGCGTTGCCTAAAGATTACCGTGTGCCGTTTGCTATGTATGTATCAGGATTTAAATATAGGGAAATTGCCGAAAAACTGGGACTTCCGTTGGGAACAGTGAAAAGCCGTATCTTTTTCACTCGTCAGAGGTTGCAGAATGATCTGAAAGATTTCCGTTAAGTTGACTCTCTATCTTTATTATATAACTTTGACTTTTATCATCACGCCGACTGTTCGCGAAGAATCGTCGGCGTTTCTTTTTAGGATTTACGCCATATAAGGGGGCGAAGTAAGTAATATCCTATTAAGGCGGCTAGTCCGACTCCAATGCTGTTTGCCAGAAAATCCAGCCAGTCACCGCTGCGGGTATCTGTGCAATAAGCTTGCATCAGTTCGATACACCCGCTCATAGCTACAGGAGCTATGATGCCTCCCCATATTACATGATTCCAATTGATAGCCTTATGATTCCTCAGGTATTCTATCCATAAAATGAAACAGAGTCCTCCATACATGCATATATGCACTATTTTGTCTATGTAGGGGATTTCTTCCACATCTGTTTTAGGAGGAGTGAAAAAGGAAAGATAAAAGATGATAGCTACAATGATCAAGGATACCGGATATTTTCTAAAATAATATAGCATACTTTAATTTTTTTGTGATTCGTCGCAAAAGTACGATTAATTTTATACTTTTGCAGGCTAACCAGTGTTGATTTATAATAATTTGATAGTTTTTTATGCAAAAAAGCGAAAGAGTAAATTTCGGAAGTAAGATTGGGGCTGTTCTGGCGGCGGCAGGTTCGGCTGTAGGACTTGGTAATATATGGAGGTTTCCCTATGAAACGGGAAATCATGGAGGTGCGGCATTTATCTTAGTATACTTGGCGTGTGTTTTTATGTTGGGAATGCCTATTATGATTGCCGAATTCACAGTAGGTCGTCATTCAAAAGCAAGTACGGGACGTGCTTATAAGGTTTTGGCACCCGGAACTCATTGGAAGTGGTTGGGATATTTGGGGGTTTTGGCCGGTTTTCTTATTCTAGGATATTATTCGGTAGTGGCAGGATGGACTTTGGAATATATATTGGAAGCGGGAATGAATGGTTTTGCAGATAAGAAGCCGGAAGATTTTGTGGTTGCTTTCCAGAGTTTTTCGAAGGACCCTGTTCGTCCGCTTATCTGGCTGGTCATCTTTTTATTGGCCACCCATTTTGTTATAGTAAAGGGAGTGAAAGATGGGATAGAGAAATCTTCGAAGGTGCTGATGCCTGTTTTGTTTGTACTGATAGTAGTTTTGGTGGGGTGCTCATTGTCGCTTCCCAATGCGGAAAAAGGTTTGGAGTTTCTGCTGAAGCCTGATTTCAGTAAAGTGAACGGAGATGTTTTCTTAGGGGCTATGGGGCAGGCGTTCTTTTCCTTGAGTTTGGGAATGGGATGTCTTTCAACCTATGCTTCTTATTTTGGGAAAGAAACCAAACTGGGAAATACGGCTCTGAGTGTCGGTGTGATTGATACTTTTGTGGCTGTCTTGGCCGGATTGATTATTTTTCCGGCGGCCTTTTCTGTAGGTATCCAGCCGGATGCGGGACCATCATTAATTTTTATTACATTGCCTAATGTTTTTCAGCAAGCTTTTAGCGGTGTGCCGATATTAGCTTATATTTTCTCGGTGATGTTCTATGTCTTGTTGGCTTTGGCTGCATTGACTTCTACTATTTCTCTACATGAAGTGGTGACGGCTTTTCTGCACGAGGAATTCAATTTAACTCGTGGCCGTGCTGCTAGATTGGTCACTTTCGGGTGCATTATAATTGGAGTCATTTCTTCCTTGTCATTGGGAGTTATGCAGAAATATACGCTGTTTGATAAGGGACTCTTTGACTTACTTGATTTTGTCACTGCAAAAATAATGCTTCCTTTGGGTGGCTTGCTGGTATGTATCTTTGTAGGATGGTATTTGAAACGTTCCGTTTCTTATGAAGAATTGACCAATGGGGGAAAACTGAAAGCAGGTCTTTTCAATCTGTATATCTTCTTGTTGAGATACGTGGCACCTGTGGCTATCATTTTGATTTTTATCAATGAATTAGGGCTAATTTAGAATTGTAATGTGGAAAGACTTCTTCTATTTTTCGAAAAGCGAACGCAGAGCTATACTTTTTTTGTTGACTTTGCTTTTCATATTTATGTGTATATGGGTTCTGTTTCCAGTAAAGGAAGAGTCTTTGGAACAGGATCAAGAGGGGATAGAAGAAATAAAAAACTTTCTGGCCGGAGTACATGAGATGGAGGAGAAGGAATCTCTGCGATATTCCTATGATAAGCCTAAAAGAAGAGAGGTGGTATTGGCTGCTTTTGATCCAAATTCAGCCGATTCCATCGAATTTTTGCAACGTGGATTGTCTCCTTTTATTGCACATACTATTTTGCAATACCGGAGAGCCGGCGGTAAATTCAGGACAGCGGATGATTTCTCTCGTGTTTATGGCTTGTCGTCCGAGAAATTTAATATGTTAAAACCTTATATCCAGATATCAGAGGCTTTTCGGCGGAAACAGGATACATTGCACTTTATCAAAAAGGCGGAGAAAGATACGTTGGCGGTTTATAAATATCCGGAAGGAACTTTAGTCGATTTGAATGAAGCGGACACTACCGAGTTGAAAAAGATTCCGGGAATAGGCAGTGGCATTGCACGCATGATTGTGGCTTACCGGAAACGTTTGGGAGGTTTTTATGATATGGCTCAGTTGAAGGAAGTGAACTATGTAGATGAGGATATGTTGAGATGGTTTAAACTCGGAAATGCACCAATTCATCGGATAAATGCCAATAAGGCCGGGCTTGACAAACTTCGCTCTCATCCTTATATGAATTTTTATCAGGCAAAGGTAATTATAGAATATAGGAGGAAAAAGGGAAAATTAAAAAGTCTTTCCCAGTTATCCTTGTATGAGGAATTCACTGAGAAAGACTTGGAACGTTTGTCGCACTATCTTGCTTTTGATTAATTGTTGGGATAACCAGCAGCTTCTGCTATTTTTACCGGAATTTCGGTATTGTCAATGCGACCTTGGAATAGTTGGGCGCCGGCTCCGATAGCGAATACGGGTACATAACCTCCAGAGTGCCCACCACTGGTCCAACCTACCAGAGCGATGTCATCCAGAATTCTTTTGGCCTCAGCTGCCAAAGGTTCGTCTTGTTGATATTCACTTTTGGTCAAATCTATCTCTTTACCGCTAAATGATTCATCATATACTTTCTTCAGGGATGCTTCTTGCTTTTCATTCAATTGAATACTATCCCAAAATCCGAAATTATCCTTCAATGATTGCTTGATAACTTCCCAAGGTACTTGATTCTTGTATTTTTTTCTTAATTCGTTTACAATTTTAGTATATCCGCTTTCACTTACTTTTTGTGATTTTAAAGCTTGCAGGTTCAAAGTATACGGACCTTTTCCTAAAACGATTCCTCCGGTTTCGTGGTCGGCTGTTACTACAATCAGGGTTTCATCGGGATGTTGTTCATAGAATTCGTAAGCAACTTTTATGGCATTGTCCATATCCATCACTTCGTGGAATACGGTAGCGGCGTCGTTGCTGTGGCAAGCCCAGTCTATTTTACCTCCTTCAACCATCAGGAAGAACCCTTTTGATAGATCTTTAGACAGGAAATTGATTCCGGCACGGGTGATTTCAGTTAAAGTCATATCGCCTTTTTTTCGATCGATAGCATAGGGGATAGCACTATTGTCTGTTGCTGTCGCAGGTTGTAAGAGAATCAGTTTGTCCGATTTTTTTGCTTTTTTCTGATAGTCCTTGTAGCCACGGGCTATGGTATATCCGGCTTTGTCCACCAGTGTGTACAGACTTTCTGAATTTGAACCGGCGGCTTTTTTGTTGGTGGGATCTAAAAAGTCTGATCCTGCATAGAAATCGAAGTTGGCATCAATCAAATCCAGACCCACGTTGTAATAGCTGCTTCTTTGTCCTTGGTGTGCGTAAAAAGCAGCCGGTGTGGCATGGTCTACGCTGACACTGGTACTGATACCTACACGGCAACCTTTATTTTTTGCCCAAGAAGCAACACTGTTAACTTTGGTTTCCAAATCCTTTTTCACACCTAATGCGCCATTTTTTGTTTTGTTTCCCGTAGCAAGTGCTGTTCCTGCAGCGGCCGAATCTGTCACTCCGTTGGTTGCCGAGAAAGTAGTGGCTATGGTTGCATAAGGAAATTGGGTGAATAATAACGGAGTCACACCAATTTTGCCTTCCAACTCTCCACGATACATCTCTGTTCCTAAAACTTGGTTAACACCCATTCCATCTCCGATGAAATAAAATACATACTTTGCTTGCTGTGCCTGTACAAAAAGAATGGACAGGAATACAAATACAATAATAAACGATAGTTTTTTCATATTAATTGAGTTAATGACATTTTTTTCAGCCTAGCAAATATAGGGAAAAAAGACTTTTTATCGGTACTTCTTTCTTGAATAATTGAGATTTAATGGCCAAATACTTTTTTTGCAATAAGTTTGTAAATGAAATGTTTTTGGGGTGTAATATAAAAAATCTGTTTGGGAGTAGGGAAGCCAGTATTTTATACTATGCATCTGTTTGCTTTCGACATGGATATTGCATACAGATAATTGCTTTAATATTAGTGATTATTAATTATAAATCTTATATTTGTCTAATCTAGAGTCAGTAAATAAAGTATGGGAGAATTTATAAATGTATTAGTGTCAAAAGGGAAAAGCAATTTGATACCGGAAAAAGATAACCTGTATGGACAGTTTGTCGGTGAATGGGATTTTGAATGGGTTGATAACCAAGGTACAACCCGGGTCACCACGCGCATCGCGTTGGAGTTCGGGGGCGAGCAAATCTATTTGCCGAAGGACAAGGCTCGCCGGGATGCCAGGATTTTTGACGAATACACCGGCGACAATGTTCTGGAATTGCGTGCGCGGTACAAGTTGAGCGAATCGACGCTTTATCAGGTCATCCGCGCGGAACGTTCCCGGCGGCGCCTACGTCAGGGCGTCTTGCCCGGGGTTTTGTTACAGGAGGAAGATCAATGAGTCAGGAACAGACACAGCGCCCCCATCTGGTCACCAAGGCGGAACTGATCAAGGACGTGCTGCGCATCACACGCGAGGAAGACGCCCGCGATCTCCACGCCGTGGACGTGGAAGTTGTCCTGGATGCTCTGGCCGAAGCCTGCGCTGCACGACTGGCTGCCGGGGATGACGTGACGCTGCCGGGCATCGGCCGCCTGAAGGTAAAAGCACGGGCCGCCCGCATGGGGCGTAACCCGCGTACAGGCGAGCCTATGTCCCTTCCACCCAAGCGTGGTGTGACGTTCAATGCCGGGAAAAAGCTGCTCGGGAGGATCGAGTAACATGGGGATGGACGGCCTCATGCGGGTACTGGTGATAGCCCTGCTGGTACTGGCCGGATCGCTCTCTGGATGCGAAGAGGTGCGGATGCAGCAGCTTGATGCCGATATGGGGCGTATGCAGCAGGAACTCGCTGCTAATGAAGACGAGCAAAAGCATTTGCTTGACGTGATAACGGCCAGCAAAACCAGCACTGAACACTTCCGGTATCAGCTGTCAGGACATCGGATCTGACTGAAAAGCTTATGTCACATA
>OHAI01002081.1_pt1 | contig 14937 bp, 9 predicted proteins | sample 1577091 | NCBI WGS metagenome assembly OHAI01 (sample SAMEA3541548, study PRJEB24748) | human gut metagenome | biome: human gut; feature: human-associated habitat; material: faeces | place: China | collected 2012
CGAACTGGGTCAGGGTGTGCTCCAGCAGGTTGTAGCTGCCGCCGTAGATGGTCTTCTGAGCCACGATGTGGTCACCGGCCTGTGCCAGTGCTTCGATGGTGTAGGTGATGGCAGCAGCACCGGAAGCGGTAGCCAGAGCAGCCACGCCGCCTTCCAGAGCAGCGATGCGCTTCTCGAACACGTCCTGCGTAGAGTTGGTCAGGCGGCCGTAGATGTTGCCGGCATCTGCCAGACCAAAGCGGTCTGCTGCGTGCTGGCTGTTGCGGAACACATAGGAAGTGGTCTGGTAAATAGGCACTGCACGGGAATCGGTTGCGGGATCGGCCTGCTCCTGGCCAACGTGAAGCTGCAGGGTCTCAAATTTATAGTTAGACATAGTATTTTACCTCTCTATTTGTACTTTCAGTATAATTTTATGATACAAAAAAATCCCGATGCGTGATACAAAAGCGCACCGGGCAAACACAATTCAAAGCGATTCTGTCAACGTCACATTCGGGTACACATTCGTGCACAGCAAGAGGGCATCGTACAGTTCACAGCCAGATGTTCTGCCCGGTCACCGTACATTCGCCCATAGCGGAAGTTTGCGTGCAGCAGGTCGTTCCAAATCAGCTTCATATCCGTGCCCTCCTTTCCGAAATAATTCTTTCCCACTCATCTACAAACCGGAGCCTCTATCTGCTCTGTGCCGGGAAGCAAAACCGTCGTTTTCTTTTTCCCACTAGGTTTGTGGATTTATTGTTTGCATTATATCCCCTCTTACCCAGTTTGTCAATGGGTTAATTCCAGTTTTTTTCAAATTGAGTTTTCTGCACGATGCGCAGCCCGCATTTGCAGCATCCCGTTGTGCAGTTCCAACAGGAGTAACACTTCTGCTTCTTCGGAAATTTTTATTTTTCCATTGATAAAACCTTAAAATTTTATTGTTATACTAAAGCTGTTCCTTGCAAACGCCCTGCAAATCGTTTATTATGGTAGCGTTCTTTTTTATCATCAAAGGAGTTTTTCGATGCTGCATCGTTTCTTTCATTTTTTAAAGCAGAGCCTGCTCGTTGTTCTTTGCATCCTGCTGCTTGGCGGGCTGCTGGCAGGCGGCTGGTTCTTTTATCAGGGCAGACAGCTGTACCGCAGTGCCGCCAGCAGTTACCCAGTGGCTTCCATGTACGACACCATCCGTGCCCGCGGGAGCTATACTTCCTACGATGCGCTGCCGCAGATCTATATTAACGCAGTCATCTGCACCGAGGACGAGCATTTTATGACCCACAAGGGTATCGACCCGGGGGCCATTGCCCGCGCCCTGCTGGCCGACCTGCGCACCCACTCGCTGGCCGAGGGTGGCAGCACCCTGACCCAGCAGCTTGCCAAGAACGAGCTGTTCACGCAGGACAAGCATCTGGCCCGCAAGGCTGCCGAGATGCTTGCTGCTTTTGATATTGAAAAGACCTACTCCAAGCAGCAGATCTTTGAGATGTACGCCAACACCATCTATTTTGGCAGCGGGTATTATGGCATTGCAGAAGCTGCCGAGGGCTACTTTGGCAAGGAACCGGCCCAGCTGACCGATGCCGAAGCGATCTATCTGGCGGGTATGCCCAACGCGCCTTCCACCTACGCCAGCAGCCCGGAGCTTGCCTTCAAGCGGATGCAGGTGGTGCTCAAGCGGATGGTCAAGTGCCGCGTGCTCACCCAGCAGCAGGCCGATGCCATTGCCGCAGATGCTGAAAACTTAACGGTTTAAACAAGACACCGCGCCCTGTCTGCTGCGGATCAGACAAGGCGCGGTGTTTTGTTTTGCGGTATTTGGTTTGGTAAAGGAGGAATCATGTTACCCGTTCAGGCGGTTGCGGCCCCGCCTGTCGGTAGCATTATCATACCAGAGAATTTCTGCGAAAGCATGTTATTTATATGAAGCTTTTATGAATTTACCGGTTCTTTGCCGGCAGCGGCACCGGGTGCTCCGGCAAGATGCGCGAAGCCATGTCTAACGTGCAGGCTGCAATTAGAATCGACGATGCGCCGCTGCGGGAAGTGCGAGGGCTTTCTCTCGCTGGTGGTCTGGCGAGCGCAGGCGGGACGGAGCACCCGGTGCCGCTGTCATGCTGTCACTCCGGCGCTTTCATGCTTTCCACCATGCTGATATGCCGCACATGCCGCCGCATGGCAAAGCACACCACAAAGGTGAACAGCATCGTCAATGCCACTGCCAGCAGATAGCTGCGGGGTGCAATGGTGCGGATGAACATGAGCTGATCCATTTCCACGGTCAGGATAATGAACCGGTGCAGCGGCACGCCCAGCAACAGGCCCACGCCGGAGCCGATGAGGGACAAAAGCTCGATCTCGCGGAAGATGTAGCGGTACACTTCTTTGTCATAGAAGCCCAGCACTTTGATAGTGGCAAGCTCCTTTTTGCGCTCGGCAAGGTTGACGCTGATCAGGTTGTACAGCACCACCGCCGCCAGCGCCGCCGCGCACACGATGATCAGCACCACCACGTAGTTCAGGCTGCCGATCAGGCTGCCGAACATGGAGGTGGTGTCCTCGGTGAAGCTGACGCTGCTCACATAGTTGCAGCCCAGCAGCTTTGTGCGCAGGGTGTTGTACTCCGCCTCGGTGGTACAGCCGGTCAGGCCGTAGACGGTGTTCCACTCCGGCGTGCTGCCCAGCAGGGCCTGCAGCTGCGCATTGGAGAGATACAGCCGGGTGAACATGTAGTTCTCAGTAATGCCGGTCAGCACCAGCGGCACGCGGCTCCCGTCTGCTGCCTCCACATAGAACGTATCGCCCACGCTCAGCCCCAGATTCAGGGCCGTTTTTTCGGTCAGGATCACGCTGTCCTCTTCAAAGAGAATGGGGTCGTGGCCCACCCGGGTGCGGAAGGTGAAGTATTCGGTCATCCGGGCATCGTCCTCCGCGCCTACGATGCTGACATCGGCGCTCCCGCCCTCTTCATTATAAAGGGTGGTGGACTTTGTGTAGAACGCGCCCCAGCTGCGGACCGCACTGCTGCTGTCCAGCGTGTCGGCAAGGCCCTGCTCCATGGTCAGCGCCTTTTCATCGCTGAGCGAGATGGTGAGATCGTTGTGGGTCAGCTGCCCGGACTGCTTGTCCACGATGGGCAGGATGGAATCCTGAATGCCAAAACCGATCAGCAGCAGCGCCGTGCAGCCTGCCACGCCCAGCACTGTCATGAAGAAGCGCTTTTTGTAGCGGAACAGGTTGCGGGCTGTGGTCTTTTGGGAGAAGCTCATGTGCTGCCACAGCGGGGTGATGTACTCCAAAAAGATGCGCTTGCCTGCCACCGGGGCCCGGGGCAGCAGCAAAGCTGCAGTCTTTTCCTTCAGGCTGGCACGGCAGGCGTTCCATGTAGCAAAACCGATGACGGCCGCGCTGATGGCTACGCTGGCTGCCGCCATGCCGGGGTAAAAGTGCAGCGTAAAGGTGGACATGCTGAAGATCATCTGGTAAGCATACCAGATGATGAGCGGGAACACCACAAAACCGATGACCATGCCCACGATGCTGCCCAGCACGCTGGCGCTGAGGGCATAGAACAGATACTTGCCTGCGATCTTTGCGTTGGAGTAGCCCAGAGCTTTCAGAGTACCCAGCTGCAGGCGGTTCTCGTCCACCATGCGGGTCATGGTGGTGGTGGCCACCAGCGCCGCCACCAGGAAGAAGAACACCGGGAACACCCGTGCAATGGCATCCATGCGGTCGGCATACTGCTCAAAGGTGACAAAGCTCATGGTGGAGCCGCGGTCCAGCACATACCACTCACCGCTCTTGATCTGGCTCACCTGTTCCTCGGCATCGTTCAGCTGGGCAAGGCCATCGGCCAACTGCTGTTCGGCATCGGCCTTCCGGCTCTCGTACTCCGCGCGGGAATCGGCCAGCTGCTGCACGCCGTCCCTGTATTCCTGCCAGCCCTCGTCCAGCCGGGTGCGAGCCGCATCGAACTGGGTGTAGGCTGTGGCCGTGCCGGTGGTCAGCTGCAGCTGACCCTGCAGAAGCTTTACCTTCATCTGGCGCAATGCGGCTTTGGCTTCGGTCACCAGCTGCTCGTTGGAAAGGCTGGGCGAAGAGATCAGCCCCTGTGCATACATCTGGCGCTTGCCCTCGTCCAGCTGGGCCTGATAGCCGTTCAGCTGGCCGCTGATGTTGTCGTAAGCATCCTGCGCCTTCTGCAGGGCATCCCGCAGGTCGGTGTATTCCTCATCGGCGGGCTCGGCCTCGTCCAGCGCCTTCTGCGCGTTGTGCAGAGCCGTTTCCGCATAGCCCAGCAGCGGGTCGGCCACCTTTTTCAGGTTCACCAGCATCTCGATCTGCTGCAGCTGATCCTCAAATTCCAGCAGTTGTTCCTCGCCGCTCACCAGCTCGTCCGCACCGCCCTGCATGGTATCCGGCAGAGCCTTTTTGTTGGCGGCAAGCTCCGCTTCGCCCGTGTCCAGCTGGGCTTTGGCGCTGTCCAGCTGTGCCTGTGCATCGGCCAGCTGCTGTTCTGCCTCCGCAAACTGACGGTCTGCTTCGGCTTTTTTGTCGTTGTACTCGGCCCGGGCATCGGCCAGCTCTGCACTGGCATCCTCGATCAGCTCCGCCCGCCGGGCTGTGCACTGTGCCCCGCTGATGGCCTTTACCCTTGCGGCTGTGTCATCCACTGCTGCCTGATACGCGTCCGAGTAATTATCATACAGGCCGGCATTTTTCGCCTTGAGATAGCACGCCGTATAATAATCCGTGGTCAGGCTGCCCTCCGGCAGGAACACAATATCATCCAGCTGGCCGTCACCGGCGGTGCTGCTCTCCTTGTCCGTGGAAAAATGCTGCGGGTCCTGCACGGTGCCCACTACCGTGAACTGCTTCCGGCTCACATGTTCGGTGTCCTCCGGCAGGGTGAGCACCGTGCCCGGTTCCACCGGGTCGCCGTAGCCCATCACATGCACCACGCACTCATCCGGGGCCTCAGGCATCCGGCCCGAGAGCAACACCAGACGGTTCATATTTTCTGCCGTGTCGGCCCCGGGGTCGGCGGGCAGCTGCTGCAGGCGCACCACCGCCGTCTCGCTCTGACCCTGCCACTGGGCCTCCACGTCCTGATATTTCACCGGCTGCACAGCCTCCACGCCGTCCACGGCGGCAAGGACGGCAATGTCCTCCTCCGAAAGGCCCAGCGTGGACAGCACCCGCAGGTCGAACACGTTCTGCTGTACGTAGTATTTCTGCCCGGCGATGCGCATGCTGGGCGCAAAACTCATCAGGCCGGTCAGCATCATCACGCCCAGCGCTACGATGCCGAACAGCGAGACCATGCGGCTCAGGTTGTCCTTCATTTCCCGCAGGATGTTTTTACGATAACTTTTCAGCACAGCTCTCACCACTCAATCTCCTGCACCGGCACAGGGTGCTCGTTGACCTGATTGGAGACGATCTTACCGCTGCGCACCTGAATGATGCGGTCTGCCATCGCCGTCAGGGCGGTGTTGTGGGTAATAACGATCACCGTGCGGCCGGTGCGGCGGCAGGTATCCTGCAAAAGGGCCAGCACCTGCTTGCCGGTCTTGTAATCCAGTGCACCGGTGGGCTCGTCGCAGAGCAGCAGCTTGGGGTTTTTGGCCAGTGCGCGGGCAATGGACACCCGCTGCTGCTCGCCGCCGGAAAGCTGGGCCGGGAAGTTGTTCAGCCGCTCTCCCAGACCCACGCTGCGCAGGGTCTCTTTGGGGTCCAGCGGGTCGCGGCAGATCTCGCTGGCCAGCTCCACGTTCTCCAGTGCGGTCAGGTTCTGCACAAGGTTGTAGAACTGGAACACAAAGCCCACATCGTACCGGCGGTAGGTGGTCAGCTCTCTGGCGGTAAAGTGGCTCACGTTCTGGCCGTCCAGCCAGACGTTGCCCTCGTCGCAGCTGTCCATGCCGCCGAGGATGTTCAGCAGGGTGGTCTTGCCTGCGCCGGAAGGCCCCACGATGATGCAGAACTCGCCCTTATCCACATAGAAATTCAGGTGGTCTGCGGCGGCGATCTTCACACTGCCGGTCTGATAATATTTGCAAACGTCCTCAAACTCCACAAAATGCTCCATGGCGTTTTTTCCTTTCTATCGGGAATGCATACTGTTTCAATTTAACTATAACATCTCCCGGCAGACTTTGCAAAGACATCTGCGCAAATTTTCAAAAACTTAACAGAAAAGCGCAAAAAGGGCCACTGCACATCCCTGCGTGCAGCAGCCCTTTCATCATTTGATCTCAGCGGTCAGCGCCCCACGATCAAATCGCGGCGGCAGCGCAGGCCCACGGTGAGGAAGGTGTTTTCGCCCAGTCGGCGCAGCACCACGCGGTCGGTGCCCTTCTGGCCCTCCACCAGCAGAGACAGGTTCAGGGTGGTAGAGCCCTTCTCGGTCTGGACCACCAGCGTGCTCACACCCTCGTTCAGCAGGGTCTGCATGTCCTGCACGGTGGTGCGGAAGGTGGCAGAACCGGCGGGCACATCCAGCGTCAGCACGCCGTCCTTCTGGCGGGCAGTGTACAGCACTTCTCTGCCGAACAGGCCCTTGACGGTGTAACGGGCCTCGCTCTTTTTCGCCGCTGCATCTGCGGACGGGGCGGCCAGCTCATCGCCGGAGATCAGCATGATATTGCCCTGAATGGGGTTTCCCTCCGGTGCGCCGTAGCCGCCGTAGGTGGGGTCCTTTTCGCCGATCGCCACATCGGCGCTGTGCAGGGCGATATCCCCCTGCACCATCTGCTCCTGCGGGGGCAGATAGCCTGCGGCAGCAGGGTCGTTGATGTCTGCCTCTGCGGCAAATGCGCCCACGCTCAGCATGGCGGCAGCGCCCAGCACTGCAGCGGTGGTGGTGACGGTACGGACAAATTTATGGTTCAGTTTCATTTGGAATACCTCCGTTGACGGCGGTTTTGCACCGCACATTTTTGTTTTGTGGAAAACCATGGTCTGCCATGCGGTGTAATACAAAACCGCCGCATCTGTCTTATAAACGGATGCGGCGGATGGATTATTGCAGCAGGCTATAAAAATTTTTTGGAAGCTCTGCCGCCGGGGTCACTGGGCCTGTGCCGGTTCCCGGTTCAGGATCTCCATGAACTCCTCGCCGGTGATGGTCTCCTTCTGGTACAGATACTGTGCCAGCTCGTCCAGCTTGGCGCGGTTGTCGGTCAAAATCTGGACAGCCTTTTCGTGCTGGGCCTTGACCAGCCCCACCACCTTCTGGTCGATCTCGCGCTGGGTCTGGGCCGAGCAGGCCAGCGAGGTGTCGCCGCCCAGATACTGGTTGTTCACGGTCTCCAACGCCACCATGTCAAAGTCCTTGCTCATGCCGTAGCGGGTGAGCATGGCGCGGGCAAGCTTGGTGGCCTGCTCAATATCGTTGGAGGCACCGGTGGTGATGGATTGGAACACCACTTCCTCGGCGGCGCGTCCGCCGGTAAGGGTGGCGATCTTGTTTTCCAGCTCTTCCTTGCTCATCAGGTAGTGGTTGCCCTCGTCCACCTGCATGGTGTAGCCCAGTGCGCCGGAGGTGCGGGGGATAATGGTGATCTTCTGCACAGGGGCAGAGTTGGATTGCTTGGCCGCCACCAGTGCATGGCCGATCTCGTGGTAGGCCACGATGCACTTTTCCTTGTCGGTGAGGATAGAATTCTTCTTCTGGTAGCCTGCAATGACCACCTCGATGCTCTCCTCCAGATCGGCCTGCGTCACGCTCTTGCGGCCTGCACGCACAGCGCGCAGAGCTGCTTCGTTGACGATGTTGGCAAGTTCCGCACCGGATGCACCGGAAGCCATGCGGGCCACGGTGTTGAAGTCGATGCCCGGGGCCAGTGCCACCTTTTTGGCGTGCACTTTCAAAATCTCTTCGCGGCCCTTGAGGTCGGGCAGCTCCACCGGAACACGGCGGTCAAAACGTCCGGGACGTGTCAGGGCCGGGTCCAGAGAATCCGGGCGGTTGGTGGCCGCCAGAATGATGACGCCGGTGTTGCCCTCAAAGCCGTCCATCTCGGTGAGCAGCTGGTTCAAAGTCTGCTCACGCTCGTCGTTGCCACCGAGATTGCCGCTGTTGCGCTTCTGACCGATGGCATCGATCTCATCGATGAACACAATGCAGGGGGCCTTTTCCTTGGCCTGCCGGAACAGGTCGCGCACCTTGGATGCGCCCATGCCCACGAACATCTCCACGAATTCAGAGCCGGAAATGGAGAAGAAGGGCACATTGGATTCGCCTGCCACGGCCTTAGCCAGCATGGTCTTGCCGGTGCCCGGAGGGCCCACCAGCAGGATGCCCTTGGGCATGGATGCGCCAATGCTCTCGTACTTGCCGGGGTCGTGCAGGTAATCCACGATTTCCTGCAGGTTTTCCTTGGCTTCATCCTCACCGGCCACATCCGCAAAGCGGATGCCGTGGGTGGACTGCACATAGACCTTGGCGTTGGACTTGCCCACGCCGCCGAACATCATAGACCCCGGGCCGCCGCCGGCCTTTTCCATCAGCTTTTTGTTCATCTGGTTGCCGATGAAGCTGAACAACAGGATGGGCAGCAGGAACCAGATCAGGAAATTGAGCACCGGCGAGCCCTGCTCCACGATCTCGCTGGAAAACTGCGCTCCAGCATCATACAGGCGCTGGGTAAGCTCCGGGTCGTTCATCAGGCCGGTCTTGTAGACCTGCTTTTCCTCTTTATCGGTAAAAATGATCTGGTTGGATTCGATATCCACACGGCCGATGTTCTTTTCCTCGGTCATGGTCATAAAGGTACCATAGTCCACTTCCTCCACCTGACGCTCGCTCATCCACGGCAGCAGCACAAGGTTGAGCAGCAGCAGGACCGCCAGCACGATGGCGTAGTAGATCGCCAGCGGCTTTTTGGAAGGTTTGACTTCTTTCATGTGGCAATTCCTCCTTTGGTTCCGGATGCAAGTAGTATAGCACAGTAAAACCGGGCGCAACAGCAATTCGAGCAGAACTTTCCAAAAACTTAGCAGTTTGTTAACAAAGGTCCCCTCTGCATACAAAAAGAGAGCAGCCGAAGCTGCTCCCTTTGGTTTCGCATGGGTTTACTGTTTTGGGAATGCCTTTTCCCACACTTCAATGGTCTTGAACTTGGGCATCCAGCCTTCCGGCTTGAAGGTGCTCTCGCTCTTGGCATCCAGCAGGCCCTGCTCCACGCACCACTGGGCTGCCTTGGCGGTGTCGGCATCTGCCACATCCGCAAAGGCCGGGGTGTTCACAGGTTCAGGTCTGCCTGCGGTGTTCCACACCAGCAGTGCCAGCTGGCCGCGGTTTGCGGGGATCTCTGCGCCCTCGGGCAGGATGTTGTGCAGGATCACCCGGGTAGTGATCTCGTAGCCGCCCCAGACTGCTGCGCCGCCCACCAGAACGGCTGCAACAGCGCCGCCTGCGCCGGAATCGCCGCCGGTAAAGTCGTCATCGCCGGGCACGACAGGAGGAGTGCCCACAGCGGTAATGGAGATGTACGAAGGTACAGGATTCGTCTCAGGATTCGTCTCAGTGTTCGGCACAGTGTAAGAAGTTGTGCCTTCTTCGTCCGTATAAGCAACCGTTGCACTTTCAGCATTCTCGCCGGTCTTCACCTCATAACCCTTGGCAGGATTCTGTTTGTAGACCAGTTTGCTCTCCACTACAGCGCCAGTGCCCTTGTTTTCCAGCACCACATCACCAGAGCAGGTGATTTCAGCATCACCGCCAATGGTTGCTCCTTCGTCTCGCTTACCAGAAATGGTCACGTCTGTTGCGCCCTTGATAATCAAGTTGCCCGCATGGAGTGCCGCTGCAGTATCACTGGTGATTTCCACCTTACCACTGCATTCAATTTTCGTCATGATCGTAGAATCATGACGCTCATCCCAGATGGCACGTCCAGCCGCCTTAATCTTTACGTCTTTAGCACCTGTAACCACAATCGGATCCCAGATTGCCATGTCATTGCTGCTTACGATTTCGACATTGCTGCTGCAGGTGATATCAGCTCTGCCGTAAATCGCATACGAATCATTTCCACCAGTGCCCACGTTTTTAATCGTGACACTGCTGGCTTTGTTCACGACCAAGTCTGTTTCGCTATGAATGCCTATCACATTGCCCGTTCCGGTATTTTCCATCAGGATGTCACCGGCGCAGGAAATAGTAGTTTTGCCATCAATGAGAGCGCTGGAAGATGTACCCGTTACTTCCACATCCTGTGCGCCGGTAACGGTCAGGCTGCCATTTACCACAGCACCGTTCGCATTGCTCAGTACCACATCCACCTTATCCTCGAGATCGTCAGTGATCTCGACCTTCATCTTGCCAAAGCTGCCGGTACCGGTCAGGGTGTGGGTATCCGGGTCATAGGTGAGCTTGTCGTTTCCGACTCCAAGAATGTGCCCGCAGTTTTCGCTGGTCACTTCAATGGGAGGATTATTGCCTATCGTGACCGTGATGCCGTATGGAACTTCTTCACCCTCATCAGGTTCAGGGGTTTCCACGACCCATTTAGCGGTCAGGGCCATGTTTTCGTGCACAGTAACGTTGATTTCTTTGTCGGTCTTGTTGCTGCCAGTCCAGCCCTTAAACATCCACTGTTGGGTCTCGTCCGGCGCAACGGCCTTGATGGTCAGTTCTTTGCCGTTTTCTACCGTATAGGTAGTGGTGCCATTTTCACCAGCAGTGCCAACCAACTTGGTTTCGCCCTCATAGGCTTCGGCATACTTCAGGGTAAGAGTATGGGTGGTCCGTTCTACCCATTTAGCAGTCAGGGTCATATCTTCGGTCACGGTAACAGTGATTTTTTCGCTGGTTTCTTCACGGTCTATCCAGCCACCAAACTTCCACTGGCCTTCGCCCGGTGCAACAGCCTTGACGTAGACTGTCTTGCCCTCGTCCACATGATAGGTAGAAGTGCCGTTTGCGCTCGTTGCATTGATCAGCTCCGTGGTGTACGCTGCATCCGTGTAAGCCTTGGCATTCGTCAGCGTGAGCGTCTTGTTGCTCGGATTCACATACTCGATTCTGAAATAAGAGTATCTTGCACAATCATTCGGGTCCTCGGTCTCAGTGCTCTCGGCCTCGGAGCTGCCTGCATAATAGCGGGCAACGTAACCAGTCGGCAGATTCCTTACCTCCACCGTGCCTGCTTGAACGGCCTCATAACCACCGTAGGTATTGCAAAGCGTGACCGCACCAGTGCAGTGATCAAGTACCAGCTTGCCTGCTTTACCCCTGTCGCCGATTACGCCATAAATAGCAAAAGCGGTAGCCTGAATTTTTTGCGCATTGTGCACGGTCAGGGTTCCGCTGACGGTCGAGCCGTTTCCGCAATTCAGAGAAAGGGTCTGACAGTTGATATCTGCACCGCCGTTGAGGATGCCGTCAATGCTCACATCCTGTGCGCTGTTCACAGTCAGCTTGCCTTCAACAGCCTGATTTACCAAGCTGATGTTATTATAGTCAAGGTTGCCGCTGATTCTCACATCACCAGCGCTAGTAATCGTTGCATCACCGCGAATCGCAGCATCAGTGCCGGAATCGGATTTTGTGACGGTCAGATCATTGACAGTTGCATTCAGGCTACCATTCACGGCGTAAGATTCACCCTTGATGGTGACGTTTTCTCCACCGTTAAGGGTTACATCGCCATTAAAGCCGCCTTCAAACGCAAAGCCATCGTCATAAGACACGGCGGGATAACCTAAAGGCCATGTCTCGTCAGAGCTGACAGTTCCACCATTCGCCGTCAGGTTGTAAGTAGTATTGCCCACCGTAACGGTCAGAGTATGCGTCGCCACGGGAGCATCCTCTGCCGCCAGTGCGCTGAGGGGGCTTGCCGCCTGCAGCAGCAGGCCAAGGCTCAGCAGCCCGGCAAGGAATTTACGGGTACGTAGTTTCATGTAGGGTGTACCTCCTCTGTTCTATCTTTGATCCTATCATACACCCGTAGCTCCCCCCGGGCATTCGTTTGACACGAATCGACCGAAAAATGCATCGAATCGACCCGTGCACAATTTTGGGAAATTCTGCCCCATATTTTGTGAAATTGTTTCATTTTGAGAATGAGTCAGATTGCTTGACACTGCTCGCGAATCATGCTAAACTTAGTCCACTTTGAAAAAAGCACAAATGCGTTGACGGGGAAAAAACGAATTTCTTCTGCGTACAGAGAGCCGCCGGGTGGTGCAAGGCGGGTGCAGAGGGTTTCGGTTACTGGCCCCTGAGCGGCAGGGCTGAACACACAAGTAGGCTCTGACGGATGTCCACCGTTACAAGGACAGCGATTCGCCGCAAAAAGCCGATCGTGCAAAGCGGCTGTGCCCAAAGGCGCAGCAAAGAGAGTGGTACCACGGGTGCCCTGTAGTTTGAACTTTACAGGCTCTCGTCTCTCAAGGTTTTCGCCTTGAAAGACGAGAGCCTTTTCGTATATCTGCCTTTTGGAAGCAGGCTTGCCCTCTCCGTCACGGCTTACGCCGTGCCACCTCTCCCAAAGTGAGAGGCCTTGGCAGTACGGCAAAGTTTTCGGTTTTGCCAAGGGCTCCCCCCTTTGGGGGAGCTGTCGAACGAATGTGAGACTGAGAGGGCGAGGACGCTCACAAAGAGCATGGAGCAAGAAGTGTAAATCGTTTAGGAGGACGCACATTATGATGGACGCAACCAAGTACGCTCCGGGTTACTACCCGGTACCCGCAGGCTATGACAGCTGGGTAAAGAAGGATCACATTGAAAAAGCCCCCGCATGGTGCAGTGTGGACCTGCGCGACGGCAATCAGGCCCTGATCGTGCCCATGAGCCTTGAGGAAAAGCTGGAGTTCTTCCAGATGCTGGTCAAGATCGGCTTCAAGGAGATCGAGGTGGGCTTCCCTGCCGCCAGCGACACCGAGTACGAGTTCCTGCGCACCCTGATCGAGAAGAACATGATCCCCGAGGATGTCACCGTGCAGGTGCTGACCCAGTGCCGCGACCACATCATCCGCAAGACCTTCGAGGCCGTCAAGGGCGCACCCCGCGCGGTGATCCACTTCTACAATTCCACCTCTGTGGCCCAGCGCGAGCAGGTGTTCCACAAGAGCAAGGAGGAGATCAAGCAGATCGCCACCGACGGCGCAAAGCTGGTCAAGCAGCTGAGCGAGGAGTATGAGGGCAACTTCCTGTTCGAGTACAGCCCCGAGAGCTTTACCGGCACCGAGGTGGACTATGCGGTGGATGTGTGCAACGCCGTGCTGGACATCATGCAGCCCACCCCGGACCGCCCCATGATCATCAACCTGCCCGTTACCGTGGAAATGAGCATGCCGCACGTCTACGCAAACCAGATCGAGTACTGCGACAAGCACCTGAAATACCGCGACAGCGTGATCATCTCCACCCATCCACACAACGACCGCGGCACCGGCGTGGCCTGCGCAGAGCTGGCCGTGCTGGCGGGTGCACAGCGCGTGGAGTGCTGCCTGTTCGGCAACGGCGAGCGCACCGGCAACGTGGATGCCGTGACGCTGGCAATGAACATGTACAGCCACGGCGTGGACCCCAAGCTGGACTTCTCCGATATGCCGGACATCTGCGCCACCTACGAGCGGGTGACCCGGATGCACATTTACGAGCGCACCCCCTACGCCGGTCAGCTGGTGTTTGCCGCCTTCTCCGGCAGCCATCAGGACGCCATTGCAAAGGGCATGGCCTACCGCAAGGAGCATGGCGAACACCGCTGGACCTGCCCCTACATCCCCGTTGACCCCCACGACATCGGACGCACCTACGATGCCGATGTTATCCGCATCAACAGCCAGAGCGGCAAGGGCGGCATCGGCTTTGTGCTGGAACAGAACTTCGGCTACAACCTGCCGCCCAAAATGCGTGAGGCGCTGGGCTACAAGGTCAAGAGCGTTTCCGACCACAGCCACAAGGAGCTGAGCGCAAACGAGGTGCTGCACATCTTCGAGGATGCCTTCCTCAACCGCTGCAAGCCGTTCAACGTTCTGGAAGCCCACTTTGCACAGGTGGGCGGCATCACCGCCACCGTCACGCTGGAGCTGAACGGTCAGCGCAAGGTGGTCACCTCGGTGGGCAATGGCCGTCTGGACGCTGTGGCAAACGCCATCCAGAGCGCCACCGGCATGGAGTTCCACCTCGAGACCTACTCCGAGCACAGTCTGGACGAAGGCTCCACCTCCCGCGCTGCCTCCTACGTCGGCCTTGTCTGGGGCGATAACACCGTCACCTGGGGTGCCGGCACCGACACCGATATCATCGTGGCCGGCATCAAGGCACTGGTGAGCGCGATCAATAATAAGTAACATCCTCGCCCTCTCAGTCACCTGCGGTGACAGCTCTCCCAAAGGGAGAGCCCTTGGCATGGCGGTATCGTTTCCGGTTGAACTGCAAAGTGTGCGGTTTCGCCAGAGCCTCTCCCTTTGGGAGAGGTGGCATTGCGTCAGCAATGACGGAGAGGGCGAGCCCGCTGCCCTGCGAAGCCGCACCCCTTCCGTCATCGCCTGCGTCAAAGCCGTGTCTGAGGGGGCAAACTGCCAATTTGCAAAAAAAGTTACAATTTTTTCTTGAAAAAGGCGGTTTTCCCATTGACAGCCTTGTTATAATAGGATTGTAAGATTTTTGAGCCAGCACTCTGCGGCTCTGTGTGCTATTCGAAGAAAGAGGCAATTGAATCATGACCAAAATCGATATTTTCTCCGGCTTCCTTGGCGCCGGTAAAACTACCCTGATCAAAAAGCTCATTAAAGAGGCCTTTGCCGGCCAGCAGGTGGTGCTGATCGAGAACGAGTTCGGCGAGATCGGCATTGACGGCGGCTTTTTGAAGGAAAGCGGCATTCAGATCAACGAGCTGAACGCCGGCTGCATCTGCTGCTCTCTGGTGGGCGACTTCCGCACCGCCCTGCAGCAGGTGGTGGAGCAGTACCACCCCGACCGCATCGTCA
>OHAI01002084.1_pt1 | contig 14930 bp, 10 predicted proteins | sample 1577091 | NCBI WGS metagenome assembly OHAI01 (sample SAMEA3541548, study PRJEB24748) | human gut metagenome | biome: human gut; feature: human-associated habitat; material: faeces | place: China | collected 2012
CATTGGTGCGCATACCAAAAAGGCGAGGGCGGGGATCGTACTGAAGGCAGGGAATGATATGGTACTGGCTCCCCGGAACCTGAAGGAGGAGATAGCCGCCGTACTCGATGCCATTGATAAGGGAGAATTGACACGCGAAGATATTGAAGAGAAATGCCGCAAAGTACTGACTTATAAATATGTGCTCGGACTAAAAAAGAAACCGTTTGTCCAGCTATCCGGTTTGGGACAACGGATCAATACTCCTCAGACACGTGATTTAATCCGCCGGTTGAATCTGGCTGCGATTACTGTGCTGAATAATGAAAATCATGTTCTTCCTTTGCATACGAATCAAAAAGAAACGATGGCATTGCTTGAAGTCGGTGATGCGGGTGAAACCAATGCATTGGCGGAACAGTTGTCGAAATACACTTCTTTGTCACGTTTCCGTCTTCGTCCCGGTATGACGGAAGAGGCGAATCAGCGGTTACGGGACTCATTGGCTGCCTATAAACGGATTATTGTTGCCGTAAGTGAACAGAAGCTGTCACCTTATCAGACCTTCTTCGGTAAATTTACTACTGAAGCTCCGGTCATCTATGCTTTCTTTACGCAGGGTAAGATGATGTTGCAGATACAGCGTGCGGTTGCCCGTGCCTCGGCAGTGGTGCTGGGACACAGCCCTAATGAAGATGTGCAGCGGCAGGTGGCGGATGTGCTCTTTGCCAAAGCTACGGCGGATGGAAGATTATCGGCCAGTCTTGGAGAACTCTTTCAGGCAGGAGACGGTGTCACGATTACTCCGAAAACACCTTTGCATTTTATTCCGGAAGAACATGGGCTTTCTTCTGTCGCCCTGCAACGAATTGATTCGATCGCTTTGGACGGTGTACGTCAGGGAGCTTATCCCGGTTGCCAGGTGATCGTGATGAAAGAGGGTCATGTGATGGTAGACAAGACATTCGGCACTCACACCGGAACGGGAAGCACACGTGTGCAGCCGACCGATATCTATGACTTGGCTTCACTCTCCAAGACTACTGGTACGGTGCTTGCTTTAATGAAACTTTACGATAAGGGACGTTTTAATCTGACGGACAGAATTGCAGACTATCTGCCTTTCCTCCAGCATACTAACAAGAAAGACATAACCATTCAGGAACTGCTTTACCATCAATCCGGCTTGCCGCCCGGAATTGCTTTTTATCGGGAAGCCATCGATGAAGATAGTTATGAAGGCAGACTGTTTATGTCCCGCAAAGATGCACGGCATCCGTTGCAGTTGGGAACTTCCACATGGGCGAATCCTAATTTTGCATTTAAAAAGGAATATGTTTCAAAGGTTAAAACCGGAGATTACACCTTGCAAATCTGTGATAGTCTGTGGCTGAATCCTTCTTTCTTCAAGGAAATGGAGAAGAAGATTGCAGACGCACCGATGAAACCTAAAACTTACCGATACAGCGATGTCGGTTTTATCCTGTTGCGTCTTCTGGTTGAGAAACTTGCGGGAATGCCGATGGATGCCTACTTGCAACGTGAATTTTATGAACCGATGGGACTGGAACGTACAGGATACCTTCCTTTGCGCCGTTTTCCGAAATCGGAAGTCATACCTTCTTCTGTCGACCGCTTCTTGCGTAAGACTACCCTTCAGGGATTTGTGCATGATGAGGCTGCCGCTTTCCAGGGAGGCGTTTCGGGAAATGCCGGATTGTTCTCGAATGCACGTGAAGTGGCACAGGTTTATCAGATGTTGCTGAACGGTGGTGAGTTGAACGGACAGCGTTATTTAAGCAAGGAAACCTGCCAGTTGTTTACAACGGAAGTTTCCAAAATCAGCCGTCGCGGACTTGGATTTGACAAACCGGATACCCTTAATCCGGAAAAGAGCCCTTGCGGAAAGCATACACCGGCAAAAGTATACGGTCATACCGGGTTTACCGGAACGTGTGCCTGGGTAGACCCCGACAATGGCTTGGTTTATGTATTTCTGAGCAACCGGATTTATCCGGACGTAACCAACCGGAAGTTAAGCCGTCTAGAAATTCGCGAACAGATACAGGATGCGATCTATAAAGCGATTCAAAGCAAATAAAAAATGAAGAGCCCCTCTGCCGAAGTAGAGGGGCTCTTGCTTATTAATGTAAAATCAAGTAGTTGCTCGGGTTAGAATGAAACACCCACGCGGAAACCGAAGTTGTTCAGTCCGTCTACACTGTAATGCAGTACATCAGCTTTATTGGTACCATAGCTGTAGTACAGAGCAAAGTGCAGACCCGGTCCGTAAACCCAAGGGAATACATTGACACCTACTTCAGGAGAAGCGTAGAATCCCCAGCTGTTTTCTCTGGCTTCCAACATATTGAAGTTGGAACGGATCTTAGCATATTCAGCACCTAATTTTGCACTGACATAAGGTTGTACGGCTCCACCGCGATTCCATTGGTAGCGGGCGGCAGCACCGAAAGGCAACTGGAACATTGTGTGTTGCTGATCAGTTGTAACGTCACCTGCACCCATCTTGAATGTTTCGCGAGGAATATACTCGTGGTTGCTGTGATAGTTCAGGAAAAGACCCAGACCCAGGTTAGGAGTAACGAAATAACCGCCTTCAAAGTTCATACCCCAACCGCTGGCTTTGTCTGCAAAATTGTTGCTCAATGGAACATTGAACTGCCAGTCTATATTAGCATATCCATTGTCTGATAGCTGTGCCTTAGCCGGCATGGCAAAGGCGATGGCAATGGCTGCTAGCGCCACTACCTTGAAATATATATTCTTTCTTGTTTTCATAACAGTTGTAGTTGTTTATTTGTTAGTAAGATAAGGTGACTGAGTGAATGACTGGTTCACTGCTTCAATAGCAAGAGTGCGGTTGATAGCTTTAGAGCCTGTTTCAAATCCAGTCAGATAGCTTGTCCAGACTACAGGAAGTTTTTTGCCTTCACCTTCATCTGCTTTCAGGTTCACCATTTCTGTAATGAATGAGTTGGTGCTATAGCTGTAAGTCACAGCGTACGGATAGTACCATCCGCCCCAGTTACCCCAGTAAGGAGCATCCCAATAGCCCGGGTAGTTCCACCACCATTCGGGGCGTCCGTAGTCCGTAAAGTAGTAAGTGCTCTTTACGTAACTCACTTGCAAACCGAGGTCGGCGTCTTCGCGATTGTCTGTACGGACATAACCGCGGTTGTCCATATTGGCAACGTATGCGCTGAGGATTTCCTGTGCACTTTCGTCTTTCCAATATTCGGCGTCTTTACTGTTGCCGATAACAAGGATGCTATCCGGTAAGTAATAGGTTTCGAAAGCTTTGAAGTCTGCTTTCGTGTCATAATTGGTATAAACCAGATACTTGCTGTCCAGCTTATCCATGTCGGGGTCTTTTTCGCAAGATACGAATGCTATTGCGAAGACCGCTAATAATAAGGGAATAAATTTCTTCATACTTCTATAATGTTTAGGTTAAATATAAATTCCTGCCCTATTGGTACCTTAGGCTTTTGGAGAAAGAACAAGATAAAAAATAAAAGGTTCAAAAATAGATGTGTTAAATGTGCGGTGGGCTATAAAGAAACTGGTCTGTTCTCTTTTTATTCAGATGGGTATGAATGGCTTTTCAGACTATCATTGCCAGTTCGTTGGCATAACTGTGCCATAGGTATGGCATTATTGTACCAACGAATAGGCATTATTGTGCCAATTAAGTGGCACAATAATAATTCAAGGCAGTGGAATTGATTGGTTTTAAATAACCGTTACCGCTTTGGGACTGATTATATCAAAAAGACTATCTCAATTTTCATTTTGAGATAGTCTCTTTCATAGCATACAAGGGTATTGGCGACTATTTTACAATCTGATAAATGTTTTTTAATTCTTCTGCAGAGAAAGCGGTATTATCAATCGCTTTCAGATTATCTGCTAATTGTCCAACAGAACTGGCTCCGATAATCACCGAGGTCACCAAGTCGTCTTTCAGTATCCATGCAAGCGCCATTTCGGCAAGTGTCTGACCGCGACGGATGGCGAGTTCATTCAGTGCTTTTATCTTTTTCAAGACTTCATCTGTCAGCGCTTCTTTTTTAAGGAAGCCGCCTTTGGCGATACGTGAATCATCGGGAATACCGTTCAGGTAGCGGTTGGTAAGCAATCCTTGTGCCAAAGGGGAGAAAGCGATGAATCCTGTACCGTTTTCTTTGGCTTGCCTCAGGATACCTTCTTCTTCCGGTTCGCGGTTAAACAGATTGTATTTACCTTGATGGAGTAGGCAGTGCACATCCCGCTCTTTCAAGTATTTATATGCTAATTCTGCTTTGTCTTTAGGGTATTTGGAAATGCCGATGTATAGCGCTTTACCTTGCCGTACGATGTCAACGAGTGTTTGAAGTGTCTCTTCAAGCGGGGTGTTGGGGTCGTAACGGTGGGTATAGAAGATGTCTACATATTCGAGGTTCATCCGCTTTAAACTTTGGTTGAGGCTGCTCATCAGTGATTTTCGGGACCCCCAATCACCGTAAGGACCCGGCCACATTTCATGTCCTGCTTTGGTAGAAATGAATAATTCATCCCGGTAGGGCATAAATGATTTCTTCATAATCATACCGAATGTTTCTTCTGCAGAGCCGCAGGAAGGGCCGTAATTGTTGGCGAGGTCAAAATGGGTGATACCCTTGTCGAATGCATAATGTGCCATTGATAGCGAGTTGGCGAAGGTATTGACATCGCCGAAGTTGTGCCATAGCCCTAAAGATATTTCAGGTAGAAGGATGCCGCTCTTTCCGCAACGGCGGTATTTCATACCGTTTTCGTATCTGCCGGGGGCGGGGGAATAGATGGGATTTATCATGTCTGTTGGTTTTAGTTAGACTTTACATTATATAAGGTTGTAAAAACAATGAAAGCAAAAATACGGAAATTCTTTGAAAGTATCTGTTTATTGGCTCCATAGATTGGACTTTTATTTACTTTACAATTTTATCCGTCTCCGGCTCGAAAAGTCTATTGCTGAGTGCCTGCAAAGCCCTTTTCTTGTCATCCGTCTTAATGACGAATGCCACGTCACTGTCATTGCTGCCATACGAAATCATACGCAGCGGAATATCTGCCAGAGCTTCTATAATCTGTGCTTCGACACCGGCATACTGCCAACGCATGTTTCCCACCACGGACACAATGGACATGCGATCTTCCATCAGAATTTTTGCATATTGTTCCAGCTCCGCAAGGATTTTGCATAGATGTTCGCTGTTGTCTATGGCGACGGATACATCCTGATTGGATGAAACCAACAGACAAAGCGGCGTTCTGTATTTGGCAAACGTATCAAAAATCTTACTGATAAACTGATAAGGACATAAGTTATGTTTCGACTCGAACTTCACGTAGAAGATGTTGTCTTTGGCGGCTATGGCTTTAATGATATTGTCATCCTGTAAATCCGAAATCAATGTCCCCTCTGCCTGAGGATTCATTGAGTTGAGCAATCGTACCGGGATATTGCGCTTGCGTGCCGGGGCGATGCAGAACGGGTGTAATATTTTTGCTCCGTAAAAGGCCAGTTGCTCGGCTTCGTTGAAACTGAGATGCTTTACGGAGCGGGTTCCCGTTACTTCACGCGGGTCATTATTGTGCATCCCGTCAATGTCCGTCCATATCTGTATTTCCTCTGCGCGGATGGCAGCGCCGATGAGCGATGCCGTATAGTCGCTGCCGCCCCGTTTCAGGTTATCCGTTTCATTATAAGCATTTTTGCAGATGTACCCTTGAGTAATAAAAAGATTGATGCCGGGATACTGTGTCAATTGCGCCTGCAGTTTTTCCTCTATATATTTCAAGTCCGGTTCTCCTTCCGGTCCGGTACGCATAAAGTCGAAGGCGGAGAGCAGGATATTGGCAATCTTCCGTTCCCGCAGGTAGAAGTGCAGCAGGGCTGTACTGATAAGTTCCCCTTGTGCCAAAACCTCTTTTTCTTCAACCGAGGTGAATTCATCATTGATAAATTGCCAGAGTCGCTGGAAGCGGTCGAGAATATAATCTATCGCTTCCCGCTTTGTGGACTCGTCTGTCAACAGTTCGTTGGCAAAGTCTATGAACTGGAATTCTAGCCGGGTGATTTTCTCGTGTGCCTGCTCTATGTCGCGGTTGAACAGGCTGGCTGCAATCTCTTCCAGATGATTGGTAGTGCCTGCCGTTGCGGACAGGACTACAATCTTCGGTGTGGACTCTGAAATGAGTTCCGCTACGTGTTTCATTCTCTCTACTGTGCCGACGGAAGTACCGCCGAATTTGCAAACTTTCATTTTTAAATCTTTTTTAGTTATTCTTTTTTTACGGTCGGATGAAGCCTCTGTATTCCTTTTCGTTTTAGAAGGCTCATTTCCGAAATGGAAGGGCGAGTTTCTTTTTCAGTTCTCTTACAATGCCTCTGAGGATACATTGTAAGGTGTTTTTTTACTTTTCCGTAGTCTTATGTGCGCTCCCTTCACTTATAAAAGTTCAAAAGACATGCCGTTTGTTTCCCGGAAAACGTTTATATTTGCACATCCCCTGTTTTTACCATTTATTACTTTAAACTTATCCGAAAAATATGAGCAAGATTTTAGTCGTTGACGATGAAGTACAGATCCGTACCCTTTTGTCGCGTATGTTGGAGTTGGAAGGATATGAAGTATGCCAGGCCGGTGATTGCAGGACTGCTTTGAAGCAGTTGGAATTTCAGAGCCCGGATGTAGTCTTGTGCGATGTGTTTCTTCCTGACGGTAACGGGGTAGACCTTGTGTCGTCTGTCAAGAAAACAGCCCCTAACGTAGAGATAATCCTGTTGACGGCGCACGGTAATATCCCGGACGGGGTGCAGGCCATTAAGAACGGTGCTTTCGATTATATCACCAAAGGTGATGATAACAATAAGATTATACCGCTTGTCAGCCGTGCCGTGGAGAAGGCGCGCATGAACGTCCGCTTGGAGAAACTGGAAAAGAAAGTAGGGCATACATATTCTTTCGATTCTGTTTTGGGTGATTCGAAAGCATTGAAAGATGCCGTTTCACTGGCACAGAAAGTATCGGGAACGGATGTGCCCGTATTACTGACGGGTGAAACGGGTACGGGAAAGGAAGTCTTTGCGCAAGCCATACATTATAATAGTAAGCGCGCCAAGCAGAATTTCGTAGCGGTAAACTGCTCCTCCTTCAGTAAGGAACTGTTGGAAAGCGAGATGTTCGGTCATAAAGCTGGTTCGTTTACAGGAGCATTGAAAGATAAGAAAGGATTGTTTGAGGAGGCCGACAATGGCACTATCTTTTTGGATGAAATCGGTGAAATGGCATTTGAACTGCAAGCCAAACTGCTGCGCATTCTCGAAACAGGTGAATATATAAAGATTGGCGATACCAAACCCACCCGTGTGAATGTGCGTGTCGTTGCCGCAACCAACCGCAATCTGCCGGAAGAGATTACCGCAGGACGTTTTCGCGAGGATTTATTCTACAGGCTCTCCGTATTCCAAATTCATCTGCCGCCCTTGCGTGAACGGGCGGGCGATGTACGTATTCTGGCAAAAGCCTTTGTAAAGGACTTCTCCGCTCGGTTGGCACGTTCCGTTACGGAAATAACACCCGCTTTTCTCGAAGCCCTCGAACAACAACCCTGGAAAGGTAATATCCGGGAATTGCGTAATGTGATAGAGCGCAGTCTGATTGTTTGCGAGAGTGAACGGCTGGATGTTGCCGACTTGCCGCTCGATATACAGAACACCCATTACGAACAATCTGATGAAACCACTCCCGGCAGTTTTGAACTTTCTGCCATGGAGCGTCGCCACATCGCCCGTGTGCTGGAATATACAAAAGGTAATAAGACCGAAGCAGCCCGCCTGCTCAAAATCGGATTGACCACACTCTACCGCAAAATCGAAGAATACGGAATATAATCTGTTCTTTTCCGTAACTTGCCGAAAGTTTCCCGGCGTGGAACGAAGTGTTCCATGTCGGGAAACAAAGTGTACCATGCCGGGGTACTCTTTGTTTCACCCCGTGGAACTTTCGGTTTCTCCTAAGGAAACTATCAGTTTCACCGCATGAAACAAATGGTTTCGCCAGATGAACCTCGAATCATGCAATGTCCCTTTTCTATTTTGATAGACACCCTTCCATTTTGAAAGGGTGTCTTCTTTTTCTGTAATTCCTCTATTCTGTTTTATTTCTTTATCAATCAGTATTTTATCTTACAGACTTCTATTTTGGCACGCATTTGGCAATTATGAGGACGGTAAAACATGAATATTAATTTAACAACGTAAAAACATGGGAATAACGATTTCATTTATTTTCTGCCTGTTGAGCGGATTTCTCGCTTTCTGGCTATTCTGGAAATGTGTGGATTGGTTTGAGAAGATTTAAAGAGGAGAGAAAAGATTATGTACACAGTATTATTTGTATTAGGTGTTGCAGTGTTCGGGTACTTGATGTATGTTCTGGTGAAACCCGAAAGGTTCTAAAAGATTAAAGAAATGAATACGGAAATTTTAGGTGTAGTTTTACAGATTTTCCTGTTGGTGGCGATTTCTTATCCGCTGGGAAAATATATTGCGAAGGTTTATAAAGGAGAGAAGACATGGTCGGACTTTATGAAACCGGTAGAGAGACTGATATTTAAGGTAGCGGGCATTAATCCCAATGAAGAAATGAACTGGAAGCAGTTCCTCAAGGCGTTGCTGATATTGAATGCTTTCTGGTTTGTCTGGGGAATGGTGCTGTTGGTCAGTCAAGGATGGCTGCCGCTGAATCCTGACGGTAATGGCCCGCAAACTCCCGACCAGGCATTCAATACCTGCATCAGTTTTATGGTAAACTGTAACTTGCAGCATTATTCCGGTGAGAGCGGACTGACGTATTTCACCCAGTTGTTCGTCATCATGCTCTTCCAGTTTATTACCGCAGCGACAGGTATGGCGGCTATGGCGGGCATTATGCCGACCATCAGCCGTAAAACAACGAATACAATCGGTAACTTCTGGAACTTTCTTGTATTGAGTTGCACGCGTATTCTTTTGCCGCTTTCCCTGATTGTCGGCTTTATCCTTATTACACAAGGTACTCCGATGGGTTTTGACGGTAAGATGGAGGTGACTACGCTTGAAGGACAGGAACAAATGGTGTCACAAGGGCCGGTGGCTGCCATCGTTCCTATCAAGCAGTTGGGTACGAATGGCGGTGGTTACTTCGGCGTAAATTCGTCTCATCCGTTGGAAAATCCTACCTACCTGTCCAATATCGTAGAATGCTGGTCTATCCTGATTATACCTATGGCTATGGTTTTTGCGTTGGGTTTTTATACAAAACGGATGAAACTGGCTTATAGTATTTACGGCGTAATGCTCTGTGCCTATTTGACGGGTGTCGGCATCAATGTTTATCAGGAGATGAACGGTAATCCTCGCATTGACGATATGGGCATTGCACAGGACAATGGGTCTATGGAAGGCAAGGAAGTCCGTCTGGGAGCAGGCGCCACCGCATTATGGAGCATTACGACTACGGTTACTTCCAATGGTTCCGTCAATGGCATGCACGATTCTACGATGCCCCTGTCCGGTATGATGGAGATGCTGAACATGCAGATAAACACTTGGTTCGGCGGTGTCGGCGTAGGGTGGATGAACTATTATACATTTATCATTATCGCAGTCTTTATCAGCGGACTGATGGTGGGACGTACACCGGAGTTTCTCGGAAAGAAAGTGGAAGCCCGGGAGATGAAAATAGCAACAATCGTTGCGCTGCTTCATCCGTTTGTGATATTGGTAGGCACGGCTCTGTCTTGTTACCTCCTTGCGCACCATCCGGAGTTTGTAGAGAGTGAGGGCGGCTGGCTGAACAATCCCGGTTTTCACGGGCTGAGCGAGCAATTCTATGAATTTACTTCGTGCGCTGCCAACAACGGCTCCGGTTTCGAAGGCTTGGGCGACAATACTTATTTCTGGAACTATGCCTGCGGTTGGGTACTTATTCTGAGCCGTTTTCTTCCTATTGTAGGGCAGGTTGCCATTGCAGGTCTGTTGGCGCAGAAGAGATTTATTCCCGAAAGTGCCGGTACGCTGAAAACCGATACGTTCACCTTTGCCGTAATGACTTTTGCCGTAATCTTTATCGTGGCAGCTTTGTCTTTCTTCCCGGCACATGCGTTGAGTACTATTGCCGAACACTTCAGTTTGTAACGAGATAAGAATAATCAGATATGTTTATGAAGGATAAAAAATCAGCTTCTTTGTTTCAAAAGGAGCAAGTAATGGAAAGTTTGAAACAGTCATTCGTGAAGTTGAATCCGCGGGTGATGATAAAGAATCCGATCATGTTCACTGTGGAGCTGGTGACATTGGTGATGCTGGTAGTCTGCATCCTCTCTTTGGGAACATCGGAATACGGGACGTTCGGTTATAACTTCCTGGTGTTTGTGATATTGTTTGTCACTTTGTTGTTTGCCAACTTTGCCGAGGCCATTGCCGAAGCCCGTGGCAAGGCACAGGCGGACAGCCTGCGTAAAACGCGTGAAGAAACGCCCGCAAAGGTTTTGGTGGAAGGCAAGTTACGCACTGTGAGCAGCGCACGTCTCAAGAAGGGAGACTTCTTTGTTTGCGAAGCCGGCGATACGATTCCTGCCGATGGCGAGATTGTGGAAGGGTTGGCTTCTATTGACGAGAGTGCCATTACCGGTGAATCCGCTCCGGTAATCCGTGAGGCGGGCGGTGATAAAAGTTCCGTTACCGGCGGTACGAAAGTGCTGTCGGATAAGATAAAGGTGTTGGTTACGCAGCAACCGGGCGAGAGTTTCCTCGACAAGATGATTGCGCTGGTAGAGGGTGCCACCCGGAAGAAAACACCGAACGAAATAGCGCTGACTATCTTATTGGCCGGTTTTACGTTAGTGTTCGTAATCGTATGTATTACGTTGATTCCGATGGCGGACTATACCAATATCGACCATCCGGGTACGTATATCTCTATTGCGGCTATTCTCTCATTGTTTGTCTGCCTGATACCGACAACCATCGGCGGCTTGCTTTCGGCAATCGGTATTGCCGGTATGGATCGCGCCCTGCGTGCCAATGTAATTACAAAATCGGGCAAAGCCGTTGAAACTGCCGGTGACATTGATACGTTGCTGTTGGACAAGACCGGTACAATTACTATCGGTAATCGTAAGGCTACCAAGTTTCATCCGGCTCCGGGCATTGATGAAAAGGTGTTTGTAGAGGCTTGCCTATTGTCCTCGCTTTCCGATGAAACCCCGGAAGGAAAGTCCGTCATCGAATTGGGGCGTGAGAACGGACATCGTATGCGCGACCTCAATACTGCGGGAGCCCACATGATTAAGTTTACGGCCGAAACCAAATGTTCCGGTGTCGACCTGCAAGACGGTACTCAAATCCGCAAAGGTGCGTTCGATGCGATTCGTCGGATTGTGGAAAGCGCGGGGAATAAATTCCCGAAAGAAGTGGAAGAAGCGATTGCCGTCATTTCGGGCAATGGCGGTACTCCGCTGGTAGTGTGTGTCAATAAAGTGGTATTGGGAGTCATCGAATTGCAGGACATCATCAAGCCGGGTATCCAGGAACGCTTTGAACGTCTTCGTAAAATGGGGGTGAAGACGGTTATGGTGACCGGTGACAACCCGTTGACCGCCAAATATATTGCCGAAAAAGCCGGTGTGGATGATTTCATTGCCGAAGCAAAGCCGGAGGATAAAATGGAGTATATCAAGAAAGAACAGCAGGCCGGCAAACTGGTTGCCATGATGGGAGACGGAACCAATGATGCCCCCGCACTGGCGCAGGCAAATGTGGGGGTTGCCATGAATAGCGGTACGCAGGCTGCAAAGGAAGCCGGCAATATGGTAGACCTTGACAATGACCCGACCAAGCTGATTGAAATTGTAGAGATAGGCAAGCAGTTGCTGATGACGCGCGGCACGCTTACGACTTTCTCTATTGCGAATGATGTGGCCAAATACTTTGCTATTATTCCCGCACTGTTCATGGTCGCTATCCCTCAATTGGCCCCATTGAATATCATGGGGTTGCATAGCCCTGAAACGGCCATTCTTTCGGCTATCATCTTTAATGCTGTCATCATTCCCATACTGATACCGTTGGCATTGAGAGGTGTCCGGTATAAACCGATCGGCGCAAGCGCGTTACTGCGCCGCAACTTGCTGATTTATGGTTTGGGTGGTGTCATAGCGCCGTTCATAGGTATTAAGTTAATAGATATGTTTGTCAGTTTGTTTTTTTAATTTAAAATAAAAAGAAAATGAAAACTCTTTGGAAATCAGTTAGAATAACCGTTACTTTCTGCATATTCTTTTCCGTGTTCTATATCCTTGTATTGTGGATATTCGCACAATTTGCAGGGCCGAATAAAGGAAATGCCGAGGTATTGACCCTGAACGGTAAGGCAGTGGGTGCTGCCAATGTAGGGCAGATGTTTACGGAAGAGATTTATTTTTGGGGACGACCTTCCTGTGCCGGTGACGGTTATGATGCAAGCAGCTCGGCAGGTAGCAATAAAGGCCCTGCAAACGAAGAATACCTTGCGGAAGTGGAAGCGCGTATAGATACATTCTTGCTGCATCATCCTTATTTGCAGCGTAAAGAAGTTCCTGCCGAAATGGTAACGGCCAGCGCTTCGGGACTTGACCCCGATATTACGCCTGCCAGTGCTTATGTACAGGTAAAGCGTGTGGCTGAGGCAAGGGGAATGGATGAGGCTACTGTCCGGGGCATCGTTGACAAGGCTGTTGAAAAACCGTTGCTGGGATTGTTCGGTACGGCGAAAGTGAATGTGCTGAAACTGAATATTGCATTGGAAAAAGCAAATGGAAAATAAGAAAATAATGAAAGATATGAATCGGGTAAAAGTAACGGTAATAGGCGTTATTGCCGCTTTGGCAGTAAATTTTATGGGAGTGGATAAAGTGCAGGCGCAGGAATTTAAGATACAGGGTGATTTGGTCAGTTCTTATGTATGGCGCGGCTTTTATCAAACCGGAGTTAGTTTCCAGCCGACTTTAGGCTTTGGGATAGGCGGCTTTTCATTGACGGCATGGGGCTCTACCGATTTCGACGGAACAAGTTCCTCGGAGGGTGAGGCTGCCAAAGAAATAGATTTGACGGCAGCTTATACGTTCGGTGATTCCGGTTTGACCTTGTCCGTTGCCAGTCTTTGGTGGGCAGGTCAGGGGAGCAATAAGTATTTTAACTTCAAAAGCCATGAAACGGCCCACCATTTTGAAGCGGGGCTTGCCTATACACTTCCGTTGGAGAAGTTCCCGCTGTCAATAGCCTGGTACACAATGTTTGCCGGCGCGGATAAGAATGAGAAGGGAAAGCAGAATTATTCTTCTTATGTAGAATTGAACTATCCGTTCAGCATTAAATCCGTCGATTTGAATGCCACTTGCGGTTTTCTGCCTTACGAAGCCGGTGTAGGTGTTTACGGAGTACCGAACAGCGGATTCGCTGTAACCAATCTGGCACTGAAAGCCACGAAGGATATAAAGGTGACGGACAAATTCGCGATACCGATATTTGCGCAGGCTATTTGGAATCCCCGTATGGAAGATGCGCATCTGGTGTTTGGTATAACTCTGAAGCCATGAGCAGGGAGGAGAGTGTACAACATTTCCTCGACTTGATTAAGAAATCACGTCGTGGTAAGTTTAAGGTCTACATCGGCATGATTGCCGGTGTAGGCAAAACTTATCGTATGCTTCAGGAAGCCCATGACTTGCTGGACAATGGGGTAGACGTGAATATCGGCTATGTGGAAACGCATGGACGTGCCGGTACGGAGGCGGTGTTGGCGGGACTGCCCGTAATTCCCCGGCGTAAGATATTCTATAAGGGTAAGGAACTCGAGGAAATGGACTTTGACGCTATCATCCGTATCCATCCGGAAATCGTTATTGTGGACGAGCTGGCGCATACCAATGTAGAAGGCAGTAGGAATGAGAAGCGTTGGCAGGATGTAATGGATTTGTTGGATGAGGGCATCAATGTTATATCTGCTGTCAACATACAACATATCGAGAGTATTAATGAAGAGGTGCAAGGTATTTCCGGTATCGAGGTAAAGGAACGCATTCCCGACAGTGTGCTGGAAGAAGCGGATGAAGTGGTGAATATCGACCTGACGGCGGAAGAGCTGATAACCCGCCTGAAAGCCGGTAAAATATACAAGCCGGATAAAGTGGCCCTTGCTTTGAATAATTTCTTCAAGACGGAAAATATTCTGCAACTGCGCGAACTGGCTCTGAAGGAGGTGGCGTTAAGAGTGGAGAAGAAAGTGGAGAATGAAGTGGTGGTTTCCTGTGTGGGCGTGCGGCATGAGAAGTTCATGGCGTGTATCAGCAGTCATGAGAAAACGCCACGCCGCATTATCCGCAAGGCGGCACGATTGGCAACCCGTTATAATACGTCGTTCGTTGCCCTTTATGTACAGACTCCCCGGGAGAGTGCCGACCGCATTGCCCTTGCGAACCAGCGGCATCTGCTGAATCATTTCAAGCTGGTAACCGAATTGGGCGGAGAGGTCATGCAGGTGCAATCCAAAGACGTGTTGGACAGCATCGTTACGGCTTGTAAAGAGAAGCAGATAACGACCGTTTGTATGGGCAGTCCTTCGTTCGCTTTGCCGCAATCCTTGTTTATGGTTCTGAAATATAGAAAATTTGTGAACGAACTGGCGCAAGCAAACATAGATTTGATTATACTTGCATAAAATTTAATATCTTGACCGTTATGAATATTCGTACAAAACTGATACTCAGCGTAGGTGTTTTGGCAGGTATGATAATCCTGCTGGTAGCCCTTTCTGTTGTAAATCTCCAGATACTGACGGCTACGGAGCCGGACAGCTTATCGCCCTCAACTCCGCCGCTGGCTT
>OHAI01002087.1_pt1 | contig 14918 bp, 15 predicted proteins | sample 1577091 | NCBI WGS metagenome assembly OHAI01 (sample SAMEA3541548, study PRJEB24748) | human gut metagenome | biome: human gut; feature: human-associated habitat; material: faeces | place: China | collected 2012
TTGACAATATTCTTTCAAAGTACGAATCAGCCATCCGCACGGACAATCCAGAAGACCCGAGAAAAAAGCCGACAGCAACAGCATTACGACGATCAGGACGACGGTGGTGAGCATCGCTTTCAGTTTTTGAGTTTGGGTTCGACGGGAACCTGCTCCTCCCGGGAGCCGTCCAGCATTTTCAGCGGCCGGCGCTCAACTTCCGCCTCGGGTCTTCCGACCTGCCTTTCAGCCGGTCCGGCGGGAATCTCCCGGGCCGGAGCGGCCACAGGCCCATCAGCGGCCCTCCCGGATTCGGGCGTCCGGACGGCGGACCGGCTGTCGGAGGGCCGGCTGTCGGAGGGTTTCGGAACCGGGCGCACGGACGTGGAATCCGTGGCCGCGGAGTCGGCGCTCTGCTTCATCTCGACCTCCATACGGCCCTTCATGCGGCGAAAACGCCAGTCCTTGAACTCCTCGTCCGATTCGAAACCTTCGCCGATGAAGACATCGCGGCCGTTGTTCTGCACGATCTTCGAATCGACGTTCGAATAGATTTTCTTGGTCCGCGCATTCCAGAACAACTGCTGGGTGTAGAGGGTTTTGCCGTCGGATTTCTCAACGACGACGTTGCCCTTGGCCTCCCACAGTTCGCGGTTCTCGTAATAGATGGCGTAGTTGGCCGTCAGCACGGCGTCCACCGTGGTCAGCGAATCGTTCTGGTAGGTAGTGATCTTCACGCCCTTGCGGAATTCGCGGTAAGGTTCGCGGGCCAGCGAATAACCTTCGAGCAGCGGCGTGACGAAATGGTACGACCGGCGGCCGTTCTGCGACATCACGACCGAAAGGTCCTCGCTGTATTCGGTCATCATCGTCTCCTCGGAAGCCGACGCGCGGCCCGCATCCTTGTCCGCACACGAGAATAGCAAGATAGCACTCCCCGTCACGGAGAGTGCTACCCTGATCGTTCTTGTCATGCGTTTTCCCATCGAAGCCTGTCGGGAGCGTGTTTTTTAGCGGGCACGGACGGTGGTGGTGATACCGGCGGCCGTTCCGCAGGTTACCGTATAGCGCGCACCCTCCTGCAACTCGTTGAAGAAGCACTCCTCCGAGCTGGGGAAAACCGAACGGAACTTGCCGAGGGAACTCTTGGCGTGCTCCATGTACTCCGAATCGGCCGGGAGCAGTTCGACCGCCTTGGTCATCGTATCGTAAGCGGCCCAATAGGTCGCCAGACCGGCGAAACCGCCGCACGAACCTGCCGACGAAGCATAGCACTGCGCCAGGATGAAGTACGGAACGCCGTCCTCGGGGTCCAGGTCGCGGGCCTGGCGCGCAGCGGCGGCAGCGCCCGGAATGTCGTTGGACACGAGACCCACCAGCGCGATGCGCACGAGCAGTTTCTGACGCTCGGCGGGGTCTTTCTCGACATCCAGCGCCTCGTTCAGGTAGGTCTTCGCCTTTGCATAGTCCTTCTTGTTCTGGAAAGCCTGGGCCAGGAACATGGCCGTCTCCGACGAAGGCTTCACCTGATAGTATTTCTCGGCGATCGAAAAGTAGAAATCACCGTCGCACTTGGCGCGCGACATCAGAGCCACGGCCTGCGAAAGCAGCGCCTCGTCGTCGGGAGCGGCGGCCAGCTTGCCCTTGAAGAGTCTTTCGAGATTCTCGCAGCTTGCGGCGCCGCTCAATCCGAACGCAGCGTCGAACTGGCTCTTGTACTCGGCGGCAGCGGGGTTCTTCTCGAAGAACGGCGTCAGACGGTCGTACTCGGCGATGATCTCGTCGGGCATCACCTCGTCGGTATTCCTGTAATCGTCGCAGAGGTTCGAGAAATAGGCCACGACGGTCTCGGGATCGGTGTTGTCGCCGCCGGCCTCGATGGCTGCGCGGAACGCTTCGCGGATACCCTTGCGGTCGGCGGGTTTGTACATCAGATACTCACGGGCCTTGCGGTCGAGGATATAGGGCGTGCCGTACTTGGGATGGTCGCCGAAATACTCGTTGCGCAGGTCGTAAACGATCATCAGCGAGTCGGTGTAGGTGTTTTTCTCGGCGATGCTCTTGGCGCGCGCGATCTTGTTCTTATAAAGCGTGATGCCACGCACGAAGGTATTCTGCGAAGCCTTCGGACATTTGTCGAGCAGCTCCTTGAGGTAATGCGCGGCAGCGTTGTAGTCCTTGTTGTCGAGCGATTCCTTGAGGAAGTTGCTGTTCAGAATGTTCTGCTCCCGCTCCTGAGGAGTGTCACCCCAGACCGCGTACTTCGGATCACTGAAATCTTGCTGTGCCATCGCTGCGACTGCAAAAAGCGCACACGCAGCAGAAAGCAGGAATTTAACGTTTTTCATCGGTCAGATTAATTTTTGTGTTTCTATCTTTTATTTTTGCTTGCCTGTCACATTAATCGAACTTGGAGCGCATGAACCAATATTCGCCGTTCTCCATCTGTCCCGCGAAGAGCGTGAAGCCGATCGCAAACTTGAAATACTGCTGCCGGACCAGCCCCAGGCGGTCGGCGATGTTGTAACCGCGGCGACCGTACTCGACACCGATGTCGATGGCCGAGAAGGCGCCGCGCCTCACCGGAATGCCGATGCCCGCCGTCACGGCGTACTGCACGAGCTTGTCCCCGTTGAACGTCTGGTTGTAGGCTCCGTAGCGGAAACCCGCACGGTAGGACCAGCGTTTGAGGAAGTGACGCGCATCGTAACGGTTCGGGGTGTATTCCACACCCATCTTGATCGTGCTCGTATTAGTGTAGGCCACCTTGTATTCCGTCTTGTTCTCCCCGCTGCCGCTGGTTCCCGTCATCTCGTAGCCCGAGTTGCGGCCGCCCCAGTTCTGGAACATGTTAAAAATGTCGTATGACGGCAATGATCCGACCAATAAGTGTCTAGTACACGAATTTCTGTTACCGAAGGATCACGCTTTTCCTCTCCGGCAAAATAATTCTGAATATGTTTGAAATCCTGGAATGTCATTGCCAGATTTAAGGATTCATACAATGTACGAAGATCCTCCTCAGACATACTTTGGAAACCGTCAAAGATTGCAACATCTGCCGGATCTTCAAACTGCTGTACCAAAGTCTCCGGCTTCTCTTCGTTCGTCTCGCGGGAATCCACCGGATTGATACAATATTCTTTTAATTTGGCAACTTCTTCGTCTGTAAATTTTCCCTCAAATACATATGTTGTAGCAGAACGGATCACCGGATCTTCTTTCTCGTTCAAAAGTTTCACACACTGCTCTGCCGAATCTGCTCTCTGATCAAACTGTCCCGGTAAATATTCTACAGAAAACACAAGTGCATCAGTATCAACCGCAAATGTCTCTTCGAAATATTCGTCAACCGGCGGCTCTGAAAATACAGTACCTAATGCCTGACGGTAAGTAGCATCACTCAGATTCTCCACATCATAACGGATCAATACACGTACATCCTGCAATGCCGTAATACCAAGATAGCGGACCACCTCTTCTTTTAACTCTTTGGCACGTACCGCATAAGCTGATTTTTTCTCAACATATACTCTCTTCACATTTCCCATTGTATGCCTCCATTTCTTTTGTAACAGGATGGGTTCCTGCTAATCATATGCCTCACTCTTATTTGGATTCGCTAGAGGAAGAATCCGCCTCTGCCATCTTGCTCAAATCATCTGCAGTTACAATACTTGTCGTAACCGTTCCAATCTTCACATCATTCCAAACACTATCATACTTCTTGATCTGGTGTTTCTTCTCAAGTTTAGCAAGCCATGCATTATAAGCAGTCTGCTTTGCTGATGTGATCGCTTCATCACATGCAGAATCATAGCTTTTGTTTGAATTGTTATTTACCATCTTGATCAACATGGTATATCCGGTAGAACTATCTGTGATCACACCGGAAATCTCACCATTTTTCATCTTTTTGATCTTCTTTAAGTTGGCATCGGACAGATAAGTGCTCCAGCCCTCTTTCTCTGTGAAATTACCACTATTATAAGTAACTCCACTCTCTTTCTCGCTGCCAAGAAGCTTAGTAAAATCTTTTGCGGTCTTTGCCTTTGCAGCAAGTTCATTCAATTTCTTAGTATACTCTTTGATCTGCTTATCTGTTAATTTTGTTTCTGTTCCTGTACTGGAATCCGTAGACTTCTTAGCAAAGGAATAATACTGTACATCATACTGACGCAGATCCTTCTTAGATACATTCTTGATCGCATCTTTCTCGTTTACGGTAGCATCTGTCGTTTTCTTCTGATCTGCCTTATAGCGATCTGCCAAAATACGTTTTTCAAAACGTTTTGACAACTTCTTCTCAGAAATATTAAGCTGTAATTTCTGTACGAAAGAAAGGCCCTTGACTGCTTTCTTAGCCTGTGATCTTGCATCTTTTTCTTCATCCTTTGTCAGCTTATATTTTGCCTTAACAGCCTCATTATACAATACAGCATATTCTGTTTCTGCATTGATGATCTCCTGCTTAAGTCCCTCTGCATTTGTAACATTGCTGTCAACTGTGCTGTCAGTTCCCATATATCCGGCATCCCAGATAGAAGTTCCTAAATAGCTTTCATAAATCTCGTTGGATGGCAGATATTTGCTCTCTCTCTCATAGATTGGGTACATCATATCATCCATCGTGATCTTCTCACCATCGATCTTTAACACTGTGCTTGGCTTAAACTGTTGAATTCCAACGCCAATACATAATATAAGGATAAGAGCGACACAAAATCCCCCTAAAACATAAGTTTTCATGCCGGGACCATCGCTGGCGCCGCCAAGCTTAACCTTTGAATTCGTCTTCGGTGCAGAAGACGTCGATATAGTTTCCTCCTTCTTCCCCTGATTCATAATTTTCTTTGATGCATTCATGGTAAATCCTCCAAATTGTAATTTCTCTTTTTCTGCCTTTTGTCCAAAACGCAGAAACGCTATCTTCTATTTTATCAAAAAACAACTATAAGTCAATTATTATATTGCAGTTCACAACCATTTCACACCTTGTTTTCTTTATGAATACTCATCTTCAAAAAATAAATGAACGAAAGTAAAAAAACAAATTGACAAATAGCGTATAACATGTTAGTATATTAGTCGTGCTTGCGGAAGTGCTGGAATTGGCAGACAGGCTAGACTAAGGATCTAGTGTTGGCAACGACGTGTGGGTTCAAGTCCCATCTTCCGCATTGAGAAAAAGAAAGACTCAAACGAGAAAACGTTTGAGTCTTTTCTTTTTCCGAAGCCGAAGCGTCCCTTGAACCCAGGTTCAAGGTCTTCGCTTCGCTTCGGTCGGTGCAGAGCCGAGATCCCCCGGATCTCGTGCACCCCATCTTCCGCACGTCGGAAGGGAGAATGGAGTATCTGATTAGAAAGAACTGTTTTCGATATAAAGATGAAAGAATTTTATGAATTCATGGGTTCAAGGTCTGCGCTTCGCTTTGGTCGGTGCAGATCCGAGATCCCCCGGATCTCGTGCACCCCATCTTCCGCACGCCGGAAGGGGGGGATGGAGTGTCTGATTAGAAAGAACTGTTTTCGATATAAAGATGAAAGAATTTCATGAATTCATGGGTTCAAGGTCTGCGCTTCGCTTCGGTCGGTGCAGAGCCGGAAAGGAGGCGAATGTCATGGAGAATAAAATGACATCAAAATACAAAATTTTAAATCGAGATGTGATCAAGTATCTTGCTATGCTAGCCATGTTACTCAATCACATTTCTACTATTTTTATGCAGCCAGGCGATTTGTTAGCAGAAATCTTTTTGGATCTGGGCTATTTTACGGCAATTACGATGTGCTACTTTCTTGTGGAAGGGTTTGAATATACGCATTCAAAAGAAAAATATGCCATGAGATTGTTCGTTTTTGCCTTGCTTTCCCAGATACCATATTCATTGGCATTTACGCAAAACGGAATTTTAAAATTTGAAAATCTGAATATGCTTTTTACACTTCTGGTATGCTTTGGAATTCTGCTCGTAGTCGAAAGAGTAACGAATAAAGCCTTAAAGATCGTATATATTCTGGCTTTGGTATTTTTCTCTGTTGTTTGCGACTGGGCGATCTTAGCGCCGGTTTTTACATTGCTCTTTATATGGAGTCATCGGGCAAAAAGTCGGGAAAAGTATGCATTTCTCTTTTCTATGCTTTTGTTTGGAGCTTTTAATTTTGTCGGTGGTCTTGGCAGGTTCCCGGTGCAGACCAATATAATATACGCGTTGGGAAGTATGGCAGGCATTGCACTTGCCGGAATCGTTCTTATGTTCTTTTATAATGGAAAACGTATGGAGAGAGCAAAAATATTTTCAAAATGGTTTTTCTATCTGTTCTATCCGGTGCATCTTTTAATACTGGGATTGATCAGGGTTTAATATACTCTTGGGATTTTTTGTTTAGAAGATTCCAAGAGCACATTTTACAGCTAAGGATGACAAAGCTTGCAACGCAGCTGATATGTCTGAAGCGGGCAGTAAATGTTTTTTGTAAAATGTCTATTTACCAGGTAAAATGTATGTTTCTGTGCAATTATAACAAAAAATAATTTAAAATGTAGAATTTATAGTTGAAAATTACGATACGATGTGCTATAGTATCTTTTGTGATTGAAAGAATCATGGGGATGGTTCTAATATGCTTTTTATCAGAACTGCGATAAAGAAAAAGCACTGTTTTATGGTTAATACCGTGGGATAAGAAAGTTTTCTTTGCGGAGAAGGTAGTGATGATAAAGGTACTCTAAGTACACAAAATGACCGGATCATTGGGTAAGTGAGTGATCTGGTCTTTTTGTTTTTTAAGACGTACTTCACTTTTATGCAGGAATGAATTTTAAAGAGGATGTTTTATTTTCTGACGCAAAATGGATTTTTAAGATATCCTTTTTTTCGTGTAGAAGATGTCCGAAAGATAACGTAAAATTTCAGTTGCGTATCAGGTGCATTATCTCGTATAATAGACATGTATGTGCATTTATCACATTGGCGTTTATTGTTTTCTTATACACTTTGTATGATCAAGGGGAAAACAACAGAGGAATAGAAAATGTGAAGACAGAATGTACAAGCGTGCGTGAAAGAAAAAAGATAGGAGGATTACAATGAGTAATTTAAAATTAAAGACTCTTCATATGGGACCGGCACAGTGTGCTGTAGATTTAGGAGATGGTAGTGAACGTGGCGAATATGTCAATCAGGATTATATTCTTCAGAAATTAGGCAGACCGCATAGAGCGATCAACCTGATGTATTGCTATTATCCAAATGATGATAAATGGCCGGGACGTGCCAGTGTAGTACATGCTGATCCGTCTGTACAGTTTGCATGGGATTTCCCATATGACGATTATTTTACATATAAGGGTGGCTTAAATGGTACATTGGATGATGAACCATTTACATATATGCGTGATGTCCGCAGACATGGTCAGGATGTTCTTCTTACCATGACGATCGATCCAAAGCTTACAGATGATCATATTATTGCGATCGCAAAGGATCTGCGTACTTTTGGTCGTGTACAGCTTCGTATCAATCATGAGGCAACCGGTGACTGGTTCTCATTCAACAAGCGTGCATCGTATGAAGAAGTGGCTGATTTCTTTACACATTGCTGTGAGATCATTCATAGAGAAGCTCCAAATGTTAAGACGATCATCTGTCTGGATGGCTGCAAGGAGCTTGAAGATGAAAAAATGGAAATGGAAGACATTTTTGCGGAAGCATCCCGTGCGGCAGATATTGTTTCTGTTGACCGTTACATGGCTCTTCATTGGGGATGGCCATATGATGTGGCAGAGGAAGGTGGAGACACTTTTGCACGTCATACGGTAGAAAAGATTTATAAACTTGCTAAGAACAGCTATGAGCGTTATACGGTTGTAAATAATGGCGTGAAAAAGCCTATGGTTCTTTCTGAGTTCAATGCAGACGGTGATGTTACCGGTGCATATGATCAGGCACAGATGTTAAAAGATTTCTGTGAGATGTTAAAAGCAGATAAGGAAAAATGGTTATCCGGATTTACTTTATATCAGATGCGTGACCGTGGACGCCTTGGATTAGAGATTGAAGATCCAAACAATGCAGATGTCGGTATTGAACAGCCAATCTTAGAGACATACCGTGAGATCATTCATGAAGATTTCTTCAGCCCTTCTATGGATGAGGGGGATGAGATTACACTTCCTGCAAAATTACGCTGGGGCGGATCAGAAGATGCAGACGGTGTTGCACTTCCGATTCATTTTGATTCGAATCCGGTATTCTGTGAAGTATACTTTGATGAAGACAATATTGATATGAATTTAATGATGGAGCTGAACGGACATTGGTTCTATAAAGCACCGGGTGTAAAATGTATCGATATGATGAGTGCTTTCTTTAAGAAACCTTTGGATGGTGAAGCTGATATGACTTTGAAGATCTTTGCACCACCGGCTTCCGGAGAAAATGATGCAACTCAGGGTGATGACTGGATGACAAATTACTATACAGAGTTAAAGTCTCTTCCAAAAGTACGTGTTCGTTTTGCACCGATTGTAAAATAATCGTTTTAAAACAAAATATTTTAGAAATGTTATGATACAGCCACCGGGACATTTTTGTTCCGGTGGCTGTTTTATGAAGATTCCCTATGGGCGAATCCTATAAGCTTAGTATAACGTTACAATTTTGGGAGGCGTTATACCGAATTTAGGTGGCATATTGCCGAATTTTGCTTTTTTTATCGACAAATTGACAAAATTGAGTTATTATAAAGTAACTAAAACTTTATCAAATTTCATGGTGTATTAGTAACGACTGATCAAAACCACAAAAAGAGCCGGAAAGGAGTCCGGTATGTGGCAGCATATCCAGGGAAAGGAGTGGTCAGAATGGATACAAGTGTATACAATCATTTATTAGGTACGTTTAATCCGAAATACACAACCAAATATGTCAATGATCCAAAGCAGCTTCGTTCTGTTGTCAAGAAGATCCGCCAGATTACACAGACTTCTCCTGTATATCTGCTCGACTTTTCGAATGACAAACAGTCGTTTGTGCTTGGAATGAAAGAATACTCCATGAAGATCAATGAGTCCTTAATGACCATGGCAGATGATTCGCCGGATTCTGTTTTTGAAAAGAAGAAAGCAAGTTCATCTGATACAAAGCAGGTAAAAGCAACACTTATCAATGACAATGAAGAACAGCTTCCGAGTCCGTTTACGATTCAGGTAAAAAATCTTGCAAATTCACAGATCAATATTGGAAAAGAGTTTTATGAAACCGGAAAAGGCTTGGCAGCTGGCACGTATCAGTTTAAAGTAACTGTCAATGATGCAGGATATGATTTTCAATATAATATCAAAGATGATGCGAATCATCGTGATGTGATCGGTGGTTTATGTAAGTTTATTACAAAAGCAAAGATCGGTATTGATGCACAGCCGGTATCAAGAGAAGCCGGCAAGATTGCGATGCGTCTGGAGTCGACTTCGGTCGGTACACCGGATGGCGATGTGACATTTCGTTTTGAAGATACAGGCACGAACAAGCAACCACATGGCATTGTTGATTATTATGCGATGAATCAGGTGTCTGTTATGCCCAAAAGTGCAGAGTTTACATTAAATGGTGCTAAGAAAACATCCATGTCAAACACATTTACATTAGGAAGAGCGGTAGAAGTGTCCTTGCTCAACCCATCCGATCAGGAAGCAAGAGTGGATTACCATCCGGACAGCGATTTGATCATTGAACGCGTTCAGGATTTTGTGGATGACTATAATACAATCGTAAAGAATAATGTTTCGTTTGAAAAAAAGACAGATACACCGGCAAAACTTTTGCGGGAATTAAAAGGAATCATTGGAAGTTCTAAGAACGAATTAGAAGCAGCCGGTCTGAACTTTAATCAGGATGGTGCAATAGAACTGGATACATCTCTTGCAATGCAGGCGATTGAAGATGGTGATATGCAAAAACTGTTTTCGAAAGAGTCACCTTTTGTCAATCGACTTTTTACAAAGATGGACAGCGTAAAACTGAATCCGGTCGAATACATTGATAAAAAGATCGTCAGTTATCCGGATTACAGTAAGCCGGCAAAAGGATATTCCTATATTACTTCATTATATAGTGGTTTGATCTTTAATTCGTATTGCTAGTACAACAATGATTAATAATTGTTATAATGCCCGTTTTGCATTACCGATCAGTTGGCTACACCATCGAGCTCGCTATGGTCGGACGGATCAGAAGAACTGATACTTACTATCACTTTATGAGGAAGGCAGACAAGTGTCTCGCCTTCTTTTTTTATAGATTTTTGTTTGACACATAGATTGTCGGGACAGTTTGCTTCACGAATCAATGCACTTCCGTTTTTGATCACCAGCAGATTTGTACCATGATTGGCTCCTTTGATCGTATACGTGGTATCTTCCGAAAGCGGAAAAGAAGCCTTTTGCATACCATCTACGGTCACAATGACATAGCTTCCGTCTTTATGATAGATCACACGATATCCGATGAAAAAAAGGAGTGCGGCAACAAGAACACTTCCTATTAAAATAAGATCATTTTTTTTCATCACAGCCTCCATTTTCTAAATGTCGTTCCTGAATTCTGCTGGGGAAAGCAAGCTCTCTTGTGTTGCGAATTCAGGATATAATAACTCTAAAATCCAAGCGTTGCACGCTTGCCGCACTTTTGTGCTTGAAGATTCCGGGAATATATAAAGCAGTATTGTTTTTGTGTTTTATCTTATCATATATTGCAAAAAAGAGTAAGATGGTAAAAGTCTTGGTTTGGAAAGCAACCTTTAAAACGGAAAATTTCAGCACAAAATCTTTCGGAATTTATCGACTTTTTCTTGACGTGGCAAAGAGTACGTGATATAGTAAATGGGCGATGTAACAGTCTTTTTTTTATGCCCAAAATTCTTTTTGGCGTGAAAAGCTAGATTTTATGCGGTCTGGCACGTTGAGCCGTGAGGCATGTGAAAGCAGAATATTAAATATGGAGGTACGAAGTCGTGAGAGTAAAAATTACTTTAGCTTGTACAGAGTGCAAACAGCGTAACTATGATACGACAAAGGAAAAGAGAGAACATCCTGACAGAATGGAAACAAAGAAGTATTGCAGATTCTGTAGAAGACACACATTACACAAGGAGACAAAATAGTTTCCTGTACTCGGAAAGGAATGTGAATTATGGGAGATTCTGATATCAAGAAAGAAGTAGAAAAACAGAAGGAACCACAAAAGACAGAAAAAACTGCAAAGAAAAAAGCCGGTTTCTTTCGTTCTTTGAAGGCAGAATTCAAAAGAATTATCTGGCCGGATAAGGACACAGTTGTTAAAGAGACAACGGCTGTAGTTGTTGTAACAGTAATTTTAGGCGTTATCATTGCTCTGCTTGATTTTGTTATCAAGACAGGACTTGATAAGATTATTCAGATAGGATAAGGTGATAGACTTATGGCAGATACAGAAGCACATTGGTATGTTGCACATACTTATTCAGGATATGAGAATAAGGTAAAGATGGATATCGAAAAAACAATCGAGAACCGTAATCTTCAGGATCAGATCTTTGAAGTATCCGTTCCTATGTTGAATGTTGTTGAAGAGAAAAAAGACGAGCAGAAGACAGTTCAAAAGAAAATGTTCCCTGCTTATGTTCTTATTAACATGATCATGAATGACGATACCTGGTATGTTGTTCGTAACACAAGAGGTGTTACGGGGTTCGTTGGTCCGGGATCAAAGCCGGTTCCATTGACAGATGCAGAAATGGCAAGCATGGGCTTAAAAGTTGATGCTCCTAATGTACCATTTACGATCGGAGATTCCGTTTTGGTAAAATCCGGTGTTTGGGAAGGTACGACAGGTATTGTGCGTAAGATTGACCACGAAGAGAGAATGGTTACGATCAGTATTGATATCTTCGGTCGTGAGACACCTACTGAGCTTAGTTTCAACGATGTTGAAGCAGTATAACAAAGCACAGAACATTGCATTGTGCAAAGTCATGTGTAGCAGCATCTTTTTTTAGATGTGTTGTGGTTAGAAAAGTTTTTATTCTAAGAAAAAGGTATTCGTCAGAGATACGAACAGACGAAATACGAAAAATCATGCATATTGCGTGAATTTTATAGGAGGTAAAGTTAAAATGGCTAAAAAAGTCGAAGGATATATTAAATTACAGATTCCTGCTGCAAAGGCAACACCGGCACCACCTGTTGGTCCTGCTCTTGGTCAGCACGGAGTAAACATTGTACAGTTCACAAAGGAGTTTAATGCTAAGACAGCAGGACAGGAAGGTATGTTGATTCCTGTAGTTATCACTGTATACCAGGATAAGAGCTTTAGCTTTATTACAAAGACTCCTCCGGCAGCTGTATTGATTAAGAAGGCATGCAAGATCGAATCTGGTTCAGGTGTACCAAACAGAACTAAGGTTGCTACAATTACAAAGGCTCAGCTTCAGGAGATCGCTGAGACAAAGATGCCTGACTTAAATGCAGCATCTATTGATGCAGCTATCAGCATGATCGCTGGTACAGCTCGCAGCATGGGTGTTACTGTAGAGGACTAAGAAAGAAAATCGCAGTGAAAACTGCACATCGCATAAGAATAGAAAATCGCAAAAATGAGAATTGTTGTAAACAAGTAACAGGATTTACAACCGTTTGAGATAAAAAAAGAGTGTTATTGTATTGAACGTTGTGGGAGGCGACACATAAGTGTCATCATACCGCCGTTACTACCACTAGGAGGTTATTTAATTATGAAAAGAGGAAAGAAATATACAGAAGCTGCTAAGTTGGTCGACAGAACAAAGCAGTACGAAGTTGAAGAAGCAGTTAGCTTAGTAAAGAAGACAGCTGTTGCTAAATTTGATGAAACAGTAGAAGCTCACCTTAGACTTGGTGTTGATGGACGTCATGCAGATCAGCAGATCCGTGGTGCCGTTGTATTACCACATGGTACAGGTAAAAAGGTTAGAGTTCTTGTATTTGCTAAGGGCGACAAGGTTGATGAAGCATTAGCTGCAGGTGCAGATTATGCCGGTGGTGAAGAGTTAATTCCAAAGATCCAGAATGATGGATGGTTTGAATTCGACGTTGTAGTAGCTACTCCTGATATGATGGGTGTTGTAGGTCGTCTCGGTCGTGTACTCGGACCAAAGGGCTTAATGCCAAACCCTAAAGCCGGAACAGTAACAATGGATGTTACGAAAGCTGTAAACGATATCAAGGCTGGTAAGATTGAATACAGACTTGACAAAGCTAATATCGTTCATGTTCCTGTTGGAAAAGCTTCTTTCACAGAAGAGCAGTTAGCTGAAAATATTGACGCTTTAATGCAGGCAATCACAAAGGCTAAACCAGCCGCTGCAAAAGGTCAGTACTACAAGAGCGTTTCCATTTCATCTACAATGGGACCTGGTGTGAAATTAAACACAGCTAAGTATGCATAATTGTCATTAATGTAATATTGATTTCTATAAAAAGAACCATCATTTGGCGGGGAAGACAGCCTTATGGTGGTTTTTTTGGTACTTTGTGTCTTTTGTTAGATGCTTTGAATGTTTTTTAACTTCTTCCTTTTGGCATGAAGCTTGACACACATCCCCTTTCGTGCTAAGGTTAAAAACATAAAAAGCAGGTCAATGTCGACAGTAGTCGGTAGTGATCTGCTTTTTTATAGAGCAGAAAAGTTGCTCGAACAGCAGTGGTACACCAACAAGAATTGCTTTAGCAATTCTTGTAAAGTTTAATGTGTCATTAAACTTTTGACAAAGCGCTGGCTTTGCACTTTTTATGGAAAAGGAAACTGCTTGTAAAGTTTAATGTGTCATTAAACTTTTGACAAAGTGCTGGCTTTGCACTTTTTATAACAAAAAGGAGGTACATAATATCATGCAGAATTTTAATTATTCAATTCCGACAAAGGTGGCATTTGGTGAAGGCACTTTGGAAAATCTTCCGAAGTTTGTAAAGGAGTATGGCAAGAAAGTCCTGATCGTATATGGTGGCGGCAGCATTAAGCGAACCGGCTTATATGATAAAGTCGTTGCCTTGCTTAAAGAAAATGATATTGCATATGAGGAATTATCAGGCGTAGAGCCAAATCCACGTGTTACAACAGTAGAAAAAGGTGTTGCGATCTGCCGTGAAAAGGGTATTGATGTTGTACTTCCAATCGGTGGAGGCAGCACGATCGACTGTGCGAAAGGAATTGCGGCAGCTTATTATTATGATGGACCGGCATGGGACATTGTACTTAATAACAGTCTCGTGACAAATGCACTGCCGATCATTACGATCTTAACGTTAGCAGCAACCGGTTCGGAGATGGATTATTTTGCGGTTATTTCGAATGAAGAAGAGAAAGAGAAGTTAGATATTAACAGTGATCTGATCTATCCGAAATATTCGATTCTGGATCCGATATTGACCTATTCGGTACCGGCATATCAGACAGCGTCAGGAACAGCCGATATGATGTCACATATTTTTGAAGTATATTTCAATGGTGTGAAGGATACATTTTTTCAGGATCGCATTATGGAAGCACTTTTAAAGACCTGTATCAAATATGGTCCGATCGCAGTGAAAGAACCTGACAATTATGATGCACGTGCAAATCTGATGTGGACCTCAAGCTGGGCGATCAACGGCTTTATTGCCTGTGGTAAGTCAGGAGCATGGCCATGTCATGCGATCGAGCATCAGCTTAGTGCATATTATGATGTAACACACGGTCATGGATTGGCGATCATCACTCCTTATGTCATGAAATATACATTAAATGATAAGACGGTTGATATGTATGTGACTTATGGAATCAATGTCTTTGGAATTGATCCGTCATTAGATCGTTATGAAATCTGCTGCACATGCCCGGCGAAAAGTATAAGACACTGACTGTAACCACTACCAATCAGACTTT
>OHAI01002097.1_pt1 | contig 14859 bp, 12 predicted proteins | sample 1577091 | NCBI WGS metagenome assembly OHAI01 (sample SAMEA3541548, study PRJEB24748) | human gut metagenome | biome: human gut; feature: human-associated habitat; material: faeces | place: China | collected 2012
GGCTCTACGGCACGGAGGACAAAACCCTCATCGCCCGCCCCGCGCTGCACTCGTACGAGCTGTGGTTCACCCAGCCGGTCACCGGACAGGAATTACACTTTACAGCGCCTATCCCGCAGGATATGCAGCGTTTGATGGAATGAAAAAGCACCGCCTTGGGCGGTGCTTTTTTCAGACGTGTGGTAAAATACCATAGGTCTATAACCAATTTTTACTTTTCCTTGTAGTACAAACGGCAGTGGCAGTAGCCCTCGAATTCGGGGTCAGCGATCTGGTCGCGGAACTCCTTGCACATGCAGACGTTGTCCTCGATCTTCTGCAAGCGGCAGGGGCACTGTAAATCGCGCTTTAAGAGCGCGGCGCGCAGGCGGGCGACGACCTCCGCGTCTTCGTTGTATCGAATTCTCATGCCTTGCACTTCTCCAGCATCGCCTTGATGTCGGCCTTATCGTGCACACCGACCATGCCGGTCAGCGTGTGGCGGTCCTGCACGACGGCGAGCGTCGGGATGGAGTCGATACCGAACATCGAAGCAAGGTTCGGCTGCTCGTCAACGTTGACCTTGCAGAACTTGACCTTGTCCTCTTCCCCGTTGAGCTCTGCAAAAACGGGAGCCATCATCTTGCAGGGGCCGCACCAGTCGGCCCAGAAATCCACCACGACGGGCATGGCGCTCTGCAAAACCTCGGTGTCAAAATTCTGTTCGGTGATCTTGATAGACATATAGTTGCATCTCCTTTATAATAAGCTCAAATTTTTGCGTCCGCATACTGTAAGGCCAGCACCGCGCGGATGTCCCGGCTCGAATGCCCGATGCGTATTTCGTACCGGCCCGGCGCGGCGCACCAGGCGTGCAGCTCGGGGCTGTAACGGCTTATATCCTGCGGCGTCAGCGTAAAGACGACCTCCCGCTCCTCGCCGGGCTGCAGGTCGATCTTCGCAAACCTGCGCAGCGCCTGGGGCACCCGCCCGCCCGGCACCGGCGCGCCCGTGGCATCGGCCACATAGAGCTGCACGACCTCGGCTCCGCGCATCGCGCCGCTGTTTTTCACCGTCACCCGTGCGGTCACGGTGCCGCCCGGCGTCAGCGTGTCGGCGTCCAGCGCCGCGCCGCGGTAGACGTAGCCCGTGTAGCTCAGCCCGTGGCCGAACGGCCAGCGCACCGGCATTTTGCGGGCGTCATACCAGCGGTAGCCCACGTAGACGCCCTCGCGGTAGTCGGCGGTCACGCCGTCACCCGGGAAATCCAGATAGCAGGGCGTGTCCTCCAGCCGCAGGGGCCAGGTCTCGGGCAGACGCCCGCAGGGGTCGGCGTCGCCCCACAGCAGGGCATCCGTGGCCTCGCCCAGACCCTCGCCCGCCAGATACATGCACAAAACCGACGATACATCGTCCGCCCAGGGGCACTCCACCGGGCCGGAGGTGTGCAGCACCACGACGGTGTTCTTCTGCACGGCGGCCACGCGGGCGATCAGGTTGTTCTGGCATTCGGGCAGGCGCATGTGCCGCCGGTCCGCGGCGGCCAGCTCGGCGCATTCGGGCAGACCGGCAAAGATGACCGCGGCGTCCGCAGCTTCGGCGGCGACCACGGCACGCAGGAACTCCGCCTCGTCGCGCTGGTCGCGGTCCGCGGGGAAGCCCTCGATATAACGGATCTTGCGGTCATGCAGGACCGCAGCGTCGATGGCACTTGTGACCTGCGGCGCGCGGGGATGACCGGCGGAATAGCGCGGGTGGGCGGCGAAAGCGCCGATGTAGGCTACCTTCTGCCCCTTGTGCAGCGGCAGTGCGCCCAGATTGCGCAGGAGCACACCGCTCTGCTTGGCCAGCTCGACAGCCAGACTGCGGTCTGCGGTGCGGTCCGCGGGGGACGGCTGGGGCGATGCGGCCAAAAGAGTGCGCATAATGTTCGATGCAGCGCGGTTTAAAACGGACTCGTCCAGTGCGCCGGACTGCACGGCATCCACAAGCCGCCCCGCGTCCGCAGGGGCAAAATCCACGCCCGCGGCCAGCGTCCGGGCCGGGTCCTGCACCGCGCCCGGCTCCGCCAGCACCGCACCGGCAAAGCCCCACGCGCCGCGCAGCGTGTCGGTCAGCAGAGCCGTGTCCTCGCAGATGCGGGTGCCGTTCAGCTGCCCCGCGCTGCACACAACGGCGCGGGGCTGCCCGTCCCGCACGGCAGTCTCAAACGCGGGCAGGTAAAGCTCCTGCAGCGTGCGCTCGTCAACACGGCGGTTCAGCGTCCGGCGGTCTGTCTCCTGGTTGACCACGGCCAGCCGCCCCGCGCAGCCACCCACACCCGCGCTCTGCACGCCTTGCAGGAATGCCGCGGCCAGCGCCCCCGTCAGGCAGGGGTCCTCGGCCCAGGTGTCGGCGCTGCGTCCGCTCAACGGGCCGCGCTTCAGGTTCACGTCCGGCACGTCCAGCAGCTGTGCGCCGCCGCTGCGCGCCTCCCGCCCGAGTGCCGCGCCCATGCGACGGGCCGCCTCCGGGTCAAACGACGCTGCCGCCGCGCACGCCGACGGAAAGCAGACGCCCCCGGCAGATTCCTGACTGTGCAGGCCGCTGACCCGCAGCGCCGGAAGGCCCAGCCGCGGGACCGCCGCGCCGGTGCAAAGACCGGCCTTTTCTTCCGGCGTCAGCGCGTCCACAAGCTCTTGAACGGTAGCGTACATGGGAAAATTCTCCTTTGCCAAAGCAGTTTTCAACATTATACCACGACGCGGGTGGAAAATAAAATAAAAAAGTGTAAAATTATAGCTGTGAGGACACAACCTTGTAACAACACGGGGTTACAATACCCCCAAACAGGGAGGAAACGCGGATGAACAACATACTGATCGTGGAGGATGAGCACCTGATCGCGCGGCTGATCGAGATGACGCTGACCCGCGCCGGGTACCGCTGCACGCTGGCCGAGGATGGCCGGACGGCGGCGGATCTCATCGAAACCACCAATTTTGATATGGCACTTTTGGATATTATGCTGCCCGGCCTGGACGGTTATGCACTGCTGGAATGTCTGCGGCCCCAGGGCGTGCCGGTCATCTTTATCACGGCCAAAAGCGCGGTGAAGGACCGCGTGCAGGGGCTGCGCCTGGGCGCGGACGATTACATAACCAAGCCGTTCGCGGCGGAGGAGCTTGTTGCCCGGATGGAGACGGTTTTGCGCCGCACCGGGCGCGGCGGGCGGGAGCTTTGCGCCTACGACGTGGTGCTGGACACGGTCAACCACACCGCCCGCCGGAACGGTGAGCCCGTGGAGCTGCGCCGCCTGGAATACGATCTGTTGGAGCTTTTGATGCGCAACCGCGGCGCGGCGCTCTACCGCGACGTGATGTATGAGCGCGTCTGGGGCGGCATCCCCGACACCGAAAGTCTGCGCACCGTTGACACCCACATTGCCCGTCTGCGCAAAAAGCTCGGCTGGATGGACAAGATCGAGACGGTGTACAAGATCGGGTATCGGTTGAAGAAGGAAGATTGAACCGGGAACGGCAGTCTCCCGGGAGGTTGTTCTTTCTTTTGGCAGCAAAAGAAAGAACCAAAGAAAACTGCCGCTGTTTCGACGCAGCGGACCCGCGACTTAGGGGCTGCACGCCCCTAAGAACCCCAAAGCGGAAGTCGGAAGGGGCGGGGGCTAAACGAAAGCAGTATTACTTTTCGTTCTTAACGCCCCCGCCCCTTCCTCCACCTTAAATTCGGGGGTTCCCCCGAACCCCCGATGCCGGAAACAGCAGTCCGTAGGGGCCGGGCATGCCCGGCCCGCAGCCTTGCGTCAGCTCCCGGTTTCGTTTTGCATCCCCTTTATCTTTTACATCGTAGGGAGGGGTTGCGGGGTTGCGAACAGGGGCCACGGTTGAGCGGAGCGAAACCGGGGTGTGAGCAATGTTTGCCCCTGCGGGGCAAACAACCGCACGAGCGTGTTTGCGAAGCAAACTGGCGGCGCTCGTTGTGCGCCGCCAAGCGTTGACCCCTCCGCCGCTTCACGTCAAATCCCGTCAATGTTCCGCCCGCAGAGAGAAAATTCATCCCCCGCCGTCCACCTCCCGCCGCCGCGCTCCTACCCACAAAACAGCCGGCCCCTTCCGAATCCCACTTCGGAAGGGGCTGGCTTTACTGACCTTTATACCTTATTATAATAGGGAGATGTTTACTCTACGTCCTGCAGCGCGGCGTAATCCTGTTCGCCGGTGCGGACCTTCACGACCTTTGCCACATTGTAGACAAAGATCTTGCCGTCGCCGATGTGGCCGGTGTACAGGGCCTTCGTGGCCGTGTCGATGATCTTGTCCACGGGAATCTTGCTCACGACGACCTCGACCTTGACCTTCGGCAGGAGCGTGGCGTCAACCTCGGCGCCGCGGTACTTCTCGCCGCTGCCCTTCTGCAGGCCGCAGCCCATGACCTGGGTCACGGTCATGCCGGTAACGCCAATGTCGTTCAGCGCCTTCTTCAGGGTCTCAAACTTGGCCAGCTGCACGATGATGGAAACCTTGTGCATCCCGGAATCCAGCTCGGCGGGCAGCGGGGCGTCCTTGACGACCTTGACCGCGGCGGCGACCTTCTCGGGGCTGGCCTTGGTGAAGTCGTCCTCGCCCAGATCGGTGTTCTCGTTCACGTCCAGCTCGGCGTAGGTCGGATCATTGATGGCGAAGCCTGCATAGGCGCTGGCCAGGCCGTGCTCGTGGTAATCCAGGCCGTCGATCTCCTCCTTCTCGGAGACGCGCAGGCCGATGGTCTTTTTGATGACCGTGAAGATGATGAACATCGTGGCCAGCACCCAGGCCGCCACGCTGACAATGCCCAGAAGCTGGATGCCCAGCTTGGCAAAGCCGCCGCCGTAGAACAGGCCGCCCTCGGTGGCAAACAGGCCGACGGCGATGGTGCCCCACGCACCGTTCATGCAGTGCACCGAGACAGCGCCGACGGGGTCATCGATCTTGGCAACATTGTCGAAGAACTCAACCGAGAAGATGCAGAGCACACCGGCGACGATGCCGATGATGGCCGCGCCGAACGGGTCAACGACGTCGCAGCCCGCGGTGATGGCGACCAGACCGGCCAGCGCACCGTTGAAGGTCAGGGAGACATCGGGCTTGCCGTAGCGCACCCAGGAGACGATCAGCGCCGCAACGGTAGCCAGCGCGGCGGCCAGGTTGGTGTTGAAGCAGATCAGACCTGCGGAAACCATCGTGTCATCGCCGGTCATGCTGACGGTGGAGCCGCCGTTGAAGCCGAACCAGCAGAACCACAGGATGAAAACGCCCAGAGCCATCGCGGTCAGGTTGTGGCCGGGGATAGCGCGGGCCTTACCGGCCTTGTTGTATTTGCCGATGCGGGGGCCGAGCATCCAGGCACCCAGGCAGGCCGTAACGCCGCCGACGAAGTGAACTGCGGTGGAGCCGGCAAAATCATGGAAGCCGAGCTGTGCCAGCCAGCCGCCGCCCCAGATCCAGTGGCCGGAGATGGGGTAGACGATCAGGCTGATGGCAGCGGAGTAGCAGCAGTAGGCGCTGAACTTCGTGCGCTCGGCCATCGAGCCGGAGACGATGGTCGCGGCAGTGGCGCAGAACACAGTCTGGAACACCGCGTAGACCCAGACCGGCAGCGTGCCGAAGTCATAGCTGCCGCGGATGAACGGATCAAACCCGCCGATGAGCGCACCGGAACCGGCAAACATGATGCCGAAGCCGACGAGCCAGTAGCACGGCGTACCGATACAAAAGTCCATCATATTCTTCATCAGAATATTGCCGGTATTTTTTGCACGGGTCAGGCCAGCCTCGCACAAGGCAAAGCCCGCTTGCATGAAGAACACCAGAAACGCCGCAACCAGTGTCCATGTAACGTCTGCGGAATTGTACATAGAACAGAACCCCTCTCTTACTTTGCAAAACAGAAAGGCGCCGGACAGAATCACACTGTCCGGCGCCTTTGCCGTTCTTTCGTTGCGTTTATGCTATCACAGGGTTGCGGCTTAGTCAAGAGGGCGGGGACATATTTTGTTCATATTTGTAGAAAATGCTGTACAACCAGCCGAAAATACCGCTAGAAAATTGTGCATCCTGTAGGGGCCGGGCATGCCCGGCCCGCAGCTTACCGCCATATCATTTTTGCGATTCAATCCGTAGGGGAGGGATTCATCCCTCCCGGGCACCCTCCCACCGCCGCAAACGGCCACGGCGGCCAGAGGGCTGGCCGCCCTACACCCCCACATCAAACCCGTGCGTAGGGCGGGGTGCCCTCACCCTGCCGAAACCTGCCGCCCCCTACATGCACCATCTGTACATTTCCCTAAATTTATTCATTTTTTTGTAAAAAAATCTACCCAAAAAATTTTCTTTGTGCTATAATATCATCAAATAGCCCTTTATCGGGGGCTGCTACCATTCAAAGGAGGATCATCCATGCCCAACCTAGCTCTTCTTGCCCTTGAAGCCAGTGACGGTACCGTTGTGCTGACCAGCATCACACTGGTTTTCGCGATGCTGGTGGCCCTGTGCCTCATCATCACGCTGGAAGGCAAGATCTTCGACAACATCAACAATAAGAAGAACGGCAAGCCTGCCGCGCCGAAGGCCCCTGCTGCCAAGGCTGCCCCTGCCGCCAAGCCCGCCGCCCCTGCGGCCAAGGCTGACAACGGCTCCATTCCCGGCGAGATCATCGCCGCGATCTCCGCTGCCGTGGCCACGGTCTGCGGCGGCAATGCCGTCATTCGCGGCATCAAGCGCGTTTCCAAGCCTGCCGCCGGTTCCCGCCGCGGTGCCTGGGGCGACGCCGGCGTGCGTGAGCACACGACGCCCTTTATGTAAGGAGGTACGGAAATGGCTGCTATTTTTACCAACATTGCAGAGATTTTTGCAAAGTCCGGCTGGGCACAGATCTTCTTCACCGAGGGCGGCTGGAAGTACGCCGTCATGCTGGCAGTGGCCTGCGTGCTGCTGTATCTGGCCATCGTCAAGCAGTTTGAGCCTCTGCTGCTGCTGCCCATCGGCTTCGGTATGCTGATGACCAACCTGCCCCTCGACGGCATCTTCCACATGGACATCTTCATCAACGAGACGAATCATATCAACTGGGCGCTGCTCGGCTCGTCCGGCGGCATGGTCGACTATATCTACTTAGGCGTTAAGCTGGGCATCTATCCGCCGCTGATTTTCCTCGGCATCGGTACGATGACCGACTTTGAGCCGCTGATCGCCCGCCCGTCCAGCCTGCTGCTGGGCGCTGCCGCACAGCTGGGCATCTTCTTCACCTTCGTCGGCGCTAAGATCCTGGGCTTTACGAACCAGGAGGCCAGTTCTATCGGCATCATCGGCGGTGCGGACGGCCCCACCGCAATCTACGTCACCACCAAGCTGGCCCCGCACCTGCTGGGCTCCATCGCGGTTGCCGCGTACTGCTACATGGCGCTGGTGCCGGTCATCCAGCCGCCCATCATGAAGGCTCTGACCACTGAAAAAGAGCGTCAGGTCGTCATGACGGCCCCCCGCCGTGTCTCCAAGACCGAGAAGATCCTGTTCCCCATCATCGTCACCATCATCGTTGCCCTGACCCTGCCTGACGCCGCCATTCTGGTCGGCTGCCTGATGATGGGCAACCTGATGAAGGAGTCCGGCGTTGTCGAGCGTATCACCAAGACCGCCGGCAATGAGCTGATGAACATCATCACGATCTTCCTCGGCTTCTCCGTCGGCTGCACCACCAACGCCGCCACCTTCCTGAACATCCAGACCGTTGAGATCATCGTTCTGGGCATCGTCGCCTTCGGTGTCGGCACCGCCGGCGGTGTTCTCCTGGGCAAGGTCATGTGCCTTGTCACCCACGGCAAGATCAACCCGCTCATCGGCTCCGCCGGTGTTTCCGCCGTTCCCATGGCCGCCCGTGTTTCCCAGAAGGTCGGCCAGGAGTACAACCCCCGCAACTACCTGCTCATGCACGCCATGGGCCCCAACGTTGCCGGTGTTATCGGCTCCGCCGTTGCCGCTGGTATCCTGATCAATATGTTCGGCTGATACTGACATAAAAAGTAAGCACCCGCATGGCGCGCGCCATGCGGGTGCTTTTTTGGCTTTTGTTTCTGTGAGGGGGCTTGCCCCCGCCGGTTCGTAGGGGCCGGGCACGCCCGGCCCGCACGTTATAAGCAAACGGCTGCTGCCGGGCAGTTTCCCCCTCATTCGGCCCTGCGGGGCCACCTTCCCCCAAGGGGGAAGGCTTTTGGAGGCCTGTAGGGAGGGGTCTTGACCCCTCCGCGTTTGCCTCTGAATGCCGCAAATCATCCGCCGGTTCGTAGGGGCGGCATATATGCCGCCCGGGCATTTCCCGCAAGCGTTATTTGCCGGGCAACCGCCGCAGGGCGTCGGGGACGCCGCCCCCCTACGGAGGCGAACCGGGAACGGCATATGGCCGCACGCTCTCGGCGGGGTGGGGGCACCCCGCCCTACGGATTGGCCATCAGCGGTTGCCCTGTAGGGGCCGGGCACGCCCGGCCCGGTGGTTTCCTGTAACCGTCCTTTCCCACTTATTCCACCTCAAACCTCTCCCCGTCGATCTCGACCCATGCCACGGCCTCGGGGTCGAGGAGGTCGTAGCTGTCCACGCGCAGCACCGTCGGACTGTATTGCCCTTGGAAGAAATTCCCGTCCCAGCCGTAGGTGATTTCGCTGCCGTCAGCTCGGTAGAGCTTCACGCGGCCTTGCACATTGTAGCGGCTCAAATTCCGGGGTTCGCTTTCGTAGTCACTACCCACAATGCTCACGGCCAGCGGCTCAATGCGTATCGCAGTGATGTTAAACGTCCCGTCCGGGAACGCCTTGCGCTCCTCGTCGGTCAAATCGTAGTGGAACCACGGGCCGCCCTTCATTGCAATGCTTGTGTCTGCCGCTATTGTGATAGGCTGGGCGGCGTCGGGCAGCTCCACCTTGAGGCTGGCTTTGGCGTCGTAGTTGTTCAGGTCGCCAATCCACAGCGTGCGCATCTTGGCGGGATTGCTGTGCAGTGGAATATCCACAAAGCAGGAGAGAATGCCGCTCTCGCTTGTGGCGTTGCGGGTTTCAAACGAGCCGACGGCATAGCCGCCGCAAAGCCCTGTGCCGAAGTTTGTTACTGTGTACATCCGTTTGTCAAGGGCGCTTTCCTCGGTCGGGATGAAGGTGAAGTTTGCGGTACTCCACACCAAATCCCACGGCTCAAGCCCTTGTGCATGATCAACATCGTACAGCACCCGCAGCGTGTTCTTGTCGCGCAGCAGCGCCTTTACACTGACCGTGTGGCCGTTGATTTCGGCGGTCAGCGGTTCGTCCAGCACCTCGCCGTATTTCTGCACCAGTGCGTTCGTCTCGTTGGCGGCGCTCATGGGGTGGAAAAGCCCCAGCACCACCGCGCCCGCGGCCACTAAGCAGAGCGCTGCCGCCGCGGCTGCCAGCCGCCAGCCGCGCAAAACCCGGGGCTTCGGGCGGCGGGCCAGCACTTTTTGGCGCAGTGCCGCGGTTTCTTCCGCCGTCAGGGCGTCTGCCAGCGGCGGGTGGTCGTTCATCCAGCGTTCCAGTTCGGTCATAGGTCAGCCCTCCTTCAATAGCTTTTGCAGCGCCAGCCGTGCGCGGTGCAGCCGGGTGCGCACCGTTGCGGCAGACATGTTGAAATGTACGCCCAGCTGGGCCGCGGTCTCGCCATACACGTACCTGCGCAGAAAAAGCTCCCCGTCGGGCGGCGGCAGCGCCATGATCTGCGCCATCAGCTCGCGGGTTTCCAGCTCGCTTTCCAGCGCAACGGCCAGCTCGGCGTCGTCGCGGTCATCCAGCGGCAGCGTCTCGCCCCGGCGCAGCAGCGCACGGTAGCGGTCAATGGCGCACTGCCGCGCCGCCTGCACCACCAGCCGCCGCCGATGGGTCTCGTCTGCGGGCAGGTGTGCCCCGCGCCAGAGCTTGTAAAATGTGTCGGCCTCGGCCTCCTCGGCGTCCTGCGGGTGGCCGGGCAGAATGGCCCGGCAGACAGACCGCACTGCGCCGCCGTAGTCCCGCAGCAGGGTGTCCAACTCGTGCTCTGTCATGGGCGTCGCCCCCTTTCATAAAGATTATACGACAAAAACGGGCGGGGTGTTTCAACTTTTTTTGGCTTCCCCCTCGGGGGAAGGCTTCCGCACCGCCCCTTTACCGCCCGCCCGATTTGTGCTATAATACGCTTGATAATGGGGAAGTATTGGAAAAGAGGTGCATACATGCTGAAAGTAACCCTGCTGGGCACGGGCGGCACGCAGCCCCTGCCGGACCGCGCACTGGCCGCCGCCGCGGTCACGGTGGGCGGGCGCAGCGTGCTGCTGGACTGCGGCGAGGGCACGCAGGTCGGCCTGCGGCGGTACGGCGTCAGCGCGTATCGGCTTTCGGCGGTGCTGCTGACCCACTACCACGGCGACCACATTCTGGGCCTGCCCGGTCTTTTGCAGACCTTGGGCAGCCTGAACCGCACCGAGCCGCTGACGATCTACGGCCCCAAGGGCATCGAGCCTGTGGCGCAGGCCGTCACGGCGCTGGCCGGGGGGCAGGCGTACCCGGTGCGCTGGCAGGTCGCAGACGGACCATTCCACATAGACACGCTGAAAATCACCCCGTTCCCGCTGACCCACCGCGTACCCTGCTGCGGCTATGTGCTTGCGCTGCCCCGCGCCGGGCGGTTCGACCCCGCAAGGGCGCGGGCTGCGGGCATCCCGATGCCCTACTGGAAAACGCTGCAAAGGGGCGAGCCCGTCGGCGGCTGCACGCCGGAGCAGGTGCTGGGTGCGCCGCGCCGCGGGCTGAAGGTGGTCTACGCCACTGACCCCCGCCCCTGCGCCGCGCTGGAGGCCGCCGCCCGGGACGCCGATCTGCTCTGCATGGACGCGACCTACGCCGACGACGCCGACCTGCCCAAGGCGGAGCTGTACGGCCACGCCACCTGCCGGGAGACCGGCGCACTGGCCGCCGCGGCCAACGTGCGCCGCCTCTGGCTGACCCACTACAGCGCCGCCGTGACCGACCCCGCGCCGGGCCTGGCCGCCGCGCGCACCGCGTACCCCGCCGCCGTGGCCGGGTATGACGGCCTGACCGAAGAACTGGAATTTGACAGAGAGCCATGACCGAGAAACGAAAAAATCTGCTGTTTATCGCTGTAATTCTGGCGCTGGCCGCGGTGCTGTGGCTGGCCGCCCACCACGGCGGCACGGGCCGCACGGCGGTGCTGCGCTACGGCGACCCGCAGGTCGAGCAGCGTATTGATCTGCGTAAAAACGCCGAATATGACATTGACACCGGCCTGTACACGATCCACCTGCGGGTGGAAAACGGCGGCATCGCCTTTGTAGACAGCCCCTGCCCCGACCACCTGTGCGAGGGCTTCGGCACCCTGAAAAATGAGGGCGACTGGGCCGCGTGCATGCCGGCGCGGGCAAGTTTGACGATAGAATAAGAAAAAATAAAAGATAATAGATAAAAGGTGAAAACAAAATCCGTAGGGGCGGATTCCATATCCGCCCGTCAACAGGCAGACGACCGGCGGGCGCATATAGAATGCGCCCCTACGGCGGCAGAAAATTTTGAGCGACGCGAACCGTCAATTTTATTATCTATTCTCTAAAAAAGGAGCAGCCATGAATCCAACCTTCAAGCAAGTAACCAAGACCCGCTACGTCCAGCTGGTTTCCGAGCTGGCGCAGGAGATTTTTGTCCAGCATTACACCAAGCTGACGCCCAAGGTCGCCGCTGCACTGGCCGATAAGTACCAGAGCGACATCCTGACCGACGACGAGATCCACAGCGGCGTCATCAACTACTTTTTGATCTACCTCGGCACCGAGCCGGTGGGCTATTTCGCGCTCGACCTCGGCCCCGCGGGTGCCATGTGCCTGAGCCGCCTTTTCTTAAAGGAAAAGGCCCGCGGGCAGGGCATTGGCCGCAGCATCGTGGCTTATGCGCAGAAGCTGGCCGAGGGCGATGGCCGCAGCCGCCTGTATATGCGGGTGTGGGCACGCGACCTGAAGGCCGAGGGCTTTGCCAAAAAGTGCCGCTTCCGCAAGGCCGAGACAGCCCCCGTGGAGGTCCTGCCCGGCACCACGCTGGACATCACGACCTGGGAGAAGCTGTGGCGGTAAAAGCAAAATCTGGAGATACACCATGAAATTTCTGCACCTTGCAGACCTGCACCTGGGCAAACGGGTCAACGGGTTTGATATGCTGGAGGATCAGCGGTTCATCCTTGAACAAATTCTGACCCTCTGTGAAAAACACGGCGTCGAGGCCGTCGTCATCGCGGGCGACATCTACGACACGCCGGTGCCGCCCGCCGCGGCCTGCACGCTGCTGGACTGGTTCCTGACCCAGCTGGCCGCCCGCCGCATCCCGGTGCTGGCCGTCTCCGGCAACCACGACAGCGCCGAGCGGCTCGACTTTGCCAGCAGTCTGCTGGCCGAACAAAACGTACACATTGCCGGGCGTTTCACCGGCTGCCCCAAGCAGGTCGTACTCAATGACCGCCACGGCCCCATCGAGTTCACGCTGCTGCCCTTTGTGCGGGCGGCCACGGTGCGCCACTACCTGCCCGACGCCGACATCACCGACTACGACTCCGCCGTCGGCGCGGCGCTGGCCGTCTGTGAACCCGCCGCCCCGCGCCGGGTGCTCGTCGCCCACCAGATGGTGGTCTCCGGCGTCTGCCCGCCGCAGCTCTCCGGCAGCGAGACCGCGCCTCTGACCGTCGGCACGGTGGATTCCATCGATGCAGCGCGGTTTGCGGGCTTCTGCTATGCGGCGCTCGGCCATATCCACCGCGCCCAGCGCGTCGGCATCGACGCCGTGCGCTACGCGGGTGCGCCGCTCTGCTACCATCTGGACGAGTGCGGGATGCAGAAATCCGTCACCCTCGTGCGGGTCGGCAAGCGCGGCGTGGAAAAAATCGAGCAGCTGCCGCTGACGCCCCGCCGCGCCATGCGCCACCTGACCGGCCCGCTGGCCCGGCTGACCGCCCGGCCAACCGACACCGAGGACTACATCTGGGCGACCCTGACCGACCCGACGCCGCTGCCCGACGCCATGGCGCAGCTGCGCGCCGCCTATCCCAACGCCATGCGGCTCGACTACCTGCCCCAAGGTGAGGTCGCGCACCCGCTGGACATGACCCAGGCCGTGCGCGGCAAGCCCTTTGTCGAGCTGTTCCAGGACTTTTTCACCAAGATGAACGGACGCCCCCTGACGGTGGAGGAGACCGTGGCTGTGAAAAGATTGCGCGAGGAGGCGTCAAAAAGCGAATGAAACCCCAAAAGCTGATCCTGACCGCCTTCGGCCCCTACGCGGGCCGCACCGAGCTGGACTTCTCGGCGTTCGGCGGCAGCGGACTGTTTCTGATCGGCGGCGACACCGGCGCGGGCAAGACCGCCCTGTTTGACGCCATCACGTTTGCGCTCTACGGCGAGACCTCCGGTGAGAACAGAAAAACAACGATGCTGCGCAGTGATTTTGCCGCCCCCGACGCCGAGACGAGCGTCGAGCTGGCCTTTACCCACCGCGGGCGCAGCTACACCGTGCGCCGCTGGCCCGACCAGCAGCGCGCCGCCAAGCGCGGCACCGGCATGGTCAAGGTGCCCGCCAAGGCCGAGCTGATCCGTGAGCCGGACGAGCCGGTCAGCGGTGCGTCAGCCGTGACCGACGCCGTGGTCAAGCTGCTGGGCATCGACGCCAAACAGTTTGCCCAGGTGTCGATGCTGGCGCAGAACGACTTTACCCGGCTGCTCAACGCGCCGTCCGCGGACCGCGCGGCCATCCTGCGCCGCATTTTTGACACCGCCGACCACCAGCGCCTGGGTCAGGCCGCCGTCGAACACGCCCGTAAGGCCGACGAGGAATGTAAGCGTCTGGACGATGTACTTTTGATGCACGTCGGCACGCTGATAAGTGACGGCGCCGACGAGGAGACCGCCGCCGACCTGGCCGAAATGCAGGCCGAGCGCGACCCGTTTGCCGCAGGGGCTGCCGCCGAGCTGGGCAGGATGCTGCTCGAGGCCGACGACGCCAACGAAAAACGACAGACCAGCGTTATGAACGAGCTGGACGAGAAGATCGCCCGCGGTGACGCCGGCCTGAAAATTGCCGAGGAACGCGCCGCCCGCCGCCGCCAGCTGGCCGGGCTGGTGGCCGAGGAGCAGCGCGCCGCCGATGTGGAGCACCAGACCGACCTCATTATGACCGATCTGGAAAAGCGCACGGCGAATGTGAAGGAAAATATTGCCAAAAACGAGGCGGACCGCGCCGCGCTGAGCCAGGCCGAGGCCGACCTGCTCAAGACCGACCACCGCATTGAGCTGGCTGAGGGGCTTTCCGCCGACTGCAGGCAGCTCTTGCAAAATCTGGCGGACGCCGACAAGGCCGACGAGGACGCCGCCGCGCGTCAGGCAGAGTATGTGGCCGCACAGGCTGCACTGGACAGCGCCGAGGAAGAATACAGCACGATGCAGCGCCAATTAAATGCCAACCGCGCGGGCCTGCTGGCCAAGGACCTGCAAAAGGGCAAGCCCTGCCCGGTCTGCGGCTCCACCAAGCACCCGAAAATCGCCGCGCTGCCCAAGGACCACATCACCGAAAAGCAGCTGGAGGAGCGGGAGAAGGCGCTGACGGCCCAGCGCCGCAGCACTGCCGCGGCCAGCCGCACCGCCGGTGACGCCGCCGCCCACGCGCATGAGCTGCGGGCGGCTTTGCAGCGGGACGCGGATGGATTTTTCGCGCGCCGCGGGGACCGCTACACCGGCAAGCCCGCCGCCGAGCTGACGCCCGACGAGCTGAAAATCGCGCTGACCGCCCAGCAGACCAGCCTGACCGAGGGTCTGCGCGGCCTGCA
>OHAI01002105.1_pt1 | contig 14829 bp, 10 predicted proteins | sample 1577091 | NCBI WGS metagenome assembly OHAI01 (sample SAMEA3541548, study PRJEB24748) | human gut metagenome | biome: human gut; feature: human-associated habitat; material: faeces | place: China | collected 2012
CGGCAGGCGCTCGTCCACCTCAATGGACACCACCTTGGCGGCACGCTTGGCCAGCTCTTTGGTCAGCACGCCAATGCCGGGGCCGATCTCGATGACGCCGTAGCGCTTGTCCACCCCACTGGCATCCACGATCTTGGTGGGGATGCCCGGATTGATGATGAAGTTCTGTCCAAAGCCCTTGGAGAGCGCAAAATCGTATTTTTCGCACAGGGCACGGATCACGGAAATGTCGGTCAGTTCGGGCATGGAGGCCATCCTTTCTCAGAAAAAGGCTGTTGCAGGGTATGCAGCAGCCTTTGGGGGTGTTCTAATTATTTACTGTGCCGCAGAATCGGCCGCCGCTTCGCTCTGTGCAGTGTCTGCCGATCCTTCCGGTGCATCCGTCTCCGGTGCAGTCTCGGCGTCAGCGGCGGTGCTGTCGGCAGCCTCCGAAGCAGCGGCGGAAGAAGCACTGTCGTTGGCACCGGCCACGGTGGTGGTGCCGCTGAGCTGCTGGGCTGCGCTCACGGCGCGCTGGACCTGCGGGTCCGTGGTCGGGGTGTAGTCCAGATAGGAATTGGCTTCATCCGCGCTCAGGGCGCGCTCCACATCCACGCTCAGGCCCGTGCCGTCAAAGCTGGTGCCGTCGCCGCAGAGCAGCTTTGCCACCGTGATGCTCACGGCGCTGCCGTCCGACAGGCGCTGCGGGCTGCTCTGGATGGTGCCCTTGCCCATGGTGGTGGTGCCCACCAGACGTGCGCCGTTCATGGTGCGCAGGCTGGCAGCAAACAGCTCTGCCGCGCTGGCGGTGTTGCCGTTGACCAGACAGACGATGGGCAGCTCCACCTTACTCTCATCGTCGCTGCTGCCAATGATGGTTCGGTTTCCGTTCTTATCCTCGGCATAGGCCACAGTGCCTTCCGGGGCGATCAGATCGATGCAGCTGATGGCATCATCCAACACGCCGCCGCCGTTATCGCGCAGGTCGAACACAAGGCTCTGGGCACCGCTGGTAGTGAGAGACCGGATGGCATAGTCCAGCTCGCTGGGCGTGCTGCCGTCGAACTGGCGGATCTTGATGTAACCCACGCTGTCCAGCATCTGGTAGTCCACAGTCGTGCTGGTGTAGCCGGAGTGGGTCAGGTCCGCCGTCCGGGAAGCAGCCTTGCTGTCGAGCCATGTAACATTGACGATGGTGCCGGCTTCGCCCTGCAGGCGGGACTGCACGGCATCCACCCCGGAAAGGCTCTTCACATCGGTGCCGTCAATAGCAGTGATGTAATCGCCCACCACGATACCGGCTTCCTGCGCAGGCGAGTCCTCATACACCCTGGTCACTCTGGCATAGCCGGTCTGGTCCATGCCAAGCTCCACGCCAATGCCCATCACCTTGCCGCTCTGCTGGTTCATCAGCTCGGTGTAGGCGTTGGCGGTGTAGTAACGGGCGTACTTGTCGCCGATACCCAGCAGGTAGCCTGCAGTCAGGCGGTCGTACAGCACCGTTTCATCAATGGTGTAGTAGTCGTTGCTGCGCACATAGCGGTCCACCTCGGCCACTTTGTTGTACATGCTCTCCTTTTCCTTCACGCTGCTCACTGTGCTGTCAAACAGACGCATGGCAATGAGCATGGTAATGGAAAAGGTCACGGTCATGGCAAGGATCACAATGGTGACAGCCATGCCCACAGAGATCTTACGGTTCATGCCTTGCTCCCTCCTGTCAGAACAGCAGCATCATCAGCACACTGCCCAGCAGCGAAAGTGCAAACACGCCTGCCAGAACAAGGCAGCCGATGCGCAGCAAACGCTTATGTTTTTGTTCGTTCATAGAATACCAGACTCCTTATAAATACACTCAGTTGTGCGGGAACGGGATATAACCGCGCGGATTGACCGCATTGGCCTTGCTGCCGCCCTTCCAGACTTCCAGATGCAGGTGGTTGCCGGTAGAGTTGCCGGTGGAACCAACGTAGCCGATCAGCTCACCCTGCTTGACATACTTGCCCGCACTGGTGGCTACCGACTTCATATGGCCGTACAGGGTACTGTAGGCGTTGCCGTCCGACATGCTGCCGTGGTAGATGATGACATAGTTGCCATAGCCGCCGCTGGACCAGCCCGCCACCTGCACATAGCCGCTTGCGGCTGCGTAGATGGGGGTACCGCCCGGCGCAGCCAGATCAATGCCGGCATGCAGTCTGTTCACGCCGGACACCGGGTTCTTGCGCCAGCCGTACTCACTGGAAATGCGGGTATATCTCTTCAGCGGGCAGACAAAGCCGGTAAAGCTCAGCTGCGGCTTGCTGGATGCAGCGGCCGCGATCAGCTTCTGGATCTCTTTCTTGACGGCCTCATAGTTCAGCTCGTCCGATTCAATAGCGGCCTGTGCCGTCTGCTGGGCCTTCTGGGCATCCTGTGCAGAAAGCTGCGCCGCAGAAATGCTGCTGTTCAGCTCGCTCTGCTTTGCCTTCATCTGGTAGTTCTGGGTATCCAGCTCCGCCTTCTGGCTCTGCAGTTCCTTGCGCTGGGCCTCAAGCTCCACCTTGTCCGCTTCCAGTTCGGACTTGGCCGCCTTCATGTTGTCCATGATCTCGGTATCTTTGATGGAGATATCCTGCATGACCTCGTTGAAGGTGAGCAGCTCATACAGGTCGTTCACTGCGCTCAGCATGGCCACGCTGCCGCCGTCGCGCAGCTCCTGCATGGCAGCCATGTGCTTTTTAAAATCGCCCCACTGGCTGTCGATCTCGGCCTGCTTCTGGGTGATCTCGCCTTCCTTGGCGGTGATCTTCTGCTCGGTCTGGCCAATGTTGTTCTGCACAGCAGCGATCTGGGTGCTCAGCACGCTGATCTGATCCTGAATGACCCCCACGCGCTCCTTCAGCTCACTTTCCAGCGCTTTTGCAGCAACTTCCTTTTTCTTTGCGTCCGAAAGCTCCTTCTTGTGCTGGTCGATGGATTTGGAAAGGCTGTTCAGCTTGTTCTGCAGGCTGGCCATGCTGGTGGCTGCCGTGGCCGGCTGGAAGCTGACGCTTGCCGCAAGGCATACCGCCGCCAGGCACAGACTCACGCCGCGCAGCAGCTTGCTGCGGGCAGGCTCCGGCCGTGCATGGCGCGGCGTATGGCCGGGCATCTGCAGGCGGAAGGGCTTTGCATGAAGTGCTTTTTTCATGTGCGGCTCCTTTCGATCACACGTTCAGGTGCTTGCGGATGGAGAACATACTGCCCAGACCACCCACAACGGCACCGCCGATGAGGCTGTACGGGATGATAGTGGACCAGACGGCGCTCACCGGCACCAGTGCCTGACCCATGATCATTTCCCACACGCCGCCCAGACCGTCGGAGGCCTGCACCATGTAGGAGTAGCCGCCCAGACTGATCGCTGCAGTGAGCACGCCGGAGATCAGGCCCATGGCCAGACCTTCCACAACGAAGGGCAGAGTGACCAGACCGTTGGTGGCGCCCACGTACTTCATGATCTCAATTTCGCGGCGGCGCGCAAACACGCTCAGGCGGATGGTGCTGCCCACCGTGATGATGCTGACGACCATCAGCACCAGCACGATGCCGCGGCCCACTTTGGTAACAGAGCGCTGCACCTGCACAAAGACATTGGTCATTTCCACCGGGGCGGTAACGCTGTACACGCCCTGAATGGCCTGCATCTGCTTGCTCATGCTCTCCATCTGGCTCAGATCCGCGATGGAAACGCGGTAGTTGGCCTTGAAGGGGTTGTCATTTTCAAACTCATCCCACAGGGAGGAGTAATCTTCCATGTAATTGCGGTAGGTGTTCAGCACGTCCTGCTTGGAGACGAACTGCACATTGGTCACGCCGGGCATTGCCGCCAGCTTTTCGCCCACGGCCTGCGCAGTGGCATCATCACACTCCGGGTCCAGATAGACCACGGTCTCGTTCTGGCTGCCCAGATAGTTCACCATGCTGTCCACATTCACCTCGGCAAGGCTTGCAAAGGTGTTCAGGGTCATACAGACACTGAGGGACAGGATGCACACAAAGGTCATGGCCCAGTGCTTGCCCAGATTGCGGATGCCGCGCCGGATCAGAAAAAAGAAGGTAGAAGGTCTCATCATACGGTGGCCGCCTCCTTTTCTGCGGTGTCAGCAGGTTCCAGCTCGGTCTCGAACAGGCGTTCTTTGCGCTCTGCGCGTGCGCGGATGGCTTCCTTGTCGGCAGGCACATCCGAAATGATGCGGCCCTTTTTCAGGGTGACGACGCGCTGGTGGAACTGGCGCACCAGCTCGTGCTCATGGGTAACGACCACCACGGTGATGCCCATTTCGCTCACCCGCTCCAGCAGCTCCATCATTTCCAGGCTCAATTCCGGGTCGATATTGCCAGTGGGCTCGTCCGCAATGACCAGCTTGGGGCCGTGGGCAAGGGCGCGGGCCACAGCCACGCGCTGCTGTTCACCGCCGGAAAGGGTGTCCGGATAGGCCTTGGCCTTATCCTCCAGATGCACCAGCTCCAGCATGTACTCCACACGGTCGCTGATCTCCCGGCGCTTGACGTTGGTCACATGCATGGCAAAGGCGATGTTCTCGTACACAGTCATGGTGGGGATCAGCCGGAAATCCTGAAAGATAATGCCCATCTGACGGCGCAGATACGGCACCTGATGGCGGTGCAGGCTGGCAACATCCTTGCCCAGCACGGTCACCTTGCCCTCACTGGGCAGCTCTTCGCGCAGCAGCAGCTTGAGCAGGGTGGATTTGCCTGCGCCGGAATGACCCAGCAGGAACACGAACTCGCCGTCGTCCACATGGAGGTTGATATCGTCCAGTGCCAGCGGTCCGCCCCGTTTATATTCCTTGGAAACGTGTTCTAAATCGATCATAGGGTAATATTAGCTCCTGACATTAGAATCTGTTTTCACAGCAAAAAGAACCGGCCAGCATCGGTTTCGAGCGGCCGGTTCTGCACTGCAGGCAGAGCCTGCAGCTTATTAGTATTTGGCCGGATTGTTGGACAGGTACTTCTTGACCATCAGTGCTACCTTAAAGACGATAGCATCGTCGAACTCACGCAGATCCAGGCCAGTCAGCTTTTTGATCTTTTCCAGACGATACACCAGCGTGTTGCGGTGCACAAACAGGCCGCGGCTGGTTTCAGACACATTCAGGTTATTCTCGAAGAAGCGCTGGATGGTGAACAGGGTCTCCTGATCCAGGCTTTCGATGCTGCCCTGCTTGAACACCTCGCGCAGGAACATCTCGCACACGGTGGTGGGCAGCTGATAGATCAGGCGTGCAATGCCCAGATTATCGTAGCGGATGATCTGCTTTTCGGTGTCGAACACCTTGCTCACTTCCATGGCGATCTGTGCTTCCTTGAAGGAGGTAGCCAGATCCTTCACGTTGGAGATGGGGGTGCCGATGCCCACCACAGCCTTGATGTAATGCTCGCCGGACAGGGTATCCACGATGCTGGCAGCCAGCTTTTCCATATCGGTGCGGTCGATGCCCTTGCGGATCTCCTTGACCAGCACGGTATCCGTCTCGCTGATATTGAACACAAAGTCCTTCTGCTTGTCGGGGAACAGGCTGCTGACCACATCGTAGGCGGAGATATCGCCGCCGCTGGTAACACGCACGATGAACACCACGCGGGAAACATCGGTGGCAAAGTGCAGCTCACGGGCCTTGGCATAGATATCGCCGGGCAGGATGTTATCCAGCACCACATTCTTGATAAAGTTGGACTTATCAAACTTTTCGTCGTGGTACTGCTTGATGCTCTGCAGGCTGATGGACAACATAGCGGCAAACTGACCAGCCGTCTCGTCCACGCCTTCCACGAATACTGCATAATCGTTATGCTTGGCGCTGGAGAACTGCTGATAGGTGTAGCCATCGCGCACAAAGCGGTCGCCTGCGGTCAGACGCTCCGCCATGAAGCCCTCGCGCACCTCGCCGATCAGGTTCAGCTCCGAGCAGGAAATAACAGCGCCAGTCTCATCCACCACGCCGACCACCCGGTTGATCGCGTCTTTCATCTGGTAGATCACGCTTTGAAATACTCTATTGGCCATAATGGATACCCCTTTTCCTCGTTTGTGCAAACCGCAGCGGCAGCCGGTCGTGATTTTCAACAATTTAGCTGCATTACATTTTATATTTTACACAAAAGAATTTACTTTTGCAACATATTTCAACAAAAAAGATAGTTTTTTCTTGTGAATATTATCTTTGGGGGCCATTCTGAACCAAAAAAGTGCCTTTTTGCGTGGTTCTGTTCCCTATTCTACCGGCAAAATGTGTTGCTTTTTTGAAAATCGGGTGAAAAGCCGACCCTGTCAGCTGGAAATTTTTGACACTTCTTCGGCAGAAAGCTCCCGCCACTGGCCCGGTGCAAGGGCCGGGTCGAGTGCAAGTCCGCCGATGGCATCCCGGTGCAGGCCGTTCACGCCTGCGCCGTACACGCCGAACATCCGCTTGATCTGGTGGTATACGCCCTGCTTGAGCACCACCCGCACCGTGCAGCCATCGGCAGAAAGGGCCGTCACCTCCGCAGGCGAAAGGGCCGTGCCGTCGGCAAGGGTCACGCCCGCCGCAAAGCCGGTGCGCATCTGCTCGGTCAGCGGCGTGTCCAACACCACGGTGTAGGTCTTGGAGACGTGGCGCTTTGGAGCAAGGATGTCGTGGGCAAAGGTGCCGTCATCGGTCAGCAGCACAAAGCCGGTGCTGGTCTTGTCCAGCCTGCCCGCCGGGAACAGCTGCCGCCGAGGGTAGGCATCCCTCACCAGATCGACCACGGTGGTGTCGCGCTTGTCGGTGGAAGCGCTCACCACGCCCTCGGGCTTGTTGAGCATCAGGTACACAAACTGCTGGTAATTCAGGGCTTTGCCGTCCACGGCCACCATATCGGTTTCCCTGAGCTGGGTGTCCCCTTTTTTGCAGACAGCACCGTTCACCTGCACCCGCCCTTTGGAAAGCAGCGCCTTAGCCTCGCTGCGGGTGCACTGGGCCGTCTCGGCTAAGTATTTATCCAATCGCATATATATCTTCCGTGCCTTCACAGGCCTTTTTCCAGAGTTGCTTTCATCGTATCATGATCTGGGTAACTCATCACAATGTATTCCTCATTTTCATAGATCACATCTTCCGGGTGTAGGTTTTTCCGCCACGGATTGCTTTCAAATTCTTCTCTCGTAAACAGCGCGAACACCTTTCCGGACGGGTGCTCTACCATATGGCTGGCAAGCTGCAACCACTGAGTCATATCATCTATATCAGAACTATGCTCCGGCAGATCCTGTCCGCCGCACCACTGCCAGACTTCAATTTTTCCGTCCGAAAGTTCTGTCAGAACATTCGCATTCCAGAAAGTCGCATATCCGTTCACATACCCTTCTGCCAGCAGCTTTTCTGTCACATCTCTTTGTGCAGTGGTCTGATCTTCTCCAGCGATCCTGAATAGTACCAATGCCCCACCCACAATAGTCGCTGTAGCGACTACAGCAAGCAACCATTGCCTTTTGCTCTCATTCAGATGTACTTCATTTGCCGCCATTGCGAGCAGTGGGATGGACAAAACTGTATTCAGAATTCCATAGCGGGCCGAGAACAGCATATTTGTGACGCTGTACAGGAGAAAATACAGTAGATACACTGCCACTGTAAAATCTGCCAGACGGCGGTACCCATCGGACACTTCGTGCGTGTAAGCATAAACGATGCATCCAATCGTCAGCACAATCCACATCACACTCACTGCACAGGTGAAAACATATTCTGTTCCTGTGCCGCGTGCTCCAAACAGCTGCAGGAAGGAACTGAAGATTTCTACCATTCTGCTGCCGTCTGCAAGCTGAAAGCCCAGCCATCCCCAAGTGGCAAAATGATAAATTCTGGCCAAAACCAACATATTCAGTGCATAACCCAGCAGTGCTGCTGCGCCCACAAACGTCGCATATATGAACTGCTGCCATCTTGTTTTGTTTTTCTTATTCAGCAGTTCTGCCGCTGCGGCAACGCCAATGGGGCCGTATAGCGCAATGATTTCTCGCGGGCCGCCCAAGCCTGCCACAAAAGCAAGCCGCACAGAAACCACCAGCCACAGCTTTCTGCTTTCCCTCTGCGCTTTCATATAAAGCTCATTCATTGCCAGCGCCGCAAACGCAATTGCAATATGAGGAATATAATAGACACCCGCCAGTACGAATCGGAAATAGTCTTCGGAGATCGGTGCCAGTAAAAGGAGTGCTGTAATCAGGAAATACTTTTTGCAGCCTTCCGCACAAGCCCAGAAATAATAGATACCAATTATAATACACCACAAGCATATAATTGATGCCATTCTGATCCAGTGCCAATTATTGCTCAGCTTAAAAAAGAAGGCATAAAGAAGTTGTGTGTTCAGTACACGCAGTTCGGTCGAATAGTACCAATGTGTACTGAGGGCTGCATTTTCTTTTGCAAGCAGCTGGGCCAGAACCATTTCGCTGGACATATCCGAATCCAGCAGGGCGTTTATTCGTGCATTCAGGAACAGCAGCACCACCAGTATTTCCAATGCAAGCCCTCCTGCCATCAAAAGCTCTTTTTTAGATTTCTTTTTCATTTTTTCCTCCGCAAACGCAATACTTTTTTACTTTGTTTTAATTATAATATCACACTTTATCCCTTTTGCAAACAAAAAGGCCGCCGCCTTTCGGCGACGACCTTTTAATATTTACTGCAGCTACCCGGCAGGAAGTTTCTCCAGCGAATGTCCTGGGGGTGGGACCCTGCCGCCACAGGCGGTAGGGCGGGACTGGAGTCTTGCAACAGCGGCCAGCAAGACGCAAGCGATAGCGAAGCGGATGCTGGGTGCCGCAACCCGTCGCTGTTCGCGGAGAAAGCTCCCTGATGGCCTGCCCTATTACACGCTCAGGGATGCGTGCTGCTCCACGGCATCGGGGTTTGCATCGAAGATGGGCTTGAGCACATTGGCGATGAACTCCTCCACCTGCTGCGGTGCACGGCCCACAAAGTTCTCCGGCACAAGGCCCGCCACGATCTCCTCGCGGGTCAGGCCAAAGGCAGGGTCGGCAGCGATACGGTCCACCATATCGTTGGGCAGGCCCTCTTCCTTGACCTGCTTGCCGGCGGCGATGGCGTGCTGACGCAGGCGCTCGTGCAGCTCCTGACGGTTGCCGCCCTTTTCCACAGCCTGCATCATGATGTTCTCGCTGGCCATGAAGGGCAGCTCTGCCATCAGACGGCTGCGCACCACCTTGGGATACACCACGATGCCGTCGGTGACATTGAGCATGATGTTCAGGATAGCGTCGGTGGCAAGGAAGCCCTCAGCCATGGCGACACGCTTGTTGGCGCTGTCGTCCAGGGTGCGCTCGAACCACTGGGTGCCGGTGGTGAAGCTGGGGTTCAGCACATCTACCATCAGGTAGCGGCTCAGGGCGCAGATGCGCTCGCAGCGCATGGGGTTGCGCTTGTAAGGCATGGCGGAGGAACCGATCTGATTCTTTTCAAACGGCTCTTCCATCTCCTTGAAGTTGGCCAGCAGGCGCAGGTCGGTGGCAAACTTCATGCAGCTCTGGCCAATGCCGGCAAGGGCGTTCAGGATGAAGGCATCCACCTTGCGGCTGTAGGTCTGGCCGGACACGGGGATGACCGCTTCGGGCGCAAAGCCCATCTCCTTGGCGATGGAAGCATCCACGGCGCGGATCTTATCGGCATCGCCCTTGAACAGCTCCATAAAGGAAGCCTGCGTGCCGGTGGTACCCTTGACACCGCGCAGCTGCAGAACAGCAAGACGGTGGTCGATCTCCTGCAGGTCCATCACCAGCTCGTTGGCCCACAGGGTGGCGCGCTTGCCCACGGTGGTGGGCTGAGCGGGCTGGCAGTGAGTGTAGGCCATGCAGGGCATGTCCTTGTATTCCTCGGCGAAGCGGCCCAGCTTTGCCAACACACCAATCAGCTTTTTGCGCACCAATTCCAGACCCTGACGCATCACGATGATGTCGGTGTTGTCGCCTACATAGCAGCTGGTGGCACCCAGATGGATGATGCCGGCTGCCTTGGGGCACTGCTGGCCGTAGGCGTACACATGGCTCATCACATCGTGGCGCACCAGCTTTTCGCGCTCAATGGCCACTTCATAGTTGATATCGTCCACATGGGCTTCCAGCTCAGCCACCATATCGGGGGTGATGTTGGTCAGGCCCTGCTCCATTTCGGCCCGGGCCAGTGCCACCCACAGGCGGCGCCATGTGCGGAACTTGTTATCGTCCGAGAAGATATACTGCATCTCGTCCGAGGAATAGCGGGTGGAAAAGGGGCTGATATAACGATCATGCTGAGACATTGATTGTTTCCTCCTGAAAGTGACTCCCCCAGTCGCCTTCCGGCGACAGCCCCCTCGGGGAGGGGGCCTTTCAGCCTCCCTTTCCGAGGGAGGTGGCATCGCATCAGCGATGACGGAAGGAGTTTTTCTCTATTCTACCATCAAATCTTGAAATAGTCCACGCCGCCCTCAAAGATCGGCTGATATTTGTCACCGGTAACGTTCTTGTACAGGTACTCGCCGCTGCGCTCCGAGTGGCCCATCTTGCCGAACACACGGCCATCCGGGCTGGTGATGCCTTCGATCGCCAGCACAGAGCCGTTGGGGTTATAGCGCTGGTCCATGGTGGGATCGCCCTCGATGTCCACATACTGGGTGGCGATCTGGCCATTCTTCATGAGGGTGTCCAGCACTTCCTGCGGAGCCACGAAGCGGCCCTCGCCGTGGCTGATGGCAACGGTGAACTGTTCGCCCACCTCGCACTTGGACAGCCACGGGCTGCCGGTGGATGCAATGCGGGTGCGCACCAGCATGCTCTGGTGGCGGCCGATGGTGTTGAAGGTCAGGGTGGGATCGTAAGCGGTGATGGGGCGGATATCGCCGTAGGGGACCAGACCCAGCTTGATGAGGGCCTGGAAGCCGTTGCAGATGCCCAGCATCAGGCCGTCGCGCTGCTGCAGCAGGCGGCGCACCGCCTCGGTGACTTCCGGGTTGCGGAAGAAGGAGGCAATAAACTTTGCGCTGCCGTCCGGCTCGTCGCCGCCGGAGAAGCCGCCGGGCAGCATGACGATCTGGCTGTTATCGATGGCCTTGACCAGTGCCTTGCAGCTCTCGGCCACGTCGGCGGGGGTCAGGTTGCGGATGACCAGGATCTCCGGGTCGGCACCGGCGCGGGCAAAGGCCTTGGCGGTGTCGTACTCGCAGTTGGTGCCCGGGAACACCGGAATGATGACCTTGGGCTTTGCCACACCGATCTTGGGTGCGGCGGGTGCGGTCAGCTTGCCGTTGATCTTTTCCACGGTGGGGCCTGCCTTGCGGTAGGGGTACACCGGCTCCAGCTTGCCTTCCCAGATCTCCTGCAGCTGGGCCATATCCAGCTTTTCGCCGCAGGCTTCAAGGACGTATTCCTTGGTGGTCTCGCCCAGGATCTCACCGGCGGGCGAATCGGACACCATTTCCAGAACGATGGAGCCGTACATGGGCTGGAACATCTCATGGGTGGTCTTGTCCGCACGCATCTTGAAGCCGATGTGGTTGCCAAGGCCCATCTTGAACAGAGCCTCGGCAATGCCGCCGTAGCCCACAGCGCAGGCGGATGCCACCATGCCCTCTTCGATCATGTCCTCCACGATCTTGTAGTTGGCCTTCAGGGAGAAGAAGTTGGGGCAGCCGGTCTCGGGGTCGATGATAGGCCGTACCAGCACCACCGTGCTCTCCGGCTTCTTGAATTCGGTGGAGACCACCTTGTTTGCCTTGCCGATGGCGGTTGCAAAGGAGACCAGCGTGGGAGGCACATCCAGCTTTTCAAAGGAGCCGGACATACTGTCCTTGCCGCCGATGGATGCAATGCCCAGACCCATCTGAGCATCCAGTGCACCCAGCAGAGCGGCCAGCGGCTTGCCCCAGCGCTCCGGGGCGGTGCCCAGACGCTCGAAATATTCCTGGAAGGTGAGGTAAGCATCCTCATAGCGGAAGCCGGAGGCCACCAGCTTGGTAACGCTCTCGATGACAGCCATCTGAGCGCCCTTGTACTGGTCTGCGCTCATCAGGAAGGGGTTGAAGCCCCATGCCATGCCGGAGCAGGTGCTGGTCTCGCCATCCACCGGCAGCTTTGCCACCATGGCGTTCTGCGGGGTCAGCTGATAGGCACCGCCAAAGGGCATGAGCACGGTGGCGGCGCCAATGGTGGAGTCGAACCGCTCAGACAGGCCCTTCTTGCTGCAGATGTTCAAATCGCCCACCATGTTCTTCATCTTCTGGCTGAAGGTCAGGCCCTCCCACTGGGGCTGCCAGACCGTGGCCTTTTCCACATGGACCTTCTGGTGCTTCTCGGCACCGTTGGAGTTCAGGAACTCGCGGCTGATGTTCACGATGGACATGCCGTTCCACACCATGTTCAGGCGGGGCTCAGCCGTCACCTTTGCTACAGGAGTGGCCTCAAGGTTCTCTTCGTTGGCGAGAGCAATGAACTTGTCCACGTCCTCGGGGGCCAGCGCCACAGCCATGCGCTCCTGGCTCTCGCTGATGGCCAGCTCGGTGCCGTCCAGACCCTCGTACTTCTTGGTGACTTTGTTCAGGTCGATGTACAGGCCGTCGGCCAGCTCACCGATGGCAACGGACACACCGCCTGCACCAAAGTCGTTGCAGCGCTTGATCATCCTGCAGGCATCCTCGCGGCGGAACAGGCGCTGCAGCTTGCGCTCGATGGGAGCATTGCCCTTCTGCACCTCGGCACCGCAGTGCTCAAGGCTGTCCAGCTTGTGGGCCTTGGAAGAACCGGTAGCACCGCCCACACCATCACGGCCGGTGCGGCCGCCCAGCAGAACGATGACATCGCCGGGGGCGGGGCACTCGCGGCGGACGTGGGAAGCGGGAGTAGCGCCTACAACGGCGCCGATCTCCATGCGCTTTGCCACATAGCCGGGATGATAGATCTCGTCCACCTGACCGGTAGCAAGACCGATCTGGTTGCCATAGGAGGAATAGCCTGCGGCAGCAGTGGTCACCAGTTTGCGCTGGGGCAGCTTGCCGGGCAACGTCTCACTGACCGGCTTGAGCGGGTCGCCTGCGCCGGTAACGCGCATGGCCTGATAGACGTAGCTGCGGCCGGACAGCGGGTCACGGATAGCACCGCCGATGCAGGTAGCTGCACCGCCGAAGGGCTCGATCTCGGTGGGGTGGTTGTGGGTCTCGTTCTTGAACAGGAACAGCCAGTCCTCGTCCTTGCCGTTCACATCGCACTTGATCTTGACGGTGCAGGCGTTGATCTCGTCGGACTCGTCCAGATTTTTCAGGATGCCCTGCTTCTTCAGCTCCTTGGCACCGATGGTGGCAAGGTCCATCATGCAGCGGGGCTTGTTCTCGCGGCCCAGATCGGCGCGTATGGCCATGTAGCGGTCAAAGGCCTTCTGCACGATGGCATCGTCGATCTGCACATCGTCCAGAATGGTGCCGAAGGTGGTGTGGCGGCAGTGATCGGACCAGTAGGTGTCGATCATCTTGATCTCGGTGATGGTGGGGTCACGGTGCTCAGAGCGGAAATACTTCTGGCAGAACTCGATATCGCCAAGATCCATGGCAAGGCCGTTGTCCGCAATGAACTTTTTCAGCTGCTCTTCGTCCAGCTGGTTGAAGCCCTCCAGCACCTTGACCGGTGCGGGCACGGGGTATTCCATTTTCAGGGTCTGCCTAGTGTCCAGCGAAGCCTCGCGGGCCTCCACCGGGTTGATGACGTATTTCTTGATCTCGGCCACCTGCTCGTCGGTCAGAGTGCCTTCCAGCAGATAGACGCGGGCAGAGCGCACCAGCGGGCGCTCGCCCTGACTGATGAGCTGGATGCACTCAGCAGCGGAGTCGGCGCGCTGGTCGAACTGGCCGGGCAGATACTCCACTGCAAAGGACACGCCGTCGCTGGCGGGCAACTCGGCATAGGTGTTATCCACCGGCGGCTCACTGAACACGGTGTTTGCACACTGGTTGAACAGTTCTTCGTCGATGCCTTCCACGTCGTAGCGGTTCAGCAGACGCAGACCGGTAAGCGACTGGATACCCAGCAGGCTGGTCAGCTCATTTTTCAGGCCGGTGGCTTCCACATCAAAGCCGGGCTTTTTTTCCACATAAATACGATAGACCATGGGTAAGTTCCCCCTTAATCATTTTTACTGCTTTTCTGCCAGTGCCTTCAGCGCACGCAGGCCGATGTCGCTGCGCTTGTGCAGCTTGTCGAAATGGATCTTCTCGGCTGCCTCATAGGCGTGGCTCAGGGCGTTGGTCAGGCGCGGGCCGGTGGCGGTCACGCCCAGCACACGGCCGCCGTTGGTCACAAGCTGGCCGTCCTCGGTGAGGGCCGTACCGGAGTGATACACCGTCACATTCTCTTCATCCGGCAGCTGACCGTCCACCAGGCCGGAGATGGGTTTGCCCTTCTCATAGGCCACCGGGTAGCCGCCGGAGGCCAGAATGACGCAGGCGGCTGCGCCGTCCGAGAACTTCACGTCCTCGTCGGCCAGGGTGCCGTTGGTGCAGGCCTCCATGATGTGCAGCAGGTCGCCTTCCAGCAGGGGCAGCACCACCTGGGTCTCGGGGTCGCCGAAACGGCAGTTGTACTCGATGACCTTGGGGCCGTCCGGGGTGAGCATCAGGCCGAAGTACAGGCATCCCTTGAAGGGGCAGCCCTCGGCGTTCATGGCATGGATGGTGGGCAGGAAGATCTTTTCCATGCACTCGGCGGCGATCTCCGGGGTGTAGTAGGGGTTCGGGGCAACGGTGCCCATGCCGCCGGTGTTCAGGCCGGTGTCGTGGTCGTTGGCACGCTTGTGG
>OHAI01002106.1_pt1 | contig 14827 bp, 10 predicted proteins | sample 1577091 | NCBI WGS metagenome assembly OHAI01 (sample SAMEA3541548, study PRJEB24748) | human gut metagenome | biome: human gut; feature: human-associated habitat; material: faeces | place: China | collected 2012
GTAATACATAACTCCTTAATACCTAAATCTATTCCTGTATTTTGATTTATATGTGGCAGTTCCACGTGTTCTGTTTCCACTAAAATTGATACATAATATTTTCCACTCGGAACTTGTGATATCGTTGCCGATTTTATCTGTCCGATAAAATTTCTATGCAGTTTTGCTTTTATTCCTTTTAATTTAGGCAGTTTTACTCTATTGCACCCGAAATCTACTGTTATATTGCCATTCGTAAAATTTGTTGTATATGACTTATGATTATCGTGTTTACTCTTAAACTTCGGATAACCTGCGTGTTCCTTGAAAAACTTCTGGTATGCAGCATCCATGTTGTAAATCGCATTTGTCAGAGCAAATTTATCCACTTCTTTCAGCCATTCATACTCTTTCTTTAATTGTCTATTGCAATAATTGTTACAGTCGGTTTTACTAACTGATTTTTTCTCTTTCTCATATACTTCTTTCCGGTATGCCAGTGTCTGATTATATACAAAACGGCAACAGCCAAATGTTTTTGCAATCTGTATTTTCTGCTCATTATTTGGATATATTCTATATTTATATGCCTTTAACATCCACTGTCACCTTCTTTCTCAACCTTGAATTTTGGATTTTTATCTGTCATCTTTCCAGCTCACGATCAGCCCTGCAAGCAGGAATACCACTCCTGCTCCGGCAGAGATACATCCCATCCAAAGGAATGCCTTCAGATTCACATCAATCGTACGTCCAAGTATTCTGTCCGTCAGTAAGCTGAGTACCTTATTTCCCATAAGTCCGATTCCCGGCGCAAAGATAACACTGCAGATCAGACCTTCTACACCAAGTGAAAAGAGACCTCTGTATCTTGGATAGCCCAGTAGAATCGTCAGAACCGCAAGAATCAGGATTGCTGCTCCCGCTGCCACACGGCACGGCATAGACAATAATATGGTATAAAGCTTTGCAACTTTTCCTTGCACCGTACTGGTATCGTTCATATTATTATACAGGTTTGAAGCATAGCTGTTCAGCACATCCTGCACATCAACCAGTTCCTCTTTCAACTGCTGTTTCATCATTGCCAGCATATCGTCATTTAATTCCGGATTCGTATCCTTAATTTCCTGCATACTGTCATCCAGAATCCGATTCAGTTCTTTTGTTACATCTACATCTTTGTACGCTTTTCCGCTGGAAAGATCCTCTGTTATCTCGTTCATGACCTTTTGTGTAATTGCCTGTACTTCTCCGTTTTTCTCGATCTTGTTCTGTATCTTTGCGATCCATTCCGTATACTCATTTTTCTCACCCTTTCGGCAGATAAGCTCATTCTCTGTACGAATACCGAATTTGCCCTCTAAATAGATGCCCGGCTCATCTGTAGTGACCATGCCCTCTTCTATCACACGCTCTGCAGTCCTGCCCGGATACTGCTTCCAGTGGAAGCTGTTTGGTCCCTCATGCACATTGAGCACATAGCCCACACCGTGCCCGGTACCGTGATTATAGTCCATGCCAATCTCCCAGAAAGGCTCTCTTGCCAGAATATCAAAGTTTAGTCCCGAGCAGCCCTCCTTAAACCTTGCATTTGCCAGGTTCATATTTGAGCGGCACACTCTCGTAAACATATCCTTCATCTCGTCAGTCACCGGTCCTAACGCAAAGGTTCTCGTGATATCTGTGGTTCCCTCCAGATAATGTCCGCCTGAATCAACCAGTAAAAAACTTTCCGGCTTAAGCGGCCTGTCAGACTCCTCTGTTGCAGAGTAATGCACAATAGCACCATGATCAGCATATCCACATATTGTGGCAAAGCTCAAATCAAGAAAGCCCTCCTGCTTTGCTCTAAGCGATGCAAGATAATCTGAAGCCGAAATCTCTGTCATTGGTATCTTACCTATATTTGTCTTAAGCCAGTACATGAACCTGCACATCGCAACTGCATCCTTCAAATGCGCCTTGCGCAGATTTTCAAGCTGTACTTTATTCTTTACGGCCTTCATGACAACAGTAGGATCCTCCGCATCAATCACCTTAACACCCTTTGGCAGGCTGTTGCAGACGCGGTAATTTACAACCGATGTATTTAGAAGCACTGTCTCTTTTTCATCAATATGCTTAACATATTCATAAAAATCATCGTAAGGTCTTGTCTGTATACCATTCTTATCGAGGTATGCCTTAAGAGCCTCTGTCACAACCTCTTCCTGCAAAAACCATATGCAGCTGTCCTGTGACAATGCCAGGTATGAAAGCACTACAGGCACATAGCTTATGTCGCCTCCCCTGACATTTAAAAGCCAGGCTATATCGTAAAGTGATGACATCAGATGAAGTGTTGCACCCTTTTTTGCCATCTGCTCTCTGACTCTTTTAAGCTTTGAGCTTATATCCTCACCGGTATATTTATTGTCAAAAATCATGACAGCTTCCTTTGACATAGGTGGTCTGTCAGTCCATATAAGGTCAATCAGATCCTCATTTACATACATGCTGCCGTGCTTTTCTTTTGCGATTTCAGAAAGCCTTTTGCCCCATGCGGCATTTATCACTCTGCCGTCAAAGCCTATTACACCGCCATCCGAAAGAGTATCCTTTATATACTCATCAACTGTCGGTACTCCCTCCTCGCCAATCTTAAAGAGCTTTACAGTGGTATCCTTAAGCTGCGCAGCCGCCTGCACAAAATACCTGCCGTCTGTCCATAGTCCGGCCTCATCCATAGTGATGACTGCGGTACCTGCTGATCCCGTGAAGCCTGTAATATATTTGCGTGCCTTAAAATGCTCTCCTACATACTCTGACTCATGAAAATCAGCAGTAGGTACCACATACAGCGAGATGCCCCTCTTTGCCATCTCGCTTCTCAATGCTTTTAATCTATCCTGTATCATCTTATTATGCCTCTTTAAATTCAAAAAATTTCGTATCTAATTCCGGATACATTCTCTTTAATGAGATTGGTTTGCCGGATTTGTTCAAAAAGCAATGGCTGCTTTTTGCAGTAGTTCGAAGCTCGCCTGTCTCTTTATCTTTCATGACATACTCAAGCTCCATCTTGATTCCGTTATACTTAAGCAGCTTTGTGTAGATAACAACCGTATTATCAAAATGTACCATACTGTGATACTCTACCGATATCGACAGCACCGGACTTATGATTTCCATATCCTCCATCTGCCTGTAGTTGAGTCCTATCTGATCCATCAAATCAAGTCTTGCTTCTTCCATCCACTTGACATAGTTTGAATGGTGGATTATACCCATCTGATCTGTTTCATAATACTTTGCGTGGTGCTCGTAAGGACGGATTCTAAGCTCGCCTTGTGAGCCGGCAATCTGTAACTCATTATTTGCCATAAAAAATTCCTCCATTCATATTTTGGTCTTATTTCTATTATGCCACATTGGACAGCTAAATTCAACGACTTGACCGTAAAATATAAACCGCCAAAAATATAAACCGACTGCTACCTGCGTATCATGCTGTAGCAGTCTCTGCATATATTGCGCGAATTTCCAATCGGAAGTATTCTGCCGCAATACCGGCATCTGATTATATACTCATCCTTACTCTTTGCAAGAAGCTGCATGATCTTGGCCTGTGTTTTGTCACGCTCATTTTCAAGCCACTCCTGCTCAACAATTTTGCCCATGCGGACTGAAAACTGATAGTACAAATCAAGCTTTTTGTAATAGGATTCGTATTTCATGAGCCCCTGATACTTTGAATGCTTATCAGGCTTGTCGAGAGAGATATCGGATGTATACGACATGCAGTAGCGCAGCCATTGTCTGACAAGCTCCCTGTCCTTTATATCTATAGGACATGTAATCATCTTATAAAGCAGATATTTGTCATCAAAATCTGCGATAAAGTATCGCTCCTTATACGCATATCCATACAAAAACAATATCTCATCGACATTGATTTTCCTAAACGGTGCTGATGGCTCTGCCTCATGCCAGAGCTTAATTATCGCATCAAGCGGCGCATCCATTGTAAGGAGCACCTGCGGGAAGCCAAGACTTACTATATCAATATCCTGCTCCGGTATATTTAGCGTATTCTTCAGATAATTCAGATTCTTTTGTCCCAAAGCTGTCACATAGCCTGTATCATACAGACCAAATCTGCCTGCACGGCCCGCTATCTGCTTTATCTCAGAGATGACAAGCGGACGTCTTGATACTCCATCAAACTTTTCCACCTCCAGAAATACAATTCTTCTGACCGGCAGATTGAGTCCCATTCCTATAGCATCTGTTGACACGACAACCTGTGTCTTTTTCTCATTAAAAAGCGTCATCTGCCTGCGCCTTATTTCCGGTGGCAGACTTCCGTATATGACACTTGGCTTTATGCCGTTTTCCTCCAGACGCCCTGCTATATTGAGTACCGACTTCTTTGAAAATACGATAAAGGCATCGCCCTCTCTCACATCCTGTGGAAATGAAAAAGGCTTATCCTCCAGCTTTAGCGCAGTCTTTCTCTCATACTCCCTTATCTCATACTCGTCATGGCAAAGATTAATCAGATGGACGACAACATCCTTTGCCACCGGGCTCATGCATATATGAATCTCTCCAGCAAGTGTACCAAGAATTGCCCTGGTCCACGAATGTCCCCTGTCATCATCTGCTACCATCTGTGCCTCATCAATCACTGCGATATCATATTCCTTATCACAGTCAAGCATCTCCACTGTCGATGCTGTAATTCTGCTGTCTGATACCTCAAGACACTCCTGGCCTGTAAGCATGGTGCATGGTATGCCTGCATCATTCATCTTCTCATATACCTCAAGTGCCAGAAGGCGAAGCGGCCCCAGATAAACTCCGTTTTTCGCCAGCTTAAGCCTCTCAAGCGCCTGATATGTCTTACCGCTGTTAGTCGGGCCTACATGAAGTATGAAGCGCCTTTTCATGCTCTGTGCTTTTGGAAACTCAAGCTCCGGCCGAGCCGGAACCAGCGTGACAATCTCTCTTCTAAGCTCCTTGCTGCGGTACTCATTGTAAAGTGCCTTCATGCTCCTTGTACATATCGCACCTATATACTCCTTGCGCAAAAGCTTAAGAAAATCCTCTGTGAGATACTCTGCTTCCTTCTCATCAAACTGCTCCATATCCACCCTGACGAGCTGCGGAATGATTTCTCTATTTAAAATATGCTTTGCATTCTTATTGTTTGAATAGTAGGTAATCAATGCAAGCCTTTTTATTTCCTGATGCAGCTTGTCGAGTGCCACAGTCTCATTTTTTGAAAATCGCGCATATTTAATTGATTTTGCCTTGCTATTGAGCCTGTGAATATAGTGTGCCAGCTTTACAGGTTTACCTGTACTTCTCTTCGCATTCTCCCTGTACTGGTCAATATAAAACTGTACCAGTACATCTTCAAACGATTTTTCCATATATGTGTATTATCCTCTTTATTTGTATACGCCGTTGAGTGTCACTTCAAAAGTAACATCCTTTCCGGCAAGCTCCGTATTTACCTTATAATCATCCGGAAATTTCAGGTTTAAATCAAAGGTTTCTCCCACCTTGTGACCTACCACTCCGTCCTCAAAGCCATCTATATAGCTGCCTGAGCCAAGCACCAGGTCTGTGCCCTGTCCATCAGTGCTTCCACCCTCGAATTTTTCTCCGTCCATATATCCGGTGTAATCAATATTTACCTTATCTCCTTTTTCTGCAACCGTGTCAGTCTCTGTATTCAGTGTTGCTGCCTTGGTCTGTGAATCACTGCTTTGTGTCTCTGATGCCTGAGATTCTGTGGTCTGTGATGCAGCTTGCGTACCGGCAGTGCCCTTTGACGATGAACCTCCCGATGTCGCAACTGCCCAGATGAGCACTATGACTACCACGACAACTGCCACTACCGGCACCCAGAATTTCAGCAGATTCACAACCTTTGCCTTCTTCTGCGCTTTTTCTCTCTCGACTCTTCTTTTTTCCTGTGCGATTTTTTTGTTTTGTTTGTTCATTTTGTTAATCTCCTGTTTTATTTTTATTATCGAATTATACTATTACAATTTGAACATTCTGTGTTTCGCATAAATGAACAGTATGCGTTGTCTGTCAGTGCATTCGCTATCTGTCACTGTTCGCTTTAAACTTTAAATGGCTGCGTCTCTTAACTATTTGACGCAACAATAAAAGCAGCAGAAAGACACACACACAGCCTGCGCTTATAGCTGCACCTGCCTTAAGCCCCGGTGTCTCATAATTTAGCTCTATCTCATGCTCTCCCTCATCCAGATGAATGCTCACAAAGGTATCTGAAAAATCCTCATACTCTGCATCCTTCCCATCCACTTTCATAGTCCAGCCTTTTTCACTCGGAATAGAAAGCACAAGTCTGCCTGCCTGCTTCACATTTATGTGCCCGCTTATGTGTGTGTCTGAAAAATTCTCCACCGAAAGTGTCTGCTCACTTAGTGCATTGTAAGCACTTTCCACTGCTGCAGCATTTAGCTCGTATACGTTAAACCTCACAGCATCGGCATCAGTGTTTGTGACTGTAACTGTCTCCCCGGCCTTCACATATCCCAGGTCAAACAGATACCTGTGAGTGGTCTTCGAGTAAGTGGTCTCATACTCTCCGTGGCTGAAGGTCAGACTGTCAGTGCTGCACGAATCGTATGCCGCATAATAATATCCGTCATGGTCAAAGGTGAGAGTCGTAGTTCCCGGATTTTCATCCTGAGTGCACTCTGTCAGGGTCAGCGTATCATCTGCCGCACCAAGCAGCCTGCCAAGAGAGTTAATCGAATAGATTTTCGATGACGATGATGGCTTCCACGCATCAATCACTCCCTCATCCATCATAAACCCAAGCGGAAATGTGTAGTTATTCCGATACAGATAGTGATTTCCACATTTTCCAACAAGTGTAGTCAGCTCATTCTGCGGCTGTATGGATTTTGTAACCATATATCTGACCGAAAGCATGGCTGACGTGACAGGTGTGGCACCGTTATAACAATAGAAATTCTTGCCTCCCTCCATATAAAGAGCCTGATAAAAATGGCTCACATTTATATTCATCAGGGAAGAAAACTGTGTTCCAGAAGCATAGCCGTATCGTGTGCCATCATTTTTAGTAAGTCGGCCTGTATCCTCAACCCTGTAAAATGGTACATCGTTGTCAGCTGCATCCTCTTTTGCCAGCTTAAGTGCCTTTTGCATATCGTCCACATTGGCATTGTAGCTGCTTCTGCCGGTACATCCAAGTCCTGTCACAGCCATATTGACAGCCAGCTCCACAATCGCAATACCGCATGTTATGACCATCAAAAGCTCCCTGTTTTTCCTTGCTGCAAGCTTTAAAAGTACTGTCATAATGCCATATAGCGCAACAAACAATATGCTTATGATAACTGCATAATACTCTGTCACATCCTCATCGGCAAACATCGTGCTTACTGCCATAAGCGCCGATGCAAATACCACTGCCACACCAACATGCCACAGTCTTATGCCACGCCACTTTCTTACTGTAGCATAACCTATGGTCAATACAAGAAATGCATACAGATACGACTGTCTGCCAGGCAGCGAATCCGGAAAATGCAGTCCGTGCCATATAAAGTCAAGCTGTTTATTCGCAAAGCTCACCATGAAAAAAAGCACAAACAATACAGGAGCTATTTTTTTCTTCGGTTTAATCCTTTTGTTGAGCACAAACAGTATCAAAAGCATCACACTAAATGCTCCGGCATACAGATTCGGCCAGTTCTCTGCCCCCTCATAGACGCTTACTGTCGTGCACATCCTGCCGACCTCCGATAAGAGATTAAAATACCACTCTATCTGCTTTGGAAACTCAATCCCCGACGAACCGCTGTAGCTTAAAATGATAAGCTCCGGGATGATTAGCACCATCGCAGTGCCTCCAGCCAAAAGCGAGTAAACGGCAAATCTCACAATTGCAGCCATTTTACCGCCATTTTGCGTAAAGAAAAGCCATGCAAACCAGAATACCAAAAAGATGCAAAGCATGATGCTCAGATAATAGTTTGACAATATACAAAGTGCCAGTGATACATAGTAAAGCACCGGCTTTTTGTCCCGCACAAGCTTCTCAAGTCCTACTATCGCAAGCGGTGCAACCGCCACAACATCCATCCACATGACATCCCAGCTATACGCAGCTACAAAGCCGGAAAGCGCATATGCCGTAGAAAAAACAAATGCCGGCACAAATGTATTATTATGATACCTGTTATCCTTTCCAAGAAGTACAAAGTGTTCCTTCAGAAAATAAAAAAATGTTGCTCCGCTAAGCGAAATCTTAAAAATGATTAGCAGCTCGATAAACTCAATAATATGGATCTTTGGAAAAAGCACCACAAGCCAGTTCAACGGACTCGCCAGATAATAGGCAAATACCGATACAAAATCACTGCCAAGCCCGATATTCCATGTATACATGAGGCTCGCACCATTTCTTAGCTTTTCCCACAGCTCATTAAAGAAAGGCAGATACTGGTGATACAAATCCATATGCAAAAGGCAGTAATCGCCAAATGGATACACACCGTTTCCTATACAGATGATTATACATATGAAAAATGGAATTAAAAACGCTGTCAAAAGTGGATGCTTTTTAACAAAATTCATCACTTGCCCTCCCAGTCAAACAGTCTGTAATATTGCAAAATCTTATAATTGTTTAGCATATCCGAGTCGGCCTGATTCTTTTTGCTGCCGGTTGCCTTGTCTGATTTATTTGATGCTTTATCTAATGTCTTATCTGCAGTTTTATCCGTGCGTACCGCTGATATAATTGGATACTCCTCCTGCAGCTTTAGCAGAAAGCTCTGATAGTCATTTGTCGGCACACCTGCCGCTTTAAGTACGTTTGCAGCCAGATAATTGACGCTCGTGTCTTTTCCTGCAGCCTCATCAATATCATAATTTGCCCAGATAACATACGGCACCTGATAGCGCAGCTTAAGCTCTTCATTGGATAAATTGTTATAATCCATGCCGTTTGCTGCAAGAACAGAGCTTGCCACAGTATCATTTGGCTGATGATCACCGAAAAATACCACTATGGTTTTCTCATCCACATTTGAGAAATATTCAATGAGGTTCTTTAAATCCTCGTCTGTCAGCTTAATCAATGAAAGATACTGGTCAAGTGCAGAATTATTAAGCTTATCTGCTGTCACCGTATTATCAAAGCCGTAGTAAGTATTTGTGTATCCGCCATGGTTTTGCATAGTGACATTGAATATAAATGCCGGCTGGCCATCCGGTTTATTCTCATAGGTCTCAATAATCTTATCAAAGGATGTCTCATCACTTATATATTCGCGCACAAACCTCTGATTAGAATAATCCTGCATAAACGAAAGATTATCAAATCCCAAAAGAGGATAGACCGTATCCCTGTTCCATCCACTGCTATAGTACGGATGCTGTGCATACGTTGCGTAACCTATACTCTTTAGATAGCTTGCAAGAGAAGGTGTCTTACTCTTTATATACTGCTGATACGGAATGCTTCCTACCGGCAGAAAAGCCATCGTATTGCCTGTCAGAAACTCAAACTCAGTATCAGCGGTATTTCCACCGCATACAGACGTATTCAGATATCCTGTTATAGTGTTCTCATTGCCCTTTTCAAGACTGTGCACAAACGGCATATAGTCTGTATTTGTATCAAAACCACCGAGCACTGACAGATCTGAAAATGCCTCATCCATCACAACTATAATATTCGGATAATCACTTTTATCTGTAATTGCAGTATTATTAGCTGCATCTGAATTATCATCTGTACCGGAATAGCTGTCAAGCAGCTCCTTAGCCTTCTGTCTGCTATACCCATCAGGCTTATCAACCGCCACAAACTTAAGATCCATCGCAAAGGTCACTGCCATTCCATTCACCTTTGTCATATATGCCGGTGTAAAGAGAAACGGATACAGATAATTGTCCGTCTGGAAATCCTCATCCTGCAGGGCATTCACAAACAGGCACAGCGCAAGTATTCCAAGCACAGTCGGAATTAGTCTGAACCTGAATTTCCACTTAATTCTGAAATCAACAAAATGCATCAGCATAATAAGAGCTATAAATATAACTGTAACAACAACTACTCCTGCAGTCGGTGCGAAATCATAATTAGATGCAACACTTGTCGCCGTACCAATTGAAAAAATATCCCATGGAACAAAAGGAGTCGAGCGGAAAAGCATAACATAATGATTAATCAGTCCAAAAACCATAGCCACTATAAAGACTGCACGAAGCGCCCACTTTGCCCTGCCCGTAATAAAATAAAGAATCCAGGCAATCAGCTCAAACAAAATAATATTAAAAAATCCCGCCATAAATCTGACTTCTTCAAAAGGATTATGTTCGTAGAACTCCATAAGATAAAAAGCCGCAATCGGAAAAATCGAGAATAATACAACATTGAATATAATTTCATATTTTTTATAAATCTTTTTTATCATCATAATGCTCCTGTTTACTATCTGGTATTACAGCCTATATGGCAGATTTTTGGGTACCTTTTTGGGTACAATTTTGGGGCAAATTTTTCTTAAAAGTACCCTAATTTCTTTAATTTTTTGAAAGATTGTAAGTAAAGAAAAACCCCGCAAACCCTTGATTTTACTGAAAATCTTGGATTTACGGGGTTTTGCAAATAGTGCCGGCAGTGGGACTTGAACCCACACGGGCTTGCGCCCAACAGATTTTGAGTCTGCATCGTCTGCCATTCCGACATGCCGGCGTCTTACGAACAGACAATATTTTATCACAGTTATTGACTTCATGCAACTAAAATTTTTAATTTCAATATAATTTCAATATAAATATCTCAGCATACAACCTTATTCTTACCTGTGCATTTTCCGACATAAAGCTGTTTGTCAACAAAATTAATCCATTCCTTGTAATCCTGCCCCACTTTATATTTCCCTGCACCTATGGTCACTGTCATCCTTCCGCTGCCCTTAGATGTCCAGAAGGATTTTGAATTAATCTCTACACGAAGCTCATCGAGAAAATTCTTAGGCACCTCTCCGTCGACACATTTACCAAGAAGTAAAAACTCTTCTCCTCCCCATCTGCAATAGCTAAGCTCAACACCTCGAGCCTTGTTTACGATAGTACGAGCGAGCATCTTAAGTGCATCATCTCCTACATTATGTCCGAATGAATCGTTAATTTTCTTAAAATCATCAATATCAATCATTGCAAGGAAATATTCCCCCTGCTTGTCAGCCTCAAAAAGATTCTTAAGCCTTGCCATCATATAGAAACGATTTGGAAGCTCCGTCAACGCATCAAACTGTGCCTGCTTTTCCATTGCCCCCTCCTCGGAAGACATAAAATGCAAAAGGCACATCATACATATTATTATCAAGAAAACTACACAAGAAATCATAGCAATAGAAATACTCTTAATAACAACAGAATCCAACTTATATAAAGGTGTGTAAAAGCCATCAAGCATATAAAGAATAATCAGAGCAATAGCATATACACAGCAAATCAGAATGGCGACATGATTCTTTTTTTTCTTCCTGAGGACCACATAATCCATGGCAAAAAGAAAAAACATTGCATCGATCAAAAAAAGCTGGAAATTACATTGAATTCCGAGACAAACCACCGCAAGTATCATATGAAGCAATATCTCAACAGCCACACTATAAACATATATGCTCAGTTTTTCAGATTTTGTCAGACTGAATGCAAGGAAATAAAAGCATATGCTGATCAGACTGACTCCTGCCATCAAGTCTACACCTAATGATGAAAACATAAATAGCATCAGCAGATGGATGACAAGAAATATTTTGTTTACATTAAATAGAAAGCTTTGCTCCTTAGCAGTACTATCATTGCTACTCATTGTCCAATACCTTCATAAAAAATATCTAATATATTACTATAGAATAATAACACATTTTAGCCAATATAACAATATATTATTGTGCAAAAGTACTAGACTATTTTGCTCTTTTTTTTCTGATTATATATCCAATAAGAATAATAACAGCACTTGTTATGACACTTCCATAAAATGTCATTCCCCTGCACAAAAGCTCCATATTTGCTGCATTACTACCAACAAGCTGTTTAAACCCATCAATCATAATATAATCAGCCACGCCCATAGCACCTGGTATCGGCACACAATTGGAGCCCATCGCCACGAAGCACTGTATCACACTTACATCAACCGCTTTTTTTGCTCCTTCTCCCACTGCCATAAAAATCATAAACGATACCATAAGCTGTGATAATCGCTGCATAATATTCCAAAAGAAAATCTCAAGAAGAAACCTTGTCTGCCCTGTGATGCTGTTTGAACACTCCTGATATTCTTTCATAGTATGTTTAAGCTTCATTCGAAGCCTGTCACCATGTCGTATTATATGTATTTTCTCAAGAAAGCGGATAAGAGCATCACAAATTGAGTATAGTATGCCGCCCTTCCTTAACAGCATATAAAACACAAAAGCCAGAAAAATCAGTACTATAATCCCCAAATATATAAATATCCGGGAAATACCTGAGAAATTTTTCAGCAAAGGATACTTAAAAAACATGCATAATATACCAATTGTTAAAAGTGAAAGTGTATACATAACAAGATTTATCAGCAGTGCCACTGTAGCAGCATAGCCCGGAATGCCATCCCTTATCATGAAATACGCACTGGCAGGCTGTCCTCCTGATGCTGATGGCGTAATAGCTGAAAAATACACATCAGCTCCACCATACACAGCACCGTCAATCGCGCTGGTTTTGTATCCAAAGTGTCTTGCCATGCGTACCAGAGCAAAGCCTTCAAACCAAATAAACCCAAACGTACAAACAAAACTCATAAAAAGCCAGCCTTTATTTGCATTTCTGATAAAGTTCATAAGAATCTCAAATGAAAAATGCTTGCTCTGCGAAACAACAGCCCATATGCTTAAAATAGCTATAAAAACAGAAGCTATCGCCCAAAATATCTTTTTTCTGTCCATTAAATCTAATCCCCTTAAAAAAACTGGTAAAGTGAATTATGAAAATACACCATACCAGTTTATTGTAGAGAATATATATAACTTTATCAAGTAAAATATTATTAATATCTTTTTAATGTTTGTTAAATTATTTACTGTTACAATTAACAAATCAGTCTAAATACAAATTAACTTCTATGATTCCTCTTCCTCATCATTGTCAGTGTTCATCATATACACACCCCTGCTTGCATCTCCATCCGGATTCTTTCCAAACTCATAATCATTTCCAGGCAGAATAGCATTTAGGAAAATTCCTGCAATAGCTGCAATTGCAAGTGCTGTCAGTGTAATTGATGTTCCTGCTACAGTAAATGTCAGTCCATCTCCAAAGCCAAGACCACATACAAAAATAACACCTGCAATAATCAGATTTCTTGATTTAGTCAGATCTACCTTGTTTTCAACAACATTTCTAACTCCTATTGCTGAAATCATTCCATAAAGCATAAATGAAACTCCACCAATAATCGCTGATGGCATAGTAGATATTACAGCCGAAAACTTTGGAATAAACGAAAGTACAATAGCAAAAACCGCTGCAATACGGATAACTCTCGGATCATATACCTTAGACAGCTCAAGTACACCCGTATTCTCACCATATGTTGTATTAGCCGGTCCACCAACGGCTCCTGCGAATGCAGTCGCAATTCCATCACCTATAAGTGTCCTATGAAGCCCCGGATCAGCGATGAAGTTCTGCTCTACCGTGGCTGAAATAGCTGACATATCACCAATGTGCTCCATCATTGTCGCAATAGCAATAGGTGCCATAACAAGAATAGACGTAATATCAAACTTCATGAACTGGAATTTAGGTATTCCAACCCACGCAGATGATGCAATTGATGTAAAATCAAGAATTGACGAACCATCCGGATTAGTAATTCCTGCAGCATTCATAATGAGAGCTACTACATATGAAATAATTACTCCCATCAAAATAGGAATAATCTTAAATAAGCCCTTTCCCCAAATATTGAAAATGATTATAACCCCAAGTGCAATAATTGCAAGTACCCAGTTTGTTGAGGCATTATTGATAGCTGAACCAGCAAGCGAAAGACCAATGCATATGATAATAGGTCCTGTCACTACAGGTGGAAGAAAACGCATTACACGCTTAATTCCAACCAGCTTAATGATAAGTGCAAGTACGAAATAAAGCATACCCGCAACAAATATTCCACCACACGCATACGCGGCCTTATCATTGACAGCCATATCTGCATACATACCACTGTCAAGGTTTGCAACAGTATAAAAGCCTCCTAAAAAAGCAAATGACGAACCCAAAAAAGCCGGTACCTTAAACTTTGTACACAGATGAAATATAAGCGTGCCAAAGCCTGCACAAAATAGTGTAACCGATACAGAAAGACCTCTGGTAAGCGGCTCCCCACATGCCTTCTGAAAATATCCTGATACAAGAATAGGCACAAGAATTGTTGCGCCGAACATAGCAAACATATGCTGCAAACCAAGAATAAGCATCTTGGCCGTTCCAAGCTGTCTCGCATCACGAATTGGCTCCTGTTTCTTTTGTTCCATAACAACCTCCTTAATAAATTAATGTTTTCGATAAGTAACCGAAAACATTATAGCAGTTTTTAATTATTATTTCATTATTTTTTTATTATTTTTACAAAAAAAAGACATCTCATTGGATGTCTTAAATGATTCATATTTAATAAGTATGTACCTTCAAAACTTCATACAAATCCGATTTGTTTTCTCCGTTATTAACCAGATTAAGCCCTCGACCTATTAGTAACAGTCAGCTCCACATGTTG
>OHAI01002108.1_pt1 | contig 14820 bp, 7 predicted proteins | sample 1577091 | NCBI WGS metagenome assembly OHAI01 (sample SAMEA3541548, study PRJEB24748) | human gut metagenome | biome: human gut; feature: human-associated habitat; material: faeces | place: China | collected 2012
TAGCTTGCGTCAACAAGTTCGGTCTGGCAAACGGCGTTTCTTACGTTTCTACCGGTGGCGGTGCATTGCTCGAGGCAATCGAAGGAAAAGTTCTTCCGGGTATCGCTGCTATCAACGAATAACAAGAACCTCATTCATACAAAAGGCAGCTCTTTGAAAAAAGGGTTGCTTTTTTTTTAATTATATATCCGACACATGAAACGAATTCTACTATCCTGTCTTCTTCTCCTCTCCATACATACATTAAAAGCCCAGGATACGCGTCTGAACAATGTAGTGAATACACTGAAAGAACGCATCACCCTGGCAGGGTATGCCCAAGTGGGATATACCTATGATGACGCCGGCGAAAAGGCCAGCAATACCTTCGACCTCAAACGCGCCATATTCATGGCACGCGGCAAGATTACCGATAAATGGTCGTGCTACTTCATGTACAGCTTCGCCAATACCGGAAAGATACTGGAAGCTTATACGGAATACAGGTTCCTGCCCCAACTCACTGCCCGCATCGGACAGTTCAAAACAATGTACACCATTGAGAATCCGATGTCTCCCTGTTTTGTCGAACTGATAAACTGTTATTCACAGGCGGTCAACTATCTGGCAGGTATCAACGGCAGCGATCCACTCTACGGCTCGAACAGCGGCCGTGACATGGGTATCCTTATCTACGGCGACCTTTTCAAGAAAAAGCTGAGTTATAACCTTGCCGTCATGAACGGGCAAGGCATTAATCTGAAAGACAAGAACAATCAAAAAGACATAGTAGGCAGCCTGATGGTTCATCCGCTCGACTGGCTGTCGGTGGGCGGCTCGTTCGTCAAGGGCAAAGGCTGTGCCGTAGCCGCCTCTTCCGTCAATCCAGATATAGCGATAGGCGACAGCTACACACGCAACCGCTGGTCGGCAGGCGCCACCATACAGACAAAGCCTGTCAGCCTGCGTACCGAATACCTTGCCGGCAAAGACGGACATGTAAAAAGCGATGGATACTATGCAACCGCATCCATACATGTGCTTCCCAAATTCGACATTGTAGCATCCTATGATTATTTCAACAAAGACAAAGCGCAGGATTACAAACAGAGCAACTATGTGGCCGGCGTGCAATGGTGGTTCTATCCCAAATGCCGCTTGCAGGCGCAATACACCTATTGCGATCCCCACAAAGGGGAAAACTCCAACCTGCTGCAGGCACAATTGCAGGTGCGTTTCTGATTTATGAAAACATTCTGGCATTCTTTTTGTACATTTGTAGAGTATAATCACTTAATGAATACAATCTTATGAACGAGCAAGCCATACAAGAGCAATATCAGCATATAGTCAATCTACTGGAACAGAAACGTCTGAAAGAGGCTCAAGTACAACAGGAAGCCTTTTTATGGAACTGCAACGACTGGACGCTCCGCAACCGTCTGGAGCAGGCTAAGGTGTCCTACCAATACATGTTACAGTACATGCGCCAGGGCGTAAACGATCCGGAACGGCAGAAACTATACCGGCAACTTCTGGCAGAAACCTGGGAGCTTGCCGAACAGACCCGCATCAGCCTGCTCGATGAGGTTTCCACCCGTTATTACCACTCCCTGCACAAGAACAAAAAGAATATAGTAGCCGGTTACGGCATGTCTTCCTGGCTGAAAGTTCTGGAATCTTTTCCTGACGATATGGCGGTTTGCCAGCTTATGCCGGACAACAAACAAAGTCTGGACAGCGCCCTGCAACGCCATGAAGGCACTGCCCAATATCTGTTCCTCACTACATGGGGCAACAGTGGCTGGACAGTAGAAGAAGAACAGGAAGCCAGGCTGTATCTGGAGTCCGAATTGTTGCCGGTAAATGACTTGTGTCTGTTCACCGGAGCCATCCTGCTCAGCCTGATGGAATGTTTCGATCCGCGGAAATTCTCATGGTTACTGGATGCCGCAACGCACGCCGACACACAGGTCAACCAGCGCGCCCTGGTGATTATCGCCATCATACTGCACATACACTCCAACCGCTTGCGGCTATACCCGGAGCTGATGGCAAAGTTATCGCTTCTCGATGAGGACGGCAGCTTCGGCAAACAGTTGAACCGGGTTTACATCCAGCTACTCCGCAGCCGTGAAACAGAGAAGATAGACAAGAAAATGCGTGAAGAAATCATTCCGGAAATGATGAAGAACGTCACCATCATGCGCAATATGAAGTACGGCTTCGAAGAAAACATTGATGAAGACGACCGCAATCCGGACTGGGAGAAAGCATTCGATGAATCGGGCCTGGGCGACAAGATACGCGAGATGAACGAACTTCAACTGGAAGGAGCCGATGTATATATGAGTACGTTTGCCCAGCTCAAGAGTTACCCGTTCTTTCAAAATCCGCATAACTGGTTCTATCCGTTCGACATGCAGCATTCCAGCATCATACGGGAGTTCGGACTGAAGCCTACCGGAGAAAACGCCGTCCTGTCACTGATACTGCAATCGGGCTTTTTCTGCAACAGCGACAAGTATTCATTATGCTTTACCATGGCACATATACCGCAAGCGCAGCGTAATATGATGCTCAGTCAAATGACATCACAGGATTTGAATGAACTGATGGACGAAAGCAAATCGTCCAGCCTGAGACAGTATGCCTTGCGGCCGGACGTTATCAGCAACCAGTATATCCACGATTTATACCGGTTCTTCAAGTTAAGCCAGCGCCGCCATGAGTACCGTGATATTTTCAAGGAAGAAATAGCCCTGCACCGCATACCGGCACTGAAAGATATTTTGTGCAAGCCCGAACTATTGGCAACCATAGCCGACTTCCATTTCCGCAAAGAGCATCCCGCAGAAGCCTTAAGCATCTATAAAGAAATAACGGATATGAACCATGCCGATGCGGAAATCTTCCAAAAGACCGGCTATTGCCTGCAAAAAGAGAAACGTTACAAAGAAGCTATCGAAGCTTATAGGAAAGCCGATGTGCTGAAACCCGATCATGTATGGACTATCCGCCACCTCGCCACCTGCCACCGCCAATTGCGGGACTTTGCAACGGCATTGGAATATTACAGAAAAGCGGAAGCCATGCAACCGGAAAACAGAAACCTGCCATTCCTTATCGGCAGTTGCCTGGCAGAGCAGGAACGCTACGAAGAAGCCTTGCAGTGTTTCTTTAAGCTGGATTTCATGGAGAACGACTGCATCAAGGCATGGCGTGCCATAGGCTGGTGCTCGTTTGTCAGCGGAAAATTTGAACAGGCCATGCGGTATTACAACAAGATACTTGCCTTGAAACCGCTTTCCACAGATTACCTCAATGCCGGACACGCAGCATTGCTATTGGGAAATATGGAAAAGGCTGCCGAACTGTACGGAAAAGCTACCTCGGAAAGCGGTAACCGGGAGACTTTTCTTGAGATGTTCGATAAAGACAAGGAGATGCTCATCAAGTTGGGGGTAGACGAAAACGACATACCGCTGATAAGAGATTTTGGTTTAACCGCTGATTAAAAGATAAAAAAATATATCCCGTCATTCAGAGACTCGTAGCAATGAAAAGCCTCCCTCCCCTATATAAGCTTACCGCTACACGTCTCTGAATGACAGTACGACGTAAGATTTCGCTTCCCATACTTCCTATATTTACCTCATTGGAGTAAAAAACAGGCGAAATGGTGTATTTTCCGTTCATATTACCTCTCCTTATTTCCTAATTGAAGGTATTTACTTATTTTTGCTATAGCTTTAAAGTAAATACAATGAAACGACTCGATGTTCTTATTCTTTTGCTATCAATAACCGTATTCATCATTGCCCAACCGGTTTGTCAGGTCAAGCACTTTTCTGTCAATGACGGTCTCGCCCAAGGAAATGTAATGGGAATGCTTCAAGACCAAAAAGGCTTCATCTGGTTCAGCACTTGGAACGGACTGAGCAAATATGACGGATACACATTCAAGACCTACAAGACTTCTCAGGAAGACCGTTACGCTTTCGGCAGCAACCGTATGGGAACAATCTCCGAAAGCAAATACGGAGATATCTGGTGTCCTACCTACGACGGACAAGCCTGTCTGTTCGATGTGGAAACGGAAAAATTCATCGATGTATTGCAACCTCTTGAAATTACAACCAAGCACTCTAACTATGTCTCACGCATATTGTCATTGAAGAAAGGCATAGCGTGGATTATCTGCAAAAACGGATACACATATAGAGCCGATGAACAACTATGCAAACACGGAGAAGGTATCACACTGTACTCCACATTCACCAAGAATCTGAAAGGAGACCGTATCTATACCGTTTATCAGGATTCCGATGAAGACGAATGGATATTGACCAACAAAGGCGTCACCATTGTCGGAAATAAAAGGGTAGACACCGACTTTCCATTTCAATATATCACACAAATAAAGGAGAATATATATCTGATTGCCGACAAGGGTAAACTGGCTCAATACAATTTCCAAACCCAAAAGCTGAAGTTTATCAATATCCCCTGTTCTCACAACAGAATAACCAATGTTACTGCAATAGGAACAGAAACGCTGGCATTAGATACGGACAATGGTCTGATACTGTATTCCACTCCCGACAATACATTCCGCCAAATCGATATTCGTACATCCACTCAACCTTCCAATTATGTGGAGCAGGTCTATCAAGACAAGCAACAAAATATTTGGGTATTCTCCCAAAGCTCCGGCATCATCCGTATCTTACCTGGCAGTGATGAAAAAGAGCACCTGTTTACTCCCCAGAATGAAGTTATCAGGCACGGGCGCAACAGCCGTAAACTGATATTCGAAGACAAAACCGGTAACCTATGGGTATTACCCACCAACGGTAACCTTTCTTATTACGACCGGAAAGAAAAAAAACTCAAACCGCTGCTTACCGACACTGACAATCCTAAATCCATATTCAGCCCGTTGGTACGCTTTTACACTCTCGACACACAAGGAAACTGTTGGCTTGCCACTGCACGTGGAATAGACCGGATAAGTTTTTTCCCTCAAAGTTTTCAATTCTACCAAACCGATTACGAAGCAGAAACACGTGCCTTCCTGCGAGATAGCAATAATCGCTTATGGAGCGCATCCAAAGCAAGTTACATCCAGATATATGCTCCCGACGGAAGTTTGGAAGGCTACCTTTCGCCACAGGGAAATATTGTCAAAGAGAAACAACTGTTCTACAACGGCGTATACGCCATCATGGAAGACAAAGAGAAGAACATCTGGCTGGGTACGAAAGGCGCCGGATTATTCCAACTGACTCCCAAAGGAATAAATCGATATTCCGTCACCTGCTTTAAGCACCAACCGAATAATCCTTACAGTATAAGTGACAACAGCATATACTCCATTTTTCAGGATAGCCACAACCGTATCTGGATAGGTTGTTATGGTGGCGGACTAAACCTGCTGACCCGGCGAAATGACCAAACACCCATATTCATCCATAGCAACAATGAACTGAAAAACTATCCCACGGATTATGGAATGAAAGTGCGTAACATCACCGAAGCTCCCGGCGGCGTACTTATGGTAGGTACCACGAACGGACTGCTCACTTTCTCCAATAAGTTTGAATTGCCCGAAGAAGTAAAGTTCTACAGAAACTGCCATCAGCCGGGCGATAAAAACAGTCTTGCCACCAACGACATTACGCACATCTATACAGACAAACGAAAGACGACATACGTTATAAGTTTCACCGGCGGTATCAGTAAAATTATCTCCGGTCAATTGCTCAGCGAACAAATACGCTTCAAGAACTACGACCAAAGCAACGGATTGGCCTCCGACCTGACCCTCTCAATGACGGAAGACACCCACAATCACCTTTGGATAGTTTCCGAAATAGCCTTGTCCAGATTTAATCCCGGCAACGAGACTTTTGAAAACTACACGCTCGGCTCCACCTATCAGCAACAGTTCAACTTCTCAGAAGCTCTCCCTGTCATTAACGCCCGCAAACAAATCGTATTGGGTACAGACAAAGGTTTTTTGGAAATTTCTCCCGATAAGATGCGAAAAAGCACCTATGTACCTCCTATCGTATTTACCGGATTTAAAATACAAGGGCATCCGGCAGACCATCCAATCGACAATCTGAAAGAACTGGAACTGAAAGCATCCCAGCGGAACGTTACTTTCCAGTTTGCAGCACTCGATTACGTAAATCCCGACAATATACTTTACGCCTATCGCCTGCAAGGGCTGGAAGACGAATGGAATGAAGTCGACAACAACCGTTCCGCCAGCTATATCAATCTGCCGGCAGGACAGTACCAATTACAAATCAAATCGACCAACAGCGACGGAGTATGGACCGACAACATACGTACGCTATCCATCCATGTACTCCCGACATTTTGGGAAACCTATTGGGCATGGCTACTCTATTTCATCCTGTTTATCTTATTCACCGCCACCATTGTATATGTTCTGTTCTATATTTACCGTCTGCGCCACCAAGTAGACATGGAACAACAACTCGCAAATGTCAAGCTACGTTTCTTCACCGATATTTCCCACGAACTGCGTACTCCGTTGACTCTGATAGGCAGTCCGGTTGCAGAAGTCCTTGAGAACGAACCTCTGTCTCCCACTGCCCGAGAGCACCTAACCCTTGTACGCAGGAATACAGAACGGATGCTCCGACTAATGAACCAGATACTGGATTTCCGCAAAATACAAAATCAGAAGATGAAGCTGCTAGTGGAAAACACAGACCTTATTCCACTCTTGCAGAAAGTGATGGACAGCTTCCTGCTGATAGCCAAAGAAAAGGAAATTGACTACCGGATGCAATCTGCGACCAAATCCGTTTTCGGTTGGATAGACCGGGACAAATTCGAAAAGATATTCTTTAACCTGCTTTCCAACGCATTCAAATATACTCCCAACGGCAAAGCTATCACAGTCAAAGTTACGCCACATAAAGACACGATAGACATCGAAGTGGCGGACGAAGGAATCGGAATCGCAACGGAAAAGTTGCGTACCCTTTTCCAGCGTTTTGAAACACTGGTAAAGGAGAATATTCTCCAGCCCTCATCGGGTATCGGACTATCACTGGTAAAAGAGATGGTAGAGATTCACCACGGTAGCATCAAAGTAGACAGCCAGCCCGGTGTGGGCAGTCGTTTTACCGTAACCCTGCCTCTGCAAAAGCAAGCTTTCGAGAAAGATACACAAGCGGAATTCATATTGAACGATACTCAGTCATCCTCTCCGACTGCCACCGATGAAGATACAAAAGGAACAGATGCAAAAGAGACTTATGACAATAATACCACCGACTGCCACTCCATTCTGGTGGTAGAGGACAACAAAGAACTGCGGACTTTTCTAAAGAACAGCCTGTCGGGAGACTACACCGTTATCACTGCTTCCAACGGAGAAGAAGGATTGCAATCTGCCATAGACAATCTCCCGGACTTAATCATCAGCGATGTCATGATGCCCGTCATGGATGGATTGGAAATGGTGAAGCACATCAAAGAAAACAATTCCATTTGCCACATTCCCATCATCATACTATCGGCAAAGGCATCTTTGGACGATCGCATAGCAGGATTGGAGCAGGGAATAGATGACTATATAACCAAGCCTTTCAGCGCCACTTACTTGAAAACCCGTATCGTCACGCTCCTCCGCCAACGCAAATCGTTGCAGGAAATGTACATGGCGCAACTCACTGAAAGCAAGAACGCCATTATCTCCGGCAACCTCACCCCTTCACAACCTCAGATAACTCCTTTTGACGAACAATTCATGCAAAAGGTTATGGAGTTTATGGAACAGCAAATGGACAACTCGGAGCTGACTATCGACGCATTCGCCGAGCATCTGATGATGAGCCGTACTATCTTTTATCGGAAGTTGAAATCGATTATCGGGCTTACTCCCGTGGATTTCATACGCGAAATCCGCATCAAACGCGCCGTACAACTGATAGACAGCGGAGAGTATAACTTCTCGCAAATTGCTTATATGACCGGATTCAGCGATCCGAAGTACTTCAGCAAATGCTTTAAAAAGGTTATGGGGGTCACACCTTCGGAATATAAAGAGAGAAAATGAAAAACCATTCCGAATAAAAAACACACTCTTTCGACCGGATATTACCCGTTTAAAAACCGGAAAGCGCGTACTATTGCAATCGTTAAACGGAATACCATAAAAAACGATTACTCAAAGATGAAAAAACAATGGATTATCGCCTGCCTTGCCGGTGTACTAACGACTGGTGCCCAGGCCCAACAATCAAACTATGTTTCCGAAGTATGGATAGCCGACCAAGGAAACGGCACCTACAAGAACCCTGTTCTCTATGCAGACTACTCCGACCCTGATGTCTGCCGCGTGGGTGATGATTTCTACCTGACGTCATCCAGTTTCGGCTGTCTGCCCGGACTACAGATTCTCCATTCCAAAGACTTGGTGAACTGGTCTATTATCAGCGCCGCCGTACCCGCCGCCCTTCCTCCGGTCACCACTCCCGAACGTCCGGAACACGGCAACCGTGTGTGGGCTCCCAGTATCCGCCATCATAACGGCGAATTCTATATTTTCTGGGGAGACCCGGACCAAGGCATATTCATGGTAAAGTCGTCCCGGGCAGAAGGTCCGTGGAGCAAGCCCGTACTTGTAAAAGAGATTAAGGGTATTATCGATACCTGCCCCATTTGGGATGAGGACGGCAAAGTCTACCTGGCACACGCATACGCCGGCAGCCGCGCCGGGCTGAAAAGCGTCATCGCCATCTGCGAGTTGAGCGCCGACGCTACCCAAGTCATCGGTCCTTCCCGCATCATCTTCGATGGACACGAACATCACGGCACGTGCGAAGGGCCGAAACTGTACAAGCGCAACGGTTATTACTACGTTTTCCTCCCTGCCGGCGGCGTGGCTACCGGCTGGCAGGTGGTGCTTCGCTCCCGTAACATCTATGGTCCTTATGAAAACCGTACCGTACTGGCACAGGGCAACTCACCCGTCAACGGACCTCATCAGGGTGGCTGGGTGGACACGCCTACCGGTGAAGACTGGTTCATGCACTTTCAGGATGTAGGCGCCTACGGACGTGTAGTACATCTGCAACCCATGAAGTGGATTGACGACTGGCCTGTAATCGGAACAGATAAAGACGGGGACGGATGCGGCGAACCCGTACTGACCTACCGCAAGCCCGATATAGGTAAGACATACCCCGTATGTACTCCGCAAGAAAGCGATGAGTTCGACGGCTACACCCTGTCTCCGCAATGGCAGTGGCACGCCAACATCAATGATAAATGGGCATATTACGCCGGCGACCGGAGTATGGTGCGTCTTTACTCCTATCCCGTTCCGGATAATTACAAGAGCTTGTGGGATGTGCCCAACCTGTTGTTGCAGAAAACCCCGTCGGACAACTTCACCGCAACCATGAAACTGACCTTCCGCCCCAACCCGAAGTACAAAGGCGAGCGTACCGGATTGGTAGTCATGGGCATGGATTATGCCGGAGTCATACTGGAGAATACGGAACAGGGAACCGTACTTTCGCAAATCGCCTGCCAGAAAGCAGACAGAGGCGGCACCGAAAAAACAAATGACAGCGTTGCCGTAAAAGACTCTACCCTCTACCTGCGAGTGAAGTTCAGCGCCGACGGCAGTAAAGTGAAAGGCACAGACGACCTGTTGGTACGCTGCAACTTCAGTTACAGTCTCGACGGCAAGAAGTTCCGTCCGCTCGGCGAAACCTTCCAAGCCCGTGAAGGCAAATGGATAGGAGCCAAAGTAGGAACATTTTGTACCCGCCCCGCTATCCGCACCAACGACGGCGGCTGGACGGATGTAGACTGGTTCCGTATCACAAGAAAATAAATGTTGATATCAAAACGTTATCAAAGCATACAGAAAAAAACAACTATATTCATATAATCATGAGAAACAGAATAACCTATCTGCTTGCCTGCCTCATTGTTTCGGGTAGCAGCCTTGCACAGTCCGTCTATAAGGACAACAGCTACAGTCCGGCAGAGCGTGCGGAAGATTTAGTGAAACAACTCACACTGGAAGAGAAAGTATCCTTGATGATGGACAACTCAAAGCCCGTGGAACGGTTGGGCATCAAACCCTACAACTGGTGGAACGAAGCATTGCACGGAGTAGCACGCAGCGGTTTGGCAACCGTTTTTCCGCAACCCATCGGCATGGCGGCTTCTTTCTCTCCCGAAGCTTTACATACAGCTTTCGTTGCCGTATCCGACGAAGCACGCGCCAAGAATGCTGTCTACTCGAAAGAGGGCAGCTACAAACGCTATCAAGGGCTGACCATCTGGACACCCACGGTGAACATCTACCGCGACCCTCGCTGGGGACGGGGTATAGAAACATACGGTGAAGACCCTTATCTGGCAAGCGTTATGGGCGTAAATGTTGTAAAAGGCCTGCAATGCCTGGACGAAAACCGGAAATACGATAAGGTACACGCTTGCGCCAAGCACTTCGCCGTGCACTCCGGTCCCGAATGGAACCGCCACAGCTTCAATGCGGAGAACATCAGCCCACGCGATTTGTACGAAACCTACCTGCCGCCCTTTGAAGCACTGGTAAAAGAAGGTAAGGTAAAAGAAGTGATGTGTGCCTACAACCGCTTCGAGGGTGAACCTTGCTGCGGCAGCAACCGCCTGCTGACGCATATTCTCCGCGAAGAGTGGGGATACGACGGTATTGTCGTATCCGATTGCAGCGCCATCAGCGATTTCCACAACGCCAAAGGACACAAAACCCACCCCGATGCCGCTTCCGCCTCTTCTGCCGCCGTACTGAGTGGAACAGACCTGGAATGCGGTTCCAATTACCGTTCGCTGATAGAAGGAGTAAAAAGAGGACTCATCAATGAAAAAGACATCGACCGCTCCGTAAAACGTCTGTTACAGGCACGCTTCGAATTGGGCGAGATGGACGAACTCAGCCGGGTGGACTGGGCACAGACACCCTATTCCGTAGTCGGCTCCGACAAGCACGATTCACTGTCGCTGGACATGGCACGCAAGTCCATGACACTGTTACAAAACAAAAACGGCATCCTTCCCCTCAAACGCGGCGGGAAAGTCATCGCCGTAATGGGTCCCAACGCCAACGACTCCGTGATGCAGTGGGGAAACTACAACGGTACTCCCAAACGTACCATCACCATTCTGGACGGTATCCGCTCGGCCATGGGCAAAGACGACAAACTGATTTACGAACAAGGCTGTTCATGGGTGGAAAGGAAATTGATACGCAGCGTATTCAGCCAGTGTAAATCCGAAAACGGCCCCGGCTTCAGCGCCCGTTACTGGAACAATACGGAGTTCAAGGGCGAACCCGCAGCCACGGCACAGCTAAGCACTCCGTTCCATCTCTGTACTTCCGGAGCCACTGTTTTTGCACCGGGCGTAAACCTCACCGATTTCTCTGCCGTTTACCAAAGCGTATTCACTCCCCGGGAGAGCGGCGATGTTGTGTTCGACTTCTACTGCTACGGTTCCGTAAAGCTGCTCGTCGACGGCAAAGAGGTGAAGAACTTCACCAACAAACACGGCAGCCGTCCGCAAGCACACGGCATGCGTGTAGAGGCCGGCAAATCGTATGACATTGAAATCCGCTTCCAATACTTTGCCAGCGATGCCCAGCTCAACTTCGACATCGGCTTCAAGGAAGAGTGCGACATACAACGTTCGGTAGCCAAAGTGAAAGATGCCGATATCGTGATTTTTGCAGGCGGCATATCCCCTCAACTGGAAGGAGAAGAGATGGGCGTTGACCTGCCCGGCTTCAAGAGAGGCGACCGCACGGACATCGAACTGCCTGCCGTTCAACGGGAAATGATTAAAGCGCTTCACGATGCAGGCAAGAAGGTTATCTTCGTAAACTGTTCGGGTTCGCCCATTGCCATGGAAGCCGAGACGGAACACTGCCAAGCCATTCTGCAGGCATGGTATCCGGGACAGTCGGGCGGTAAGGCTGTTGCCGAAGTCCTGTTCGGCGACTACAACCCGGCCGGACGCCTGCCGGTTACGTTCTACCGCAACCTGTCGCAACTGCCCGACTTCGAAGACTACAACATGGCAGGACATACCTACCGCTTCTTCAAAGGCAAACCGCTTTTCCCGTTCGGATACGGTTTGAGTTACACCACATTCAAATACGGTAAAATGAAACTGGATTCATCTGTCAAGGTAGGCGAAACGGCAAAAATCACCGTACCCGTCACCAATACCGGCAGCCGCGACGGCGAGGAAGTAGTACAGGTATATCTCAAGAAGAACGGAGAGACAGACGGTCCTATCAAGACGCTGCGCGCCTTCAAACGCGTACGCATCCCGGCAGGAAAGACCGTGAAAGTGGAACTCGAACTGACTCCCAAACAACTGGAATGGTGGGACAACACCACCAACACGATGCGTACCATGCAAAATACCTTCGATGTATTGGTAGGTGGAAGCTCTCAAGAGAAAGACCTGCAAAAGAAAACACTAAAACTGTTATAAGAAACCGATAGAACTCCCACTCTGTAGCATTCAGAGAAGTAAAGCGATGAAGAATCTCTTCCCGGTATCTGCAAGGAAGAGATTTTTCGTCGCTTTGCTTTTATCCGACAAGGATACCGGCCGTATTCTTTGGCACAACATCCTGCCGGTCCGTCACACCGGCGGTTACTTCCGTTCCCATGAGGCGAAACGGACGTTTCCACTAGCGAAACACTCGTTCCCCTTAAAGGAAACTCCAGTTCCCCTTAAGGGAAATTCTTGTTTCCTTTAAGGGAAACGGTTGTTTCTCCCGTGGGAAACGGACCTTTCCATAAGTATGATAACCGTAAAGAGTTATAGATAAATACTGTCATTGTATATAGAAGGGGAAAAAAGCGAATAGAGCACCTCCTGAAAATACAATAGGCACGGATTGTATGAAGTAGCCGCTTCCGGTTTACCAGTTCCATACAATCCGTGCCTTACCAACACGAAGTTATGTCTAAATTCAATTCTGTGTGAGCAATCTCCTTTCCGAGATTTTATCGTATGCCTTACCGTCGATGACTATATCCGTGGCATTCTCCACTTGCAGATACGCATCATCAGCCGTTTCTATTTCGATATTTTCCAGAGTAATTCCGGCAACCTTGTTTATGGAAGCTCCTTTCTGCGCATCGGTTACTTTCATATTCTTAACAGAGAAGTTCTCGATAGGCATTTCGGGCAGTCCGTTCAGGAACATGGCACGGCCGGCACCTTTGCAGGATACATTGGAGATGTGGATATTCCTGAAAGCCGGAGTCTCTTCGGTCACAGCAGGTACAGGAGCGCCGGGCGCTTCTTTCACAGCATAATAGAGGTCGGCAATCAATGCATCACCCGGAATGTTTATCATATTGATATTGTCCACGTAGATATTTTCCACCACACCACCACGGCCGCGCGTACTCTTGAAACGCAACCCGACATCGGTACCGATGAATGTACAGTCTGCCACATACACATTCCTGACGCCGCCGGACATTTCACTGCCCACAACAAAACCGCCGTGTCCGTGCAATACGGTGTTGTCCTTCACTATCACATTCTCGCAAGGTTCTCCGCGTCGACGGCCGTCGGCATCTTTACCCGACTTTATACAAATGGCGTCATCACCCGCATCGAACAGGCAATTGGCTACCACCACATTCTTACACGATTCCACATCGAGGGCATCTCCATTCTGCGAATACCAGGGATTGAACACCTTGACGCCATCCAATGTCAGGTCTTCGCAAGAGAGCGGATGCAGGCACCAACTGGGCGAATTGCGGAACGTTACGCCTTCCAGCAATATGCGTTTACTCTTTACGAAGCTCAGCAGCACAGGACGCAACCAGCGTTTCATTCCTTCCCATTCATCGGCAGAAACTGTTCTTTTCTCTTTGCTGCCGGTAAGTACGGAAGCTTTCAAAGCACCGGCATCGGGATACCACACTTTGCCGGCATCGTCTACCACACCACCCGACCTGAGCAGTGCCTTCCACTGTCCGTCCGTCATTTTATTACGTTTCACAGGTCGCCAGCTATCGCCCGAACCATCGAAGACCCCGTGCCCCGTAATGGCTATATTCTCTGCTTTCATCGCAGAGATAGGCGACTGGCAACGGAGCATGTCCAACCCCTCGAAAGAGGTATGTACCAACGGATACAAAGCGGCATCATCGCTGAAGAGTACAAGCGCGTTTCGTTCGGCATGCAGGTTGACATTGCTCTGCAATACAATAGGCCCCGTAAGCCACAATCCCTCGGGAATGATTACTTTACCACCACCCTTCTCGCTCACCGCCCTGATGGCATTGTTAATGGCTTCGGTGTTCAGTGTCTCACCGTCCGCCTTTGCGCCGAAATCACGGATATCCACCTGATAGTCGGAGAAAGAAGGGTGCTGTACGACAGGCATCTCAAAGGGAAGATTCTTATAAAGGTCTTCCTTGTTTGCGATGTCATAACGCTCCGTCGAAGCGCTTTGACAAGCGCAAAGTGTTCCTAAAATGACGGGCATGAAGCCCGCCATTTTCATTAATCTGTTCATCAGTTATAAAACTTTTAAGTATTTATATTTGTGTTTGTTTACTCCTTAAACCAAGAGGGATCATTGCCTTTCCAACTCATAATCTTTTCCCGGCTACCGAAGTTTTCGTTAAACTGTGCCTCACTAAGATTAAGTACCGTAGTTCTCACAGCTTCAGGAATAAGATTGTAGAAATCGGCTCCGGATTCTGTCTTACCGTTATACATCTTGCAACCGGCGGTAACCGACGGTACGGCAGG
>OHAI01002117.1_pt1 | contig 14784 bp, 16 predicted proteins | sample 1577091 | NCBI WGS metagenome assembly OHAI01 (sample SAMEA3541548, study PRJEB24748) | human gut metagenome | biome: human gut; feature: human-associated habitat; material: faeces | place: China | collected 2012
GGTCACGCCGTCATTTACGCGCGGCGCACCGCAGAAGCCGATGGGATAGATCTGATAAAAAACGCTTTCGTATGCCCACATGAAAAAAACACTCCTTTACATCGAGTAGCATTTTCAGTATAATAAAAGTGAATAAGAAATGCAAGCGATTTGCGATAAAAATTATGCAAGGTGGCGATAAAATGCGAAAAAATTCTTATGTTGCGGGATTGGGGATTTGTCTGCTTTTATGCGCTTGCGGTCAGCAAAAGCCGATTAGATTGCTTGCCGACGCAGAAATTGTGTCCACAGACAGCCAAAATCAAACAATCACTGTGCGGGATGCGGGAGAGACGACCGTATTCGGCGAGCATGGCACGGCAGACTGCTCGAAAGCAGCGCTTTCTGCTTACAATTCCGACACCGGCAAAACGCAGGAAATCGGCTTTGAGGACCTGCAGGTGGGAGACTATGTGGTCGTTGGCCTTTATGACAACGAGAAGGCGCAGACCGAGACCGTTCACGCCGAGTCTGTCGAGCGAATGAGACAAAAATCTGCGCAGGATTGAAAAAACACTTGCAATCCGCCACATGATATGATATTATAGTCGAGTAACAATGAACACGGGCATTCCTCTGCTCATTTATGGGTTTACGATGCGGCAAGAATGTCTAAGACGAAAGGAAGACTAAAAAATGGATCTCGTTAAAGTCCTGTCCGAGCAGCAGCTCAAGAGCGATCTGCCCACTCTGAAGATCGGCGACACCGTTAAGGTACACGCAAAGATCAAGGAGGGCAACCGCGAGCGTATTCAGGTATTCGAAGGCATCATCATTGCTAAGAAGCACGCTGGCGTAAACCAGACCGTAACCGTTCGCCGCATTTCTTACGGCGTAGGCGTAGAGAAGACCTTCCCGGTACATTCCCCGAACGTTGCTAAGTTCGAGGTTGTTCGCAGCGGTAAGGTTCGCCGTGCTAAGCTGTACTACCTGCGCGGTCGCGTAGGCAAGGCTGCCAAGATCGCAGAGAAGGTTTAATTCTAACATTACAACCGAACAAAAACGGGGAGCTTTTGCTCTCCGTTTTTTGTTTTCACTTGCGCATACGCTGTATTATCGCTATAATAATATTGTATGCTATCTTTTTGATGGAGGAAATCATAATGCAGCAAACCGAAAATAAAAAGAGTGAGGGGCGCTTCTCGAGCGAGCTGTTCGGCTGGGGCGAATCCCTGATGGCGGTTCTGGTGTTCTTCGTGGTCGTATTCACGTTTTTCGTGCGCCTGATCGGCGTGGACGGCATGAGCATGTACCCGACCCTCGAGGATCACAGCATCATGCTGGTAAGCAACCTGAACTATACGCCCGAGCGCGGAGACGTTGTCGTGCTGCGCAAGGAGGGTTTTTACAACAATCAGCCGATCGTCAAGCGCATCATTGCGACCGGCGGCGATACGGTGGACATTGATCCTGTAACCGGTGACGTGAGCGTCAACGGCGAGGTTCTCGATGAGCCGTATATCAACGAAACGATCGACGTACTCGAGCATATGGGCGATCTGACCTATCCGCAGACCGTACCGGAGGGCTGCGTGTTCGTCATGGGCGACAACCGCAATGCCTCTACCGACAGCCGCGACAGCCGTCTCGGCATGGTGGATGAGCGCTACATCCTCGGTCATGTGCAGAGCGTGGTTTTCCCAATCAGCGATTTTGGAACGGTGAAGTAATATGAATATTCAATGGTATCCCGGACATATGACAAAAACCCGCAGGCAGATGGCGGAGTATATCAAGCAGGTGGACGCGGTCTGTGAGGTCGTGGACGCACGCATTCCGCAGGTGTCCCGCAACCCGGATATGGATGAGATTGCAGCAGGCAAGCCGCGTATGATGATCCTCAACCGCATCGACCTGGCTGACCCGAACATGACGGCTGTCTGGGCGAAGCATTTCCGTGAGCAGGGCATGGCGGTCATCCAGACCGACAGCCGCAGCGGCAACGGCACGCAGGCGTTCTCCGGTGCGGTTCGCACGCTGCTGGCGGACAAGATCGCCCAGTGGAACGAAAAGGGGCTGGTCGGCAAGTCCGTCCGCGTGATGGTCGTTGGCATCCCGAATGTGGGCAAATCCACGTTCATCAACCGCATTCTCGGCAGAAAATCTGCCAAGGCGGCGGATCGTCCGGGCGTAACGCGCGGCAGCCAGTGGTTCCGCGTGGAGAGCGGCATTGACCTGCTCGACACCCCGGGCATCCTGTGGCCGAAGTTCGACGATGAGCGCGTCGGTATTCTGCTGGCGTGCACGGGCGCGATCAAGGATGATATTCTGGATGTTGAGACGCTCGGCTGCAAGCTGATGGAGCTGCTCGCAGAGCAGGCGCCGCAGACCATCATCGACCGCTACAGCATCGCCATCCCGGAGGAGGAGTGCGATTTCCTCGGTTATGAGCTGCTGCAGCAGGCGGGCAGACGCCGCGGTTTCCTGCTGCGCGGCGGTGAGATCGACACCGAGCGTATGGCGCGCATCCTGCTCGATGAGTTCCGCGGCGGTGTTCTCGGCCGCATTACGCTCGAGAAGCCGGAATAAACCAACATTTCGAGGGCGAACCGCAGTGTTCGCCCTTGGTTTTAGGAGAGACAAACATGACTTGGGAATACGAAGAAAAAGCATGGGCGAACGGTTACGGCTCGGTGTGCGGCGTGGATGAGGCCGGACGCGGTCCGGTTGCCGGACCGGTGTGCGCTGCCGCAGTTATCCTGCCCGCCGGAATCGTCATCGAGGGGCTGAACGACTCGAAAAAGCTCAGCGAAAAGAAGCGAGAGAAGCTGTTCGATGAAATCACGGAAAACGCGCTTGCGTGGTCGGTTTCGCTCGTGGACGAGCGGGTGATTGACGAGATCAACATCCTGCAGGCGACTTACCGCGCGATGAAGCAGGCGGTGGACGGTCTGACACGCCCGGCGGATTTCGTCTATGTGGACGGCAACCGCTCACAGGGACTCGAGCAGCCGCACGAGTGCGTGGTCTCCGGCGATGCAAAAATCCCGTCTGTCGCGGCAGCGTCCATCATCGCCAAGGTAACGCGAGACCGCCTGATGCGCCAGTTCGCCGAGCAGTACCCGCAGTACGGCTTTGAAAAGCACAAGGGCTACGAGACCAAGGCGCACGATGAGGCACTGCTCATGCACGGCCCGTGCCCGATCCACCGGATGACCTTCCTCAAGAAATTTTACGAAAAGCATCCGGATGCACCGCGATGAAGGGCGCGTGGGGAGAAAAAGCGGCGCGGCTGTACCTCGAAAAGCGCGGCTGGCACACGGCAGCGACGAATTTCCGCACCCGGTTCGGTGAGATTGACATTATCGCGGAGAACGCGCAGTATGTTATCTTTGCGGAGGTCAAGACGCGCAAAAACGCCCGCTACGGTCCGGCGTGCGAAGCCGTCACACCTGCCAAGCAGGCGAAGATCATCGCCGCTGCACAGGCGTGGCTGCAGGAGCACCCGACCGAAAAGCAGCCGCGGTTTGACGTGATCGAGGTTTACGGCGAGGAAAACGCATCGGTTCCGCCGCGCATCAACCATCTGGAAAACGCCTTTGGAGGGTGAGTATGAAGCTGTTTGATCTGCACTGTGACACCATCTATGAGTGCTGCGAGACAGGAAAACACCTGCGGGAGAACGATTTACATATCAATTATGCAGCAGCGCACAGGTATCAGCCGTATGTGCAGTTTTTTGCGCTGTTCTGCGGCGCAAGACAGCCGTATTCGCCGGAAACGCGCGACTGTCTGCTCGATACGCCCGCCGATGAGCGGTTCGACCGCATGCTGACGACTGCCAGACGCGAGTTTGTCGCCAACGCCGACTGGCTGACGTTCTGCCGCTCGGCGGCGGACATCCGCGCGGCGGTGGAGGCCGGAAAGGCGGCGGCGCTGCTCTCTATCGAGGGCGCGGAGCTGCTGCCCGACCGGCCGGACGCGCTCGATTATGTTTACGACGCCGGTGTGCGTCTCATCACGCTGACGTGGAATTACCGCAGCCGCTACGGCTGCTCATCCGCCGTGGATCAGAACGAGGGACTGACCGAGCTGGGCAAGCAGCTGGTCCGCGACTGCGGCGAGAAGGGGATAATCGTTGATGTATCTCATCTGTCCGACCGCGGCTTCCGGGATGTGTGCGAGGCAACCGACCGACCGTTTGTTGCAACGCACAGCGATTCGCGGGTTCTGTGCCGCAACTCGCGCAACCTGACCGATGAGCAGTTCGCTGAGATTGCCAACCGTCGAGGACTGGTCGGCGTCAACCTGTACACGCCGTTCCTCGTGCGGCAGAGCGATTCTGTGATCGATGACGCCATCGACCACATCGAGCGTTTCCTCGGTATGTACGGCGAGAAGGTGGTCGCGCTCGGCTGTGACTTTGATGGCTGCGATACCCTGCCGATCGGCATTGACGGTCTGGCGGATATGTATCGTCTGGCAGACCGCATGTTGACACTTGGCTACAAGCAGGAAACGGTCGACGGGCTGTTTTATGACAACGCATTCAACTTTATGCAGAAAATGTTGTGACAGGACGGCGGAATTTCCACGGAATTGCCTATTGCCCAAACATACATATTTGCTATACAATAGAAGGAGCAATCAAAACCACTGCGGAGGTTGTAAAAATATGGATTATGTAAGCACAAGAAATAAGGAGCGCAAGGTTTCCGCGGCATACGCCATCGCCAACGGTATCGCACCGGACGGCGGCCTGTACTGCCCGACCGCGTTTCCCGCGCTTACCGACGCGGATTGGAAAACGCTTGCAGAGAGCGATTACAAGGGCCGCTCGGCGCTCATTCTCGGCAAGTTCCTGACCGACTTTACGGCGGAGGAGCTGGCGGACTTTGCGTCCAAGGCTTACGCCGATGAAAAGTTCGGCGGTGCAGATACCGCACCGGTGGTAAAGCTGGGCGAGGGCAAGAACCTGCTCGAGCTGTGGCACGGTCCGACCTGCGCGTTCAAGGATATGGCGCTGCAGATGCTGCCGCACCTGCTCACCGCGTCCCTGCGCAAGACCGGCGAAACCCGTACCGCCTGCATTCTGGTCGCTACATCGGGTGACACCGGCAAGGCAGCGCTCGACGGCTTCCACGATGTACCGGGCACCAAGATTATGGTGTACTATCCGGTGGACGGCGTATCGCCCATGCAGAAGCTGCAGATGGTAACGCAGGAAGGCGGAAACGTCGAGGTCGTAGCCATCCACGGCAACTTTGACGATGCACAGAGTGCGGTAAAGCGCATCTTCACCGATGAGGATACCCGCGCAGCGCTCGACAAGGACGGCATGATGCTGTCCTCGGCAAACTCCATCAACTGGGGCCGTCTGGCGCCGCAGATCGCGTACTATGTTTCTGCGTACTGCGATATGGTTGCCGCAGGCACCATTGCACAGGGCGACAAGATCAACGTCTGCGTACCGACGGGCAACTTCGGCAACATCCTTGCGGCGTACATCGCCAAGAAGATGGGTCTTCCGGTCAACAAGTTCATCTGCGCGTCCAACCGCAACAACGTGCTGACGGACTTCTTCAAGAAGAACGGCGAGTACAACCGCAACCGTGATTTCTTCACCACGACTTCTCCGTCGATGGATATCCTGATTTCGTCCAACCTCGAGCGTCTGCTGTTCTTCGCTTCCGACTTCAACGACAAGCTGGTCGCAGAGCTGATGGGCAAGCTGAATACCGAGGGCAGCTACAAGGTAGCTGAGGACGTATTTGCCAAGATCGAGGCTGAGTTCGACGCAGGCTGCTGCGATGACAGCCACGCGGCTGATACCATCAACAAGCTGTGGAAGGACGAGAACTACCTGTGCGATACGCACACCGCAGTTGCCGTTCGTGTATACGAGGACTACCGCGCACGCACCGGCGACGAAACGCCGACCGTGATCGCGTCCACCGCGTCTCCGTTCAAGTTCTGCCGCTCGGTTATCGAGGCGCTCGGCGGCACGCTCGAGAACGACGACGTTACCCAGCTGGAGGTGCTCTCTCAGCTGACGGGTGTACCGGCACCCGCTCCGCTTGCCGCTCTGGCAGGCAAGACGCCGCGCTTTGACCGCGTGGTAGACAAGGCCGACATTCTGTCCACCGTCGGTCTGCTCAAGGATCTGTAATGGCGCTTTATACGCTTGCCGATCTGCACCTTGCCGCCGATGTAGCCAAGCCGATGGATATTTTCGGCGGCCGGTGGCAGGGGCACACGGAAAAGATCATCAAAAACTGGCGTGCGCTTGTTGCGCCGGAGGACACCATTGTTTTGGGCGGGGATATTTCGTGGGGCATCAACCTTGCGGAAGCGAAAGGCGATTTTGCGCTGATCGACTCGCTGCCGGGCAAAAAGATCATTTTGAAGGGTAACCACGATCTGTGGTGGGAAACCGCCTCCAAAATGCACCGTTTCTTAGATGAAAACGGATTTACTACCATTGATTTTCTGCATAACAACTGTTTTTTCTATGAAAAGACCGCGCTGTGCGGCACGCGCGGCTGGCCCTTTGAGGAGGACTTCGCCGATCCGCACAACGAGAAGATCTTCAAGCGCGAGCTGCTGCGGCTCGAGGCATCGCTGAAGCTCGGCGCTGCCGCAGATCCGGAGGAGATACTCTGTTTCCTGCATTATCCGCCACTTTACGCGTCCTACCGCTGCGGTGAGATCATCGAACTGCTGCATAAGTACGGTGTAAAGCGCTGTATTTACGGACATTTGCATGGAAAAAGCCTGAGTCATGCCGTAACAGGTGAGCAGGAAGGAATTGAATGGAAGCTCGTCTCCGGAGATTTTGTGGATTTTATCCCGATTTTTCTGAAAAAATAGAAAAAACTATGGAAATTCTCAAAATAATCTGGTAGAATGATTTAGATACAATCGAAAGTAAGTAAGGAGATTGGCAACATGGAACTGAAAAACACTGAAAAGCAGGAGCACAGCGTCGTTGCTCTGACTATCGAGATCACCAAGGCTGAGTTTGAAGCGGCTAAGGACAAGGCATTCAAGAAGACCGGCAAGAACATCACCGTTCCGGGCTTCCGCAAGGGCAAGGCACCGCGCAAGATGATCGAGAAGCTGTACGGCGAAGGCGTGTTCTTTGAAGAGGCTTTCAATATCATTTACCCGGACGCTATGGAAATGGCTGTTGAGAAGTCCGGCATCAAGCCGGTCGGCCGTGCAGACGTTGATCTGGGCGACCCGGCAGAAGAGGGCGGCCTGACCATCATCGCCAAGGTACCGGTTGAGCCGGAAGTTGAGCTCGGCGAGTACAAGGGCATCGAGGTTGAGAAGGAGACCGTTAAGGTTCTGCAGGCTGACGTTAAGGCAGAGCTGAACCGCATGGCTCAGCGCAATGCCCGCACCGAGACCGTAGAGCGCAAGGCTAAGAAGAACGATACCGTTGATATCGACTTCGAGGGCTTCGTAGACGGCGTTCCGTTCGAGGGCGGCAAGGCTGAGCATCACGAGCTGACTCTGGGCTCCGGCGCATTCATTCCGGGCTTCGAGGATCAGCTGATCGGCTGCAAGGCTGGTGACGAGAAGGACGTAGTTGTTACCTTCCCGGAGGAGTACCACGCTAAGGAGCTGGCAGGCAAGGAAGCTACCTTCAAGTGCAAGGTGCACAAGGTTGAGGAGACCATCCTGCCGGAGATCGACGACGAGTTCGCAAAGGACGTTTCCGACACCTGCGAGACCCTCGACGATCTGAAGAAGGAGATCACCGAGCGCCTGAAGGCAGAGCGTCAGGAAGCTGCTGACAACGCTTTCGAGGAGAAGGTTCTGGACGCTGTAATCGACGGCATGAAGGCTGACATTCCGGCTGCTATGATCGACTCCCAGGTTGACACCATTGTACAGGACTTCGGCTACCGCCTGCAGATGCAGGGCATGGGCCTTGAGCAGTACCTCAAGATGACCGGCACTGAGATGGGCGCATTCCGTGCAATGTTCCAGAGCCAGGCAGAGCGTCAGGTGAAGACCCGTCTGGCACTGCAGAAGGTTGTAGAGCTGGAAGGCATTACTGTTTCCGACACGGAACTCGAGGAAGAGTATGCTAAGATGGCAGAGCAGTACAAGATGGAAGTCGAGAAGGTTAAGGCCATCGTATCCAAGGAAGCTCTGGAGGGCGATCTGAAGATCTCGAACGCGCTCGAGTTCATCAAGAAGAACGCCAAGGTTAAGAAGGCAGCAAAGAAGAAGGCTGCTGAGGAGACCACCGAGGAGACTGCAGAGTAATTTCTGCTGATTCCCCAAAGCGCGCAAACAACAGCAAACCAAACGCTTAGCGTTGGTTCATAAGAAAAGCGCGAGCGACGCTCGCGCTTTTTCACCTATATTCAAGGAGGACAAAATCTGCGCTTTTTCGCAGCTTATCCACCTTGCTGAAAGGAGTTTTCCCAAGTGAGTTTAGTCCCTATGGTCGTAGAGCAGACCGGTCGCGGTGAGCGTTCGTTTGATATTTACTCCCGTCTGTTGAATGACCGCATTATCATGCTGTGCGATGAAGTAAACGACACGACCGCTTCTCTGGTCGTGGCTCAGCTGCTTTATCTGGAAGCACAGGACCCGGATAAGGATATTTCGCTGTATATTAACAGTCCCGGCGGCTCCGTAACCGCAGGTATGGCGATTTACGACACCATGAACTATATCAAGTGCGATGTTTCGACCATCTGCATCGGCATGGCGGCTTCCATGGGTGCATTTCTGCTGTCCTCGGGCGCCAAGGGCAAGCGCTACGCGCTGCCGAATGCTGAGATCATGATCCATCAGCCGTCCGCCGGCACGCAGGGTCAGATCACTGATATGGCGATCCACCTGAAGCGCCTTGAGATCATCAAGAAGCGCATGAACAAGATCCTGTCCGAAAATACCGGCAAGCCGGTTGAGACTGTGACGGCTGACTGCGAGCGCGATAACTTCATGACCGCGGACGAGGCGGTTGCATACGGCCTGATCGACAAGGTGTTCGATAAGCACTAAGGCAATTCTGCATTGTCGTAATTGTAATTTTTTCGTAGTATAGAGGTGGCATATGCCGAATTATGATGATGGAAAAGAACTGAAATGCTCGTTCTGCGGCAAGCCGCAGAGCCGCGTGCGCAAGCTGATCGCAGGACCGAACGTGTATATCTGCGATGAGTGTATCGGCGTATGCACCAGCATTCTGGATGACGAGCTGGACCTCATGCCGGAGTACGAGCCGCAGAGCCATGCACTCGAAAAGCCCGAGCACCTGCCGACGCCGCAGGAGCTGAAAAAGGTGCTCGATGAGTACGTTATCGGTCAGGATCGCGCGAAGATTGCCCTTTCAGTTGCGGTTTACAACCACTACAAGCGCATCTACCATCCGGAGACCGAGGTAGAGCTGCAGAAGTCCAACATCCTGATGCTGGGTCCGTCCGGCTCGGGCAAGACGCTGCTGGCGCAGACGCTGGCCAAGACACTGCAGGTTCCGTTCGCAATCGCGGATGCGACCACGCTGACCGAGGCCGGTTACGTCGGTGAGGATGTCGAGAACATCCTGCTGCGTCTGATCCAGGCGGCGGACTTTGATGTGGAGCTGGCAGAGCACGGCATTATCTACGTCGATGAGATCGACAAGATTGCCCGCAAGAGCGAAAACCCGTCCATCACCCGCGATGTTTCGGGTGAGGGCGTACAGCAGGCACTGCTGAAAATGCTCGAGGGCACGGTTGCCAACGTACCGCCGCAGGGCGGACGCAAGCATCCGCACCAGGAATTCATTCAGATCGACACGACCAATATTCTGTTTATCTGCGGCGGTGCATTCGACGGTATCGAGGGTATCATCCAGAAGCGCACCGGTAAGCAGGGTATGGGCTTTGGTTCTGAGGTAAAGGGCAAGGAGGACGAGCAGACCGACCGTCTGTTGGCCAAGATCGAGCCGCATGACCTGATGAAGTTCGGCCTGATTCCCGAGCTGATCGGCCGTCTGCCGGCTATTGTTTCGCTCGATACGCTGGATAAGGACGCACTTGTCCGCATCCTGCAGGAGCCGAAGAACGCACTGGTCAAGCAGTACGAAACGCTGTTCGCAATGGACGGCGTAGAGCTGAAGTTCCGGCCGGAGGCGCTCGAGCGTGTGGCTGAGGTTGCACTCGAGCGCAAAACGGGTGCCCGCGGTCTGCGCGGTGTGCTGGAGAACGTGATGACCGATATCATGTTCCGTATTCCGTCCGACGAGACCGTCTGCCGCGTGGAGATCACGCCGGGCGTTGTGGACGGTACCGGTGAGCCGGTTGTCGAGCACGGTGAACGCACGGCTGTTCCGGCGGAAAAGCAGCCGCCGAAAAAGGCTTCGCGCAGAAAGCCGACCAAGAGCGCATAATCAATTAAAACCAATACGGGCGGGGAACGAGATTCCCGCCCGTATTTTTAACGTTCAACGCCTTTACAAACCCCGGAAGATATACTATACTGAAACTAATAGACAATTTTCCGTGCAAGGAGAAACGAATATATGACAGAGCTTAACGGAATCGTCCTCAGCCGCCTGCCGGTGCTGCCGCTGCGCGGACTGACGGCGTTCCCTAATATGATCGTCCACTTTGATGTGGGCAGAATGATGTCGATTCGCGCACTGGAAGCGGCAATGAAGAACGGACAGACCATCTTCCTGACCGCGCAGCGCGAACTGAAAACCGATACGCCGACGCCGAGCGACCTGTACCAGATCGGCACGATCTGCCAGATTCGCCAGATCCTGCGTCTGCCGGGCGACAATATCCGCGTGCTGGTCGAGGGCAAGACCCGTGCGCTCGCGCGCAACTTTATCGCCGCCGAAAAGGACGAGGACTGCATGTATGCCGAGGTTGAGGAACTCGAGGACTACGTTTACGGCGTGACCGAACGCCGTGCGCAGGCACTCGTGCGCACCGCGCAGGAGCGTTTCGGCGAGTATGCGCAGTATGCGTCCCGCCTGTCGCCCGATGTGGAGCTGACCGTAGCCGAGGGCGGCGATCCGGGCTATCTGGCAGATTATATCGCTCAGAATATTCCGGTCGATGTGGCAGCCAAGCAGGAAATCCTCGAAGAGCTTGGCATTACCCGCCGTCTGGTGATGGTGATCCGCATGCTCGGTGAGGAGACCGAGGTCCTCAAGATCGAAAACGAGATTCAGGACGAACTCAAGACCCAGATCGACAAAAACCAGAAGGAATACTACCTGCGCGAGCAGATCAAGGTCATTCAGACCGAACTCGGCGAGCAGGACGTAGCCGCAGAAGCGGAAAGTTACCGCGCGCGCGTGCTCGACCTCAAGCTGCCGAAGGAGTGCGAGGACAAGCTCATCCGTGAGGTGGACCGCTTTGCCAAGCTGAGCGGCTCGACGGCCGAGCAGGGTGTCGTGCGTACTTATCTGGATACCATGCTCGACCTGCCGTGGAATAAGAAGAGCGAGGAACGTCATGATCTGGCGGAAGCACAGGCGATCCTCGACCGCGACCACTATGGCATGGAGAAGGTCAAGGAACGCATTATGGAGTTCCTTGCTGTCAAGAGCCTTGCACCCGACCTCAAGGGGCAGGTGCTGTGTCTGGTCGGCCCTCCGGGTGTCGGCAAGACCTCGATTGCCAAGTCCGTTGCAGAGGCCATGGGCCGCAACTACACGCGCATGAGCCTCGGCGGTGTGCGTGACGAGGCGGATATCCGCGGTCACCGTAAGACCTACATCGGCGCAATGCCCGGCCGTATTATGGATGCGCTGCGCCGTGCCGGTACGTCCAACCCGCTCATCCTGCTCGACGAGATCGACAAGATGGGCAACGACTTCCGCGGCGATCCGGCATCGGCGATGCTTGAAGTGCTGGATACCGAGCAGAATGTTGCCTTCCGCGACCACTACATTGAACTGCCGTTTGATCTGTCCGACGTGGTGTTCCTGACGACTGCGAACGATCTTTCGACCGTTCCGCGTCCGCTGCTCGACCGTATGGAGGTTATCGAGCTGCCGTCCTACACGGCGGAGGAAAAGCGCCTGATCGCACGCCGTCACCTGCTGTCCAAGCAGATGAAGAAGCACGGCCTGAGCGAAAATCAGCTGATCGTGGACGATGAAACGCTTGATGCGATCATCAGTGGCTACACCCGCGAAGCAGGCGTGCGCCGTCTTGAGCAGGTGCTGGCGAAGCTGTGCCGCAAGGCGGCCAAGCATATCGCGGATGGCGACGAAAGCCTGACGGCTACCAGGGAGAATCTCGAGGAGCTGCTCGGCACGGCGACCTTCAAGGACGATCTGGTCAGCAGGAAGGACGAGGTCGGCATTGTAAACGGTCTCGCGTGGACGAGTGTCGGCGGTGAAATGCTTGAGGTTGAGGTGGCGGTCGTGCCGGGCACCGGCAAGATCGAAATCACCGGCAATCTCGGCACGGTCATGCAGGAGAGCGCAAAGGCGGCTGTGACGTTCGTGCGCTCCAAGGCAGAGTCGCTGAACATCGACCCGATGTTCTACAAGGACAATGATCTGCACATTCACTTCCCGGAGGCAGCGATTCCGAAGGACGGCCCGTCCGCAGGCGTGACGATCACCACGGCGCTGATTTCGGCATTGACCGGCGCGCCGGTTCGTCACGAGGTTGCCATGACCGGCGAGGTAACGCTGCGCGGCCGCGTGCTGCCGATCGGCGGTCTGCGCGAGAAAACCATGGCGGCGTACCGTGCGGGCATCAAGACCGTGTGTATTCCGAAGGACAACGAGAGCGATTTGAAGGACATCGTGCCGGTCGTTCGGGAAAACATCAACTTTGTCATTGCGGAGCACATGGATACGGTGGTGGAGACCGCGATTGACTTTTCGCGCCGTCCCAAGCAGAAAAAACGCAAGTCCGCACCGGTAAAGCGTGCAGCGGACTCGGCATCGACAACGGTGGTACAATAATATGGAAATGAAGAAACCGAATTTGCATAACGCGGAATTTCTGCGCTCGGCGGTCAAGGAAAGTGATTTTCCGCACGACCCGCTGCCGCAGATCGTGTTTGCGGGCAAAAGCTCGGTCATCAACAAGCTGCTGAACCGCAAGAACTTTGCGCGCGTCAGCGCGCAGCCGGGCAAGACCATTCACATCAACTATTTCACGATCGACAAGGCAATGTATCTGGTCGATCTTCCGGGCTACGGCTACGCGCGCGTTTCCAAGGCCGAGCAGCAGCGGTGGGGTGCTCTGATGGAGACCTACTTTGCAATGGATCTGCTGACGCTGGGCATCCAGATCGTGGACATTCGTCATAAGCCGACGCGCGACGATATGACGATGGCGGAGTGGTTCCGCGCATCCGGTAAGCCGTGGGTGATTATCGCCAACAAGCTGGATAAGATCAAGAAGAGCCAGCTTGAGGGCAATATCGCGGAGATCCGTCAGACGCTGCTGCTGCCGGAGGAAGTGCCGGTCATTCCGTTCTCGGCAGAGAAGGGATTCGGTCGTGATGAGGTGCTCGACCTGATTTTCGAGCACGTTTGCGGAAAGGAAGAGGCATAAATGGATTTTTTCCGCCGTTTTATGGCAGGCCGCTACGGCAGCGACCCGCTCAATAACGCACTGCTCATTCTCGGCATTGCACTCATTATCGTGGCGCGCATTCTCGGCTGGGCGTGGATGAACGTATTCATTCTCGCGTTGCTGTGCCTGTGCTATTTTCGCATGTTCTCGCGCAATATTCAGGCGCGGTATGCGGAGAATGAAAAGTTTATGAGATGGTGGCGTCCGGTATCGAACAGGATTCGCGGTGCACAGGGTCGTTTCGCTGACCGTAAGACACACTGCTATTTCAAGTGCCCGGAGTGCGGTCAGCGCCTGCGCGTGCCAAAGGGCAAGGGAAAGATTATGATTACCTGCCCGCATTGCCATACGAAATTCGACCGAAAGACCTGAAATTAACTGTTGATTACTGTTCAATTTACAAAGCGGCTGTGCATTAAAATTTGCACAGTTGTTTTGTTACGGTTTCACGGCTAAATCACCAAAATTATCCTTGCTTTTTCTTGCATGTGTTGTATAATAAAGATAGAAAATAGAGCAGGGGTGAGTCCGATGGATATTGATCAGCTGATTGGAAAGTTTTACAACAGATTAAAGAAAGCCGATATTGCCGGCACGGAAGGCAAGGTTGCGGTGCAGTTTAATCTTACGGGCAAGATTACAGGTGTATTCTACATCGAAATCTTGAACGGCAATGTGTCCGTTATGCCGTATGAGTATATTGACCACGATGCAATCGTTTCCGGGTCGATGACGAATCTGGAGAAGGTGCTTACCGGCAAGCTGGTTCCGCAGGTTGCTATCGCTGAGGGAAAAATCAAGGTTGAAGGCAATGTGGATAAGGTTATGCTGTTGGCAGAGTTAATGAAGTAATGATGCAAAGCTGCATAGAGGAAGACCCGCCGTACTTTCAGGCGGGTCTTTTGTGTAAAAGCATCCAAAGCGGTACATGCTGTCGTTATACAAGGAGAAATGCTCGAAAATGAATAAAAAGCAGAAAAAAGCCAAACTGACACTGGATATTATTGCGTGCGCGCTGTCAGCGGTAAGCGCAGGACTGTCGATTGCGGCTTTTGTAATTAGTCTTGTGAGGAGAAACGAGAAATAAATGTCGGATAGGGACGAAAAAACTCTTGACATTTGCTCTGGGATTTGGTATTCTATTTAAGCTGTCTCTCAGAGACAAGCGCAAAACCGAAAAGTTTGATTTAGAACTGATTGAGGTTCTGAAAAAGAATTTGAAAAAAGTTCTTGACAAACGCTT
>OHAI01002126.1_pt1 | contig 14735 bp, 8 predicted proteins | sample 1577091 | NCBI WGS metagenome assembly OHAI01 (sample SAMEA3541548, study PRJEB24748) | human gut metagenome | biome: human gut; feature: human-associated habitat; material: faeces | place: China | collected 2012
GCGGGTGCGGGAAAACCCCCGCCGGAGGCAGCGGCGCGGTATATATGGGCTGAGCGCAGCGTGTATGATGCTGTTCGCGGTGATGATGCAGGCGGCGGATGTGTTTGCAGTGCAGGAGCAGACAGCCGCATGGGGCGTGTTCGGCGCGATGCTGCTGCGGGAGGACGTGGGCGGCTATGTGCTGGTGGCCGTCGTCTCCTTTGCAGCGGCGGTGGTCGTTACCGTGTTTTGCACACGATTGAGAAAAAACAATAAACAGCAGGAACAAACCAAGGAGGATGAGGAAACATGAAGAAAAGATTTTTAGCGGCGCTGCTGAGCCTGTGCATGACGCTCACGATGCTGCCAACTACGGCGTTTGCAGCGGTGAGCGATTCGATGGGCAACACACCCGAGGAAAATCAGGCGATTTTGGAGCAGCTCTCTGCCCTGACCGGCGATAGCAGCGACCAGGTGCTTTCCATGCTGAACGCTTTGGGGCTGCTGGATGAAGACGGCAATTTCAAGGTGGATCAAACCATCACGCTGGACGGCCAGGTGTTGACACTGGCGGCTGTCATGGAGCTGCTGGAAAATCCCACCACGGATCTCACCCGTATAGCCGACGTGGATGGGACTCCGGTGGCGCTGGGCGATTTGAAGACCATGATCCAAATCGAACAGGAGCTGCAGCGGATCAAGGACACCTATTTCTCCGGCAGGGAGTTTACCGGGGAAGCTCTGGAGAATCTCAATAGCCTGATGGAGCAGCTGGAGCTGCAGGGCATCAGTTTGCAGTATTCCGCCTCTGCCACAAAGCCTGAGGGCGTTGAGACGGTGGATATGAGCGGCATGATGAGCCAAACGCTGGAGGATCTCGCAAGCAACAGCTGGAGCTCCGGGACTTTTACTGTATACGGCGGAAAACCGGTCGGCTTTTCCTACCGCATTCAAAAAGGCCAGCTCAGCGAGTATATCACCGGTGTGGAGGTCTCGATAGGCGGGAAGAGTAAGGTCGTCGAGCAAAGCGACGGGTCCTACAAGCTGACCTATGACGTAGGCTCGACTTTCAGTTTAGGTGGTTGTAAAATCACTGTCAAAGTTACAACCAAAGGAAGTACCCAAGCCTGGCACGATAATTCTTATTCCTATGGTGACCTGCTGGGGATGATTGAATTTTACGATGCGGAAAATCTGGTGTTCTATGACGGCGCCGGTTATGCCGACCACTGTCAGCTCAAGCTAAAAAAGACGGTTGGCGCCCCCACAATACAAACATCAATGACCGCGCCGAGTTATGTTGAAGAACTCAAAAATACAACCGTATTATATGATGATTTGTTTATTCCTTTGCTGGCAGAAAGCTACACTGGCGGCAGTGCCGACAATTCGGACTTTATTGCGCTAAGCAATACCATCGGAATTTTGGAGGGTGCCCGCAACTCGGTGTCTTCCAGCAGCTCCACCAAATCTTATCAGCCATACCAAATCGACGCCAGCATCGAGTTTAGCTGGAGCGGAGACATAGCTGCCTATAATGGCTCTGCGCCGTATGGCAATTATATTTCTGCAAACCCGATACCCTATGCCCCGTTCTGTCTGACGGAGTACAAGCTCGATGGAACAGCTCTGACGCCCACCACCGACGGAAAGAAAACGGAGAACTGTACGATTAACAATGGCAGTACGGTCAGCATCTCCCTGCAGTCTACCACGCAAAACAGAGAGAATCAGCAGTACTGGCTGCCCTTCGAACTGTATCTGAAGAATGTAAATAATAATATCCAAAATTCCACCACCACCGCCAAGACCAGCAACGTTACAGCCAAGCTGGTGGACACGGACAATCCCACCATTCAAAGCGTCACGGCCCCGGCGGGAACCTATGCCAGCGGACAGCATGTGCCCATCACAGTTACCTTTAACGAGTTCGTGGATCTTAGAAACGCCACCGTGACCATCAATGGCAAAGTGTATACCGCCGCTGAGCTTTCCATGAACAACTACGGTGTCACGGCAATGCTCTGGTATCCGGTGCAGGATACGGATGCCACCGAGGTCACCGTCAATGGTATGACCGGTGTGGAAGATGTTTTCGGTCATACGCTGGATACCTCACTCTATCCAAGCAACTCGATTACCGACGTTGATCTGAAGAGCGTCTTGATGCGTAACGCTCCCACCGCACTGACCGCCGACTACGCCGACGGCAAGGCATCGTTCACGATGAACGCCAACATGGAGCAGGCCTACAAGACCGTATACAGCAATTATCACACCCCGGCAGGCACAGAGCCGAGGGAAGCCCCGTTCCGCCTCGAGCTGAGGTACGACTCCGCGGTTGAACCAATCTATCTGCAGGTCTATCTGGACACAGAGAAGGAAGCCTTCACCATTAGCGACTATGCAATCGCACCCTCTGCTTTCGACCGCACCTATACGGTGACGCTGCAGGCCAACGAGGGCACGAAAGACGCTCCTGACTGGGTGAATGTTCTTCCCCTGACCCGGCAGTTCACGGTGGCAAAGAAAGTTTCCGTGCACACGGTGAAGGTCGTCCCGGAAGCGAATGACGCCGACTATACGATTTCCCTCGGCAAAACCACCCGCCCCACGCTTAAGGCAGAGGTTTTGGGGGCAGGCGGTGAGACGGCCAGCTACACCACCGGCAAATGGAGCAGCAGTGACACGCTCATTGCCACCATCAACGAGGATACCGGCGTTGTTGCCACCACAGGAACCAAGGTGGGAACCGTCACCTTTACCTTTACGGCGGACAACGGGACTGAGGACACTGCCGATGATGTGACGGGCAAGTCAAAGTCCTATACCGTGACGGCAGGCGATTCCCTGGCACTGGTGATTCCCGGCGGCGCATCCATCGTGACGCGGGTAAATCAGCCCGCCACCGTGCTGTGGAGCTCCAACGCCACGCTGATGGCGCCGAACAAAGAGTTCAATTACAGGATCGACCTGTATGAGGGCAACTACGCGAATGAGGCGGCGCTGAGCGGCCGCAAGCCCGTTGCGACTTATACCGTCGGCAAGGATAAAAACAGCGTGCGGATCGAGGAGAATGTGCTCTCCAAGCTCTCCAACGGCAATACCCCTGCCTACACGGTATTGGTCTCCATGCCGCACCCCAACGCCGGCGGTGAGGACGTCCGCCTGTCGGCACTTGCCTGGATCATCGTGCAGGCACCGCCTGCCACAGCCAAGCTGACACCGCCCCAGAGCATTTACCTCAAGGATACCGACGGTGCCGTCAATATCGACTGGTCGGTGGAAAACACCACTGAGGGCGCCCCTTTGCAGCCCACGCTGACCATCACCCGGGTCACAGAGGACAACACCACCACCAAAGTGGTGGACAGTGAGCGCCTATCCGGCACCTCCGGGAGCTTCCCCCTGTCATTACAGAGTGTGAAAGCCGGCAATCTGAAGGACACCTATCAAGTGGTTTTGAGCGTGGAGAATCCTGGTGAGGAATCTCCCAGCACCGACTCCTTCCCCCTGTATGTCTACGATGCCGACGCACTGAAGGTGCAGAACGACAAAGGAGAAACGATTTCTAAGCTGACCATGGACAATACCTCCAAGGTCAGCGGCAGCCTGCCCACCGTTACAGCTGAAATTATGCAGCTGCGCCAGGAGTTGGGGCTGATCGAGTACATAGGCATCAACTATGACGAGTACGGATGGAACTCCTTTAAAGACGGCATCCGGTGGCTCTCCAGCAACAACAATGCCATTTCCGTCAACTACAAGCAGGGCGGACTGTATGAGGACATCAGAAACTTCTCCTTTGATTCCTACCTTCCCGAAACCAAAATGGCGCTGTCCGGCTTGGCCAACGGCACCGCAACCGTCACGGCTACCCATGCCGCCACGGGCATGAATGCCGCCGTACAGGTGACAGCGAAAACGCTGCAAAATAAGTTCTATCTCTTCCAGCTGACGCCTGCAGCGGAAACTACGCTGCAATACACCGACGGCAAAGGTGTGCCCAAAACGGTCACGACCAACAGTGAAGGCGTGCTGGCGCTTTACGAACCCAACGGAATCGCCAGTGAGGTGTCTCTGCGGTCCGGCTCCGGCGCGGATATTTATCTGGGCACCATCTATAAAGAAAATCTGCGTTCCGGCGAGCGGGATGCCACAAAACTGCAGCTTTATCCCTTGAATACCTTCAGCCTTCGGCGAGTTGCCCGGGCATCTGTGACGCTCATCACGCCGGGCGGCGATCCGCTGGCGAACAAGACGGTGACCGTTCGTGGCGGCGTTTATAAAAACGGAGGCTACTGCCAGACAGCTCTGCTGGGCTCCAGGGCAGGAGCACTTGTCAGCGGCATCACCGGCGACACCTATACCACGGATGCGGCGGGAAATATAACCGTCTATCTGGATTCCACCCAGTTCTGGTCGGCCGAAAAGGGCGAGAGCAACACCACGGCGCTTTCTGCTCTGGATCAGCTGGAGTACATTCTGGAGATCAGCGCAATTGACGGCGACAAGTACTATCCGCTGCTGCTGACCGTCAACGGCAAGCTGGGCGTGGACGATGTAATGCGCACCGCAGAGGGCGTTGTCTCTCTGGAGCGTGTGCCGGCGGGGGAGGAAAACAAACCCTTCATTGTGGCGCAAAGCGTTGATTACGGTCTTGCCAACGGTCAGAAGGTGGATGTCCGCAGCTCGACTGGGAAGATTGGCCCTAACAGCAGCTTTAAAACAGCAAGCCTGCACACCACCATGTTCCTCTGGGGCGAGAAGATTGCCAACGCGCGGAATTACAGTCTCAAGCTGGCGGACGAATACGGCGTTATTCCTGCCGCCCAGAGCAGCAGTACCAAGCAGTATCCCTTCTCATCCATCCCCGTAGCGGAAAACGATCTGACTCTCACCGAGACCACCATGACCACCTCTGGATGGATCGCTGACGGCAAGGATGTGGGTATGAAAACGCAGCTGAGCCTGAACGGCAGCCTGCTACAGGAGAAAATAATGCCCTTCCGGGTCGTTGATCTGACCCGAGTGCCCAAGGTGACAGAGGATGACCGCGTCACCGGTATTCTGGCGACGATGGGATCCTCCAGTGGAGTGAATCAAGTCGACTTTGGCGGAGTGGGCGATAGTAACATTCTCAAGGTGCTGACCGGACGGCTGGATGATCTGAGCGGTCCGGTGGACACTTCCGTGTTCAAAATGATCATCACCCCCAGCGAAGATCCCTCCGTGTTCCGTGCCATGATTTGGGCCGGGTACAATACGCTGGAGATGGAGGACATGGACTATTCCGAGGACGGCGTGGCGTTGGGTGCGAATGTGCTGACGCAGAACCTGGAAGTGGGTGTGCCCGGGACCGGGGATCTGAGCCAGATGGCCCAGGGCACCTATGATCCCAAGGGGGACTACAAAACCAACTCCATAGCCGACAATGTCACCAGCACGGATCTCAACTTGCAGTTGGAGGGCTTTTACGAAGCGGAAATCCGCTATAACACCGAAAAAAAGGAGTGGGAGGTTTTCACCGTAGGCGGCGGATTTACCACCGGTGTTGGTGTGGGCTTCTCCTTCAGCGTGAACGCCATGGCTGGTCCTGTGCCGTTGACAGCAACCTTTGAGCTGGGTGGTGCCATTCAGCTGGATTTCCGTACCGCAGTGCGCTACGGCCGGCAGGGCGAGGGTACAGAGCTTGCCTGGAGCGATCCCACGGCCACGGCAGTGAATGACTTTTTGACCACGCTGCGTATCAACGCCTATGTCCACGCGTTTGGCGGTATTGGCTTTGACTATTCGGTCGTGGCGCTGAAGATCGGTCTATTCGGCAATTTGGATGTGGACAGTCAGAATAAGTTCCTTTCCCGCACCTATCTTGCCGACGAGACAAAGCGCCAGATCAACGGTCAGGCCCTGGGAATCCAAAGCGAAGTGGGAATCAAATTTGTGGCAACCTTCCTGTTTATCTCCTACGAGGCGGTGATCGCCTCCGGAACCCTTGGAGCCACCAGGACTTTTAATGACTGGAACACAATCGACGACTACTGGAATAGCGCCACCAGTGGGCTGAGCCTTGCTTCGCTGCGGATGGCGGCGGCCCAGAGCGGAATGCAGGTGGCTTCTGGCAGTGCAACGCTCCAAAGCCGGGACTATCTGGAGCAATATGCCCGTACCTGGGGCCAGCCCCAGCAGCGGATGATGCTGTTCTCTCTGAACTCCACCAGTGGGCTGGAAAACATCCAGACCAATGCCAACCCCACATCCTATCCACAGCTTAGCGATGACGGGAAGGTATTGACCTACATCAACGACGGCAACAGCAGCAGTATTTACGACAGCCGGGCGCATTTCTCCACCCTCAATGGCGGCGTCTATACTCCCTCCAGTGAAATTGTCGCTCCCACAGGGTTCCCCGGCTACGGCGACACGAGCGTTTCTTTGTCCGGCACTGGCAGCTTCGCGGCGGCGGCTTGGGTTCGCATGGGCACCGACCTGCCGGGTAAAAATGCCGGTGATGCCGTGACATTGGAAGAGCAAAACCTGCTGATGAACAGCACGGAGATCGTAGTGTCCGTCTATAACGGCTCAACCTGGACATCCACCCGCCTAACCAACGACGGCACGCCGGATCTGGCCCCAGCCACGGCAGTGGGCGGCGACGGCAAAGCCATCGTGTTCTGGCGCAACGTCTACACCCCCGATCCCGGTACGCAGGGCAGCAACAACCTGCTGAACTTCACGACCAGAGATTGTATCATGTACAGTTGCTATGACAGCACTAACGGCACCTGGAGCAAGGCAAAAATGCTTTATAACGGTGCTACTGGCAGCGTGAAGGCGTTGCAGGCGGCCATGCTGCCCGACGGAACCGCTATGGCGGTTTACTCGCTGGACCGCAGCGGAACCGGAGATACCTCCGCCTACGAGATCGCCTATTGTACCGTGGCTGCTGACGGAACTCCCGGTACAGCCATGTTGGCGACCTGTGACAGCAATCTTGACGAAAACTCCCAGGTCGTTGCAGCCAATTTCGGCAGCGGGGATGACCGATTTGTCATCGGTTGGCACAGTGTCCGAGACGGCAGCAGCGATATTCAGCTGTTGGCTGTGGACGGCAGCGGCACCATGTCCAACAGTTTCCCCGGCTCTCTGTCGACCCTGACCAGCAGCGGCAACGCCGTCGTGGGCGGAGACTTCCGCTTCGCTTCCCTCAGCGGGGATCATCGCAGCCGCAATGATCTTACCATCGTCTGGAATGAGACTGTCAATAACGCCAACGGCGCGGTAGATCACGGCATTTTGAAGGCGGCCAAGCTGCGCTATGCCACAAATACCTACACTCTGTCCGCACCATTGGAACTGGCAGAGCTGCCGGATCGCACGCTGGCTGACCACTTTGATGCCTATGTCAGCGGCACCAATCAGGTGCAGGCCGCCATTCAGGCCACCCGGTATGACGATGAAAACCCGCAGGTAATCGGCGGCGTGACCGTTCCGGGTGAGGAAACGATCCTCTATACCGCTACCTCTGATTTTGTCACCGATGCGGTGGCAGTGGAACAGATCGGTGTGGATTATGCAACGCTGGCGTTGAACAGCCTGACACCCATTCACTTTACCATCCGCAACACCGGGCTGAACGATGTGACAAACCTAACGGTCAGCCTTGGCAGCGGGGAAACCGCTACCCTTACGGAAAAACTGCTGCCCAATGAAAGCACCACCCTTACCGTCTGGCACCATGTGAAGGACTGCGTGACCGACCTGGGCTATACCATCACCGCCGCCGGCGGCATCCACGAAAACGGCACAGTGTATCTGGATTATCCCGACATTGGAATCTCACAAATGGAAGTGATTGCGGAGAGCGCCGGCAAGCGCACGGTGCGCATGACCCTCTATAATTCCGCTGCCGCCACGCTGGCCGGCGGAAAGAGCCGCGAGGTGAAGCTTGCGTTCTATGCGGATGATCTGCATACCGAACCTGCAGAGGTAGCCTGCACCACAAACGGCGTATCGGTTAACGGTAATGAAATCACCATTTCCGAAGACAGCGCCCTCGCCCGCATTGATCAGGGAACCCTTACACTGGATCTGACCTATGATCTGGGCGAGTATATGACATCCATTGGCAAAACCGAGATCCCCAATGTGGGTACCTATCTGTACGCCGAGGCATGGGCGGAAGGCAAGGTCGGTGGAACGGGAAGCAATCAGCGCCTGCCGGAGTATAACGGCAGTGACAGCGAGGCCAGCGTCCATATGACCGGCGCACTGGCTCGCACCGGAGAGCAGCTGACGATGGATGTGACACAGGGGAACGACGGCAACGGTCACAGCACCGCCGCCATTACCCTGCGCAACAACTGCCTGCAGTCTCAGACTAGCGCAGAGCTGGTGGCCACGCTGCTGGATGCTGCCGGGACCGTTCTGGAAACGAAAAAGACCAGTATTGGCGGTGCCATCTCCGGGGAAACCTTCCAGACAGAAACCGTCACCTTCTCCCGGCTTGGCACCCGCGTAGTGGTGCGAGCCGCAGTGCCCGGTAAAGACCTTCTGACCTTTGAAGGTCTGGCAGTGGGGCTCGGCGATTTTACCGCCAACGGAACGAACTATACCTATACGCTGCAAAATGATAGCGGAGCAACATCTACGCTAGTCACAGCGGTGTCTGGAAACGGCGAGCCCGTGAGCATCAACGGACAGGCTCTGTCCACCGGCGGCAGCGCAACCGTTGCCATCCCCAACAGCGGCACAACCGACATTGTCGTGAGAATCGGTGCTAAAACCTACACGCTGACGATTCTGCGCAATAGCGGCACAGGCGGTAATGAAGGCAATAGCGGCACAGGCGGCAATGAAGGCGGTAGCGGCAGTGGCGGCGGAAGCGGCTACAGCTACTACACCATCAAGGCAACTGCCGGGGCTGGCGGCTCCATTTCTCCCTCCGGCAATGTCAGCGTCCGTGAGGGCAGAGATCAGACCTTCACCATCACTCCGGATAAGGGCTATGCTGTCGCCAACGTCAAGATTGACGGCAAGAGCATCGGCGCAGTGAAGTCCTACACCTTTGAGAATGTCCGTAGAACCCATACCATCGAGGTCATCTTTATGAAAGCCAACGGCAACCCCCAGACCGGCGTGTTTGTGGATGTAGCCACCGGCAGCTATTATGAGGATGCTGTGGATTGGGCAGTGGAGAACGGCATTACCAAGGGAACCGATGATACCCATTTCTCCCCGGACGGCATCTGCACCCGTGCGCAGGCCGTGACCTTCCTGTGGCGTGCCGCTGGAAGCCCCGCCTCTAAAACCAGCACCATGCCCTTCACCGACGTTCCTGTGGGCAGCTACTACTATGACGCTGTGCTGTGGGCGGTAGAAAACGGCATCACCAAGGGCACCAGCGACACCACATTCAGCCCCAACATGACCTGCTCCCGCGCCCAGATCGTCGCGTTCCTGTGGCGTTCCGAGAAGTCCCCGGCAGCGGGTACAGCCAATCCCTTTGCCGATGTGAAGTCTGACGCCTACTATGCTGATGCGGTACTGTGGGCGGTCAAGGAGAACATCACCAAGGGAACCACCAGCACGACATTCAGCCCCAATGTGGATTGCACCAGAGCGCAGATCGTGACCTTCCTCTGGCGCTGCAAGAAGTGACCGGCTGACATACGGCTAAACATGGCATGACCCCGTAAGCGAACATCGGACAGCGCAGCGGACGGGCATCTCGCCCCAAAGCTGCGCTGTTCTCTTTTCGCTATTCCCGGCAGAACACCCTCCGGCACATCTGCGCCTCAGCCATCAGCGACTCCCGCGGGAGATCGTTTCCTTCGACTCCCGCAGCAAGGACGAGTTTGTGAGGCTGGTCATGGACAGTGACCTGCGGCAGCGCGACCGGAATATTGCAAAGCGGATCACAGAGTTGGATGCTATCTTCAAGCGGCTCTATGAGGACAACATTTCGGACAAGCTCTCCGATGAACGCTTTCAGAAGCTCTCTGCGGACTATGAGAAGGAAGAACGGGACCTCAAGGGGCTGACGAGTTCCCTTCGGAAAGAAGTGGAGCTGGAGGAAAGCAAATCGGCGGATGGTGATCGTTTTCTCTCCGTTGTGGAGAGGTACACGGATATCCCGGAGCTCACGCCCTGCATCCTCCATGAGTTCGTGGAGAAAATCATCGTCCATGCGGCCAGCGACCTGAAGGGCAAGAATCGGACGCAGGAGATCGATATTTACTACAAGGGTATCGGGGTCTTGGAAATGTCAAAAGTCACGGCATCAATGAAAAAAAGAGGAAACGGTACAGCCGAAGCTATACCGTTCTCTCTTTCCTCACGATGTTTTCTTATCGGGAGCTGCCTTGCCGCTCTTTTCGTTTTACTCTATGCTTTCGCTCTGCTCCGACAGATGCAAATCCAAATTTCGACCGCGTGTGCAAACACTGCGAATGTACACATAGCTGTGGATTTCATCAACCGAATACAAAATCACGTCATTTCGCGTAACATACTACGGTATCCCGATACTGCTGCATAATATACATCAGCTTTTCCGTAATGTCCCGCTCGGCTGTTGAGGTGTAAGATATCTTATATCCTTGCGGCACGACTCTGAAGCAGCTCCTTTACTTTAGCGTCCATATCGCACTGCGCAGAGATGCGTCCGGCAGCAATATCCTCACTGCTGCGCGACAGCTTTTCACTGATTTCCGTTTCGCTCATATCATCCCATGCACGAAGCGACGGACGAAATGGCATACCGCCTTCCTGCAGGCTCTGCTGCGCAAACATCCGTACAGCCTCAGCGAACGAGGTGCCCATACTGCGGTAAAGCGCTTCTACCTGCTCCTTTACTGCACTGTCAATGCGGATCTGAAGTGTTGCATCCATAGCCATAAAATCATCTCCTTGTAGTGCGATTGTATTACAGTTTTCTTTGTATGTCAAACGGTGGTGGTCAAAAGATGACCTTGCAAAGTTCCGGATCTCGTCCTATTCTATCAATCACCAGAATAGAAGGGACTTGAACGGAGGACTTCATGCAGGCAATTAAAACAGTCGCGTTTCGGAAAGCAGAGAGCACCAGCAGACGAATTCGGGAACAGACAGCGTGGTTTTTTCTCCGACATATGCACATCGACGAGGACACTTCCCCCTCTACAGCATTTCATGCGCTCCTGACACGGAAAGAACGTGAATCTCTGCCCGCACCGCAAGGCGAAAAGGAAAAACGGTACGGCAGAAGCTTTGTACTCGTTCAGCCTTGTTCGAAGCACAGCTTTATGATACGATAAATGCATACACAAAGCTGTTCATCATGGGCACAGAAGATATTCCCACCGGTCTGCGGTACAAGCTAAATTCTGATCTGACTTCATTCAATGAGCAGACCACGCAGGCGCTGATGAATCAATCCACAATTTGCATACGTCAGAACAGCACTGCCGACCAAATGGCAAAAGAACTGCTTCTTGTATGGGATAAAGCCTCCAAGCGATTAGCCGATGATATTGACGGTGCCTATATACAAGCCAGCTGGTATTATCTCCTGCATCAGTTTGACAAAGCCGGCTATCACAAATTTCAGTATATTGTCGAACATCAGCAGGGACTTTGTAATACCTGTCTTTCATTCAGCAACAAAACTTTTACGCTGAATGAATTGATTCAGCAGGACTTGCTTCCGCCACTGCACCCGCACTGCCGCTGTGCCGTAATTCCGGTTTACGAATCTTCATCGGCATTGGAACAGCCCACTGTTGCTGCATCACCCAGCGCCGACAATCATGCGAATTGGTATGATGCACTGCTGCGCATTCCCTCTGATGCCAAAGCACTGCTGAACGGTTTTGTTGCCGCCCAGCAGGAACGTATTGGTCGTGGAACACTCGGCGGCTTTCTTGACTGGCTCACTATGGGTACAGTCAGCGGTCTTTATGAGGGATTAAAAACGCGCACAGATGCGATGACAAAAGATCCCTCACTTTATAATATCGTAAACTGGCTGACTCTGGGCACCGCTGATATGGTAAAGGGCGCATTTTCGCCGGATGAACCGCTGTCGCTTGAACACTGGCTGAATTCACTCGGTGTTGCCTCAATCACTGTAAGCGCGTATGAATTAGCCCAGAAATATGCTCCGGCGATGATTGATGATGTGGCGGCGTTTGAAAATACAGCGGCTCAAAACGCTGTGGAAATCAACCTGCCAGAAGATGCTCTGATTGTCCGTGATACCAAATACCTTGATGAAAGCGGTCATGTTGACTATCCTAAATACGCACCGGATAATGGATTTGTGGCAGGAACAAAGCATATAGAAACACTTGATGTCGGTGCTTTAATCGACCGCTATGGCGGACCAGGTGGTGATTTTACCGCACCCAAAGGTACACCATATAAAATGCGGTCATTGCCCTATTATAAAAATCAGAATGTCTATCATGTTTATCGAGTGATCAAACCCATTGAAAATGTAGAAGCAGGAAGAATCGCTCCGGCGTTTGGCGAACGAGGCGGCGGCATACAGTACCGCCTGCCAACTAATATTAAAGAACTAATCGAAAACGGTTATCTAGAGGAGGTTATTAAATGACTGCAATGAACCAAAACCAGCTCCGTGCGATCTTCCACTATTTGAAAGTCCCTGCCAGTGCCTATGACTTGGGTAATAATATGCGACTGGGTGCCTGTGAAACAATAGAGCATACCTCGCAAGGCTGGGAAGTATATGCGACTGAACGCGGCAGCAAGTGTGCTGTTAAGGTATTCTCCAATGAAACCGATGCCTGCTATAATCTGCTCTATCGCATGACACATTATTGCGATATTGATAAAACCCTGCCGAATTTAACTATCCGTAAGCTGCATTCCATTCTGGTCTATCTGAAAGTACCCGAAGACCTGTATAACTTCAGCGCCGGATATTTCGGTACGAACTGCTATTCCATGGAATGGACAGCGCAGGGCTGGGAGGTATTCTTCGCCGTGAACGGCGAAAAGTGTGATGTTACCGTCTTTGACAGCGAAACCGATGCCTGCCTCGACCTGCTGTATAAGGTGATGCATCGCTAAGCACCTTGCACAGCAGCAACAGATTGGGTATAATAAAAGCAGATATCTGGCACAGCAGGAGAGATAACTATGGCAGAAAGTTTTACCGCGCAGCTTATTCGGCGTTTTCAGATCGAACAGAAGAAAAATGACCACGGCGGCGTATACGCGTTCGCACAGAGAACACTCGCCTATCATTCCAACAGAATTGAAGGCAGCACATTAACGGAAAAGCAGACGGCATCTCTGTTCGATACCGGCACCCTGACGTCGGAAGATGCGCTGATTCGCGCAAAAGACATCGAGGAAATGACCGGCCACTTTCTGATGTTCAATGAAATGCTGAAAACCTATCAAGAGCCGCTTTCGCATGAACTGATGAAACGGTATCATTACAAGCTGAAAAGCGGCGTGTTTGAGAACATTGCAAACGGTTATCTGATCGGAGAATACAAGAACCGCCGGAATATCGTATCGGATATTACAACTACGCTGCCGGAGGATGTCCACGCACGCATGACGACACTTCTGGACGAATACAATGCAGCAGACAAACATGATCTGCACGGATTGGCAAAGTTTCATGCAGATTATGAGGCTATCCACCCGTTCCAGGACGGAAATGTACCATTGAGATACCAACAACAAATAGCGGCATAACAGCAGCAAACAACTTCATATCACATAAATACAGTTAAATAACATATAGAATTAGGAATACTTGAAAAACGGTATTCCTTTTTTATTTCCAGACGTTCAGAAATGAGCGTCTATTTTTTTACCCAAATGAAAGGAGAATCAAAAAATGAATAAGATATTGAAACGATTGCTTACAGGTGTTCTTACTCTCGCAACCGTCTTTACTGCTCTACCCACAACTGCTGTCCATGCTGCGGAAACACAATACTGGACAGAATCGGAGGAACGTGTCGGCATTGTTGAGAAAGTAATGAATGATGGTTCTATCGGCTCTACATTTAATGAGGGGCATATGACCGTTGAGGGCGAGGACGCTTATTGTATCGACATCAACACAGGCTTTAAGAATGGATATAAGACCAGAAGTGACGCAAGTACACGCATGACTGCCTACCAGATAGAGGACGTTGCTTTATCTCTTGAATACGTCAAACAGTATACGAAAAGCCATACAGGATTGAGCAGCCAGCACGCCTACCTTTTAAGACAGCTTGTAGTCTGGCAGAGATTGAGCGTCCATCTTGGGTGGAGCTGTGACAATGTACGAGCTTCCTATGATGAAATCTCAAAATCCGTGCAAGATGAAGTATTCGCCGGAGCGAAAGCCTTTGTAAGAGAAAATAAAGGACGCTATGACTGTTACGGTTATATCTACACTGGTGAGGGGCAGGATTTAGGACAGTTCTTCGCAGAGCTGGCTGTCGGCAATGGCAAGATTCAGAAATCTTCCAGTAATACCACAGTCACAAACGGGAATGACTGCTATTCTCTCTCTGGTGCGACTTATGGTGTCTATTCTGATAAAGGCTGCACGAAATCTGTTGCCACACTTACGACAAATGCCAATGGTAATACGGACACTGTGGAATTAAGAGCTGCGACATACTATGTGAAAGAAACGAAAGCTCCAAAGGGATTCCAGTTAGATAAGAACGTCTATACTATGACGGTAAAGGCTGGTGAAACTTCCACATTGAAAGTCAGCGATACACCAAAAGTCA
>OHAI01002130.1_pt1 | contig 14717 bp, 8 predicted proteins | sample 1577091 | NCBI WGS metagenome assembly OHAI01 (sample SAMEA3541548, study PRJEB24748) | human gut metagenome | biome: human gut; feature: human-associated habitat; material: faeces | place: China | collected 2012
GTAGTGACAATACATAAATATGACGACCAGACAACAAGTCTGTATAACGGAATAAGGAAACAGATCAACGAAGGGCGTCAGGTATATATCGTGTTCCCGCTGATAAAAGAAAGCGAGAAGATAGACCTCAAGAATCTTGAAGACGGCTTTGAAGGGCTAAAAGAAGCGTTTCCCGAATTCAGGCTGAGCAAGGTTCACGGCAAGATGAAGCCGGCTGAAAAAGAAGAGGAGATGAAGCACTTTGTGTCCGGCGAGACCCAGATACTCGTGGCCACCACCGTAATTGAGGTAGGCGTAAACGTGCCGAATGCATCAGTGATGGTAATACTCAACGCTGAACGCTTCGGCCTGTCACAGCTGCATCAGCTGCGCGGCCGTGTAGGACGAGGAGCCGACCAGTCATACTGCATACTTGTAAGCAAGCGCAAGTTAAGCGAAGAGACACGCAAGCGAATAGATATAATGTGCGACACCAACGACGGATTCAGGATTGCAGAAGCCGACCTGAAGCTGCGTGGCCCCGGAGACCTTGAAGGCACACAGCAAAGCGGAATGGCCTTCGACCTCAAGATAGCAGACATTGCGCGCGACGGGCAGCTGGTTCAGCTGGCACGCGACGAGGCACAGAAAATAATTGACAAAGACCCCATGTGTCAGAAGCAGGAATATGCCATGCTATGGAAAAGGCTTGACTCTCTGCGCAAAACAAACATAAACTGGTCTGCCATTTCATAGGTATTTTAACTAAAATGCTAACAATATGAATATCAACCAGTTAGTATTAGTTAAATTAGGGACACCTTGCATGCCAGTTTGTTAAAGTGTCCATAAAGTTGTTAAACCAGAAAACAACTATCACACTTTTTTATTATCTTTGCAAAGGTTTTTATGATAGGCCGGAAAATTTTTATCTGTTGATTTTTTTCTGACTATCGCCCGCGGCAGCCTCCGCACTTTTATCTTAACCAAGAACAATAAATTATGTATTTAATAAAAAGAACAATAAAGACATTAGCATTTACGGCATTATTTACCCTTACGGCAGTAACGGCATCAGCCCAGGATCTGCTGGCCCGCCAGGCACCTATCGACAGAAAGATGAAGGCGGTTGACACTTTAGCCCTTAAAAACATAATACAGAGAGAACAGACCGGCTCCCCTTCAGCACAGCTTTACAAGGAATGGAGCAACAAATATGCTCACCGCGCCACAACCCTTCCCGATTCTTTTCTTATTAACCTCAAGCACTTCTGCATGCCTACGACAAGCAAAGTCATAACGTCTAACTTCGGACGTCGCTGGGGCCGCATGCACAAAGGTATCGACGTGAAGGTTTATATCGGCGACACAATACGTGCCGCATTCAGCGGAAAAGTAAGAATAGTAAGATACGAAGCCAACGGATATGGCAACTATGTGGTTATACGCCACTATAACGGACTTGAGACTATATACGGACACATGTCTAAGCACCTGGTTGAAGAAAACCAGACTGTAAAAGCCGGAGAGCCCATCGGACTTGGCGGAAACACAGGACGAAGCACAGGTTCTCACCTCCACTTTGAGACACGTCTCTGCGGCGTAGCCCTCAACCCGGCACTCATGTTCGACTTCAAGAACCAGGACGTAACAGGCGATACATATATGTTCCGCCGCGACACTTACGACAACGACTCAAGACTTGCAAACAAGGAAAGAGGAAAAGACGACAACGAATATGCATCAGCAGAAAACAGTTCATCGTCTGACAAGAGAAGCAGAAACAACGACAGCGGCGACATACGCTATCATAAGGTTAAACGCGGAGAGACTCTGTCGAGCATCGCAAAGAAGCGCAACACAACTATCGAGGAGCTCTGCAAGCTTAACCACATAACAAAGAAGATGCGCATACGTCCCGGACAGATCTTAAGATACTCATAATTGTTAATGTCTATAAATGTCAAGCGGCTGTCAGCATTATGCTGGCAACCGCTTTTTTTATTCCAATCGGTCATCAGGCAGGCTGAAAGCATGAATACATAAAATTGATAAAGCTATGTGCGATCTAATGACCGACTGGGGTTTATGTTTTTTGCCAGACATACCTGTTTCTGTCGCCTGTCTGAATCTGCATTTTCCTGATACAGCCGCAATGCCTGCGAAAAAGCAGACGGCAGCACTTCCGATATAAGACAGCAATACTTTCTATATAAAACAATACGCCCAAATCAGCATGACCGATTTGGGCGTAATTTATAACTGATATTTCTGATTCTTATTTTTTTATCACCGCACGTATGACAAACCAGGCATGCATGACGATAGTGGTAAAAAGTCCGTAATGACGGCTCATAACATCAAAACGTTCAAGAAGCGAGGCCCTGTGGTTCTTTGTCGACTGCCCCTCACGCTGATAGTCGGCAATGGTGGCATGAACGTTCACCAGTGGCAGCGACTCTTTCTCTGCTTCTTTCATAATTCTTATACACCAGTCAACATCTGCCGAAAAACGATAACGCAAGTCGTAAGGAACCTTCTGCGCCAAATCAGTACGCGCATAAAAAGCCTGATGGCACACAAGCATACCATGACGGAAAGAGTGCCACGTGAGTTTTTCTGGCGGTGTAAGCCTGCGCCGGCTCATATAGTTGCCGTCATTATCCACCCAGTCGGTGTCACCATACAGCACTCCCGGCAGCGGTTTTCCTTCGCTGCTGCACTCTTCAAGACGTGCGTTGGCAGCAATAACAGCCAACGTATCGGCCGACGGGAAGAAGTCTCCGGCATTGAGGAAACACACATAATCGCCCGTAGCCAGCCGACGCCCTTTGTTCATGGCGTCATACAGTCCCTTGTCAGGTTCGGAAACTATCCTCACCTCATGGCCGTTGCAGGCTGCATTTGAAGCCTTTTTATATTCTTCTGCCATATTCTGCGTGCCGTCAGACGAAGCCCCGTCTATAATAAGATGCTCCACTGCCGCATAAGTCTGCCTCGCAACGCTGTCAGCCGTGCGCATAAATACATCGGCCGCATTATACGTAATTGTTACAATCGTAAACTTTATCATAATCTGTAATGCCTGTAAGCCCTGGCCTGGTTATAAACCTCGATATACTTCATCGCCACGCTCTGCTGCGAATAGCTTATTGAAACCTTTTTCACCGCATTGTCGCTCAGCTCGTCATAGTCGGCTTCAGAGAGCACCCAGCGCATGCCTTCTGCCAGATCTTCGGCACTCTTGTATTCAGCCACATACCCATTCTTGCGGTGATCTATCATCTCCGGGATGCCGCCCGACTTAAATCCTACGCACGGCACGCCGCAGGCCATAGCCTCCATTATAGTGTTAGGCAGATTATCTTCAAGCGAAGGCAGCACAAACAAGTCGGCCGCGTTATACACATCTATAATCTTCCGTTGGTCGCTGACATATCCGAGCGGGCACACCGGAAAAGCCAGCTTGTCGGCATAGTCTTCCGAGTGGCCTCCAAGGATAACTATGCTCGTGTTTTCCTTCATCTCAGGGCAACGCTCTGCCATAATCTCGCAGGCACGCACCATATAGTCCATACCCTTGCGCTTGTCTGTTATGCGCTGTGATACGACCAGAATAAGACGTCTGTCAATAGGCAGCGACAGACGCATGCGTGCCTCGCGCTTGTCAGCCGGCTTATATTCGCGCGTATCTATTGGGTTAGGTATGCTGACCACCTGCTTTCCCGTCAGCAGCCTGCTGCCGCGCACGGCTGAACACAGCCATTTGCTGCACGTAACAAAGAATATGTTGCGCGACGACCACACCTTGGCCTTGCGCCTCCATATCTTTGCCGAAAGGTCGTTGGCAGAGCCTCCGCCGGGCAGATACTGACAGTTATGACATCCCGTGGTCTTATAATAGTTACATTTGCGGGTGTAGTGACATATACCCGTAGCCGGCCAGAAGTCGTGCATTGTCCACACTACAGGCTTTCCGCTGTCGATAATCTTGCGTATATCCTTTATCGAGAGCATGCCCTGGTTTATCCAGCTCAGATGTATCACGTCGGCCTCCTTAAACTCGCGCATGCGAGTTATGTCCGTGCCGGCATTTGCTATGTCAACCTCAAAGAGATGCTTCCGTGAAAAGTGCATGTGACAGAAAATGCACCATCGCTCCCACAGGAAGTTCCACCGCTGCCATATACCTTTAGGCAGCTCCACCACCGTGATGTCCGAAGTCTCCTTGTCGCGCACCAGCATCTTAGCCTTAACGCCATTATTGTTAAGAGCCTCCATTAGCCGGTTGGCAGCCACGGCGGCGCCTCCGGTCTTCTCGCTTGTATTTACGATTAGCACCCGCATTGTTCAAAATGTTTATGTTTTTTATTGCAAACACAAAATTAAAATAAAATACTTATTCTACCAAATTTAACGGCTGTTTATATGCTGTTATCGTACACAATTTATTGATTTGCGTCAAGAAAAGCGTCTTTGATTGCAAAAAGACACGTGCAAGTATTGACAGATAACGTTTTTCGCCGTATCTTTGCAGCATCAAAAGGTTAATAAATTGTTTAGGTTAGTAAATAGTATTAGTTTAAGGTAAAGTTTTCATGATTATTTAGGATGACAAAGGAGGCCGTGAGGTTCCCTTTCGAATCGAAAAAGGTTTTTTAGTTAAACATATTTTTAATACGCTGCAGCTTGCTGAAAGTTGCAGCGTGTTTTTTATACTCACAAAAGTTCCAAACAGACATAGTCCCAGTCAGTCATTAGACCGTTTTTGTCTATTCCGTACATTCATGCTTTCAGTCCGTATCCTTGCTTTATATAGGCGTTTTTTTGTGCTACGTGATGTGCAGCAAAAAGAGACTACGACATAAACAATAGCGCACAAATTCAGACAGCCCGTAGGGCTACACTTTTGTAACCGGGTGTGGCGAAGCTCAGCGAAGCCACGCCCGGTTGTTCTGCTAAGATAAGCATGCACCCGAAGAGGTGCTACTTTAAAACATGTTTTCTAAGTGAGTGTTTTTTATAACAAGTATCACCACTTCGGGTGATTTCCCATGTTTATGCATCCGTGGGTGTGCCACCCACGGTTACTGAAATATAGCCCTTCGGGCATCTCTTACCAGATGTGCCGGTTGATTTACAATTATCGTGCAAACGAGAGCAGAAGCAAATTATATTTGGTTATGCTTTCGCTTGCACGACAATCAATGGAATTAATCTGCCAGAATTAAGTATAAGGAATCAACAATCAGCGAATCTAATTTCAATCCGATTGCTTCCTATTGCAGATTTATAGGTAGGAGTTGCGGATCAAAGATCCTGATATTCAATGCTGCCGGATCGCAGATCCGACAGAACATTAGTCTTGCTGTTTCTCTACAATTCTTATATTCAATGCTGCCGAACTACTGGCCGAATTCTAATAACAGATTTGCTATAATCAGTCGTCCTTGCGTTCTATCAGCACCACGGCATAAGCGCTTATGCCCTCTTCACGGCCCGTAAATCCAAGTTTCTCGGTTGTAGTAGCCTTTATGGATATGTTGTCCTCGTCGGTGCCTATAACTTCTGCAAGACATGCCTTTATGGCCGGCACATGCGGATTGATCTTAGGGCGTTCGGCACACACTGTGGCGTCGATGTTGCCTACCACATATCCCTTGCCGGCAATAAGTTCAACGGTCTTGCGCAGCAGCACCTTACTGTCTATGTTGAGCGTGTCGGCCGATGTATCAGGAAAATGATAGCCTATATCACGCATATTGGCAGCACCGAGCAGCGCGTCGCATATAGCGTGTATAAGCACGTCGGCATCGCTGTGTCCCAGCAGTCCCATGCTGTGCTCTATCTTTATTCCTCCGAGCCACAGGTCACGGCCCTCAACAAGTCTGTGAACGTCAAATCCAAATCCGGTTCTAATCTTCATAATCGTTTATTTTAGTTCTGTTTTGCTATTCAATATCATAATGTAAAACAAGAAGTCGCATGGGCGCGTTATTTCGGGCTCATGCGACTTCTTGTTTTTCCGGCTCCCTTCGGTTTATCTGCGGAACAGGTCCTTTATGCCGTCCATGTCGAATCCGAGAGTGAAACGCAGTGTCTGGTCGAGCGGGTTGCTCTTTGCCGTTGCGATTACATAACCGCAGTCGAGCGAGAAGGCGCTCATGCGGAAACCGGCACCTACGGTGAAGTATTTACGGTTACCCTTATTCTCCGACTCATGGTGATAACCGGCTCTCAGCGTAAACTTGTCGTTATACACATACTCAGCACCTACACTCCAGTTTATCTCCTGCAGCTCTTCCTTGAATCCGCCGGGAGCATCACCGAAGCTCTTGAATATACCCGATATGCTCGACACGTCGTAATATTCTTTCTGAACGCGCTGGTCATAAGCCTCAGATGACTCGCCATCTTCCAGTTTAGGATATGTAGGCACAAGGAGCTTGTTGGCATCTGCAGCTATGGTGAATCTGTTAAACTCGTCAATGGGCACCATCAGGGCAAAACCAAGACGCATGTTCGTCGGTATAAACTCGCTGTCTTCGCTGCCTCCGAACGTAATCTTGCTACCGATGTTGCTTATGTTGAGTCCGATGCCGAGCTGACACTCGCGCGCGCCAATGTTTATATAGTCGTTATAGTAGCAGGCAATGTCGGCTGCAAACGCACTACCAGGCGACGTATCGTCAGTGTAGTTGTATGTAAGGTCTGAGTAGATCCATCTTACGGCAGCAGCCAAAGAGAACTTCTCGCTCAGCATAAGCGAGTAAGCCACGTCGAACGACATTTCATAAGGGTTAATCGTCATGCCGCTGCTCTCGCCGGTCTCGCCGTTATAGTCGGTCATAACCTCACCCAGCGAGAAATATCTCAACGATGCCGACACGGCACTGTAGTCGCCAATGCGGTAATATCCTGACAGATAAGCAAGGTCCATGTCGCTTACGAGCTGACGCAGCCACGGCGTATAGTTGAGCGACACTCCTGCACGGCTTATACAGAAAGGATACTTGGCAGGGTTCCAATATTGCGAGTTGACATCAGGGTCGGTAGCCACACCGACATCACCCATACCGGCGGCACGTGCGTCGGGGGCTATCATCTGTGAAGTTACTGAGGTGTTAACCGGATTAAACATGTCCAGCTTGTCCTGAGCAAAGGCTCCGGCCGAGGCCACAGCAAGCATCAATGTCAACAATATTCTTTGACTATTCTTCATTCTTTGTCTTTATTTCTTTTTCTGTAATGATTATGCAACTAAAAAACTTTTGTCATGCGCAGAAGCAACATGAGCCTTGATATAATAACCGCTTTTCTCTCATTTTATTGTGTAGTGCGGTCATTAATGCCACATTTAGCGCCGCCATGCCTTATTGTTCCGGCTGCCGCCATGCAGTGTCAGACATGGCATGTCACCGGTGCGGCTGCCGTGTCAGCGCGATATGATAATCAGCTTCTTTGCCTTCGACACCATGTCGCTGCCGCTGCCGCCAATCTTCACGCGGTAGATATAAACGCCTGTCTGCAGCTTGCCGCCGTTGCTGCCCGTCAGGTCCCAGTCTACGGTATAGTTGTTGTTTGCCGACACGCCGCTCTCCTTGTGTTTCCACAGAGGACGGCCGCTCATGTCGAACACCTCAATCTCCACGTCAAGGTTGCTTCCGGCGCGGTCGTGGTTGATGATAAACGTTGTCGACGTTCTGGCAGGGTTGGCCGTGCAGTTGATGTCTATCAGACCGGGGCGCAGACCGCTGACCACGTTGAACGTAAGTTCGGTGGTGGTCAGGTTGTTCATTATGTCCCATGCCTTAAACCTGAGCGTGTGCATGCCCGGCTCAAGCTCCGGTATGCTGTAGTATGTCGAGCCGCTGGTGTAGCTGCCGAAGTCGTAGCTGAAGTTGTCGTTCAGCACGTATGTCTTGTCGGCATCGCCGTCTATGGTCAGCATAAGGTCGTGGCCTATGCCGCTGCCCGTGGTGTTTATTCCGTCTTTTTCGGTTATCTCGGCCACGAAATAAGGCGTTGGATTTACGTTGCCGCCGTTGACAAAGGTCGGAGAGTTAAGATAGCAGTAGACAGACGGGCCTATGCCGTCGTTGTCGAGCGAGCCTGTTCCGCCCACGATGAAGTCTTCGCTGTAGCCGTTCACGGCATCGCCCGTGTCGCCGTTTATTGCAAACACGTTTATCAGTCCGCTCTCGTCGCTGTAGTCGATGTCCTTGCCCACGGCAAACGACATGCTGAACTTGCCTGCCCTCACGCTATCGGTGCCGTTGAACAGGGTGTTTGAGCGGTCGTAATATTCAAACGGAGTGCTTGCTCCCTCGCTCGACGTGTTGTTAAGCTTGCACACAACGAGCTTCTCGGCGTCTCTCACGGTCAGCGTGGCCACGCCTCTGAAGGCCTCGTCAATGCTGCCCGATGCTCCCTCTATGTGTCCTTTCACTGTGGCCACGGAGCCTGCCTTGAGCTGCGGCAGAGTCTCGGCAGAAGCCAGGGGCACGCCGTTGATGCTGTCTACCACCACTCTCATCTGCGGCAGGTTGAGCTTCAGGGCGGGGTCGCCCAGCAGCGAATATTGCAGCTTGTTCTCCGTCTTGTCGGCGCCCGACTCTATAAGGTCGTTCTTGGCCAGGCGCTGCGCCTCGCCTATAGTGACATAGGTGCCGTTCTGCGGGGTGAGCAGGGCCTTAAGGTAGGCACGGTTGATAGCCCTGTTGCGGTCTACCCACACCGTTCTCGTTGTTCCGTAGAATGCCACCGCACCGCCGTTGCTGTTGAGCACCGCCGTCTCGCCGATGTTCTGCTGCTGCGAGTCGAAGGGCATGATGTCGCACGACGCCGTTATCCACAGCGGCAGGTTGGCGTTGCTGAAGCCGGAAAAGTCGGTCAGCGTGAGCACACGCTCATGCGATATCTGGTCGGCACGTCCGTGTCCGCTGTAGTTCATTATCAGCGCGCCGGCGCTTTGCTGCTGCTTTATTATCTTGGTCACGTCGGGATATGTGTTTCCGGTAGACGTCGTTACGCAGGTGTATGCGTCCCACATGACACGCTTTACCTGAATGGCGGGATTGATGCCCTCAACCACCTTTGCCATTTCGTCGGCATCGCTCATGTGCTGGTTGTTGTTGCCGTCGTCGCCCATAAACATCATCACGTTCTGCCAGCTGCCGGCATTTTTGTTTTCGGCGTAGCTTATGGTCTTGTCAACCATTATCTTCGCTTCTTCTACGGTGCGCACGGGGAAGCGTCCCACAGCCATGTCGAGCTTGTCGGTCTTCGGATTGCCGCCCTCGCCGTCGTCTAACAGGCAGAAGAATCCGTCGTCAACGTAGCAGTCGGTGGCGCTGAATGAGTTTTCGCTCTCATGACACAGCAGGAAATCGTCCTGACTGAGACTCGAACACTCTTGCGTGTTCATGCGGTTGTCCCACACGCAGTCGCCAAACAGCAGCAGGTGCGACGGCATGTCGGCCTCTGTCTCGGCACGGTCGTAGAGCATCTTCAGATAGCGGCGGTATGCGTTGGCGTCGGGCGTACCGCTCGAAAATTCGTTATACAGTTCGTCGGCCGGCACTATGCGCACTCTCATGCCGTCTTTCTCCTCGTGCAGTTCCTTTATGCGCTGCGCCTGAGCCGTAAGAGCGGCAGAGGTGGGCACTATGATAATCATGTCGGCAGCCTCGTCGGCATGATGGTTCTGGTTGGTTATGTTATACACATATTCGGGCACGCTGAACTCACGTCCGCTCAACGTGGGGCACGGGCGCGGCTCGTCCTGCGTTACGCTGATATAGTCGAGCCTTGCCGGACCGCCCGATACGGTGGTTATCGTTACCGTGTCCGACGGCGACGCGTAGGCGTTGCTGTATGTCATGTTGACCGACTTGCCGTGGTCATATTCGCCGAATGTCATGCTGAACGTGCGCGTGTCTGACCCGTTAATCTTTATCTGCACCGTGGTGGCCTGTCCCGCGGTGACGCTGGCATAGACCTTACGTATGCCCTGACATGGCGAAGAGTTCTCCAGGATATATGTCTTCGACGTTCCTGCGCTTATCGGCGTGTTCTCATAAAGGTTGCGTCCGCCCTGATACCATGCATAATTGTCTATCTCGTGCAGGAAGTGATAGTCGTCGGCAGAGGGATAGAACGAGCCTACAAAGGCTGTGCTGTCAACGGTGAGCGGCTCGCCGTCGCTCTCGGTAAGGAAGTAGTAGCCGTAGTCGGAGTAAGGATTGCGGGTGCGCGTGGTTGTTGTGTTGCTGCTCCACGACACCGGTCCCTGCGCATGGAACAGCCTGCGGCCGTCAACATAGCATGTGGGCACCTCCTTCAGGTCGTCATACTTTATCAGGTCGTCGGCTTCGAGACTTTCATTCTGCAGCGCACCGCCGTAGCCATACACCTTTACGCGGCTCATGTCGCTGAATCCGGCGCGGCGTATCAGCGCGTCGGTTATCTGATATATGCCCGTGGAGGGCACGCGTATCTTTGCCCAGCGGCCTTCGGCCAGCACCGACTTGGCTGCATAGCGGCCGGCAGGACTTACGGCTTCGGCTCTCGAGGCTGTCCTGAGGGCAGCGTTCTTAGGCTTAGCCTCAACGTCTATCATAAAGCTCACCAGCTTCTGCCACTTGCCCCCGCGCTTTACCACCGGCACAAACGACACCTCGATGCGTCCGCGCTTGCGCTCCGTAACCACGTTGACCTCCAGCTCCGGCATTTCGGGCATGTTGTCGCCGGCAATCTTCAGGCAGCGCTCTACGTCGCCGCTGCTCATCTCGTAAAATTCGGGATATTCAATCTTTACCGTATATACAGAGTCGGCCCATGCGCCGCCGAGCGGCAGCGAACAGGCAAAGCGCGGCAGCACGCTGTCTATCTTAACCTCGTCGGCAGTGAGGTTAAAAAACTTCTGCACACTGCTGCCCATGATGTTGCAGCAGCAGAGCAGCGCGATAACCGACAATAATATTTTTCTCTTTGTCATTTAACGTTAAACTCCAATACCTTGCGGTCTTCAAGCCAGCCCGTAAGATGGTCATCAATATGAACGGGGCCCACTCCGGCCGGAGTGCCCGTATAAAGGATGTCGCCGGTCTTCAGCGTGAACCATTGACTTATGTAGGCTATAATCTCGTCTACCTTGAAGAGCATGTCGCTCGAGCAGCCTTCCTGAACGGTGTTGCCGTTGATGTCGAGGCGGAAATGTATTGCCTGTATGTCGCGAAACTTCTCTATGCTCACCCATTCGCCTATTGCAGCCGAGCCGTCGAAGCCCTTGCACAAATCCCACGGCTTGCCTTCGGCGCGCAGCCTGTTCTGCAGGTCGCGGGCGGTGAAGTCGATGCCCACGGTTACGGCGTCGTAGTATCTGTGGGCGAAGCGCTGCGGTATGCTCTTGCCCAGGCGGCAGATGCGCACCACCAGCTCTGTCTCATAGTCGATGCGTCCGAGCTCGTCGGGCAGGAAAAACGGCTTGCTGTCTTTTAGCAGAGCTGAGTCGGCCTTTGTAAATATCACAGGCTCTTCCGGTTTATATAACGTTCCATCCAGCTCTTTATTGTGCTGGATATAGTTCATTCCTACGGCAAAAATCTTCATAATCTGATACTTGTTTATACTTTATCCTAATAACACGGCGCCAGCGTCTCTGCAACAACTATCCATACCCGCACCGTGTTGTCTGTTGCAAAGATAAGATTTTCTGACGAAACGGCAAAAGGATATTTATTAGGAGTTATTTATTAAGGAGTTAAAGAAGTTAGAGTAGTTAAAGGAGTTAAAGCCAAATGCTTTTTTACTATAAAGCGCCGGCAGCATAGCGGAACATACCTATAAATTAGCAATATGAAGTAATCGGATTGAAAATCCTTATACTCAATTCCGGCAGATTGCAAATCAGCCGGCACATTAGTCTTGTTGCTACATATCCGTCGGCACGGGCTTTTCCCGCCCGACGGTTTACTATTTTTTCAAGGTAGGCAATTCTCCAGTGAGTTCGTAACGCCACTCTGAACCTGCATTCTGCAGGGCGGCGTTCATCTGTGTAACGGCATTCTGCCAGTCGCCGTCCACCTTGATGGTGCCGTTGGTGCCGCTATCCATTTTGCCAATACCATTAGCAGGGTTGCTGCTCCAGTAGCAGGCGGTGTTTTGGCCACTATTGTTCATACCCACAATGCCGCCGACATTGCCTTGTCCGCTGACAGTTCCCGTGGCATGGTAGCAGGCGGTTACGGTACCTTGGGCATTAACTCCCACCACACCGCCGGCATAGCCGGTAGTCGATGTGACGGTCACGTTGCCCGTGGAGTAGCTGGCCATGAGGGAGCTATTGTTTCCTAGGTTGCCCACCACGCAGCCGACGGTGGAGTAGCCTTCGACTGCGGCGGAGGAGTAGCAGCCCACGATGGTTACCCCGAGATAGCTGCCTCCGGCTATTCCGCCGACATTGACACTACCCGTCACAGTCCCTTCCGCCGAGCAGCCGGAGATGGTGCCATAATTCGTTCCCACGATGCCGCCGGTATCGTTGAACCCTCTACCTGTCACCGTGCCATTGACCGAGCAATTCTCTACAGTGCCATAGTTCTGTCCCGCAATGCCGCCGACGCAGTTTGCACCGGATACGCTTATATTTGTCAGCGTCACGTTCTGCACCTTACCTCCACTGCCGAGACGGCCAATCAGTCCTACATCGTCCGTTCCCGATTTGTCAATCTTCAGCCCCGTGATGGTATATTTGCCGCCGCCGTCGAAGGTGCCGGTGTATGGTTGGCTTTCAGTCCCTATCGGCGTCCACTCCCCGGTCAGGGTGATGTCGCCGGTCAGGGTGATGTCGATGTCGGTCTTCCCCTCTTCGTTCACCAGCTTGGCGAGGTTCTTCAGACCCTCGGCGTTGTAGACCTCGTAGGTCCTGCCGTCCTCAGATACGGTGTATCCCGGGTCTTCTGCCGCGGCGAGGGAGACGGTGTAGGTATATTCCTTGCCCGCCTGCCAGTCAGTATCGTTCTTCATCTTATAGACGAAGACCTTGCCGTTGGTGAATTTGCAGGTGATGAAGGCTGTGCCCGCTGTCACACTTTGCGGAGCGACGAGAGCGGTGTAGGTGTCACCGCCCTTGTCATAATACGGAGCAATTACAGCCGGGTTTCCATTCTCGGTGGAGAGGCCCGTCAGCCACACGAACATCTGCTCCTCAGTGTAGTCCGTCAGAACGACGGTCACCCGCGTCGTGCGGTGGGTGAAGCGGAGTGTGGGGTTGCCGTAGCTCACCGTCTGTTCCTCGGCCACGATGAGGTCGCTGCCCTCGAAGTCCTTCCGGGCACTTTGGTCGGCAGCTACCTTCACGGCAGGCGGGGTTGTCTCGCCAGCGGTGTAGGGCCACCACGCCGTGACGGTGATGTTATTGTGGTTGGTCCAGTAGTACGGCTCATCGGAGGTCAGCGTGGCACTGGTGTTGTCGGAGATGGAGGGCGTCACATTGTATGCCTTCACCGTGCCGTCCATCCTGACTGCCACGCTCTGCACGCCCTCCCAGTTCCCGTCCACGGGGGCACGGGTACCGGCGGTGGCGGTCACGGCGGGGTTCAGCCCCGTGGCGGTGAAGACGATGGGTGTGCCTTCCGCCCCTTCCGGCAGGAAGCCCGCTTCGTCCTGCGTGCAGGCGGCAAGGGCGAGCAGCAGGGCGAGGGTTGCGGATATATGGATGGTTGTTCGTTTCATGATGCGTGTTGTTTAGGGGTTGTTATTGTTTCTTTTGCAGTACGGGCAGGCCGTCGGTGCCGAGTGCCCACTGGTAGTCGTTGCCGGTGAGGGCGGGGTTCATGCCGTCTACGGCTGTCTGCCATTTCACGATCACGCCGTCCACCTTCGTAACATCTACCGTTCCTCCTTGATTATGATATACTCCTTGCCCGGCATTGCCTCCCCAATAACAGGACGTTATAGTACTGTAGTTATAATCTACTATAGCTCCACATTCATTCTCTTTCAATGTGCCGTCGAACCAGCAAGCGATGATACTGCCCAAATTTGAATTGGCTATACCACAAGTTGTACCATATGCGGAAATTTTTCCCGTCACGGAGCAGGCAATGATTTGACCATTATTTTGAGACACTATTCCAGCTGCTCCTCCACTATTGCCATACAGATTCACATCTACGAGTTGTAGGTTCTTTATCACTCCATCTTCATTTAAGATACCAAAAAGCTCAGTACAATCTGCTGATAAGCTTAATCCCGTAATGCGGTGCCCTTGCCCATTAAAGATGCCGGAGTAACCTGGCCATATGTCTATCCGTGTCCATTCCTTACCCGCCATGTTGATGTCGGCGGAGAGGGTACAATTTATCGATTGGTCTTTTTGTGCGGCTTCGTTCCATGCCATCAGGCCGTCTGCGTTATAGACCGTGTAGGTCTTGGTGGTGGTGTCGTAGTTATAGCCCAAATCCTCGGCTGCGCCGCTCTCGCCTTGGCCGGGTTCCCAGCCGCCGATGGTGCAGCCCTCCAGCGTCAGGCCGGTGGCGTTCACCTTGACGGTGTAGGTATAGCGGTTGCCCGCCTCTAATACGACGTCGTTCTGCGGGCGGAAGTAGAAGGTTCCGCCGCCAAGTTCCACGCGGATGAACGGCTCGCCTTTCGCAACGGTCTGCGGGGCGGTCAGTGCCTCGTAGCTGTTACCGCTTGCGTGGTAGGTCTTAATGGCGGTCGGGTTTTCGTTA
>OHAI01002136.1_pt1 | contig 14699 bp, 12 predicted proteins | sample 1577091 | NCBI WGS metagenome assembly OHAI01 (sample SAMEA3541548, study PRJEB24748) | human gut metagenome | biome: human gut; feature: human-associated habitat; material: faeces | place: China | collected 2012
TAAAACAGGTGAAATCTCAATCGGAAGTTGACGAGGTTTTCCGTTCTGCCGGGTGCGCTGAAAAAACGTTCTGCTTCTTTGCCAAATGTATCTGCAAAGCCTTTTTCCGCATCTGCCATCCGTCCCAGATAAAAATCTGGCTGTGCTTCAAAACGGGGATAAGCTGCCAAAAGGCTTTCTTTGTTCCAAGTTTGTTTCATGGTGTTCCTCCTGTTTTATCGATAAATAACCCCTGCCGCAATGGCAACGACCAAAGCAACTGCAATGACTGTCACCACAATATTCATGGTCTTTAAGGTAACATTGATATGGGAATACAGGTTATATTTCGCACCTGTAAAAGCACTTTCTTTTTGTTTCAGTTCAATTTCTTTTTCTTCCAGAGCTTTTTCCCGTTCTTCCAGTTCATGTATCCGCTGCTCCAGTTCCTCCGGGTTTACAGGTTTTTGTGTATCTGTCACAAAATCCCTCCTTTGTTTTTATGGCTTCAAATTGCAACAATTCCCCCGTAGTCAAACGGGGGAATTTTCCTATCACATCTTACCGAAAAAATTATTTCTTTGCAATATACTTACGTACGTCGATGGCAACGGCCAGAATGATGATCAGACCTTTGATGATGTACTGCATACTCTGGTTGATTGAGAGGAACTGCAGTGCAACGAAGATAATTCTCAGGATGAATACACCAAGAACGATACCACTGATCTTACCAGTACCACCTACGAAAGATACACCACCGATAACGCAGGCTGCGATAGCATCACACTCGTAGTTCAGACCTGTGTTGGCCTGGTTGGAACCGATACGTGCTGACTCGATGAAACCTGTAATACCATACATAGCACCAGCCAGGGTATGTACTGCGATTGTTGTCCAGAATACACTTACACCAGATACGTTTGCTGCTTCCGGGTTAGAACCTACAGCGAACATATTTTTACCAAATGTTGTTTTGTTCCACATGAACCACATGAAAGCAATCATGATAACTGCATACCAAACATAGTTCGGGATTGGAACGCCAAAGAATTTAACTAAACTTCCTGTTACGAAGTTTTTGAAGGAATTGTCCAGACCTGACAGAGGCTGTCCATTGTTTCCGTTGATCATGATGTACAGAAGCAGTACACCGTATGTAATCAGCTGAGTTGCCAGTGTTACGATGAATGGATGCAGTTTAAACTGTGCTACGAACCATCCATTGACGAAACCTACGATACCACCAACAACGACAACGATCAGGATTACTACCGGGATTGGCAGTGGCTGAAGATTCGGGAACATCTTTGTTGCATAGTCCATAGACTGCAGTAAAGATGCGGAAATACATGCTGTCAGACCTACAACTCGACCAGCAGAAAGGTCGGTACCGGTCAGTACGATACATCCTGCGATACCAAGTGCGATCGGAATATTTGCAGCTGACAGAGAAATAATATTTACGATAGAAGATACACTCAGGAATTTGTGGTTCTGTGTGTATGTATAGATTGCAGCAACGATGATCAAGATATACATCAGGTTGTTGATGAATCCCTCTTTCCAGAAGGTTTTCTTGTCTTTGCTGTCCAGTGTTTTATAATTTGCAATACTTGCTTTTAAATTTGAAAATGCTCTCACTTACTTCAGCCTCCTTATACATATTTTGCCGCAAGGGTCATGATCTCTTCCTGGTTCGTCTCGCTGACATTTACTTCACCTGCAAGACGTCCACCGGACATAACGAGAATTCGGTCACAGATTCCCAGAAGTTCTGGCATTTCAGAAGAAACTACCATAACTACTTTGTTCTTATTTGCAAGATCCAGAATCAACTGGTAAATCTCGTATTTAGCACCAACGTCGATACCACGTGTCGGCTCATCCAGCAGCAGTACTTCCGGATTGGTCAGCAGCCAGCGTCCAAGGATAACCTTCTGCTGGTTACCACCTGACAGTGAACGGATTTTTGTTTCCTGTGTCGGTGTTTTGGTATGCATCGCATCGATGGACCACTGAGTATCCTCTCTCATGGACTTCTCGCTCAGATACAGACCTTTCTTTTTATGTTTCTTAAGGCTGGAGATAACCGTATTTTCACGAATACTGAGGATTCCGAAAATACCGGTTGCACGACGTTCCTCTGTCAGAAGAGCGAAACCGTTCTTGATAGATTCACGTGCGTTGCGGTTTGTGCAAACCTTACCGTCCAGTTTGATCGTTCCTGATTTTCTTGTTGCAATACCGAAGATGTTCTCCAGTGTTTCGGTACGTCCGCTTCCGTCCAGACCGGCCAGACCAACAATCTCACCACGGCGAACTTTGAAAGAAACATCACGCAGCAGAGAGTACTGTGCGGTCAGGTTTTCTACTTCCAGAGCAACATCACCCGGTTTGTTTGTCTTTGGCGGGAACTGGTTTGTCAGCTCACGACCTACCATCAGTCTGATGATCTCATCCATTGTCATTTCTTTTGCCGGTTTGGTAGCTACCCATGTACCGTCTCGCATGACTGTGATGTCATCAGAAATTCTGAGGATCTCTGCCATTTTATGGGAGATGTAGATGATACCACATCCCTGATCTCTCAGCATATTTATGATTTTGAACAAATGTTCTACCTCTTCTTCCGTCAGGGAAGATGTCGGCTCGTCGAACACGATAATTTTCGAATTAAAGGAAACTGCTTTTGCAATTTCTGCCATCTGACGCTGTGATACCGGCATAGTGCTCATGATCCTCTTCGGATCAACATCGATCTCCAGTTTTTCGAAAAGTGCTTTTGTATCATCATACATTTTCTTTTCGTCTACCATCGGACCTTTTTTGGGATAACGTCCCAGCCAGATATTGTCCATAACACTACGTTTCAGGGCCTGGTTCAACTCCTGATGAACCATTGCTACACCATTTTCCAAAGCTTCCTTGGAGTTTTTGAAATTGATTTCTTTCCCTTCCAGAGAAATGGATCCACCGTCTTTTACATACATCCCAAACAGGCACTTCATCAATGTAGATTTCCCAGCGCCGTTTTCTCCCATCAGTGCGTGAACCGTTCCTCTTCTTACGGTCAAAGAAACATTATCCAACGCCTTAACGCCTGGGAACTCCTTGCTGATATTTTTCATTTCAAGCAAAACATCATGCTCCATATCCTGACCTCCTGTCTTTCTACTGCTTACCTTATACTTAAGGAACGGCCGCCGACCAGCGGCAGCCGTTACCCTTGTATACTATTTCACGAATGAACTTCCATCATTCATTTCCCGTTCTGTTTCAGAATCAGATCTTATTCTTCTCCTGTGTACATAGCGTATGGGATGTAGATCTTATTCTTAACGTTTTCAGAGATGTTGTAAGAATCTGTGCCAGCCATTACATCCTGACCTGAACCAGCGTTCTTTGTCAGATCTGCGATACAAGCTGCCATACCTTCAGCATCCTGTTTGATTGTACCTGTCATCTTACCGTCTTTGATCAGCTGTTTAGCTGCATCTGTAGCGTCTACACCGAATACAGGAATTGTCTTGCAGTCGTCTGTACCCAGGTTGTATCCTTTGTCATTCAGAGCAGAGATAGCACCTTCAGCCATACCGTCGTTGTTGCAGATAACAAGTTCGATCATGTTCTTGTTTTCTTCGTTGTACTGTGTCAGGTTGGTTGTCATGTAGTTGTTTGCAGCTGTTGCACTCCAGTTACCATCCTGGTCAACCTGGTAGCAGTCTGTGTTGGAAGAATCAAAGTATTCCAGAGCCGGTTTTCCTTTCTCTTCCAGAACTTTGTTAGCATCTTCTACACCATACTGTGTACGGTAGATAGCTTCTACGTTACCAAGCTGTCCCATGAACATAGCGTAGGAGATCTTTCCGTCACCGTTCAGGTCTACAGAATCGTAGTTGTCAACCAGGTAATTTCCGATCATTTCGCCCTGCATATGTCCTGCTTCCGGAGCATCTGTACCAACGAATGCACACTTGTCATAGCTTCCAAGTACTTTTCCTTCGTCTTCGTCACCTTCAACTGCACGGTTGAAGAAGATTACAGGGATACCTGCTGCTTTTGCTTTTTCAACGATCTGAGAAGAAGCGTCTACAGAACCAGATGTTACGATGTTAACGATCAGTACATTTGCACCTGTCTGGATAGCTGTATCGATCTGCTCGTTCTGTGTTGTCTGGTTGTTGTTTGCATCGTAGTCCTGATATTTAACACCCAGTTCGTCCAGTTTAGCATCCAGTGCTGTACGTACGGAAGCGATGTATGTATCGCCGTATGTATAGTACATAACTGCTACGTCTGCGTTAGACAGGTCAACATCGCCTGCTGCATCTGCTACGGACTGTGCTTCTGACTCAGCATCAGCTGCTGCTGTATCAGCTGTTGTATCAGCTGCTGCTTCTGTTGCTGCTGCTGTATCAGCTGCTGTATCAGCTGTTGTATCTGTTGTGTTGTTAGATGATCCGCATCCTGCAAGCAGAGATGCTACCATTGCTGTTCCAAGTAAACCAGCGATTACTTTTTTCTTCATGATAAGTTCCTCCCAAAAAAAATGATTTGTTTTTCATTACTCTAACAATATAGCACAAAGTTCTCAATTTTCCAATATGATAATTTACGATTTTGATATAATTTTCTATTTTTTTCTTAAGATTTAAACCACCGTTTCATACTTTTGCACGAAAACGAGATTTAATTTTTGTTACTTTTTTCGAAAGCAAAGAGTCTTCTCTGACATTCTTCATCATACATGTTCTCTTTGTCCACTGCGATCGTATCCGTATAAATGGTATCTTTGATGGAATATCCGTTGATCAGCTTGTAGGCGGTCTCCACGCCGAGATACCCCATGGCATAGGAATTCTGTACGATCAGGGTGTCCACTTCCCCCGTCTCCAGCATGCCGACCGAAACCACATTGCTGTCAAATGCGACCACACGGACATTGTCTTTCAGCCCAAGTTCCTGGATTGCATAGCCGACCCCGAGTGTTGTCCATTCGTTAAAGGTGACGATCACATTAATCTTCGGATGCTTTTTCAGCATTTTCTTTGTTCGTTTTTTTGCATTTTCTGTATCGGAAAGCACATTGATCACGGCATCAATTCCGGCTCTTCCATCACGCAGAATGCTATCCCGGAATCCTTCTTCTCTTTTCTGTCCATTGTCCGAGTTTTTATCGTAATTCACAATGCCGATATGGATTTCTTCGTTTTCATCTTTCATGGCTGCTTCCGCTGCCTTACATCCAGCATCGTAATTATCGGTTCCGATCCGGCAACTGACCGCATCGCTGTCCACGTCGCTGTCGATGACCACAACCTTGACCCCTTTGCCTGCCGCATCATTGATCGCATCGGCATTTGCCTCATAATCTACCGCAGAAAAAATAATGACTTCCGCTCCGTCTTCCACTGCCTTTGCAATCATCTGATTCTGTGTCTCATAATCTTCTTCGTTTTTCGGTCCCTCGAAAGTCAGATCCAGATTGCATGCCGTGGCAGCATTGCTCGCCCCTGCATATACCGATTTCCAGAATCCGGAAACGGTTGACTTTGCAATAAAAACAACTTTGTGCTTCTGATCGCTGCTGCTTTCACTTTCTTTTCCGTTGAGAATCGGACGGTGAAAAGCCGTCAGACAGAAGATCAGCACCAGACAGACCAGAAATGCCATCCACAGGATGCGGTTTCTCCACCTATTTGTCTTCATAGCTTCCCTCCGTTACTTTCGGCATCATAATCGTGACACAGGTGCCTTCATCCAGCTCACTCTTTATGGTCAGGCCGTATTCTTCCCCGAAATAGATCTTGATACGGTCATTTACATTCTTGATTCCGATTCCGGCACGGTCGCTTCGCTCCTTTTTCAGTACTTCCTCGCACTGTTCTTCTGTCATGCCAACTCCGTTGTCCTCCACCGTAAAGATGATCTTGTCTTCGCTCTGATGGATGCTGATCCTGATCATGCCCTCATCTACCATACGATCCATGCCGTGATAAATTGCATTCTCGATGATCGGCTGCAGTGTAATTTTATTACAGTAATAAGAAAGGCATGCCTCATCAACGTCAAATTGATACCGGAACTGATTTTTATAGCGGAAATTCTGAATATGCAGATAGCTCTGTGCATGCTGCAGCTCTTTCTCAATCGGGATCAGCTCATGTCCGCGGCTGATGCTGATGCGGAACAGCCTTGCCAGGGCATTGACCATCTCCACGGCATCTTCATTGCGTCCAGCTTCGCACATCCAGGCGATCGCATCCAGTGTATTATAGAGGAAATGTGGATTGATCTGTGCTTGAAGTGCCTTCAGTTCTGTTTTCCGAAGGCTGATTTCTTCTTGGCGGACTTCTTCCATTAGCTTCTGTATCCGTACTGCCATATGTTCAAACGAATCCGACAGGGCGGAAATCTCTTTGGTTCCCGTCACCGGATGATAGACAAACTCGGCACTGTTTCCCTCGAATTCTCCCATCGCACGCACCAGGCTTGTAACCGGTTTTGAGAACAGATCCGAGAAAACGCTGCCAAGGAACACCGTTCCGGCAAGTACGATCGCCAGGATCACGACCAGGCTGCTGACTACGCGTTCCACTTTGTTTGTGATCATTTCATCCACATAGCATACTCCCACGATATGCCAGTCGCAGTTCTGAAGGGAGTTGACGGTGTAAATCACATTAGACTTGATGTACGTCCCGTTCTCCATATTTTTCTGGTTTTCTTCTTTTAAAGAAGCGTAAATGAGCTGCTGCTGCGGATGATAGACAATGTTTCCGGCATCATCGGCAATATAGCAGTAACCATGCTGCCCGATCCCGACATCATCAACATAATCGGCGATATTGTAAAAACTGATATCCACCGCTACCTGGATCGTATTCCCGTTTGCATCCTGCATGTTCTGGGAAATCGTTACCACCCACGGATAGTAGTCCACAAACAGGGATTCTACATGCGGTTTTGTGATATTTAAAATTCCTTCTTCCTGCGGCAGATCACGCACATAAGAAAGATTTTTGATATAATTTTCTTTTAATTTCTGACCATTTGTCCAGCATTTTAAGATCTTGCCGTTCATATCATAGGAAGTAACTGCAACAACATCGGATCTTATCTTCAGAAGATTGGAGAAAAAATTATTTGCTTCTTCCTCCTCTTTCTGAATGTTAGCACAGATCATCTGCATGATATCGCTCATGTCTTCGGTATAGTTGAAAACGGTATTTTTCACCTGTACAACGGCCTGCTCGCTCGTTGTGATCGCATTCTGCTCCATATCATTACGGTAAAGATTGACAAATATAAGCAGTGATACGACTGAAGTGATCATAACGATCACGCTCACCAGGATGACAAACAGACTCGACAGTGAAATCTGCTGAAACCGCTTCACCGCCTCTTTAATCCTGTCTGCCATCTTCATACGTTCTCCTGCAGCTGTTCGGTGAAACACCGGTATATTTTTTGAAGCAATAGCTGAAATAATGCTGATCGTTGTAGCCGCATTTTTCCGATATCTCACGGACTTTCATGTTGGTGTCCATCAGAAGCTCTTTGGCTGTCTCGATACGCTTTTTCGTAAGCAGCTCTTTGAACGTCTCACCGGTATCCTTTTTCAAAAGTGCACTTAAGTAGTTCGGGCTGACGGAAATCTCGGTGCTGACTGAAACAAGGGACAGATCCGGATCGGCAAATTTCTCGTTGATGATGCGGATCGCACGGTTGCAGAGCATCACACTGCTCTTCTTTCGCTGGTCTGCGATCATCAGGCGTGCCGTAGTGCAGATATCTACATAGAACTGCCTGGAATCTCCGATATTGCCGAACATTTTCATGCTGTACATCGGGAACTTCTGCTGCATCTGCTGAACCACTTCTTCTCCGGCAACCGAATAAAGTACCTGATAAACCGTCGAAACGATCAGCATCAGGATAAAATCCGTCTCAGACTGAGAGATCTTGTGCTGTACGACCTGGTCAAAAAAGTTCTGCAGATAGCCGCTGATCTCTTCCGGTCTGCCTTTTCGAAGCAGATTTTCGATATCTTCCACGGTCTGATGCACCATCACCTTGTCAAAGCTCTCTGTCCGTTCATCGTCTGATATAAAATGAATGTTTCCTTCTTCTTTTCCGTAATTTGCAGCCGCACTCATCGCCTCCAGATAGCACTCATGACATCTTTCCAGCTTTTCGACTACTCTGCTGACTCCGATCACGCTGTCCATCCCCATGATACGCTCCACACTCTGACAGATGTCATCCACCAGAATATGCAGATATTTATCAAAGCCACGCGGCGTTGCCAGAAGCAAAGATACTACGCGTCCCTGTAAATAAACGCTGCAGTACTTGGTGTACTTTTTGAGGATGGAATCGATCGCCTTGACGCTGCCTCTTGTCGTGCAGTTCTTTCCGTCTTTATCCAGGATTCTGGTGACCATCACCGCATAATTCAAGGCTTCCGGCTCTTCCCCGTCGAGCAGTCCGCAGGAAATTGCCTCTTTCATCAGTATCCTGTGCTCTTCTTCCGGAAGTTCCCCGCCAAAGCCATCCAGAAGCAACGGTGTCAGAAACTCTCTTTTCTCCATATGCTCCTGACGCATCCCCGGCTGGGAAAATACCTGAAACTTCTGATCGATCTTCTCTTTCATCTTCAGGAGCTCTTTTTCAAGTTCGGAAGATGAAATCGGTTTTAACAGATAGCTGATAATATTATATTGTATGGCCTGCTGTGCATAAGAAAAATCATCAAATCCACTCAGAAATGCGATCTGGGTAGCCGGCCTTATCTCCCGCACCTGGCGTGCAAGCTCGATGCCGCTGATAAATGGCATGCGTATATCCGTCAGAAGCAGATCCGGCTCCAGCTTTTCCGTCAGTTCCAAAGCTTCCGCACCGTTTTCCGCCTCTCCGATCACCTGAAAACCGACGCTTCCCCAGTCTACTTTCCGGATCAGGGAACGACGGATCTCTTGCTCGTCATCTGCAACAATCACTGTGTACATGGTGTTCTCCTTTACTAACTTTTCGGTATTCTCACAGTTACCTTTTTTCCTTCCATTATACCCAGAATTGCAGATTTGTCAAAAAAAAGGAGGACTTTTCAGTCCTCCCACGGGCGAATGCGGTATTTTGCCCCTACGCGGTCACAGATTTCCTGACACTGCTTTTCTTCTTCGTGTGTGATGGTCGTCTCTACGGTCGTCATCACAACATTTGGAATGTATTTTGTACATTCTTTTGTGAAATCGATCATGGCATCAAATGACTTTTCTCCGAATTTGCTGCGTACCAGCCTGTGGTACTCATCTGCATTCGGGGTATTCAGGCTGACAGAAATCGTATCCACAAGACCTTTCAGTTCCGGAACGATGTCTCTTTCATTGACCAGACTGCCAAGTCCGTTTGTGTTGATACGGATCGGCATATTGTACTTTTCTTTGATCAGCTTTGCACTCTGTTTCAGCACATCGAGTGCCTCGGTCGGTTCGCCGAATCCGCAGAATACCACTTCTTTATATTTTGAAAAATCTACGGCTTTCATGGCTTCCTGCACTTCTTCAAAAGATGGTGCATGCTCCAGCCACAAAACATGGGAATTTTCCATGTGATCTCTGGTCTGACGCAGGCAGAAGGTACAGGCACATGGACATTTATTGGTGAGATTTACATAGATATTATCGTGTACTTCATAGAAAATCGTCATTTCTTTTTTCATAATGCAGCATTCCTTTCAGTCTGTTTTTAATTTTCCTAAAACTTCTTCAAAACATACGCCGTCTGTCAGCGGAATATTCAGTTCCTGTGAGCGGATAATACATTTTTTGATAAAATCGGAAGCTTTCTTCACGGATTTATAGAACGGCACTCCGTTGACGGCATCGGCTGCAATGATGGATGCAAAGATATCGCCGGTTCCGGACCTTTGTGTTCCTTCTTTGTGGGTACGCAGCACTTTCGGCTGCTGCCCTTCTTCGTAACAGAAGTTTGCAATAAATCCGCCCTGGACGATGCCGGTGATGGCGATTTTTTTCGGTCCCATCTTGTGGATCTTTTCTGCCATTTCCTGGATTTCTTCGATCTTCCATTTTTCTTTGTACGGTGTATCGGTAAGCACGCAGGCTTCTGTGACATTCGGTGTGAGAATGTCGGCAAACTCGACCAGTTTTTTCATTTCACCGCACATTTCTTCTGTGTAGGTCGGATATGGTTTTCCATAATCGCCCATTACCGGATCAACGATGATCTGTGTTTCTTCTGTTTTAAACTCTTTAAAAAACTTTTTTACAATCTCGATCTGTTCTTTGGAACCTAAAAATCCGGAACAAATCCCATTAAAATGAAGATCCAGTTTCTTCCATTCCTGCATATAAGGAACCATGCGGGAAGTATAGTCTTCGAAAAAGTAGCTTGGAAAACCCGTGTGGTTGGAAAAAATGGAGGTCGGCAGCGGACAGCACTGCACCTTCATAACAGAGAGAATTGGCAGTGCTACTGCTATCGAGCATCTGCCAAATCCTGAGAAATCATTGATCACTGCAATTTTTTTCTGATTATTGTGAGACATATTTCACCTTTCCTATGCAAGTCGTTTGATAAATACCGGAATTTTGGCTTTTTCAAATGCAAATCCGATCACATAGAACAGCAACAGTCCGATCACACCTTCTGTAGTCAGTCCCGGGATCTGGGCAAAACCTGCTGCCATGCCGCCGTAAAGGAAGCATCCTGCAAACGTATAACCTGCAATCATGATCACGATACCTGCCGCTGCTCCGAGAAATGTACGGAGACGCATCATACGGATCTCTTCGCCTTCGCGATAAGCGATCATAGCGATCACAAGTCCCATGATCCCTTTGATGATCAGTGTCGGAATGATCCACTGTGTATAGCCGCTGAGCAGATCTGCCAGACAGGAGCCAATGCCGCCTGCCAGCATTCCGGTCATATTTCCAAAATAAACACTGACCAGCAGAATACAGCAGTTCCCAAGATGCATGTAACCAAGCGGGATCGGGATCTGGATCACCATGGTCGATACACAGACAAGTGCGATCGCCAGAGCATTGATTGCCAGTTTCTTTGCTGTCCAGTTTGTACTTTTCTTTTCGTTCATACTTTTCTCCTTCATGACGCACTTGCTGCGTCAATAATGGCAGATTTGGAAGTCAACTTCCAAACTTTCACCTTCCTGTTTTTTCTTGCTGTTCAGTATAAGCTTTTTTTGTCATTTAAAAAACAGACAATATTCAGCATTTTTACAGGGTCAGTTTTAAGCATATGCTTTGATAAAGCGGAAAAGAAACTTCTTTTTGCGGCTCATGCCCTTCAAAACCATACGGCAGGTGTAACGATAAAGTCCCCTCAGCTGCATGGTTTCCTCTTTTGTCACCGGATCACCCGCAAAGTTTGCCCGCATCACAATGTCCATCGCCTGATCAAGTTCTTCTTTGTTCAGCCACTGGAACTGTTCACAGACCTTCGCCGTAAATCCGTCTTTCATGCAGTCCAGTCCCTGCGGCATTCCGGCAAAAACGAGTACTTCATAGAAATCCCTGAAAATCTCCTGTGCATTTTCGCCGCTGCGTCTGCGAAGTCGGATCGTCCGCCTTGCAAACAGGATCAGCCCTGCAAAGATCAGAGACAGAAGAACGGCTGCGATCGATACGATCCCTGTCTGTGTGCCCGAAAGACTTCCATTCATGCCATTTGCACCATATCCGTTTTTGCTGTCAGAATCACTGCTCTGATCTGCATTTTGTTTCCTCGTATCCGGAGTCTGCTCGTTATTTTTATCGTTGTTCTGCGTTCCATCTTCTGTATCCATGCTCTCTGTCTGCTGTTTTTCCTGCGGACTTTCGCCATAGTAGGATAAATCTGCCCCGGAATCATAGGACGGTGTTGTCTCAAATGGAATCCAGCCATAGTAGTCCGTATAAATTTCTGCCCAGGCATGTGACCTGCTGTCTTCTACGTTTGCGAGCCATCCGGCTCCATCCTGCCAGTCAAAATCAGCTGCCGAAATGGCAAATCCGGTCGCATAACGTGCCGGGATGCCGTACATCCGCATCAGAAGCACAGCTGCCGTCGCAAAATGCACGCAGTACCCTTCGTGTTTTTCAAACAGGAAATATTCTGCAAAATTCTGATTTTTCGGAAAACGTCCGACCTGTGGATTATAAACAGCACTCTCATCGAGAAACGTCCGCACGATATTGCAGATTTCCTCGATATCCGCCCCTGGATTGTCCGCCACAAACTGCTGCATCCGCTCTGTTCCCTTTGTCGGATAATCCAGATAATGCTGATACACATAGTCGCGGTAATCGTCCGTCAGGCTGTCAGCCGGTTCAGTGAAAAGATATGCAATTCTCTCGATTGGATAATAACGATATTCCTTTTCTGTGCCGTCATCAGACATACCCTGGGAAAAATAAGGAGCGTAGGGATGACTGGCATCGCTTTTCCCCTGTGGAAAGCCAACTGTCAGACGGACTGCCCCATCATATCCCTGTGTATTCGACCAGGCTGTTGCTCTCTGGCAGAAAATTTCTGCTTTCTCTTCCGGATCGTCGTTTGCTTTCCACCTGCTATTCGAGTATTTCGTACCGGTGTATACTTTCAGATAGAGACTGCCCTGCGGCTGCTGATCCTGGCTGACTGAAAAAAGCACTTCGCCTGTATTCAGGAAAAAATCAGCATCGTTGATCGTACCTTCGCTCACGCCGCCGGATGCTATTTGTGGCATCTGGCTCTGAAGCGGAGCCGTCCATTTCTCGATCTCTTTTATAAAGGACGTCTGCTGGATCCTGCCTCTCGTCTGTTCTTTTCCCTCAAAAAGCGGCTCCAGAAGGGATTTTCCGGCTGAAAATCCGATCAAGAGCAACAGCAGCGATAGAATCCCCAGAAAGAAAGCACTGCCATTTCGCTGCCTGTCGTGTTCTTCTGCGGAGGATGCGATCAGTCCCAGTGCACACAGCAGCATACAGAATGTCCCCATGCCATCCGGAACCTGTCCGAAAACAAATGCCGCACAGAATGGAAGCACCAGAAGTAAGACCGCCAGATATTTGCCGATTTCTGTGCTCAGACAGATAAAAAACAGATCATACAGCAAAAAAACGACCACGATCAGGGCACAGGTGATCTCATATTCACTACCGATCCCCTGATAAACACCTCCAGGCACTGTCATTCCGGACTGGAAAACCCTGCTGATCTCCGAGAATCCTTCCAGGATCACGGAAAAACGCATCCACACAAGAATGGGCGTGACCGCCAGTGTGAGCAAAAGCAGCAGAAACTGCCTTTTTTTCATCAGATAGAGTATGCCCATCCAGATCCCGACTGCCAGCAGCACACCATACAGCAGATCCGCATCATACACAACGTTTATGATTCCAAGAGCCGTCTTCATCCATCCGAAAACACCAAGAATCATATAGCAGACCGGAACAATCGCAAGAAATCCGGATGTTACCGTTCTCTTTTCTTTTTCGGAGATACTTGCCTGCAAAGAGAGGCCTGTATCTTTTTTTCTTTTTTTCATATCTTACACTTCCAATACAAAGCCTGAAAGGCTCTCTTTCAACTCCTCTTCTCCAAATGTTACGGTATCTTCTTCGTCTCTTTGCAGATTTCCTTCTTTATCCAGAATCAGAACGGTGCTGTAAGTTCCTTCCGGATAGGAGGAAAAATAAGCTGCTTTCACATCATATTCCTGCTTATAAAGGGATGTTCGCATCAGAAGATCCAGCATTTCGTAGAGATCCTGTTCTTTTTTCACTGCATGACGCCGGATCTGTCCTTCTTTTTCATCGTACCACGCCACAAAATGTGGACATTCTGCCTCAAGCATGGAAAAACAAAGCGAAGCCGCCAGCTCAAAAAAGTGATCTGCTCTTTTTGCACCGCCTTCTTTCTGACTAAGCTCCAAAAGAAGCAATACCTTGCAGCCGCACGGCATACTGTATTCTTTTGTCATCAGCTCGCCGCTTCTTGCACTGCTTTTCCAGTGAATCTGCTGCATCCGGTCTCCCGGTCGGAATTCGCGGATCTGAAAAATCTCGGACGGATCGTCCCCGCTTCGCTCCTTCTCATATTCATCGCCTTCCACCGGAAAATTTCTGGTTTTCATGGAAACCTCCACCGGAAACGTGTGGATATCAGGCAATACATTAACATTTATCTGAGACCGTACTCTGACCTTTCTTGCAAAAAGATGCAGATAATCACTCACCTGCACTTTTTTGAGTGAAAAGACCATTTTGCCGCAGTAATCTGCTTTTGCACTGATTTTTATCGTTTTTTCCGCTTTTGCCGCCACACTCTCATTCACGATCCTTTTTTCACTGCATCCGCCGCTGCGGTTCTCACATTCCAGAATGGTATATACAGCAGATACCGGCAGCAGTCCGCTGTTTTTTATATGAAGCTCCATCTCAAACGTCTGTTTCTTTGCAGATACCGGCACTTTCATATCCAGCCATACACGGATATGCAGCTTAAGATACCAGGACATCAGAAACATAACTGCTGCCAGAAGCAGTTCAAATGCCAGCATCGCAAGCATCCAGGTGCTGTCATACATGATCTCCAGATATATCGTGATAAGAACCAATATCATATACCATACTTTTCTTATCATACCATACCGTTACTGAAAACTTATAAAAAGTTATAAACTTCCATGTTTCATTCCTACTTCA
>OHAI01002140.1_pt1 | contig 14690 bp, 8 predicted proteins | sample 1577091 | NCBI WGS metagenome assembly OHAI01 (sample SAMEA3541548, study PRJEB24748) | human gut metagenome | biome: human gut; feature: human-associated habitat; material: faeces | place: China | collected 2012
CTTCGTAACTTCCATTGCGATAGGCGTGGTTACAGATTTTGGTGCGAGCGACATTATCACCGGCTTAGATGCACCGAGCGCTTTAGCTATAAGCACTACCGATATAATGCCTGCCAGACAGCCTGCAAGCTCTGACATAAGTATCGGCAGAAACTGTTTCTTTATCGTTTCAAGCTGCTGATACAGCGGTACGCCAAGCGCCACGACGGCAGGCTGAAGCCAGAATTCTATCATGTGTCCGCTCGTGTTGTATGTTTCGTATTTTACGCCTGATATCTTCAGAAAGGCTATCAGAACGCAGATGCTCACCAGAATGGGGTGCATTATTGTCCAATGAGTCCATTTGCGGAGCAGCTTTCCGAAGAAATAGCTGCCGAACGTGAGGGCGATAAGAAAAAATTCGTTTGACAGATAGCTCATTGGTCGCCTCCTTTCCTGTTTACGGCTTTTCCATAAATCTGATGAACCCATCCCGTTACGGCCAGTACAATTACCGTGGATATGGCCGTTGAGATTAATATCGGCCAGAATTCAGCCTTAATAATGTCGAAATAGAGCATAATGGCAACGCCGGGCGGAACAAAGAAGAAACCGATGTTTGCTACAAGAAAGTCTGATATGGTCTTTACCCATTCCAGACGTATTATCTTCAGCTTCAGCAGAAGAGTAAGAATTAGCATGCCCAGGATGCTCGACGGCAAAGGTATGCCCGTGAGCCATATTATCAGCTCACCCAATGCGAGACAGCCAAACAATATGGCCAGTTGTCTAATCATCATAACCTTTAAAACAAATAATCTTTTTACCTAACGGGGTGCAAAGGTATATCGTTTTTAACTGATATACAAATTTGTTAACACTTTTGTGCCTTAATTTTTTATGCTGCTTACAGTTTGTCGTATATTTGCTTGATCTGATTGCATGTTTTGATTTAATCTCAGTTTCCATATTTGCAGTATCAGTTATGGTAATTTCTTGTTGATTTGTTTGTTTGCTTATGCTGCAGTGGATGAGTTCCTGTGTGCGGGGAGACTGTTGCGGCTGCTGACTTATTAGAACTTTAGCGTGTTTTTGATATAGATAAAATTTGCAATCGCTTTTCTGATGTTGTATTTTTGCGGCAAGGATAACAAATAATTTCTTATATCATGAATAATACATTTAAAGTAAGTTTGTTTAAGAACTTCCTTAACAGGGAGACTATTGCTAATTGTGAGTTGGACGAATTGGTGGTTATGATCCGGCAGGGACGCTATGCCGATGCTTTGTCAGACTATCGCTGTTACAGTCCATTGCTGTCTTCCGGCAAGCCTGTCTCATGTTCCCGGAGCGATGTAATGACAGCCGACAATCGCATTCCGCGCCTTTGTTTCTCTTCCGTATATAAGCGCCGCAACGGCAAAAGAATTGTAGTCGGACGCAACGGACTGCTTTTCGTCGAGATAGCAGGGCTAAAGAGCTTTGATGAGGCTGTGCGCATACGGCGCGTTGCATCGCGCCAGCCATACACAATGTTGGCTTTTATCGGTGCGAATGGATTGTCTGTCATTGTGGTTTGTTCTATTTCGCAGGCTGACGGCACTGTTCCATGCGATACGGAGGTCTGGCGCAGGCTAATGTCAAAGGGCTACAGACTTCTGCATTATATATATTCGTCACAGCTAAAGACCGAAATATCTATGCAGACAGGCACTGCCGAGGCTATGTGCCTTATGAGTGCCGATGCCGGCATTTATTACAATCGTGAAGCTTTGACATTGATTGTGTGTGAGAATGATGTATATGACACTTTTAATGTATGCCGTTCGCACGATTTTGAAGCCGATGAGTCGCCTCTTCCCGGCAAATCGTCTTCTGAGGCTTATCGCTATATCTTTTATTGCTGTTGGAACCATGTGCTCGATTCAGAACTTAATCAAGACGACCCTTATTATGCTGAACGCGCCATACAGAAGCTGGCATACCTGTGCCGTAAGTCAGGTTTGCCGCAGCAGATGTGTGTTGACCGCACTATGAACCTTGGCACGATTAATGTAGAGCGCGGCCTGGTTGAGTTGTTTTTTGCGCAGGCATATCGTCAGGCAGAAGATAATCCTAATCCGTTGAGGTATGTCGAGGTTCCCCGGCTTCAGGCCATAAAGCTTGATAATTTTTTCAGTACACGTTATGTCATGCGCCGCAATGTGCTTACGGGTGTGGTGCAGTATAAGCACATCGGGGCTTGCGATGCCGATTACAGGCCGGTTACGCAGGAAGTTATCAACACCATAGCCGTGAAGGCTCAGCGCGAGGGCATCAGGGTGTGGGCACGTGACATCAAGGAACGCGTGAATTCTACGCTCGTTTCTGATTTTGATCCGTTGAACCATTGGCTTGACTCATTGCCCGAATGGGACGGATGCGACCGCCTAAAGGCCTTTGCGCAGCGTGTTCCTACCGGCAATTCCCGTTGGCCGGAATACTTCAGTGTATGGATGCGCTCAATGGTTGCTCACTGGATGGGGCTGGATGTCATGCACGGCAACGACCTTGTTCCCCTGCTCATTGGCAGTCAGGGCTGTGGCAAGTCGTCGTTTGCCAAGATTATATTGCCGCCAGAGCTCCGCGCCTATTACAACGACCGTATCGACTTCCGCAACGACAACACGCTGATGCGTGGCCTGTCATCCTTTGCCCTTATAAACATCGATGAGTTCGACCGCTATTCGGCCAGTAGACAGCCGCTGATTAAATACATCATTTCAAAGAGTGAAGTAACAGCCGTGAAGGCATATCGCAGCAATTTTTCAACCGAACGCCGTTATGCAAGTTTCATAGCCACAACCAACAGCAGGCATCCTTTGACCGACCTTACCGGTAGCCGAAGGTTTGCGTGCGTGGCAGTTACGGGCAACATTGATTTCACTTCGGCTGTTGATTATCAGCAGCTTTATGCCCAGATTATAAGCGAAATACGTGGCGGCGCTTTGTGTTATCTCAATGCGGCTGCTACTGAACGCCTGATGGACGACAACATGAGCTTCATGCGTGTATCTGATTTTGGCTCGGCCGTAGCCCGTCTCTTCCGCATTCCTGAAGCCGATGGGGCAGGGCATGAGATGTCTGTTGACGACATTGTGTCCGTAGTCTGCCGTGCCTATCCGCGTCTGCCGGTGTCAGGGTTGTCTGATAAAAGTGTAGGCATAACGTTGAAGCGGCTAGGTTTCAGCAGGCGCCACACGCGCACCGGAGTGCGTTATATCGTGGAGCAAATAGGAAAATAATTTTTCTTTAGAAACTCATCACTCGTCACATCCTGCTCTAAGATGCTTGCTGTCAGGTGGTTATAGTGTGATGAGTTGACTTTTCAACTCATCACACTATCTGTTTTTCAGCTTTTTCAGGCTTTTATTGATGTTTTCATAATGCAGAATTCAGATAAAAAACTGTTTCTGGACATAATTAATCCTGTTTTTGGTTGACCTAATATGCACGTGTGATGAGTTGAAAAATTAACTCGTCACACTGTAAGTTGTTGTAGATAAATAAGTTATGCCCAATTGTGACGAGTGATGAGTTTTTAAAGAAAAACATTTTTATTATATGCGTTGGCAATATGATAAGTGCCCTTTCGTAATGTAAAAGGCCACCTTTCGCATTCTAAAAACTATGCTTTTGCAATGCGGAATGATACGTATCAGGATGTTTGATAATCAATAATTTATGATGAAAAAAACGCCTGTCTTTTCCGTTTTGGAAAGACAGGCGCCGCTTTTACTATATCCACATTCTATGATGTGAAAATCCCCATTATTATTTCACTAAAACTTTTTTTACCAAGTTTCCTACTTTTACAATATATATACCATTGTTCAGGTTGAAGGTACAGTTGCCGTCAACATTGCTTTCTGCCACTTTTACGCCTGAAACATTGTAGATAGCAACCGGCTTATTAGCAGCGCTGACATTGATGTAGCCTTTGCCTGCAGTTATGCCTTCTTGCATATCGTTCATCTGGTATATGTTAGTGCTTACCGGTCCTGTAAGTGTCATGCTGATGCCTGTGTATGCTTCGTCTACTCTTATATAGTGCTTGCCAGGAGTTGTGACAGTGGTTTTCCAAGTGCATAGCATATTGTAATCCTCGTCGAATGAGTTTTGGAATTCCATTACAACTCCATTAGTTCCGTTGAGTGCATCTTCTTCGTTGGCAAACCATACAGGGTTGGTCATAAACGGAGCGTTGGTTGTAACAGTAACTTCTCCTTCTTCAAGCGGAACGACATACCATAACGGTTTTGTTGCCTCAACTTCCGGTAGTTCTACTGCCTCTCCGTCTTTAAGCTCGATAGCCGTATTGACAGACTCGCCTTCCTTGAATTCTCTTTCGGTAAAGTACACACTGTTGCCTTTTGACGCTGTTGTTATCTTAACATTTACAAGGAATATGTCGCCTGCAGCAGCAGAAAGATCAACATAGTAAATAGTAGAAGCTGTTGTTCCGTCGAAGTATGGTCTTGATATTGCAACAGGTTCACCGTCCTTGCCCTTGCAGTAATAAATTTCGTCATAGCCCATTGTATTGTAAGGCTTGTCACTCTCGATGGTCAGAACGCCGTCTTTCTTCATGGTGTATTGCAGCCAGAGGTTGCTCGGCACTTCGTCTCCGAATGTGTATGTGTCGCCGTCTACTATTATCGGGTTAGTGCGTCCTTCTCCGAGATCATATTCTTTTTCCTCTATGGTGAACTTCTGTCCGTCCAAGGCTCCGTCTATCTTAATGAGATATGTTGTTCCCTCAAGAATCTCAAGCACGTATGCCATATTTTCGTCTCTTGTAGTAGAATAAGAGCCATCGTATGGGCCGGTGCCCTTCGGGAATGAAACAAACATATTAGACGGTCCGCTGAAATACAGTTTGCCGGTTATTGTGGCTGTATACTTATAATACTTGATGTATCCGTTCTTGTTTTCAACAGTGTTTTCACCTTTCACGGCTGTTATAGGATCGGTGATGATGTCTCCCTGCATTATGTCCTCCATTGAAACTTTGAATGTGATAGGCTCTGTCTCGCTTGAAGTCCATTTGATGATATAGCGCTGGCCCTGCTCGCCTCCGCTGACCTGTGTGTAAACAGCCTTATTGTCAGAAACTGTGTTATAGCTGTTGCCTTCAAGATAAATTTCAACCTTAGTGTATCCGCTTTGTATTTCAGAAACAGCCTTTACATCAAGAATCTTGTTCGACTGTGCCGGAACATCTACCGCATAGAATGTTGTCTTGTTAGACGCTTCCATTGTGATTTCTGATGGAATTTCACTGATTACAATCGGGTTCGACTCTTTGTCTCCTGCTTTATAGTCTTCGCATGCAAAGGTCATAATCTGCTCTTCTGTCGTAGCTTCAGTTTTGTTTACACATACGAAATATATAGTGTTTGGCTCTTCCAGTTCCCAACGTGTGTTGAAGCTGCCTTCTTCTGATGTGGCCAACGTATATCCGGCTTCAACCAAACTCTTGTCTTCCGGGAAAATCTTAACTTGTCCGCCAGGAAGTTCGCTTGTGCTGCTGACAACTCCATATCCGGTTCTTTCGTTTGAGTATATGTAGTAATAAGTACCGGCTGCTGCAGGAACAGTGTTGTCGCCTTCTTTCAGACGGAACGGCATGTAGAGTGAGCCGCGCTCGGCATCTTCAAATGTAATGTCAAGCATGAAAGGAGAATAGTTGTCGAATCTTATCAGATATGTCTTTCCTTCTTCTACCGGCATCTTGCATTGATGTTGTGAACCGCGGTCGATGGCGAATGTCGGGTCGAATCTGAGTCCAATAGATCCTTCAACTGCAATGCCCATTACGGCTGTAGGTGCAGTCATGACGAGCAACCCTTCTTTGTCTGCCGTATAAGTGGCATAGAAAACTTGATCAGAAAATACATACTGATTTCCCATGTAATACTTTCTTCCAGGTGATATTGGCATGGGGTCGTTTTCTTCAAGGCCTTTACCAAGTTCAGGGAAAGAAGTTGTCTTTAAGTCAAATTTTGCCTTGTTGCCATCGTATACAGGTATTTTAAAATAAATTGTACTGCCGGCTTTTAACGGGAAATTCTGTGTGATGTAGAATTCACTCTGAGCTGGCTTTACAGGAACTCGTTCGTTGCCTTCGAGTTCAAATGCCTCTAATTGCTGTATACTGGTTACTTCAATCGTAAGTATGCTGTTTTCTTCAGCTGTGTATTTCCAGTAAACGTCCACTTCTTCTTTTGTATCAGGCGTATATTCGTTATAACCGACACGCAGGTCTATCGCTGTTTCGGGCGAGTCTTGTGCGATGGCTAAGCCTGACATTGCAGCTAGCAACATTGTTGCAAAAAAATGTTTTTTCATAAGCTGTAAGTTTTAAAAGTTAAACAAGAATTGCAGCATGGGATATTATCTTCAGTTTCGGCGGAATAAATCGCACAGGGAAATATTCCATGCTGCAAATATTATATATAGTGTCTGGAAAGGTTTTATCTTATGACATATTTCTTGCCGCCCTTGATGTATATGCCTTTTGTGAGGCCTTTAAGGTTGCCGTCGGTGCGCACTAAGCGTCCGTCTATGGTATATATGTCGTTGTCGTTCTTTGCTTCATCAGAATTTATTGTCTGCTTGATTCCTGATGCAACACCTTCTTCGACAGTTACATTTGCTATCTGTAAATAAGACATTCCATTTACAGGATACGGGCTTACGAGGTGTATACCTATACAGCGCGCTCCGTCTGTTCCTGCCGGAACGTTAAACTCATACTCAGAATAAATCCAGTTGTCGCCTGATTCATTCAACTGCGGCTTGAACGTAAATTCATCAAACATAGCATGTTCTGTGTAAATGTTGTTGCTGCCCAAAGTGAACTGCAGTTTCTCTTCGGCTGTGCAGCGTATCTTCACTCTAATCTTGTAGCTCTTTGCGGCATTAAACTCGAGCGGGGGACTTATCAGCCATTCGTCGGCGTCATTTCCGTAGTTTTCGATACCTGGGTTGACAATGTATTCAGCGCATGGTGTAGTATCGTCAAACTGCAGCGGTCCCCATTCAGATGTATATGTCCAGCTGTATGCGTCTTTATTGGCATCGTAAGCCATCCACTGATTTTCAAAATATGTCATGTTTGAAAAGTCTTGTGACATCGGCAGAGTCATTGCCTTGCCGAGTACATAGGCTTCTGGCATGTTTGCAGCTGTCTCACCATATTCGTTGCATGCATAGATGACGTATGTGTAGCGTCCGATACGTGTCATCTGGTCGTCTGTGAACGTGGTTTCTTTCAGGTTTTCAACAACAGTCTTGTTGTCCGGCTGGCGCACGATCTTATATGTCAGTCCGTCTGGAGAGAAATATCCTCCGTTAAAGCCTTGTGTAGGTGCGTCCCATGACAGCTTGGCTGAAGCACATCCTTCGCCAACGACGAATTTCATGTTAGATACCTGTCCCGGCATGTCGTTGCCTACAAATACCGTTGCGCGGGCCTTGCCGCCGTTGCCGGCCTTGTTTACTGCGTAAATAACGTATGCGTAGTCGCCGTCTGCATCAATACTGGTGTCGTCATAAGACGTTGCATTAGCTTCCAGAGTTGCAATCTTTTCTCCGTTACGCTCTATCACATAACCTGTAACGGCATCAGCCAATGTCTCGCCGCCGAAAGAAGTTGTAGGAGCTTTCCATGTCATGTGTGCTGTCTTTGCACCTTTCTCTCCTGGTGTAACTGTGAATTCTGCAGGTTCAGCAGGAGCGTTGTCTCCGCCTTCAGCAAACGGGATGTAGAGAGCCATGAATGATGAGTTGATACCAATCTGTCCGAGATTCTTCATTGTTACATTTTCAGATGTCAGGTCGATGCACAGCATGTGTGCTTGTATGCCCTTGTCATAATCATATGAGCATGCTGCCCAATACAGAAGACCAGTAGAATGGTCGAATTCCATTGTCTGATTCTGTGACAATCCTCCGAAACCTGTCTGCAATACTCTTGTGAGCGAACCGTCATTTTTGTTCACCTTATACAGCACGCCGTCATTGGCGCCTACGCCATATAATGTTCCGTCCATGTCGGCAGCAATTACGCCAAGAGTTTTTTGCAGCGTTGTAACCTTTGTAAGCATACCGTCTTTAAGGTTGACGCTATACAGGGCAGATTCTCCCTGGAAGAAACCTATTGCGTACATTGTCTTAGAACTGTAGTCATAGGTCATGTCCTGTGTCTTGAAGTTAGTGCCTTGTGCGGCAAGTCCTTCCGAACCCAGCACGGTGTAACGGCCTGTCGTTATATTGTATGATATGAAGTCGCCGTTCTGAGGACCCATAAATGAGTCGTAGACATACTCGTATGCATAGAAGACGTCGTCTACGGCAGCTCCCGAATAGATGCTCTTCATGTTTCCATAAGGATATATTACGTCAGCTTTTGAAAGATCATTGAGGTTTAATGAACAAAAGCCGTAAGCACCTGCCAGAGCTCCGTTGTAGTTAAAGTATCCATACATTTTCCTGTTTACGGTTGATGCTGAGCCGCTGTCTGCAGCATACGCAGATGTGTTGGCGCAAATAATAGCCAAAACTGCAAGCATGGAGAATAAAATTTTCTTCATAATGGTACTTTTTAAATGTTAATAATTAGGGTCTTGCTAAAATAACTTTTTTAATTAACTCACCGCATTTTACAATGTACATGCCACATCCAGGAGTGCATGTTATATGCCTTTGGGCTGATTTCTGTATAATGCGGCCGTCAGCTGAGAGTATGAGTACATCAGACTTTTGCGGATTGTCAATATTTATTGTTCCGCCGGTTGTGCTGATGCGTGCCAGTTCTTGTCCTGCTTCGTGTGATTCAATGCCTGTTGCATCGCTCTTGAAGTCGAAAGTGATCACACCGTTGTTTTCTCTTATGTTTGTTATCGGACAGTTTACCGCGTCAGATGTAGTATGCCATTTTGCAGAAGGCATTGACGTGTCGGTAAACTGTGTGTTGTTGCTTGTTCCGGGGAACGGGTCGCCGGCCTCGGTGCCGTCAGAGGCATGCCCGTCTGCAGGGATAAGAGAAACATGCTCATAGCCTGACGATGAGGTGTTGACACGGTTGGTATTCCAAAGAGAAGGAACATAATGTATTTGCGAAATAATCAGTCCGTGACCGTCGAGAGCCTTGTCCCAGCCTGTCTGCTGGCGGTTCTCCAAGGTGAAGTATTCATTGTTGTCTGTTCCGCATACAATGAAGTATGCCTCGTTTGATTCAGACAACGGGTTTAATGTCAGGTCCTTGGCAGGTTCGCTAAGCACTACAGGTTCGAGCCAGCCTACAGTATATTTGTCCATTGCTGTGTATCCGGCAGGAGTCTTGCTGTCGTCATTATAAAGTCCGTTGCACATCACGTCCCATGTAAGCATGCCTTGCATTCCTGAATATGCAGCGTCGTATATGTCAGGCAGTCCGAGGATGTGGCTGAACTCATGGCAGAATGTGCCGATGCCGTCGAGAGTTGTTCCTTCATGGCCTCTCAGCTCACATGAACATGCTGCCTGTCCTAAATACAGTCCGTCGTACATGTTCCAGCTTTCGTAGGTCAGGTCTACGGCCTGTGGCCATACGGTCTCTTCGCTGCCGCCCTGCGACTGTCCGTAGCCGGCATACACCACGAAGATAAAATCAACATATCCGTCGCCGTTGTAGTCGTATTTAGAAAAGTCGACGTCTGTGTTTGCGTCTGCCATGCTGCATGCATCTATCATCAGTTCTGCTGCTCTCTCGTCATAGCCGTAATATGCCATTTCGTGAGGAAGGTCAACTGGGCCGACAATGTCAAATGTAGGAACAAATTTTCCGGCAGACTGCGCGGTGAAATAGCTCTTTATGCTTCCTGAAGCATACGGGCCTGAATAGTCTTCATCGTTTGCCATGCTGTTATATATGTCATGGATGTTGTCAGTAGAAAACTTCTGGTCCTTAAACTGGGCTAAGATTATAAGTCCGCGGATATTGCCTATTGTAGGGAATACAGGTTCTATGACGCTTGGCGAGCTTTGACTTTTTACTCTTTGTGCCTTAGAGGCTATCTCCTGGCGCTTGTCCCTATAGGCTACGGCAAGCTTTTGCTTGATAGCCTGCTGGTCTAATGTTTTAATAAACTGGAGTTCTTTAGCGTTGCGGCTTGTTGCGTTGTGTGCCACCATTCCTGTCGGCACCACCTTGTTGTCAACAATTTCTGCATATCTAAGACTTCCGTTTGCATCGGGTAGAAGGATGAATCCGTCTTCACTTACATAATGGTGCATGTATTCGTCACCATTCAAATACACTGTTACCTTAGTTCCGTCTGCCTGGGTGTATGATATCTTGTTTGGCCAGGCAGGAGCAGCGTATGCGCCGTTTAAACAAATCAGGCAAGCTGCAATGGTAATAAAAACGTTAAGGATTCTCATAATATTGTAGGTGTTAAGTTTATCAGAACAATAGATTTATTAAATTTTTACGTCTGCTAAATTATATTTTTTATTACAGATTATACAAATAAAAGCATCCAAATTCTTCACATTTCACGAAATATTAAAAAAAAACTTGCATTTTACGATTTTGTCTATATTTTTCTCTTATATTTTGTTTAAATTTGCAATGGAAGACGGTTAATAGCCTGTCGATTAAAATTTATTAATAGCCTAATACGATATGTTTAAACACATTATTTTCATAATATTTCTATTTGTATGTCCTGTATGTCATTCTTATGCGTCGATGCCTGCAAACACAAAATCAGGCATGACAAAAATAATAGCCGACGGCTTGTATAAAGATGGCAATTATCCTTTGGCCCTTACATATTATATAAAAGGTATGGAAATAGCTGAAAAGGAAGACGACAAGCGCACATACATGGCATGCATAGGTAATATTGCCAATATTTATGAAGCTTTTGGCGATTATGAGGCAAACCTCTTCTATCTGCTGAAAGGATACAAGATGTCGAAAAAGCTTAATGACGAAGAGCTGATAGGCAAATACCTTACTAATATAGTGCCTGCATATTGTCATCTGGGGAATATAAAAAAGGCAAAGGAATATTATGATATAGCCAAGAAGATGCAGGTAAGCAAGAACGCAACACAATGGGAGTATTTCCTAATATATAATTCTGCCCGAATAAAGCAGGCTGAACGTAAGTATGACGAAGCTGTGAAGGATCATCTAAGGGCTGCCGCATACGCAGAGAAAAATGAGCTGGACGACATCTATGTACTGTATCAGGAGTCTGAGATAGGAAATATTCTCGTTAAAAAGCATGATTACGGCAATGCCATAAAGTATGGAGCTAAATGCCGGGATATGTCTGTTGAAATGGATAATGCCGAGATGGAAATCAATGCGTACAAGATTCTTTACGAGGCGTATGCCGGAAATGGCGATAGCGATTCTGCCAGAAAATACAGAGTGTTATATCTTGAGACTTATGACTCGGTGTTTAGTGCAAAGGGCATGAACCAGGCAAGGGGAAAGCTGCAGGAGTATGAGTCGCGTAAAAGTACGGAGGAGATAAGTTCGCTGACCTCGATTATCAATATTTACACTTTGGCTGTTATCTTGATTTCTATTTTGTTGATAATCACGATTGTGCTGGCAGTGGTGGTTATACGCAAGAACCGTAATTTAAGAAATGCACAGCGCCTGCTTATCAACAAGAACAACGACTTGATAAAATCAGACAGAAGCAAGGTGGCTATTGTGCCGTCTTACAATGAAGGCGATGAGGCCGGCGACGACGAGTTTGACGGAAATGCCGGTGGGGTTGACATGACGCAGGAACAGGCTGACGCGCTTCTTGCGAAAATAAATGAGATTATAAATACGCCCGAAATAATTTCTGATCCTGACCTCAGTCTGAAGATTATAGCCGACATGGCAAAGTCGAACACAAAGTATGTTTCGTTTGTCATCAACAAGACATACAATAAAAACTTCAGAACATACATTAACGAGAAACGTATAATGGAGGCATGCAGAATGCTTTCGGATAATGAGCATTATGGCAATATGACCATTCAGGCTATTTATGAGGAGGTGGGATATACCAATGCGACAAGCTTTAACCGCACATTTAAGAAAATTAACGGCATGACTCCTGCCATGTATAAAAAGCTGGCGACTAAAGAGAAGTAAATATACGGAAGCTACAAGAAGGTAAATTTTTTATGCCATGTGCATGGCCTGACGATATTCTTGCATGTGAATGATGCGTTGGCTGTATGGCAAGGCTTATTTTATGTAGGCTTAACAGGTGTTGCGATTTGTAAAGTCATAGTCTATGGACTGGCTTCTGGTTGCGGAGCATATTGATTTCTCATAAAAAAACAATTAGTTTTTGATGAAAAACTCGGCCGTTTTCGCTTCAAAAGTGGCCGAGTTACGACATGAAAACAATAGGTTAATGATTTGAAACTAATACGCATTGTTTTGCTTATTGTTTTTGTTGAATAGTCGTCTGATATGAACGCTTGTTAATAATAAATGTATGTTTTGCTTTCGATTTTTCTGGATTGTAAAATAAATTTATTTGATATTCAGCTTGAATATTAAGATATTGTTGTGCCGGATATCACGTTTATGGCATTTTTGCGTAGTCTTGATTTTGTCAGTGATGTATCTTTTAGGATAAAACTTTAAAACAACATGAAATGTCTCAGTGGGATAAGCTGTCGTGCGGCTTATATATTTTATATATAAAATCAGGTTTTTCTTTGCATTTTTAAATTTATATTTTTACTTTTGCCAATAATTAGTATGTTCAAAAGAGAATAATAATCTAATCTATGATCACATTTGTTTTAAGTTTGGTTGCCCTTGTGGTGGGCTATTTCATTTATGGACGCATCGTAGAGCGTGTGTTTGCTCCCGACGACCGTCCTACACCGGCTGTAAGTATGGCCGACGGCGTAGACTATGTAGTATTGCCGGGATGGAAAATCTTTATGATTCAGTTTCTTAACATTGCCGGCACAGGACCTATTTTCGGTGCCATCATGGGTGCCAAGTTTGGCCCTTCGGCCTATCTGTGGATAGTTTTCGGCTGTATCTTTGCTGGTGCGGTTCACGATTATCTCAGCGGAATGTTGTCGCAGCGTCATGGCGGTGCAGGTCTGCCGGAGCTTGTAGGCTGTTATCTCGGCAAGTCAACTAAGAAGGTCATGCTGGTGTTCTCTGTTTTTATGCTTATAATGGTCGGTGCCGTGTTTGTATATAGTCCGGCATTGATATTAGGTACAATATGCGGCGACTCAGTTACATGGGTTTATGTATGGTGTCTGATAATTTTTGCATATTATTTTCTTGCCACGATGCTTCCTGTTGATAAGATTATCGGCAAGATTTATCCGCTTTTTGCCATTGCCATGCTGTTTATGGCTGTTGCGCTCATGGTGGTGCTGTTTGTCAAATGGCCGCAGCTGCCCGAGCTTACCGACGGACTTGGCAATCTGTCGCCTAAATCGGGCCCGATATTCCCATGTCTTTTTATAACCATTGCCTGTGGTGCCATCAGCGGCTTCCATGCCACTCAGAGTCCGCTTATGGCACGTTGTATGGCGAATGAGAAACAGGGACGTCCGCTGTTTTACGGTGCGATGATAACCGAGGGCATCGTTGCGCTTATATGGGCAACAATATCTTCTTATTTCTTTTATGGCGGAGCCGCACAGGAGCTTGGCGTTCCTCTTACGCTTCAGGCACCTGAGGTGGTAACCACCGTGTCTTCGGGATGGCTTGGCATGTTTGGCGGTGCATTGGCAATACTTGGCGTTGTGGCTGCTCCTATAACGAGCGGAGACACGGCATTGCGCAGTGCCAGACTGATTATTGCGGAGTTTCTTAACTTTGAGCAGCACACCATACGCCACCGCATTTATATATGCATACCTCTGTTCTTGGTCACGCTGGGCTTCTTGTGGTTTAACATTGCCGATGAAGACGGCTTCAACGTTATATGGGGATGGTTCGGATGGGCCAATCAGACGCTTGCCGTGTTTACGCTTTGGGCGCTTACGGTGTATCTTGCGCGTAAGTCAAAGCCGTATATCATAACGCTTATCCCGGCTATGTTTATGACGGCCGTGTGTGTGGCATTCCTTCTTGTTTCTAAAAATTCGTTTGCACTCAGCAATGTTGCCGGCTATATAGCTGCCGTCATAGTGCTGCTGCTGTCGGGAGTGCTGTTTGCGTTCTGGCACAAGAAATATTGCCGGATAAGCACAGACAACGATTAATTTTTTGTGATAATATGTCGTAAGCCCGCGTCCGGGCTACAGGCCATGACCTCATTGAGCAGGTCATGGCTTTTTATTTATGATGAAAAGCACAAACCGACGGACTGATATCGATTATCTGTCCGCCGGTTTGTGCTTAAGTTTATTGAATTGTGCTTTGAAGAGAGTATGTCGTTATAAAACGTATTATCCGAAAAAGCCTACAACGTATTTTGTTATAAAGTATCCGCCACCTACGAGCCATACGTAAAGCATGCCGGCAAGGAGGAACGGCTTGGCTCCGGCCTGTTTAAACTTCTGTATGTTTGTGTCTGTTCCGAGAGCAGTCATTGCCATGGTCAGCAGGAAGGTGTCGATGTATTCAATGACGCCGTTCAGCGGTATGTCCTTAACTGTCGGTGCATCGAAAAGATACT